>Ga0209051_1000186_pt1 | contig 109900 bp, 102 predicted proteins | sample AraplaCvi_mMS_r2_2_FD_184286 | JGI IMG/M metagenome (GOLD analysis project Ga0209051, IMG submission 184286) | Arabidopsis root microbial communities from North Carolina, USA - plate scrape MF_Cvi_mMS_r2 (SPAdes) (version 2) | ecosystem: Host-associated > Plants > Roots > Endosphere | place...
GGGAAGACCTCGTGCCGAAGGAAAAGAACATCCTGGTGCACGAAGGCCAGGTGGTGAACAAGGGCGAAAGCGTGGTCGACGGCCCGGCGGACCCGCAGGACATCCTGCGCCTGCTGGGTTCGGAAGAACTCGCACGCTACATCGTGGACGAAGTGCAGGACGTGTACCGCTTGCAGGGTGTGAAGATCAACGACAAGCACATCGAGGTGATCGTTCGCCAGATGCTGCGCCGCGTCGTGGTCGACAACATCGGCGAGACCGGCTACATCTCCGGCGAACAGGTCGAACGCAGCGAAATGCTCAACACCAACGACGCCCTGCGCGCCGAAGGCAAGATCCCCGCAACGTTCACCAACCTGCTGCTGGGTATCACGAAGGCCTCGCTGTCGACCGACTCGTTCATCTCGGCCGCGTCGTTCCAGGAAACGACGCGCGTGCTGACCGAAGCCGCGATCATGGGCAAGCGCGACGAGCTGCGCGGCCTGAAGGAAAACGTCATCGTCGGCCGCCTGATTCCCGCAGGCACCGGTATGGCGTACCACCAGGCCCGCAAGGTCAAGGACGCCATGGACGAAGCCGAGCGCCGCGCCATCGCCGAATCGGAAGCTGCCGAACTGGCAGGCTCCGCCGAGAGCGATGCGACGACCAGCACGGCGGACGCCAGCGAAGGCGCTGCGACCGAATAACTGGGTAGCATCACCGGCATGACCGGTACACACGCCCCCCGACCGCCCCCGGTTGGGGGGCGTTTTTCTTTGTGTTTTCCATGAGGCGTTGTCGTCGATGAGTGTGTTGCCCGAATCGCTGGCCAGCTGGATCGTCATTGCGATCCTGTTGTTCTGGTTTGTCGGTGCCTACAACCGGCTGGTGCGTTTGCGCGCGGCTGTGCTGCAGGCCTACGGCCTGCTCGACGCGGCCCTGGGCAAGCAGCTGGATTTCGTGCAGGCCAGCATCACCGCCGCGCCACCGCCAGAGGCGGCGCCAACGGGGGAGTCGCTGTCGTCCATCGCGCCATTGCAGGCCGCGACCACCCAGCTCGCGACCTTGCTCGGTGCGACCCGGCTGCACCCGTTGGACAGCGGCGGCATGGCCGCGCTGGCCACCGCGCTCCAGGTGTGGGCCAATGCATGGCGCCGTCAGCACCCGGACGAGGTGACGGTGTTCGATGCCGACGGCACGCTGTCGCGGCCGGCGCAACTGCAGCCCGGCACCGAGGCCATGGCGCCCAGCGCCAGCGAGCCGATCACGTGGCCAGAGCCTTCGGCCGCGGCGGAGATCGCACGGGGCCAGTTCAATCAGGCGGTGGGGCACTACAACGCCGCGATCGCGCAATTTCCGGCACTGCTGGTGGCATGGGCCGTGCGTCTGCGTCCGGCTGCGCCGCTGCTCTGAACGAACCCGGCGCGATTCTTTTCATCTTTCCATTGCGCGGCGCCCGGCTTTTCGGGCGCCCGTTACCATCGCCCCAACTTGTCAGAACTACCTTCCGATCCTTCCTCGAGCAGCAACAGCGGCACGCCGTCGTTGCAGCCCCCGCTCTGGCGCCAACTGCAACTGACCGCAGCGGCGCTGGCGTCGATCCGCGCCGGTACCTCGGGCTCCGTCGCGTTCGAAGCCGTCGAGCCCGCGCTGCGGCCCGGCGTGCAGGCGCTCGGCTTCCAGGTGCTGCGCTGGCTCGGTCGCGCCGAAGCGCTGCGCCGCCACCTGGCCAAGCGCACGCCGCCGCCCTTGCCGGATGCATTGCTGTGCACCGCGCTGGCGCTGGCTTGGGACGCCGAGCGCGCGCCCTACGAACCGTTCACGCTGGTCGACCAGGCCGTCGAGGCCGCCAAGCGCAACCCTGCGACGCGGGCGCAGGCCAGCTTCATCAACGCCTGCCTGCGGCGCTTCCTGCGCGAGCGCGACGAACTGGTGGCCGCCACCGACTCCGAGCCGGTCGCGCAATGGAACCACCCGCGCTGGTGGATCGAGCGCCTCAAGCGCGACCATCCGCGCGAGTGGCAACGGGTGCTGGGTGCAGACAACGCGCAGGCGCCGATGACGCTGCGGGTCAATGTTCAGAAGTCGACCGCGGCTTCCTATCTTGTGGAGCTGGAGGCCGCCGGTCTCGGCGCGACGCGCGTGGGTCCCAGCGGCCTGCAACTGACGCGTGCACGCCCCGTGCAGCAACTGCCCGGCTTTGCCGACGGTGCCTGCTCGGTGCAGGATGCCGCTGCGCAGATGGCCGCGCCGCTGCTGCTCGAAGGCCTGTTGCCGGCGAAGCCCGGTGCCGCAGCGCCGCTGCGGGTCCTCGATGCCTGCGCGGCTCCCGGCGGCAAGACCGCGCACCTGCTCGAAATGGCGGCTCCCGGCGCCATCGACGTGACCGCGCTCGAAGTCGATGCCGCCCGCAGCCGCCGCATCGACGAAACCCTCGCCCGCCTCGGACTGAGCGCCAAGGTGCTCGTGGCCGATGCGGGGCGCCCCGCCCAGTGGTGGGACGGCACGCCTTTCGACGCCATCCTGCTCGATGCGCCGTGCACCGCCTCGGGCATCGTGCGGCGCCATCCCGACGTCCGCTGGCTGCGCCGCGAGAGCGACACCGCCCAACTCGCCGCCCAGCAGGCCGCGCTGCTGGCCGCGCTCTGGCCGCTGGTGCGGCGCGGCGGCCGGCTCCTTTACTGCACCTGCTCCGTGTTCCGCGAAGAGGGTTCGCAACAAATTGATGCGTTTCTTGTACACAACACCGACGCCCGATTGCTGCCATCGCCAGGCCATTTGCTCCCCCAAAGCGGATCGAATGCCCGCGGCGTCCCGGACAATCCCTCTGGTGACCACGACGGTTTCTTCTACGCCCTGCTTGAAAAGCGCCCGCACTGAGCGCCGCTGGTCGGTCTTGCTGCCCGTCCTGTTCTGGGTCTGGACGATGTGCATGGCCTGGCTGCCGGCTCCGGCGGCCGCCCAGGCCCGCCCTGGCGCGTCGATCACGCAGATGCGCCTCGAACAGGCCGACGACGGCATTTATTTCAGTGCTGCGGTGCAGTTCGAACTGCCCTCGCTGGTGGAGGAGGTGCTCGACAAGGGCATCGCCATCTATTTCGTGGCCGAGGCCGAGCTCTACCAGGAGCGCTGGTACTGGACCGACCGCAAGGTCGCCCAGGTCACGCGGCACATGCGGCTGGCCTACCAGCCCCTCACGCGGCGCTGGCGGCTCAACGTGTCGGCCGCCCCGATGACGGGGGCGGCCGGCCTGGGCATCTCGCTGAACCAGAACTTCGACACCCTGACCGACGCGCTCGACGCCATCAAGCGCGTCGGCCGCTTGCGGCTGGCCGACGTGTCGGAGGTCGGCGACGATCCGCTGCACCAGGTCACCTTCCGCTTCCGGCTCGACACCTCGCAGCTGCCGCGCCCGTTCCAGATCGGCGTGGTCGGGCAGGCCGACTGGAACATCGCCACCGAGCGCACGGCCCGGCTCGCAATGGAGAAGCAGAAGTGAGCACATCCGGGCGCAGCGGCGCAGCGGCCACGCCGGCCGCGCGCCGCGCGCGGGCCACGCGCTGGGCCATCGGCGTCGGTGCCGCGCTGGTCACGGCCATCGGCCTGGTGCTGATGTTCCTGCTGGCGCAGGCCACCAACAACCGCGCGCTGTACGAGCGCTACTACGTGCGCCTGTTCGGCATCAACGTCGTGGTGGCGGTGCTGCTGGTGCTGGTGATCGGCTGGGTCGCCTTCCGGTTGCTGCGGCGGCTGCGGCAAGGCAAGTTCGGCAGCCGGCTGCTCATCAAGCTGGCGGCCATCTTCGCGCTGGTGGCCGTGGTGCCCGGGGCGCTGGTCTACGTGGTGTCCTATCAGTTCGTCGCGCGCTCGATCGAGAGCTGGTTCGACGTCAAGGTCGAAGGTGCGCTCGATGCCGGCCTGAACCTCGGGCGCGCCACGCTCGATTCGCTGTCCGACGACCTCGCCGCCAAGACGCGCAGCGCCAGCGCGCAGCTGGCGCAGGTGCCCGACACGAGCGCGGGCCTGGTGCTCGAGCGCATCCGCGACCAGCTCGAGGCCACCGACGTGATCCTCTGGACCGGCTCCGGGCAACTGGTGGCCAGCGCCGGCAGCTCCCGTTTCCAGCTCAGCCCCGAGCGTCCGACCCCGCAGCAATTCCGCCAGGTCCGCCCTGAGCGCGCCGTCGCGCACGTCGAGGGTCTGGACGAAACCGCCCCTCCGGGCGCGACCCCGCCCGTGGCAAGCGTGCGCGCGCTCGCCATGGTGCAGAGGCCGGGCTTCGACTTCGACACTGCACCGCGCTATCTGCAAGTCACGCGGCCGCTGCCGCCGGCCGTGGTCGCCAACGCGCTGGCCGTGCAGGAGGCCAACCGCGAATACCAGGAGCGGGCGCTCGCGCGTGAGGGCCTGCGCCGCATGTACATCGGCACGCTCACGCTGAGCCTGTTCCTCGCCGTGTTCGGCGCGGTGCTGCTGGCCGTGCTGTTCGGCAACCAGCTCGCTCGGCCGCTGCTCGTGCTGGCCGACGGCGTGCGCCAGGTGGCGGCCGGCGACCTGCGGCCGACCGCCGTGCTGCAGGGCAAGGACGAACTGGGCGGCCTCACGCGCTCGTTCGCCGTCATGACCCAGCAGCTGGCCGATGCCCGCGGCGCCGTCGAGAAGACCGTGGGCGAACTCGATGCCGCGCGCGCCAACCTGCAGACCATTCTCGACAACCTGACCTCCGGCGTGATCGTGCTCGATGCCAAGGGCACCGTGCTGTCGACCAACCCGGGCGCGACCCGGGTGCTGCGCGCGCCGCTCGCGGCCTACGAAGGCCGGGCGCTCGTCGAGGTGCCAGGGCTGGCCGAATTCGGCGCCAAGGTGCAGCAGCAATTCGAGGACTTTCTCGTCGAGCGCGTGCAGCACGGCCTCGACCACTGGCAGCACGCCTTCGAACTGCACGCTTCCGGCACCGACCTGCCGCAGCAGGACGGCGCCATCAACATCGTCGCGCGCGGCGCGGAACTGCCCGGCGCCGCGCGGCTGCTGGTGTTCGACGACATCTCCGAGATCGTCTCGGCCCAGCGTGCGCAGGCCTGGGGCGAGGTCGCGCGCCGGCTGGCGCACGAGATCAAGAACCCGCTCACGCCGATCCAGCTCTCGGCCGAGCGGCTGGAGATGAAACTGTCGGGCAAGGTCCAGCCGCCCGAACAGGCCGTGCTCGTGAAGTCGGTGAAGACCATCGTCGACCAGGTCGATGCGATGAAGCGGCTGGTGAACGAATTCCGCGACTACGCGCGCCTGCCCGCGGCCGACCTCAAGCCGGTGGATCTCAATGCCCTGCTGGCCGACGTGCTCCAGCTCTACAGCGCGGAGAACCTGCCGATCACGCTGCGCTCCGAACTCGACGAGCGCTGCCCGCCCATTCGCGGCGATGCGCAGCAGATCCGCCAAGTGATACACAACCTGTTGCAGAACGCGCAGGACGCCGCCGAGGCTGCCGCCAGCGGGACCGGCAGGGCGGGCGAGGTCGTCGTGCGCACGCGGCTCGGAGATTCGGGGCAGCGCGTGCGCCTGACCGTGCAGGACAGCGGTCCTGGTTTTGCCGAGAACATCCTGAAGCGCGCGTTCGAACCCTACGTCACCACGAAAACAAAAGGTACCGGTTTGGGCCTTGCGGTCGTCAAGAAAATCGCCGACGAGCATGGTGCGCGCATCGAGCTTTCCAACCGTGTCGTCGACGGGGCTGTAGCAGGGGCGCAAGTCTCGCTATCATTCGCGCTGGCAAGCGGGCCGCGGGCAGCGGCCGCTCACACCGAAGATTCAAAGTCTTCCGCCGCCTGAGCCGCACGAATATCCGTCGCACAGGCGACGGATGGGCCCGCGGACCCTACACACATTGCAGACACCAGCGCAAACAACAAGCAGCACTCATGGCAAACATTCTCGTGGTCGATGACGAGCTGGGCATCCGGGACCTGCTCTTCGAAATTCTCAATGACGAAGGCCACAACGTGGAGCTCGCGGAAAACGCCGCCGAGGCGCGCGCTGCGCGCCAGCGCGCGCGGCCCGACCTCGTGCTGCTCGACATCTGGATGCCCGACACCGACGGCGTCACCTTGCTCAAGGAGTGGTCCACCGCCGGCCTGCTGAGCATGCCCGTCATCATGATGAGCGGCCACGCCACCATCGACACCGCGGTCGACGCCACGCGCATCGGCGCGTTCGCCTTCCTCGAGAAGCCCATCACCATGCAGAAGCTGCTCAAGGCGGTGGAGCAGGGCCTGGCGCGCGAGAGCGCGCGCCGTGCCGCTGCGGGCGTGGTGCCCGCGCCCGTCGCCGGCAGCCAGGCGGCCGCCATCACGACGACGGGCGACAGCCTGCTGATGGCCTCGCTGGCTTCCGTGCCCGTGGCCGATGCGGGCCCCCAGTCGACGCAGAGCTTCGACCTCGACCGCCCGCTGCGCGACGCGCGCGACGGTTTCGAGAAGGCGTACTTCGAGTTCCACCTCGCGATGGAGAACGGTTCGATGACCCGCGTCGCCGAGAAAACCGGCCTCGAACGCACCCATCTCTATCGAAAGCTCAAACAACTTGGTGTGGATCTTTCAAGAGGGCGCAGAAGCGCTGTATAATTTAGGGCTGCACTCAAATGCAATGGCCCGGTAGCTCAGTTGGTAGAGCAGCGGATTGAAAATCCGCGTGTCGGTGGTTCGATTCCGCCCCAGGCCACCATATTTACTTACGCGGATCTCCGTTTAAGTCCAAAAGCCCTAAGTAAATCAACTGCTTAGGGCTTTTTTGTGTCCGCTCCATTCCGACTTCATCCAAGTGCTTCCGGCGGATTCTGCAGCAACTCTTGAAGTAACCTGACCAACTCAGGGGTTCGCCGCAAAAGTTACTGCATCTCTGGGTGGTTCAGGTCAACAGAGCCATCACTAGGCCGCTTGTGTTGGCAAAAGGTGTTTCGGTCACAACCAAAACTTTCTGCACTCTGTACTTGCAGCCGTCCCTGAGCCTCCAAGGGCACACAACGGTTGGGAGCGGACTTCCCCTCTGCGCAGCAATCCACCTATGCCTTCGTTACTCGATTCGTTTGCGGTTGCTAGGCCCAAGGTGACATGGCTAGTTCTTCAGGCCGCTCTCGTGCTGCCACTTTTCTTGCTAGGCGCGCTGCGGGTTGAGGGGCGTTCGTGACTCCCACAAATCGATACCCGGCCGACTAAGGGCGGGTTCCAGACGCCGTGGCGCACTCCAACTCGGAATTTTTGCGTGGGAGCGTAGCCTCTCTCCAAAAGGTGCGCGATGTTTGGGCCGGTCGAGAGCAACTCGCCGGCTTACCTTCGGATTGGGCGCCGCAGCATTTCTGCTGGCCTTGTCCGTATGGCCCGGACGTGGTTACGATTCGGTCGCAAATCGGAGCCCAGTCGACGGCCAAAACGCTGCCTGTCCGAGGCGGGGGGGCTGGTGTCTCAAAATGCGCAGAATAGGCCTAAGGAGCGATCGTGGATTTTTCTCGACTGACGTTAAATGACTGGCAGCAGTTCGCTGCGATTGATATTACTTTTCACCCTCGTACCACTATTCTTACCGGGGCAAACGGAAGCGGAAAGACGACTATCCTATCCCTTTTGGCGAAGCACCAAGGTTGGCAGCAGTTCTCCCTCGCTACGCCAAAGAATGATTTGATCAGTAAGACCTTGAGGTATTTCTCATTGCTGAGAAATTTTGGAAAAGAGGAAAACAATGATCGCTCGGTTGGCGCATTGACGTATAGCGACGGATCGATCGCGACATTTGTGGTGCCCGAGGCTGGAGCAGCGCAATATCAAGTACTGATTTCTAATCAGCGGCCAGCGCGGTTCTTCTATATCCCTTCCCATCGGCAAATTTTCTCGTATAGACGCGTAGGCCAAATCAACACGATTCGCAAGGAACGGCAAACTGCCTTTCACGAGATTCAAAGTAACCAAATGAGCCGGCATGCCGGCGATGGCGTCGAGCCAAGCAGCTTTCTTATGAAGAGCACGTTGCTTGGATGGATGGTCAATGGCTACGGCGTGCGCAGCCCGACTAAGACAATCATGCCGCCCGATCCCCAGCAAATAAGCAACTTCGAAGGCTTCCGGGACGTCCTCAGGCTTGTACTGCCTCAGTCACTTGGCTTTGAAGATATCGAAATTAGGGACTATGAGATTGTTTTCTCATGCAACGGAGGCGCAGATGAATTTCTGTTGGAAACCGCATCCGGGGGCATCTCAGCACTAATTGATATTGCATGGCAAATATTTATGTTTGACACCGATGCGAAAGAGCCATTTTCAGTCGTGATCGACGAGGTCGAGAATCACCTTCACCCGAGCATGCAGCGAACATTGCTGCCCAACTTGGTACTGGCTTTTCCCCATGCTAGGTTCATTGTTACGACTCACAGCCCTTTGATTGTGACTTCGGTGGAGGAGGCGAACGTCTACGCTCTTCGTTACGATGACTCAAAAAAGGTTCGTTCCTATCTTTTGGACTTCAAGAGCGAAGTGAAGAATGCAGTCGATGTTTTAGACGACGTGCTCGGTGTTTCAACCACCATACCTGCGTGGGCCGTTGGTAAATTATCGAGTATCCTGGAAAGACATGCGGCTTTTGATCCAACTAGCGAGTCTCTAGCCGCACTGCGGACTGAGCTCAATAGGGCAGGCCTCGGCAAACTCTTTCCGGACGCTATAGGAAAGCTTGCGGAGGCCCATAAATGAGGCGCCTCCATCGTGTTGCGTGTCCGAATCCTGAAGCCCTACAAAAAAATTACAAGCATCCCGAAAATAAAGAGGCGTTGCTACGCTCTTCATATGGGAAATGTATGTATTGTGAGAGCCAAGTTTCCCATGTCTATTTTGGGGATGTGGAGCATATTCGACCTAAGGCGGCCGGAAAGTACCCGGAGCTTGAGTTTGACTGGGCCAACCTCGGCTATTGCTGCGCTCGCTGCAACAACGCGAAAAAAGATCAGTTTGACGAAAGCTGTCCATTAGTCGATCCTTACAGCGAAGACCCCGACATTCATTTGCTCGCATTTGGCACTTCCGTACGGCACAAAGCGGGCAGCGAACGTGGCGCAATCACCGTCGCTACCGTGGACTTAAACCGAGTTGAGCTCATTGAAAGACGGGCTATTCGATTGGCCCAACTGCAAAATTCGTTAGATGCTTGTTATCGCACAGTAAATAAAGTTATTCAAGCAACCCTGCTCGCCGCGCTGGAAGAGGAGGGGGCGGCAGACAAAGAATTTTCAATGTTTGCCGCTGCCCTAATATCTGCAAACCGATCAAGAACTGCAGGCTAATCAATTAGCCGTAACATCCAGCAGCGAGTAGGCATGCTATTGACATGTAAAGTTGAGTCATTCTGAGCCGCTTTCCCCGACACGCACAGGGCAGGGGCGATTTTTCAATCAGGTCGTCAGACCGTCTTCCATGATGGAAAACGCCTTCGGCTGCCGAACTGCGATGTCCACGAACTGATTGATCGTGATGCGCACCGTCGCGGTGGACGCCAACGTATACGGATCGACGATCACGTCCAACTCGCCGAACTGGGCAATCAGCAGTTCGCTCCAGTCGCCCGAAAAGATCAAGCTGGAGCAGACGCCATTCGAAGTGCCCTTGCTGAGACCCTTCGGAACGTTGTTGCTCACGAGCAGCGGCCAAGAGTTCAGCGGCTCGTCTTGGACCTTGCCCTCAAGGATGAAGTCCATGTCCTGCCCGCGCTGCGTCTTGCGCAGCCAGGCGCGAGTCGCCGCGTTGGCCAGGTAGCCCGGCCGGTTCATCGCGACATCGGTCTCGGCGACGCGGCTCTCAAGGTCAACGACATGCCCCCAGTTGAAGGCCGCGCCGTTGGCACCGCCGACCACCACCCCCACGCCTGGCGTCTTGCGAATGCCCAGCGGCTGATTGCCCGTACCGCTGCCGTTGATGGCGGCAAAGTCAATGAGCTGGTCTGCGGCCCTGGTGAGGTCGTCTCGGAGCATGGCTTCGATTTCGACCGACGACTGAATGAGCTGCTGCTTCGACACGTCGATGTAAGCCGTCAGCCGTCGAGGGCTCAGTTCCAGGTCATCGAGTTGGACGTTCGTCTCAGGGGCTTCACCCTGCTCGGTTTGCCACGAGGCCTCGGCGCCGGCCGTTTGCCGCGGGATGCGCAGATTTCCCGAGAGCCCACCGAGAACACGCGCCCCGGCTTGAATCACGCGAGCCTGCGGCCGCAGGACGCGCTGCAGCATGTCGCCGCGCAACGTGTCCTCGATCATGCTGCCGCCGCCGTTCAGCCCAGTTGCCAGGTCGCGCCGAAGGATGCTTGCCGGAATGAACGAGCCTTCAGCGCGCATGCTGAAGCGGCGTTCAATCTCGGACGATTGTTCGCGCTCATAGCCGCACAGGTGCCCGTACTTGGCCGGATCGACGGACGCAAGGATGAGATTTCGCAAGCTGTAGCGCTGCGCGGCTGAGGCGCTATTGGGGCGGTAGTTGTCCGCCGTGGGCACCGGCTTGTTCGAAAGATGCTCAATCATGGCGCGCTGAAAGACCTCCATGGAATCGCCAGCGCTGATTGCGCGCTGCGCCAGCTCAGGGCCGCCACGCACCATCGCGCCAAGGGCATTGATCGCATTGGCGCGCTCGGCTTCCAGGGCGCGCGTTTTGAGTTCGGAAATTTCAGTTGTTTCGGTTGCTGTGGTCATGATGTGGTTTGAGTCGAAAGATGAAAAAGAACGGCCGACACCCACGGACGGGTCGGCGGGGATCGAAACCAGCGAGCACTCGAAAGGTGTCCACCGGCTGACTGTGAAAACGGGCATGTTGTCGCGCGCCCCCGTCTGCTGAACGTCATCGACCACATAGCCGATGGATAGCGTGCGCAGTCCCTCGGCAACCATGGTGGCCGCCTCGACACCGGCCTCTGTCGTGAAGAAGCGAAGCCGAGCGCGCAGCTTTCTCGATTCGATGCGGATGTTTTCGACCATCCCGACTGGGCGGCCGGGGTCGTGCTGCAGCAACAGCGGAAGGCCATCTTTGCTGCGCGACAGATCAACGGCGCTCGACTCGTGCGAAAGCACCTCGTATCCGTACCCGCGCAGGTACTGATATTCCGAACTCAAGCTCGCGTCGAACGTGTTTTTTGCCGCATCACCTTTGCGTGTCGCAGTGAACGCTCGGTGCCTTGTTTCTGGCATGAAGAGACTCCAGCGCATGCGTAGCGTCCGATGACGGCGATTCAGCAGGCGCAAACGGTTAACCCCTTTCGGGGATGGGCGACGGCAGATGCCGTCCTCGTTTGCTTTCGCGTGAATGCCGCTTTACATCGCGACGTGTCGTCTGTGTCGGCGCACCGCTCACTACGGCGTGAGAGTCACTTACTTCAGATTGCGTGAAGCAGTGCCACGTTATCACAGATTCCGCACGAAAGCAAGGTCGCTTCAGCTCATGACCTTGCGAAGTGCCGCGTCGGTCTCGGTCTGCGCGCTCTTCGCGCGGATGCTCGTGAGGAGCGCATCGGCCAGGCATCGAGCCACGGCCTCGCCCGTGGCCGCGCTGGCGGCCGGCATGAACATCTGAGCGGTCAGCACACCGTCATAAAGCAGGCCACACCACGCGATGCAACGGCTCTCCGCGAAGAACGTCAGAGCGCCGAACCTGCGCTCGCTGGCGGCCGTCGCGAGAAGGGAATTCACTTCGGCCGTGTCCTCGTCGGACAGCATCAGATCGTCAATACGGTTGCTCATGATTGCTCCTATTCATCTTCACTTAACCCCCTTAGGGGCCTCGCCGAACAGTCCAAGGTTGGGGTTCGAATTACCCGTACCGCACCTTTCTGCGGAAGGACCCGTGACTGTCTGACCCCCGAGGCCGCAGCTCGACATAGACCAGCTCGAAGTGCTCGGCCAATCCGCGTTGGGTGTCCACAGGCAGCTGACTCGCCTCTGCGAGCAGAGCTATCCGGTTAGCGTCATCGTCGCCACGCGCCGAGCACGCTGCATTGATGGCATACGCCAGCCGTCGCCCAACCTGCGATGTAGCGGCGCTCATGCGGGACTCGCCTCTCGCTTGACCGCAGCCCTCACCCGCGCGAGGTACGCCGGCCACTGCTCATGACCGGCGCTCAGGTCGGCGTCGTTCCACTTTGCAATGCCAAGCTCGGCGGCCTTCGCCTCGACGCTGCTTCGGCTTTCGTCCCAAGCGGCCGTAGGCATCCCCGGGCTCGCGCCAATGTCTGCGGCCTCCCGCAACTGGCGCTCCACGATGCCAAGCAGGTATGCCATGCCTTTCGGCGGCGTCGCCTTCACGCACACGTCCGCAGCCTGCACGAAGGTCTCCACGCCGATGCCTTTGTCGACCAGCGCGCGCAGCTTCGGATTCGAAGGGTTTACGTCGGGAACACCTTTGGCCTTGATCGCTTTGCAGACGGTTCCCGCTTTCGTGGAGGTTTGAGATTCGTCGCCCCCCACTTCCCCCGCTTGCGGGGGGTAGGGGGGTGTTCTCTTATCTCTTCTCCTCTCCTCTCCTCTGGGCGTGACTTGGCGTGACGTGGCGTGACTTGGCGTGACACTGATTGATTCGGTGTGACTCGGCGGGACAGCGGCCGTCACGCCTTCCGCTTCGCGCTCACGCTGTCGGCGCTTCCGTTCGGCGCTGTTGTCGTCATCGCGTTCGCGCTTCGGTTGCCGCCTCTCCCAAGCACTCAGGCGCCCTGTGTCTTGGTCGATCAACGAACGGGCCTGCATGAGCCCATAGACGCGCTCGGTGGTGCCTTCATCCAGCCCAAGAGCGAAGTCGATGGCCTCGAAGTCAGGCATACCCGGGTCGCCGCGATCCTCGGACGCGCTTGCCGCTTCGAGCAAGCAAGCCCAGATCGCGATGACCTCGGCTACTGACGTGCCCGCCTTCTTCGCGATCAAGCCGAACTTCGGATCGGTGACGGTTCCGTGATGCCAACGGAACCAATGCATGTCCGCCATGGCTTCAGGCTTTCGGTACTTGCTTCGCGATGGAACGAGGACCACACGCGGCCAGGTGGTTGGCGGCTTCGATCTGCTCGGACATCCAGCCATCGATAGAGGACTTCAGCCACACGGTGCAGCGCCTGCCCAGTGAAATGCTTCGAGGAAAGCTTCCGGCCGACATGCGCGCATAGATCGCGCTCTTCTTTAAACACACGCGACGCTCAACCTCGTGAATCTTTAAGAAGCGGTCTCCCGGCAGGAGCTTGAAGGCAACTGGAGAGTTCATGTGGACGGTGTCGGAATTCAGCATGCAGAGAGGATCGTGCAGATGAGGTGACATCGACAAGGCCCGAGATGTCACCTGCGGAGCGTCAGAAGCAACACCAGCCGGAGGACCTTCTGTGCCCCCTTCGAAGGGCCTGAATTGAGCGGTACGGCGATAGCTCGCGGAGTGGTCGCCTGGCGCGGTTCTGAGGGGAGGTGGCGATTCCATGCGGACGGTTTCGGAAGTGAACATGGAGCGAGGTTCATCGGAACGATGTGACATTGCTAAGGCAGAAAATGTCAGTGCCGCGTTCTTAGCCATGGCGGCGTGCACCGTCTAGGGCGTCGCATTGGCGCTCGATTTGTGCGCTGAGAAGGCCCAGCGAAGCCGCCATCAGCCGTTCAATTGCTCCGCGATGGCAGGCGTTGAAGATGGGTGCGGGGCTCTCTTCGGAGCAAGCCGCTTCGCGCCGGTCTTCGTCCCAAGAAAGCAGTTGAGTGAGCATGTGGGTGCCTTGCACCACGTCGCGCGCATCGTTCAGGAACTCGGCGAGCCCTTGCTGGGGCAAGCTCAGCCCTTCCCCTCGAACCCATTCAAAGGGCTTGAATTGAGCGGTGGGGCGATAGCTCGCGAACGAGCAGCCAGCGTCGGCGCCAGCGTTAGAAGATTCGGCCATGGGCCTCCAAGGATTGCGGTTTGCTACAACCGCCGTCCTCTCTTCCAAAAGAGGGCGGCAGCTCGAACGGGTTGGAAGACCGGGCAATCCTTGCGGAAACCGGCAGGGCTCGCGCCCTCCCATTCGAGCCGCCAAAAATGGGGCGCGAACGAAAAAGCCGCAGACCATGTGCGGTGACTGCGGCTTTCGTCGCAGGATTGCAGCGGGCTTCCAAACCCGACCTCGCTCATCACGAGGCAGAAGAAATGTATGCGGTCTCGACCGCGCTCGTCAAGCTGCGCGGAGCTTCACCACGTCTGCACCGCGACGCAATTCGTCGAGGTAGTCAGCCCAGCGCTGCATCATCGTGAAACGTTCCACGCGAAACTCGGTCCGGTTGTAGGCGCGGCCTAGACTGTCCTTCACAGCATGCGCAAGCTGCGCCTCGATCACCGATTCATCGATGCCCAGGCGCTCCGCGAGGATGGTGCGCGCGGTCGCGCGGAACCCGTGGGCGGTGACCTCGTCCTTGCCGAAGCCCATCGCGCGCAGCGCGGCGTTGATCGCCGCATCGCTCATTGGTCGCTCGTGGCTGCGCTCGCCCGTGAACACGTATGCGCTGCGCCCCGTCAGCGGGTGGAGGTCGCGCAACGCTTCAACGGCTTGCACTGACAGTGGCACGAGGTGTGGCGCTCCGTGCAGCTTCCCGGATTTTTCTCGCTTCATGCGTGCGGCGGGCACGGTCCACAAGGCCCCGTCGAGGTCAATCTCATCCCATCGCGCATGGCGCAACTCGCCCGGCCGCAGCAAAACCATGGGAGCGAGCTTCAGTGCAGTCCGGACCACATGCGTGCCCTTGTAGCCGTCGCATGCGCGCAGCAGTTCGCCGAGGCGCTTGGGGTCAGTGATCGCGGGGAAGTGCTGGACAAGCGGCTTACGCAAGGCGTCCTTGAGGTCACGTGCCGGATTGCTCGTCGCACGCCCTGTCGCAACCGCATAGCGGAACACCTGGCCGCAATTCTCAAGGGCACGATGTGCCGTCTCGACGACGCCGCGCCCTTCAATCCGGCGCAACACGGTGAGCAACTCGGGCGGGGCGATCTGAGCAATGTGCCGCGCCCCAATGTACGGGAACACATCCTTCTCAAGCCGGGCGATGATCTTGACGCCGTAACTCTCTGCCCAGTCGCTGCGGCGTACGTCGTACCACTCGCGTGCGACATGCTCAAAGCTGTTCAACGCGGGGAGCCCTGCATCAGCGCGCTCGGATTCTGCACGCGCCTGCACGCCGGCAGCTTTGACAGCTTTTCTCGCTTCGCTGGGGTCCACCCCTTGGGCAACCTTCTTACGTGCGTCCTCGGCGCGTTCCCGCGCCAAGCCGATGCCGATAGTTGGGTAAGTGCCCAGCGAGAGGGTTTTTCGCTTGCCGTGGATGCTGTAGTCGAAGCGCCACCCGTGCGCGCCGCCTTTCACGAAGAGTAGGAGATAGAGGCCTTCGCCGTCAGAGATGCGCCGGCGTGGGTCGCCGGGCTTGATGGATCGAAGGGCCGTGTCGGAGCCGATGAGGTTGCGTGCCATATTGGTTCGTAAGTGCAGTAACTAATGCAGTAACTCAAGATCGCACCCGAACAAAAATACAGGCTGGACACGGCTTTCAGGGCATCTTTTTGTAGAGCCCCAGGCCACCAAATTACTGCGTCTCTCAAAGGCGCAACCCAAAAAGCCTCAAGCACATCAACAGCTTGGGGCTTTTTGCATTGCGCTTGCTTCCGCATCGGTCCAAAGGCTTCCGGGGCATTTGCGCAGTAACCGCTTCGGCAACCGCGCCCCCTTCATTCTTGTTGCTCCGTCGCCTCCTCGAGCAACCAGTCCCGAAAGGCTGCCAGCCTCGGCAGGCTGGCGCATTCGGGCCGATAGACGATGTAGTAGGCCAGCGCCGAAGGGACGGTGATCTCCGGGAACAGCCGCACCAGGCGGCCGGTCGCCAGATCGTCGCGTGCCATCACGCTGCGGGCGAGGGCAACGCCATGTCCTTCGACGGCTGCCTGAAGGACGGCCGCGGAATTGTTGATCTTCATGCCGCGCGCGGTATCGACATCTTTCACGCCTGCTTGCTGCAACCACGCATCCCAGGTGGGAAAGCTTGTGTGACTGTCCATCGACAAGTCGTGGATCAGGGTCTGCCGTGCCAGGTCATTCGGCTTTTTCAAGCGCCGATGCTCGCGCAGCAGTTGGGGTGAGCACACGGGGTAGACCTCCTCGTCCATCAGTTTTTCCGCCGTGAGCCCCGGCCATCTCCCCATGCCGTAGCGGACACCGATATCCACCCGTTGCGCAACGAAATCCACCGGCTTGAGATTGGTGTCCAGCCGCACGTCCGTGTCGGGCCAGGCGGTCTGGAAACGTTCGATGCGCGGCAACAACCACTTGGCGGCAAAGGCTGGGCTGACGGCCACGGTGAGCATTCCGCTGGTCGCCCCCTCCTTGAGGCGTTCCAGGCCGAGCGCGATCCTGTCGAAGCCCGCCCGGATGTCCGGCAGCGCACGTTCGGCCGTCTCCGTCGGGATCAACCGAGCCCGCCCGCTGCTGCCTCGCAGGAACAGGGGCGTGCCCAGCCAATCCTCCAGCGTGCGCACGAGTTGGCCGACAGCGGCGGGCGTGACGTTCAGCTCGGCTGCCGCTGCAGAAAAGCTCTGGTGGCGGGTGCTGGCCTCGAAGGCACGCAGCGCATTCAGATGAACGGGCGATTTCATATTCGATAAAGATTTTCTTTCAGTCAAGGAAACTTTATCTCGTTTGTCGGCGAGCTGGAATAAGCAAAAAATCCGGCCTGAGTCGAGATGAGGGATCCCCGATTCGCAGTGCATATGAAGTTCTGATGCGCGCAGGGAATCATGGCTTTCTCCCAATGAACGCAAGCGTCGATGGCGATCCGGGTCGAAGCCAGGAAGGTCGCAGGCTGCCTCACGAATGAAGCATCCACGGCGCTCGCCGGATGCCTGCTGCGGGCTTTTTTCAACCAAGTCCTGCCGCTCGGCAGGCAAACGAAAGGTTTTCAAGATGAGCAACCAATTCAAGGGCAAGAAGCTGCTGGTCGTCGGTGGCACGAGCGGGATGGGCATGCAATCGGCGCGCATGGTGCTGGCTGAAGGCGGCAGCGCGGTGATCGTCGGCAACCGCGCGGAGAAGACCGAGGAAGCGCGCAAGGAACTGGCCGCACTGGGCCAGGTGTGGGCGCTGACGGCGGACCTGTCGAGCGCCGAGGGTCTGGCCGCACTGCTCAAGACCATCGACGAGCAGCACTCGGACATCGACCTGCTGGTCAATGCGGCCGGCGTGTTCTTCCCCAAGCCCTTCCTGGAGCATCAGGACGCGGACTACGACCAGTACATGAAGCTGAACAAAGCGTTCTTCTTCATCACGCAGAAGGTCGCCGCCAACCTGGTCGCCAGGAACCGTCCGGGCGCCATCGTCAACATCGGCTCGATGTGGGCCAGGCAGGCCATTGCCGCCACGCCGTCGTCGGCCTACTCGATGGCCAAGGCGGGCCTGCACTCGCTGACCCAGCACCTGGCGATGGAGCTGGCCCCCAAGCACATCCGCGTCAATGCGGTGGCGCCGGCGGTGGTGCAGACGCCGATCTACGAGGGCTTCATCCCGAAGGCCGAAGTGCACAACGCACTGCAAGGCTTCAACAGCTTCCACCCCATCGGCCGGGTCGGCACCCCGCAGGACGTCGCTGAAGTCGTTGCCTTTCTGCTGTCGGACAAGGCGGGCTGGGTCACCGGCGCGATCTGGGACGTCGATGGCGGCGTGATGGCCGGCCGCAACTGATACCCGGCGGACAGGCGCTGCGCGCCTGCCCCCGTTGATTTCATCTCAACCAACTCGCAAGGAGAAATGCACATGGTCTATCTGCAGATCACCCTCAGGATCGCCGATGCCAACCGCGCGGCCGCCGCCGGCGTCTACCAGAAGTACAAGGCGCCGTTCCTCGACACCATCAAGGGTGCGAAGTCCAAGGAACTGCTCGTGCGCGACGAAGACGTGCAGGTGCTGCACGGCTTCGACAGCCAGGAGAACGCGACCGCTTATCTGCAAAGCGACCTCTTCACCGCCGACGTGGTCGCCGGCCTCAAGCCGCTGCTGGATGCCGCACCCGACGTGCGCGTCTACCAGGTCGCCTGAACCCCAACCCCGAACAGGAACAAAAACATGATGAACGACTGGAACGTCTACCGCGACTCCCTGCTGGAGCGCGTGGGCGACTATGCCAAGCAGAGCCCCGACGTGATGCGCGGCCTGGCGACGATCGACGGCGCCGCCGCCAAAACCGGCCACCTGGCGCCGAAGATGCACGAGCTGATCGCGCTGGCCGTGGCCGTGACCACACGCTGCGACGGCTGCATTTCCGTGCACACCAAGAAGGCCGTCGAGCATGGCGCCACGCTGGCGGAAATCTCCGAGGCGCTGGGTGTGGCCATCGCCCTGAATGCGGGCGCCGCATTGACCTACTCGGCACGCGTGCTCGAAGCCCACGCGCAACTGCCCAACAAATAAGCGCGCCGGAGCGTACCGGGCTCCGACAGCTCGGCACGCCTGCCGCTCTCTCTTCGTGAACTTCTTGAAAGAGCGATCATGCTCGTCAATGCAGATTTTTCGCGCCGTGCCATCGTCGCTCCCGCCGAGTACCAGTGGCTGGCCTCCCCTCTGAGCGGTGTCGAACGGGTGATGCTGGACCGGCTGGGCGATGAGAAGGCGCGCGCGACCAGCATCGTGCGCTACGCGCCCGGATCGGGCTATTCGCCCCATCTGCATCCGGGCGGCGAGGAGATCCTCGTCCTGTCCGGCACCTTCTCCGAAGGGGGCAGGCACTATCCCGCCGGTTGGTACCTGCGCAATCCGCCAGGCTCCAGCCACCAGCCTTTCAGCGACGAGGGCGCGCTCATCTTCGTCAAGCTCTGGCAGATGCGCGCGGATGAGAGCCGGCCCGTGCGCATCGACACCTGCGATGCCTCCCGGTGGGCCGTCAAGGACGGGCGCGAATCCTGTTTGCTGTTCGCGGACCGGACCGAACATGTCTCCATCGAGCGTCTGAGGGCAGGCGCTCGTGTATTCGCCGGCCCGGTCGAGGGTGCGGAAATACTGGTGCTGGAGGGCAGTCTGCTCGACAGCGCACAGCAGCATGGCCCAGGCAGCTGGATCCGGCTGCCTGCCGGCGAGTACCTCGCTTTCATCGCAGGCAGCGCCGGAGCGACCATGTATCTCAAGACCGGGCATCTCTCAAGCTATGCCAGGGAAGCAAGTGCACCATGCTGAGCGCGCGAATAGCCATCATCGGCGGTGGCCTGAGCGGCCTGTACGCAGGCAGCCGCACTTCTCGAAGCGCGTGGCATTCAGGACTATGTGCTGCTGGAAGCGCGCGATGCGTTCGGCGGGCGGATTGTCTCCGTGCCCGAGGCGGCATCGGCCGCCGGACGCTTCGACCTCGGCGCAACGTGGTTCTGGCCTGATATTCAGCCCAGCCTGCTGCGGGTGGTGGAAGAGTTCGGCCTCGCAACTTTCGCGCAGCACGAAACAGGAGACATGCTGATCGAACGCTCCAGGGCGCATTCGCCCAGCCGGGTCGATGGCTATGCGTCCACGTCGACGGCCCTGCGGATCGTGGGCGGCATGGGCGCGCTGACGGATGCCATTCGGCATCGCCTGAGTGCGCAGAAGCTCGTCTCCGGCTGCCAGGTGAAACGCGTGAGGGATCTGGGCGAGTGCATCGAAGTGGAAGCCGATGACAGGCGAGGGCGTGCGGTCACCTGTCGCGTGGCGCACGTCCTGCTTGCCGTGCCTCCTCGCCTTGCGGCCCACACGATCGACTTCACGCCGGCGCTTCCGGATGACCTGGCGATGCAATGGAAAGGCTGCGCAACCTGGATGGCGCCGCATGCCAAGTACGTGGCGGTTTTCGACGAGCCTTTCTGGCGCGAACAAGGGCTCTCCGGCGAGGCGAGAAGTTCCGTGGGGCCCATGGCCGAGATCCATGACGCCTCGGCGCCGGGCGGCCGCGCCGCGTTGTTCGGGTTCCTGGGTGTTCCCGCCGCCGTGCGCAGCCAGGTTCCCGAAGCCGTCCTGCTGGGCCACTGCCGTGCCCAGCTGGTGCGGCTGTTCGGCGATCGTGCGCAATCGCCCCTGGCGGAGTTCCTGAAGGACTGGGCCAGCGATCCCCATACGGCTGTCGCAGCCGACCAGACCCCCGACGTGCATCACGCTGCGAGCTTGTCTCGCACGGCACTTTCCGGGGTGTGGCGAGACCGATTGATTGGCATCGCGAGCGAATGGTCGCCGGAATTTTCCGGATATGTCGCAGGCGCGGTGGATGCCGCCCGGCGGGGCGTCGAGGAGTTGACGGCTCCCGACATGGCAGGTTCTTTTTTTCATTGAAACCCAGCCCCGTTCGCCGAGCGTGGATGGGACGAACCATTGGAGATATAGAGATGAAACAAACCTATCGGGCCATGCAGATCAGCAGCCCCGGCGTGCTGGAACTCGTGGAGCGGCAGACGCCGCAGCCGGGCATCGGCGAGGTGCTGATCCAGGTGGAGGCCTGCGGCGTCTGCGGTGCGGATGCCGCCGACATCGAAAGGGCCTATCCGGCGCTGCAACCACCGCGCGTGCCCGGGCATGAAGTTGTCGGACGCATCGTGGCGCTGGGCGCCCATACACCTTCCATCTGGAAATTGGGCCAGCGTGTGGGCGTGGGCCGCCTCGGCGGCCATTGCAACGAGTGTGTCCAATGCCGCCAGGGACATTTCCAGCTCTGCCAGAACCAGCCGGTGGTCGGCGCCACCTGCGACGGCGGTTATGCCGAGATGATGCTGGCGCGCGGCACGGGCCTGGTGTCGATCCCGGACGAACTGAACGCAGAGGAAGCCGCGCCGATCCTGTGCGCCGGCCTTGCCACCTTCAATGCGCTGAAGAAGTGCGGTGCCCAGGCTGGCGACACGGTGGTCATCCTGGGCATCGGCGGCCTGGGGCACATGGCGCTGCAGTACGCGCGGAACATGGGCTTCAAGGTCGTCGCCATCGGACGTGGCAGCGATGTTGCCGCGGACGCCCTGGCGCTGGGTGCGCATGTCTACATCGACAGTCGTGCGGAGGATGCCGTTGCCAGGCTCAAGGCCATGGGTGGCGCGCAAGCCATCGTGACCATGATCGATCACGCCGACACGGTGTCGGCGCTGCTCGGCGGTTTGGCGCCCGAAGGGCGTCTGGTCGTGCTCAGCTCCGGCAAGAACCCGCTGCAGATTCCCGCCGGCCTGCTGGTCGGAGGGCAGCGCAGCATCGTGGGGTCGCTGACCGGCACGCCCTACGACAACGAGAAGACGCTGAACTTCAGCGTGCTGGTGAACGTGCGGCCGCACATCGAGGTCATGTCGCTGGAGCAGGCGGGCGAGGCCTACCGGAAGCTGAAGTCCGGCGGGGTCAGGTTCCGAATGGTGCTGACGATGGGTGCTCGGCTCTGAATACGATTTGGCCCCAGGAGCGGGGTGTGCCTGCCGAACTAAGATGTGCCCGGATAGCGCCACAGCACTTCGCTTACATGCCGACCGCACACTGCCCCAACAACCGATTCGGCCAACACCTGGCGAAGCAGTACGGCGTCGATGCCGTCCCGTCGCTCGTCGCTACGTCGCGCTGGGGGTCGGAGCTCGGCATTGCGCGCCTTCACTACGATCTCCCGCATCTTTTCGTTCTGCCGCCCTTGCCGGCCGAAGACGCTTTCGTGCTCAGCGTGGAAATCTCGTCGGGCGGCTCCCGGCGGATCCGCAGCGGCGGCACCATGCTGCGGCTCGGCCCGCAGCGGGAAGGCGCCTTTCACATCACCGACCTGTCGGAATGCAACTCTGCCTATGTGTGCAGCCCGTTCCATTCGATGCTGTTCCACGTGCCGCGCGAAACCATCGACTCCTTCGCCGAGGAAATGGACGTGCCCCGCGTGCATGCACTGCGTTGCGACGCGGGCACGGTCGACACGGTGGTGGCGAGCCTCGGCCGCGCGATGCTGCCGGCATTGATGCAGCCAGGAGAGGCGAGCACCTTGTTTGTCGATCACCTCGCGCTGGCATTGAAGGCCCATGTGCTGCATGCCTACGGTGGCGCGGCGAGCGTGGCCAATGCAGCCTCACGAGGCCTGGCGCCCTGGCAGGAGCGCCGTGCCAAGGCCTTCCTGATGGCGCACCTGGCCAGTGACGTGTCGCTGGCCGAGGTGGCGCGCGAGTGCGGGCTGTCGCGCAGCCATTTCAGCAAGGCCTTCAAGCAGACCTTCGGCCAGGCCCCGCACGCGTGGCTGGTGACGCAGCGCGTCGATGCCGCACGCCGCCTGCTGCGCCAGCCCGATCTTCCAATCGCGGAGATCGCCGCGACCTGCGGCTTTGCCGATCAGAGCCATCTGACGCGTGTGTTCTCCGCGCACATCGGAACTCCGCCGGCGCGCTGGCGTCGCCTGAACGCCGGCTGATCCGCACGCCGCTTCCGGCGGCGGCTCACGGCATCACGCCGAGCGTGGCAACAGGGCCGGCACCAACGGCCGATTCAGCTGCTTCACCCACCACTGCAGCGCCTGCCCCGTGGCACCCGTCTTCCACCCCAGCCAGAACGCCTCCGGCGCGCGCGGCTCCTCGGTCTGCAATTCGATCAGCGTGCCGCGCGCCAGCTCGCCCTCGACGCAGGCGCGCGGCAGGAAGCCGTGGCCGAGCCCGGCCACCTGGCACGCGACCTTCGCGGCCATCGAAGGCACCGCGATGCGCGGCTGGCCCGCCAGCAGGCCCACGGTGCGGTCCGACAAGGTACGCGCGCTGTCGCTCACCACGATGGCGTTGTGCTCCAGCAGGTCGCCTCGCTGCACCGGGCGCATCACACGCGCCAGCGCATGCGTAGGGGCGACGCAGAAGGCGAAATCGAGACTGCCCACCATCACGGCCTGGTAGCCACCGCCCGCCGGACCTTCGCCTGCGGCAATGACCACGTCGGCGCGGCCCTCGCGCAGCGCCTCCCAGCTGCCGGTGAGCGCCTCGCAGCCGATGCGCAGCCGTGTGCCGCAGCGCAGCTCTTCGAAGGCGCGGACGTCGTCGATGAGCGACTGCGTGGGAATGAGCGAGTCGTGCACGAGCCGCAGCTCCGACTCGAAGCCGGTGGCGATCTGGCGCATGCGCGATTCGAGGTCGCTCGCCGCGCCGAGCAGCCAGCGCCCCTCCCTGAGCATCTCGCGGCCCGCGTCCGTGAGCGCGATGCGCGGCCCGTTGCGCTCGAACAGCTGCATGCCCAGTTGCTCCTCCAGCTTGCCCACGGCGTACGAGATGGTGGAAGGCACCTTGTTCAGGCGCGTGGCGGCGGCGGCGAAGGAGCCGTGGCGGTCGATCGCATCGACCACCTCGATGGCTTCCAGGCTGAGCTTGAGCATGCGGCGTTTCCTTCAAAAAATGGCGCCCGGATCAATGATCGAAAAATTCGATGATAGATGGCAAAAATGTTCGTCAACAAGACCTTCTTGAAGATCGATGATTCATCCCATGCCTCGGAAACTCCTCCGATGCCAATTATGAATTCAATCGAATTCAAGAACCGCAAAGGAATGAACCATGTTGGAAATTCGCAGTGCCGGCGACCGCGGAATCGCAGACTTCGGATGGCTGAAGTCCCGCCACACCTTTTCGTTCGGCCACTACCACGACCCGAAGCAGGAAGGCTTCTCTGACCTGCTGGTGATCAATGACGACCGCGTGACCCCCGGCCGCGGCTTCGGCACCCATCCGCACCGCGACATGGAGATCTTCTCGTACGTGCTCGACGGCGCGCTCGAGCACAAGGACTCGATGGGCACCGGCTCGGTCATCCGCCCCGGCGACGTGCAGATGATGAGCGCCGGCACCGGCGTGCGCCACAGCGAGTTCAACTCGTCGGCCACCGAGGCGCTGCACTTCCTGCAGATCTGGATCGTGCCGGCCAAGAAGGGCGTGGCACCGCGCTACCAGCAGGTGCACTTCGCGCAGGAAGAAAAACGCGGCCGCCTGCGCCTGATCATTTCGCCCGAAGGCACCGACGGCTCGCTCGCGGTGCACCAGGACGCCCGCGTCTACGCCGGGTTGTTCGACGGCGCCGAGCAGGCCTCGCTCACGCTCGATGCCGACCGCTATGCCTATGTCCATGTGGCCCGCGGCAGCGTGGCGCTCAACGGCCAGCGCTTGAACGAGGGCGACGGTGTGCGGCTGCGCGACGTGCGCCAGCTCGACCTGACCCAGGGCGAGGGCGCCGAGGTGCTGGTGTTCGACCTTCGCCCCAACGAGCTGCCCGCGTTCTGAGCCAGGCGACGGCAAATGTCCAAACCGCCTCATTAATCGACAAGACACGCACCCTCGCTCCCAACGAGGATTGCTTCACGGGTTAACCCCAGCTTTTTTCTCTCACCGATCTCTCGTCCCATCCCATTCACGGAGTTATTTCATGTCCATCAAAGCCACCCCCACCGCCGGCGCCAAGCTGCTCACCCCCAAGGACCACACGCTGGTCATGATCGACTTCCAGTCGCAGATGGCCTTCGCCACGCACTCGATCGACGCGGTCAATTTGCGCAACAACGCTGCGCTGGTGGCCAACGCGGCCGCAGGCTTCGGTGTGTCGACCATCCTCACGACGGTGGCCGAGAAGAGTTTTTCGGGCCCGATGTTCAGCGAGATCACCGACGCCTTCCCGGGCCAGAAGATGCTCGACCGCACCTCGATGAACACCTGGGAAGACGCGGCCGTGATCGACCGCGTCAACGAGATCGGCAAGAAGCGCATCGTGCTGTCCGGCCTGTGGACCGGCGTGTGCATCGTCGGCCCGGCACTGTCGGCGCTGGACCAGGGCTTCGAGGTGTTCGTGATCGCCGACGCCTGCGGCGACGTGTCTGCCGAGGCGCACAACCGCGCGATGGACCGCATGGTGCAGGCCGGCGCGCAGCCCATGACCTCGCTGCAATACCTGCTCGAGCTGCAACGCGACTGGGCCCGCACCGACACCTACGAGCTGACCACCGGCATCGCCAAGAAGTTCGGCGGCGCCTACGGCCTGGGCGTGACCTACGCCAAGACCATGTTCGGCGCGCACGAAGGCTGAATCCCGCGGTGAGCACGAAGATGAAGCCCTACGTCCTGTCGCTCGCGCTCGGCCTGCTGGTCGGCGTGATCTACGCACTGTTCCAGGTGCGCTCGCCGGCCCCGCCGGTCATCGCCCTGGTGGGGCTTCTCGGGATCCTGCTCGGCGAGCAGATCCCGCCGCTCATCAAGAGCGTGATCAAGCCCGATACCGCGGCCACCTCGTGGCTGCAGCACCAGGTCGCGCCGCATGTGTTCGGCGAGTTGCCGCAACGCGCGAAGGCCGAGCCCGCTGCCACAGCCGCCGCCGTACCGACCACACACAAAGAGTCATGAGCGATCTGTTCGACGAACAACGCCGCCGCCTGTGCCTGGGCACACTCGGTGCCGCCATTGCCGGCACGGCAATGACCCCCTCTCATGCCCAAAGGAAGTCTGACATGGCCAGTTCCTCCGCCCCCGACCTGATCCTCCACAACGGCCGCTTCACCACGCTGGACCGCGCCAACCCCGAGGCCAGCGCCGTGGCCATCAAGGACGGCCGCTTCCTGCGCGTGGGCCGCAGCGAAGACGTGCTGCCGCTGGCCGGCACCGGCACGCGCGTGGTCGACCTGCAGGGCAAGCGTGTGCTGCCGGGGCTGATCGACAACCACCTGCACATCATTCGCGGCGGGCTCAACTACAACCTCGAGCTGCGCTGGGACGGCGTGCGCAGCCTGGCCGATGCCATGGGCATGCTCAAGCGCCAGGTCGCCATCACGCCGGCGCCCCAGTGGGTGCGCGTGGTGGGCGGCTTCACCGAGCACCAGTTCGCCGAAAAGCGCCTGCCGACCATCGCCGAACTCAACGCCGTGGCGCCTGACACGCCGGTGTTCATCCTGCACCTGTACGACCGCGCGCTGCTCAACGGCGCCGCCATGCGCGCCGTGGGCTACACCAAGGACACACCCGCACCGCCCGGCGGCGAGATCGTGCGCGACAGCGCCGGCAACCCGACGGGCCTGCTGCTGGCCAAGCCCAACGCGTCCATCCTGTATGCCACGCTGGCCAAGGGCCCGAAGCTGCCGTTCGACTACCAGGTGAACTCCACGCGCCACTTCATGCGCGAGCTCAACCGCCTGGGCGTCACCGGCGCCATCGACGCGGGCGGCGGCTTCCAGAACTACCCCGAGGACTACCAGGTGATCCAGCAGCTGGCCGATGCCGGCCAGCTCACCATCCGCCTGGCCTACAACCTGTTCACGCAGAAGCCCAAGCAGGAAAAGCAGGACTTCCTGAACTGGACCTCCACCTCCAAATACAAGCAGGGCGACGACTACTTCCGCCACAACGGCGCGGGCGAAATGCTCGTGTTCTCGGCCGCCGATTTCGAGGACTTCCGCCAGCCGCGCCCCGACATGGCGCCCGAAATGGAAGGCGAGCTGGAAGAAGTGGTGCGCGTGCTCGCGCAGAACCGCTGGCCCTGGCGCCTGCATGCCACCTACGACGAAACCATCGACCGCGCGCTCGACGTGTTCGAGAAGGTCAACCGCGACACGCCGCTGGCTGGCCTGAACTGGTTCTTCGACCACTGCGAGACCATCTCCGAGAAGTCGATCGACCGCATCGCGGCGCTCGGCGGCGGCATTGCCGTGCAGCACCGCATGGCCTACCAGGGCGAGTACTTCGTCGAGCGCTACGGTGCCGGCGCGGCCGAGGCCACGCCGCCCGTGAAGCGCATGCTCGAGAAAGGCGTGAACGTGTCCGCCGGCACCGACGCCACGCGCGTCGCGTCGTACAACCCATGGGTGTCGCTGTCGTGGCTCGTCACCGGCAAGACCGTGGGCGGCATGCAGCTCACGCCGCAGCGCAACTGCATCGACCGCGAGACGGCGCTGCGCATGTGGACCGAGAAGGTCACCTGGTTCTCCAACGAGGTCGGCAAGAAGGGTCGCATCGAGGCCGGCCAGCTGGCCGACCTGGTGGTGCCCGACCGCGACTTCTTCGCCTGCGCCGAATCGGACATCGCCGGCACCACCGCGCTGCTGACGATGGTGGGCGGCAAGGTGGTCTACGGCGCCGGTCCGTTCGCGCCGCTGGACGAAGGCACGCCGCCGCCGGCCATGCCCGACTGGTCGCCCGCGCGCACCTTCGGTGGCTACGCGGGCTGGGGCGACAAGGAAGGGCGCCCCTTGCAGCAGACGATCCGCCGCATGGCGGCGGATTGCGCCTGCGCCAACGACTGCAACGTGCACGGCCACCAGCACGCCACGGCCTGGAGCAGCAAGCTGCCCATTGCCGACCTGAAGAGCTTCTGGGGCGCGCTGGGCTGCGCCTGCTGGGCGGTGTGATGAAGACGATGCATTGGCAACCTTCACCTGTGCTGCGCTGGATCGCGCTGCTGCTGCTGTGCGCGGCCTACCTGCAGGGCGGCTTCAACAAGGCGATGGACTTCGGCTCGGCCGTCGCCGAGATGAACCACTTCGGCGTGTCACCCGCGGCACCGATGGCGGCCGCCGTCATCGTGCTGGAGCTGGGCGCCTCGGCGCTCATCCTCACGGGCTTCTACCGTTGGCTGGGCGCCGTGGCGCTGGCCGCGTTCACGCTGTTCGCCACCTTCGTGGCGCTGCGCTTCTGGCAGATGCCGGTGGGCCAGGAACGCTTCATGGCCGCCAACTCGTTCTTCGAACACCTTGGACTGGTTGGCGGCTTCCTGCTGGTGGCCTGGCACGACCTGCAGGGACGCAAGAATGACTGAGGCCGTCAAAGCCGCGCAGCCAGCCGGTGGTGGCGGTGGCAGCTTCGCGCCGCTGCGCCAGCCCGTCTTCGCCGTGCTGTGGACCGCCACCGTGCTCGGCAACATTGGCAGCTTCATGCGCGACGTGGCGAGTTCGTGGCTGGTGACCGACCTGTCGGCCAGCCCGACGGCCGTGGCGCTGATCCAGACCGCGGCCACGCTGCCGATCTTCCTGCTCGCAATTCCGGCGGGCGTGCTGTCGGACATCCTCGACCGCCGGCGCTTCCTGATCTTCGTGCAGCTGGTGCTGGCCAGCGTGAGCAGTACGTTGCTGGTGCTTTCGCACACAGGCGCACTCACCGTCGAGTACCTGATTGCGCTGACCTTCGTCGGCGGCATCGGCGCGGCGCTGATGGGGCCGACCTGGCAGTCGATCGTGCCGGAGCTGGTGCCCAGATCCGACCTGAAGAGCGCGGTGGCGCTGAACTCGCTGGGCATCAACATCGCGCGTTCCATCGGCCCTGCGGCGGGCGGCCTGATCCTCGCGAGCTTCGGTGCGGCCCTGACCTACGGCGCCGACGTGCTGAGCTACGTGTTCGTCATTGCCGCGCTGATCTGGTGGAAGCGCCCGGCCGCGGTCGACAGCGGCCTGTCGGAGAACTTCCTGGGCGCCTTCCGTGCCGGCCTGCGCTACACGCGCGCCAGCAAGGAACTGCACCGCGTGCTGTTGCGCGCGGCCGTGTTCTTCCTGTTCGCGAGTTCGGTGTGGGCGCTGCTGCCGCTGGTGGCGCGCCAGATGCTGGGCGGCACCGCCGGTTTCTACGGCGTGCTGCTGGGCGCCGTCGGCGCGGGCGCCATTGCCGGTGCGCTGGTCATGCCGCGGCTGCGCCAGCGGCTCGATGCCGACGGCCTCGTGCTGCTGGCCTCGGTGATTACCGCCGCCGTGATGGGCGCGCTCGTGTTCGCACCGCCGAAGTGGCTGGCCATCGTGCTGCTGTTGCTGCTGGGTCTGGGCTGGATCATTGCGCTGACCACGCTCAACGGCGTGGCGCAGGCCATCCTGCCGAACTGGGTGCGCGGCCGCGGGCTGGCGGTGTACCTCACCGTGTTCAACGGCGCCATGGCGGCCGGCAGCCTCGGCTGGGGCCTGGTTGCACAGGAAATTGGCGTGCCCTACACGCTGGTGGCCGGCGCCATCGGCCTGGTGATCGTGGCCGTGCTGTTCCACCGTGCGCGGCTGCCCAAGGGCGAGTCGGACCTGCAGGCTTCCAACCATTGGCCCGAACCGCTGGTGGCCGAGCCCATTGCGCACGACCGTGGCCCGGTGATGATCCAGGTCGAGTACCGCATCCGCAAGGAAGACCGCCCGGCCTTCCTCGACGCGATGAAGCGCCTCTCGCTGGAGCGCCGCCGCGATGGGGCCTACGCATGGGGCGTGACCGAGCACACCGGCGACACCGAGCGCGTGATGGAGTGGTTCCTCGTCGAGTCGTGGGCCGAGCACCTGCGCCAGCATCACCGCGTGTCGCACGCCGACGCCGACTTGCAGAGCGAGGCCGTGCGCTTTCACATCGGGCCGGACAAGCCCGCGGTGCATCACTTTCTTTCTCTTTGACGACAGACGGCATTTGGCCGACAACCCGGGCGAACCAAGGAAACACATGGCTACTTCAAAATCTACCAAGGCCGTCAAGGCCCTGGCCAGCAGCACCAAGGCGCGCCGCGTCGCATCGCTGCACACCCCGAGCGACCTGGGCGCCGACGCCACGCGCGACATTTCCGCGGCGCTCAACGTGCTGCTGGCCGATGTGTTCGCGCTGTACTTCAAGACGAAGAACTTCCACTGGCACATGTCGGGCCCGTCGTTCCGCGACTACCACCTGCTGCTGGATGAGCAGGCTGACCAGATCTTCGCCACGGTCGACCCCATTGCCGAGCGCGTGCGCAAGGTGGGCGGCACCACGCTGCGCTCCACCGGCCACGCTGCCCGCCTGCAGCGCCTGTCGGACAACGATGCCGACTTCGTGACCCCCATCGACATGCTGGCCGAGCTGCGCGAGGACAACCAGCGCCTGGCCGGCTTCATGCGTGCCACGCACACGGTGTGCGACGAGTACGGCGACGTGGCCACGGCCAGCGTGCTGGAGAACTGGATCGACGAGGCCGAGCAGCGCACGTGGTTCCTGTTCGAGTCCGTGCGCCAAGGCTGAGCGCACCCGCCTTCCTGCATTCTTTTTCCCCTTCACACCATTCCGAAAAGGAAGACCATGACCACACTCACCCTGCGCGACGGCACCGAGCTCTACTACAAGGACTGGGGCTCGGGCCAGCCCATCCTGTTCAGCCACGGCTGGCCCCTGAGCGCCGACATGTGGGACGCGCAGATGCTGTTCTTCGCCGAACGCGGCTACCGCGCGATCGCGTTCGACCGCCGCGGCTTCGGCCGTTCGAGCCAGCCCTGGACCGGCTACGACTACGACACCTTCGCCGACGACATCGCCGAGCTGATCGAGAAGCTCGACCTGAAGAACGTGATCCTCGCGGGCTTCTCCATGGGCGGCGGCGACGTCACGCGCTACATCGCGCGCAAGGGCAGCTCGCGCGTCGCCAAGCTCGCGCTCATCAGCGCCGTGACGCCGCTGTTCATGAAGACGGCCGACCACCCCGGGGGCCCCGATGCGTCGCTGTTCGCCAGCATCCGCGCCGGCCTGGCCGCCGACCGCCCGCAGTTCCTGGACGACTTCAGCACGCTGTTCTACGGCACCAACCGCCCGGGCGCCAAGGTGTCGCAGGGCGTGTTCAAGCAGACGCTGCAGATCGCGCTGCAGGCCTCCATCAAGGCCACCATCGACTGCGTGACGGCCTTCTCCGAAACCGACTTCCGCCCCGACATGGCGAAGATCGACGTGCCCACGCTCGTGATCCATGGCGACGACGACCAGGTCGTGCCCATCGAGGCCACGGGCAAGCTGGCGGCCGAGATGATCAAGGGCAGCCAGTTCAAGGCGTACGCCGGCGCGCCGCACGCCACCTGCAACACGCATGCCGACCAGGTGAACGCCGACCTGCTGGCTTTCATCAAGGGCTGATGCCGCCACCGCCCCGGCAGGGCGCTTGTAGCCACTTGCCGGGGCGGTGCTTCGTGCGCGCCCGGCACATTCAAGAATTTCTTATGACCACTCCTCCTTCTTCCATCCAGGTCCGCGACAACCCCGCAAAGCACCGCTTCGAATACGAGGCTCAGGGTGAGCGTGCCGTCGCAATCTATTCGCTCGAAGGCAACGTCATCACCTTCATCCACACGCTGGTGCCCGAAGCCCTGCAAGGCCAGGGCATCGCGAAGCAGCTGGTGCTGGCCGGCCTCGCTTCGGCGCGCGAGCGCGGGCTGCGCGTGGTGCCGCAATGCCCCGTGTTCAACGCCTACATGCGGTCGCACCCCGAGACGCACGACCTGCTGGCCGACGAAGGCCGCAAGCTGATCGGCCTCTGAGAAAGGCACCGCGCATGACCGCCGACGACCGCCAACCCGGGTTGCGCACCGCCACGCTGGACGAGATTGCCGGGCGCGTGCTGCCGGGTGCCGAAACCGTCACCGCCGTCATCCAGCAGACGGTGAAGCGCGAGTCCGTGGCCGCCTACGAGCAATGGCTGAAGAAGGTGGTGCCGATCGCCTCGCGCTTTCCCGGGCACCGCGGCGTCAACATCATCCATCCCGCCGGCGGCGGCCTGCAGTACACCATCGCCATCCGCTTCGATTCGCTCGCGCATGCGCAGGACTGGTTCGCCTCCGTCGCGCGCCGCCAGCTGGTGGAAGAGGTGGCGCCGTTCCTTGACGCCGACGAGAAGGTGGAAACGCGCAGCGGGCTCGAGTTCTGGTTCCATCCGCCCGCAGGGCAGCCTCCGGCCAAGCGCTACAAGCAGTTCCTGTTGACGCTGTCGGTGATCTATCCGCTGACCATGCTGGTGCCGGCGGTGCTGCACCGGCTGCTGGCCTCGGTGCCCGTGCTGTCCGCCTACTGGCTGGCGCACTTGTTGGCCGCGGCGACCATCGTCGGGCTGATGGTGTACCTCGTGATGCCGAGGTACACGCGCCTGATGGCGCGCTGGCTCTACAGGTGAGGCGCAGCTGACGCGGCTGACACCGGTGCAGGATCGCCCTCGTGCGTGCTGCGCTGGAGCACCACGGCGCAGGCGGCCAGCACCGGCGGCACGGCAAAGCACCATACGTTCCACTGCAGGTAGATGAGCGCCGCCGCCGCGCAGCCGGCGGCGAACCAGACCACCGCGGCCGACATGCGCCGCATGCGCGCGCGGGCGGCGGCCGCTTCTTCGGGCGCCTGCTTGCCGCGCATCAGGTCGGCGAGATCGACCATGACCTGCGTCGTCGTGCCGGTCATCAGCGTGGTCGGCGGTGCGCTGCCCAGGTGGATGCGGTGCACCGCGTTCTGGATCGCCATGGCCGACACCAGCACCAGGCCCGTGAGCATCGCGCTTGCGCTGTCGCCATCGGCGAAGGGGCCGAAGCGGATGGCCAGGATGCCGCCCGCCAGCAGCAGTGCGGCCTTGAGCACCAGCATCGTGCGCAGCACCGGCAGGCCGAGGCCGGGAAGGCCATAGCTCAACAACCGTGCGAGCACGACCACGATGCAGAACACCGGCAGCGCAAGCAGCTTGGTGATCGTGCCCGAGGTGCCATGCACCAGCGCCGCGCCGATGGTGACGAAGTTGCCGGTGACGTGCGCGGTGAACAGGCCATGCAGCGCGAGGAAGCCGGCGGTGTCGACGAAGCCGCCGTTGAGGCTCATGAGCTGCGGCAGGGAGGGTTTCATGGTGGTTCCTTCGATGGGGAGCCCATGGTGCGCGCGGCGGCGCGCGCCGTCTTGCAGGGTTGGACGCGGCTTTGCATATTCGGACGCAATCCGTATCGGCGTGCGCACCCGGATCTTTTCACATGCCGATTCGGATCTCTCTGCGCCAGGCGCCTGGCGGCTTGCCGGTGTACTGGGAAAAGACGCGTGTGAAGTGGCTCTGGTCCGCGAAGCCGCAGGCCGTCGCAACCTCCACCAGCGGTCGTTCGAAGTCCATCAGCAGCGCTTGCGCACGTTCGATCCGCTGCGCAATCAGCCATTGGTGCGGCGTCTGCCCGGTGGTTTCGCGAAAGGCGTGGATGAAATAGCTGCGCGACAGGTTGCAGGCGTCGGCGATCTCTGCAATCGAGATGTCGCCATTCATCTTGCTGCGCAGCATCTCCTTGACCCGCGCCTCGTGCGAACGCGAAAGCAGCCGGTTCGTCCGGGACCGGGTTGCCGTGGCTCCGCGGCCGTAGTTGTCGACCAGGTAGCTCGTCATCGCGACGCCGATCTGGTCGATGAACAGCTGGCTGACTTCGGCAGGGCGTTCGAGCGCAGGGGTCAGCGCGCTCGCGAGGTGGGCGAGCACGTCGTCCCTGGCGCCCGCAACATCGACGAGGCCGCCGACGCGGGGCCCCTGCTTTTCGTCGATGGCGCGTTCCAGGGCCGGATGCGAGATCTCGAGCAGCACGAAGTCGAAGCCGCTTTGCATGTCCGCGCGGTAGCGGTCGCAAAAATCACGGACATAGATCGAGCCCTTGCCGAAGTCATGGCACGACGCATGGTGCTCATGGAGGATTCGCCTGCGGTGACCGTCGCGCAACGAGACGCCGAGCAGCACTCCGCGTGCGCTTGGCTCTGTTTCCACGTAGTGGAGCTCATTGGCGTTCACGGTCTTGCGGTAGATCCGCAAGCCGTTGGCCGAGAGTGCCTGGTCTTTCTGGAGATGACCGAGCGTGCATCCCAGCATGTCTTTGGGCATGGGCCCTGCCGCCCGCTGGGGGAGGCCACTTCGTGCCTCGAGGAGACCGCTTTCAGCGCGCATGGATGGAAGAGAGCGGAGATTGAAATAGCCGAGTATCCGATCGGCGGCGCTGCGGCCGATCACGGATGGGAATTTTGCACACTTTCCTTGTGAAGTGTCGTGCGGAATCGAGCGAACACGCGAATTTTCAGGTATGGCGCCGGCGGTGCCCGTTTTTGGACAATGACCGCACCATGAAAAAAGCGGCCTTGTCAGGCCGCCCGGAAAAGGTGCAGGAGCAGATCGCCTTGTCGCTCACGAACCGACCAATTGCTGGCCGTCGTTCCCCGGCTCGGCTCGAGGCCGGTCGGCATCGACCATCTGCGCAGACGCGGACCGGCCGTGATTGATCAGAAGAACCGCAACCATGCCGATCACGGCCGGAATCGCGATCGCCATGAAGTTCTGCTGCAGCGGCAGGTTCATGCCCACGAGCACGCCGATCAGGATGGGAGCCAGGATCGCGCCGCTGCGCCCGATTCCCAGTGCCCACCCGAGACCCGTGGCGCGCACTGCCATCGGATAGAACTGGCCGGTGTATGCGTTGGCCACGATCTGCGTGCCGATGGTCGACGCACCGGCCAGGCCGATGAGGACGAACAGCACCGGCGTCGGCATCTTGTAGCCAAGCAGCGTGAGCGAAATCGCGGCCAGCGCATACATGCCTGCCAGCACGTACTTGATGTGGAAGCGGTCCGCGAGCCAGCCGCCGCCGATTGCGCCGACCATTGCGCCCGCGTTGAGCACCAGCACGAACGTCAATGCCGAACCGAGGCTGTAGCCCGCACCGGCCATGAGCTTCGTCAGCCATGAACTCAGCGCGAACACCATGAAAAGGCACATGAAGAATGCAAGCCAGAACATGACGGTGCTGAAGCCGCGGCCCTCCTGGAAGAGGTGCCTGATCGGTGCGCCGGCCGCCCGGTCGGCGGGCGGCACGACGAAGCGGTCGGTTGCCAGCGGCTTGTAGTCCGGGTCGAGCCTGGAGGCGATCTTCTTCAGCTCTTCGGTTCGTCCCCGGGCCAGCAGGAACGGCATCGATTCCGGCATGTACTTCAGGATGAAGGGGATCAGAACCAGCGGCATGCCCGCCGCGAAGAACACCGACTGCCAGCCGTAGGTTTCGATCAGGCCCTTGCCGAGCAGCGCGGCGATGATCCCGCCGACGGCATAGCCGCTGAACATCAGCGTGACGAGGGTTGCGCGCAACTTCTTCGGCGAGTATTCGGTCATCTGCGCAACGACGTTCGGCATGACCCCGCCGATGCCCAGCCCCGCGAGGAAGCGGACCACGCCGAAGGTGACGGGGTCCTTGGCGAACCCGGCTGCTGCGGTGAACACGCTGAACAGGCCCACGCAGATGACGATCGCCCATCGACGGCCGATCCTGTCGGCGATGGTGCCGAGAAAGATGGCGCCGAACATCATGCCGAAGAGTGCCGAGCTGACCATGAATCCGGCGTTGGTGGGCTGGACGCCCATGTTGGCCATGATCGAAGGCAGCGCGATGCCGACCACGGAGAGGTCGTAGCCATCGAACACGATGATCAGGGCGCACCAGAACAGCACGAGGCCGTGGAAGCGGTTGAAGCGGGTTTCGTCGGCCAGCTTGTGAAGGTCGATCTGACGCATGACTCGTGTCTCCGAGTTGATGGAAAAAGGGTGCGTCAGCGCCTTGTCGGCGGGCGAACGTTGACGGCGTTCGCATGGTGGATTGCGGGCGCGCGAAGGTCCAACGCATTTTCAGGATGTTCTCTATGAAGCCTGGAAATGTTGGGGCGGGTCTACCCACAAGCTGCCCTTCATGCGAAATCCAGATGTGCGCCATCACCGAATTTCGTTCGACGCTGCAACGAGGCTTTCGTAAATTGACCTGCAAGGCAAGCGCCGCTGTTGGCGCTGCCGCGAATCAACACCTGCGGACCGTGCCCGCAAAAAAGGAAACAGCCATGCAAGGAAAGATCGGCCTCGAGGAACACTTTGCGCTTCCCGAGACGCTGCAGGACTCGGCCGGCTTCGTGCCTGGGGATTACTGGAAGGAACTCAGCAGCCGTCTCATCGACATTCATGAAGGGCGCTTGCGCCAGATGGATGAAAACGGCATGGAGATGATGATTCTTTCGCTCAACGCGCCTGCCGTTCAGGCGGTTCCCGATCCGGTCAAGGCCTATGAACTCTCTGTCCGCGCCAACGATTTCCTGGCGGAGCAGGTCGCGAAGCGGCCCGACCGCTTCCAGGCATTCGCCGCCTTGCCGATGCAGGACCCCGACAAGGCGACCGAGGAGCTCGAGCGCTGCATGACCGTGCTTGGTTTCCGTGGCGCGCTGGTCAACGGGTTCTCGCAGGTCGGCACGCCCGACAACGCCGTCTACTACGACGCGCCGCAGTACGCGTCCTTCTGGGCCGCGGCGGAGCGGCTCGATGCGCCGTTCTATCTGCATCCGCGCAACCCGCTCGCGAGCTGGGCCCAGATCTACGAAGGCCACCCCTGGCTGCTCGGGCCCACGTGGGCCTTTGCACAGGAAACCGCCGTCCATGCCCTGCGCCTCATGGCCAGCGGCCTCTTCGACCGGCATCCCGGCCTGAAGATCATTCTTGGCCATCTCGGCGAAGGACTCCCGTACAACATGTGGCGGGTCGACCACCGCAATGCCTGGGTCAAGGCGCCCAAAGGCTATCCCGCCAAGCGCAAGCTGTGCGAGTACTTCCACGAGAACTTCTATCTCACGACGTCCGGCAACTTCCGCACCCAGACGCTGATCGACGCGATGCTGGAAGTCGGCTCGGACCGGATCCTGTTCTCGACCGACTGGCCCTTCGAGAACGTGGACCACGCGTCGAACTGGTTCAACGATACGAGCATCAGCGAAGCCGACAGGCTGAAGATCGGCCGCACGAACGCACTGTCGCTGTTCAAGCTGAAGCAATCCTGAGGTGCCGGCGCGGCGAGAAGACCAGATGATCGACATCGACGAATGGACCATCACCAGCGCAACGCTGAAGGCGCAGGGCGGAACCGCCGACGCGCGCCTGAAGACGGTGATGGACAGCCTTGTGCGCCATCTGCACGATTTCGCACGCGAGGTACAGCTCACCGAAGCCGAGTGGTCCCATGGCATCGACTTCCTCACGCGCGTCGGCAGGATCACCGACGACAAGCGCCAGGAGTTCATCCTGCTGTCGGATGTGCTCGGGCTTTCGACGCTCGTTACCGCGCAGTGCAACCGGCGTCCGACGGGCTGCACCGAGGCGACCGTCTTCGGTCCCTTCTATGTTCCCGACGCGCCGAAGTACCAGAACGGCGACGACATCTCCAACGGCGCGCACGGCATGCCCTGCCTCGTGCGGGGCAGCGTGCGGGGCATCCAGGGCGAGCGCATCGCCGATGCGCGGATCGACGTCTGGCAGTCCGACGACGAAGGCTTCTACGACGTCCAGCGCCCCGAACTGGGCAGTGCCCAAGGCCGTGGCCAGCTCAGCACGCGCGAGGACGGCCGCTTCGATTTCAGGTCCATCGTGGCCGTGCCGTATCCCATCCCCCACGACGGCCCCGTGGGGCAGCTGCTGGAGCACCTCGGCCGCCATCCCTGGCGTCCTGCCCACCTGCACTTCATGATCCAGGCGCCGGGGTACGAGACGCTCATCACCCACGTATTCCGCTCGGGCGGCGCGTACCTGGATTCCGATGCCGTGTTCGGCGTGCGCTCTTCGCTCATCGCCGACTGGAAGCGCCATGAGCCCGGCGTCGCGCCGGACGGAACGCGCATGGACGAACCCTTTTACACACTCGACCACGACTTCGTGCTGAACAAGGCGCCGCGGGACTGAAGACATGGAAATCAAGCACATCGTCATGTGGCGCGTCGCCGGTGCCTCGGCCGCGGAACGAAGCGCGAACTGCATCGCGGTGCGCGATGCGTTCGAAGGGCTGCGCGGCCGCATCCCGGGGCTCCTGGAGCTGGAAGTCGGGATCGATACGAGCCGCATCGACTACGCCTGCGACGTGGTGCTCTGCACGCGCTTTCGCGATGCGCGCAGCCTCGAAGACTATGCAACCCATCCCGAGCACCTTCGCGTGAAGCGCGAACTCGGCAGCATCCGCACCGAGCGCCATCAGGTCGACTACGCCTGCTTGCCGGCGCCCTGATGCCGCTGCGAGCGCTCGTGGAACAGGCCGAATATCAGCTCGCGCAGCCAGCGATTGCCGCTGTCCTGGTGAAATCGCTCGTGCCACTGCTGCCGGATCTCGAAGGGCACGACCTCGAACGGCGCATTGACGATGTGCAGGTCCGTGCGCGACGCCACCATCGCCTGGGCGAGGCGCGCCGGTGCCGTCAGCAGCAGTCCCGACGAGGCGACGATCGACGACAGGCCCAGTGAATGGGCGGCCGTCAGGATCACGCGCCGTCGATCGAGCGCGCCGGCTCGTTCCAGCGTCTGCTGCAATTGAAAGTCGGTCGTTCCATGGGGGCGGTATGCGATGTGTTCGGCCGCAAGGTACTCGTCGAGACCGATGCTGTCGCGCCCGCCCAGGGGCGAGGCTCTGGACGTGAGCACGACGAAGGTCTCGTCGAACAGCCGCTGCTGATAGAACGACGGCCCTATGGGCTCCCAGCTGCCCAGGGCGATGTCGATCTGCCCGTGGAGCATGCGCTGGCGCGCCTCGGCAATGGGCACATCGACGGTTTCGAATCGCACCCCGGGCGCAATGCCGCGCGCGACCAGGAGCAGCTCCGACATCATGACCAGCTGCCCGATGTCGTTGACGGCGATCCGGAACGTGCGGCCTGATGTCTGCGCCTCGAAGGTCCTGCCTTGATCGACCGCCTGCATCAGGCAGGCGAGCCCTTCCTCGATCGGGGTGATGAGCCGCTCGGCGACCGGCGTCGGGACCATGCCGTCGGTCGAGCGCACGAACAGCGCGTCGTTGAAGCGCTCGCGCAGGCGCTTCAGGGCATTGCTCATCGCCGACTGGGTCATGCCGAGGCGCTCGCCCGCCAGCGTGACGCTGCGCGTGGCGTAGATCGCCTGGAACGCCAGGAAGAGGTTCAGATCGATGGTGTTGATGTTCACCGCGGCATCACTCGTTGTCGAGCACTTCCAGGTTGTCGTAGACCATGCGAAGCATGTCCCTCAGCGACTCGGCCTGCGCGAAGCTCAGCCCTGACAACGACACCCGCTCGTAGAGCTGTGCCAGGGGAATGATCCGCAGCGCGAGGTCGCGCCCCGCGTCGGTCAGGCTCAGGGCGAGCGCTCGGGCGTCTTCGTCCGACCGGTCGCGCACCAGGATGCCGCGCTGCAGCAGCCCGTCGACCACCCGCGAAAGCGTGGAGGGCTCCGTCGAGGTGTGCAGCGCCAGGTCGGACAGCCGCTGATGCGCCGCGTGGTGCAGCGCGACGCACACCCGCCACTCGGTCAGCGAGAGGTTGAACTGCTTGAGCTCCCTGCTGAACGATTGCCCCATTCTTGTTCCTGCACGCGCAAGCAGGTAGGGGATTGCGCGCTCCAGGTCGTGTTGAGGCGATTTATCTGTAAATGCATTCAATTCACGAACCAATTCCGCCGACGGACCGGGCCGTTCGGAGGAAGAGGTCGAGGAGGGTTTTCTCTTTGCCATGGCCGATCTTACAAACAATCGTGGGCGCCTTCATAGCGTTAATACCTAGGTTTATTTGATTGCATTTGCAAATGTTTTCTTCTCCAATCAAGGCTCCAACCCCGAGATCCATCCGACCCTTCCTGGAGACCCCCATGACAGATGCCGCGAACCCGTTTGCCCAACTCAATCACGTCGACCTCCCGGCCCCCGGCAGGAAATCGCCGGTGAAAGACGCGCCTCCGCTCGAATCGATAGTTGCATCCGCAAGCGAATTGGTGCCGATGCTTCGGTCCCGGGCGCAGCGCACCGAGCAGGATCGGCGTGTGTCCGACGAAACCACGCGTGCCTTCCACGATGCGGGCTTCTTCAAGCTGATGCAGCCGGCGCGCTACGGCGGCTTCGAATACGGATTCACCGCCTTCATCGATGTGGTGAGCGAACTGGCGCGGGGCTGCACCTCGTCGGCTTGGGGCTGCTCGCTGGGAGCCATCCACCAGTGGCTCGTCGCGACCTTCCCCGAGGAGGCGCAGGACGACGTGTGGCGCAGGGACCCCGGCGCGATCGTCTGCGGTTCGTACGCGCCGGCGACGATGGCCGAGAAGGTCGATGGCGGCTACCTCGTGCAAGGCAAGTGGCTCTTCGCGTCCAACGTGGACAACTCCCAGTGGGCCTTGCTGGGCGTGCAGTTTCCGCCCGAGGAAAAAGGTGCGCCGCCGACCGCGGGCTTCCTGCTCGCTCCTCGATCAGACTGGTCGATCGAGGACAACTGGCACGTCGCCGGCCAGGCGGGCACGGGCTCGAAGGCGGTCGTCATCGACAAGCCCACCTTCATCCCCGGGCACCGCAAGCTCACGTTCGCCGAGGCCTCCTCGAACTGCCCGCCGGGCGCCAAGGTCAATGCGAATCCGATCTACCGCATTCCCTTTCTCTCGGCGGTGCCGGTCTGCCTCGTGTCGCCCATCCTCGGCACCGCTCAGGGCGCGGTCGACGAGCTGATCGAGCTGGCCGGCTCGCGTGTCACACGTGGCGCCGTGGCCGGCGCAGGCAGCAGGCTGAGCGAGTTCTTCCCTGTGCAGTCCCGCCTCGCCGAAGCGTCGGCAAGCGTCGATGCGGCGCGCCTGCTGCTCTACCGCGACACCGCGCAGGTGGAGCAGATGGCGCTCGACGGCCATGTCATCAGCGTCGAGCAGCGCATCCGCAATCGCCGCGACCATGCCTTCGCCGCGCGGCTGTCGCGCGATGCCGTCGAGGCGGTGTTCGCCAGCGTGGGAGGCGCAGGCCTGTCGCTGAACCAGCCGATCCAGCGGATGTGGCGCGATGCCAATGCCATCTCGCGCCACATCAGCCTCAACTGGGACGCGGTCTCCTCCATGGTGGGGCAGTACCTGCTCGGCCTCGAGCCGAAGGGCCAGTACTGAGCGAGGCGCCGGCCATGTACTCCTGGGCTCTGATCACGGGCGACGCCGCCGAAACGGCCGATGCCCGCCAACTCCGGCAGGCGCTCGGCGCCTTTCCCACGGGGGTGTGCCTCGTGACGACCACCACGCCGGACGGCAAACGCGAGGGGATGACGATCAACTCCTTCTCGTCGGTGTCGCTGGACCCGCCGCTGATCCTGTGGAGCATCCGCGACGACACGCGCAGCGCCGACGCGTTTCTTGCGGCGCGCTCCTTCAACCTCAGCGTGCTGGCCGCCGAACAGCGCGACCTGGCCTGGCATTTCGCCAGGCCTGCGGCGGACAAGTTCGAGCGCTTCGGCGAAGCCTTCGCCCTTGCATCCAACGGATGCGCACGATTGACACGCAGCGTCGCGACATTCGAATGCTCGACGTATTCACGCCACCAGGAGGGGGACCACACGATCATCCTCGGTCGCGTGGATCGCTTCTCGCGCACCGACACGCCGCCTCTGCTGTTTCATTCGGGGCAGATGGGCTCGCTGTGGGAGCTCGCGGAAACCTTGGCAAGGCCGCAGTAGTGTTGCGTCCCCTGCCGTCGGCAGGGTGTCCGGTCAGGCCCTTCGCTTGAACAACGCGGAGGCCCCGCTGGCCAGCGCCACGTCCTCGGCCGATGCCAGCAGCACCGGCCCGAGCTCGAGCATCCGTTCTTCCGTGAGCCGCACCAGTGGCCCGGCGATGGTGATCACGCCGATCACCGCGCCGTTGCCGCTGCGCACCGGTGCGGCCATGGCCGTCATCGCCGGCGCGAACACCTCGCTGATCATCGCGAAGCCGCGCTTGCGCGCCGCGCGCAGGTATGCGAGCAATGCCTTCACGGTGGTCGGCGCCTTGGGGCCGTAGTCCTCGGGCTTGCCGAAGCCCCGCTTTGCCACGAGCTGCAGCGCCTGCTCGTCCGTCATCGTCGAAAGCCAGGCGTGGCCCGCCGAGCTGCACGAGAGGTTCACCGACAGGCCCATGTCGGGGTCGTAGCGCAGGCCGCGCGTCGCGCCCTGGGCCTTGGCGACGAAGGTGAGTTCGTCGCCGTCGACAACGGCCAGCCGCACCAGCTCGCCGGACTCTGCCGCGAGCCGGTCGAGCAGCGGTTGCGCCACGTCGACGATGCCGCTGTTGCTCAGGAAGCTCAGGCCCAGCGATACCAGCTTGATCGTAAGAACGTAGTCGCCGTGGCTCTGGTCCTGGCGCACGTAGCCGCAGCGCACCAGCTCGGCCAGCAGGCGATGGGTGGCGCTCAGCGGCATTTCCAGTTCGGCCGAGAGGGTGGACAGCGCCCGGCCTTCGGGGTGGCCGGCCAGGTGTTCGAGGACCTTGAAGCTGCGTTCGAGTATGGCTGTCATGGCGGCACTCTAGCGTTTTTGCCAAGCGTTTTCACTAGTGGAAATACTTTCCACATTCCGCCTAAGATCGCGCCGCGCTGCACCTTCGCAATGCTGGAGACATACATCTTGAGAACCCTTCATCGCTCGCTGGCCGCCGTCGGCCTGACCCTCGCGCTGGCCGTTCCCGCGCTCGCGCAGGGCGTGCAGGACCGTGTGATCCGCTTCGGCCACCTCAACAACGCCGACCATCCCGTGAGCTTCGGCGTGAAGCGTTTCGCCGAACTGCTCGCGGCCAAGAGCGGCGGCAGGATGAAGGTGCAGGAGTTTCCCGCTTCTCAGCTGGGCAACGAGATGCAGCAGCAGTCGGCGCTGCAGGGCGGCGTGCAGCAGATGTCGGCGCCGGCCACCACCTCGCTGGCGGGCATCGTCAAGGAGTTCGGCCTCATCGACTTCCCGTTCGCGGTGGGCAGCTTCGCGCAGGCCGACGCGCTGCTCGACGGTCCGCTGGGACAGGCGCTGATCGCGAAGCTGCCGGAGAAGGGCCTCGTGGCGCTGGGCTACTGGGACCTGGGCTTTCGCAACGTCACCAACAGCAAGCGCCCGATCACCAAGCCCGAAGACCTGGAAGGCCTGAAGATCCGCGTCATTCCGAACCCCGTGTTCCTCGAGACCTTCAAGGCCTTCAAGGCGAACCCTGTGCCGATGCCCTTCGCCGAGCTGTACGGCGCGCTCGAGGCGAAGGCGGTCGACGGCCAGGAGAACCCGTACGCGGTGATTCTGTCGAACAAGTTCTACGAGGTGCAGAAGTTCGTGAGCGCCACGAACCACGTGTACGCGGCCAACATCGTGCTGGTCAGCAAGAAGTTCTGGGACTCGCTGAGCCCGGCCGAGCAGAAGATGATGCACGAGGCCGCCGACGAAACGCGCGGCTACCAGCGCCAGGTGAGCCGCGCCGCCGCGCAGCGCGCCGTGGGCGACCTGCAGGCCAAGGGCGCACAGTTCAACGAACTCGCACCCGCCGAACAGGCGCGCATGCGGCAGGTCGCCAGGCCCGTCACCGAGCGCTTTGCCGCGAGCTACGACCCCGCCATCGTCAAGCTCTACACCGACGAGCTTGCGCGCATCCGCAAGCAGTAAGCAAGACTCCGACCGAAGGCGCCCCCATGAAGATCCTCGTGCTGCACGGGCCGAACCTCAACCTGTTCGGCCGCCGCGAACCCCATATCTACGGCAAGACCACGCTGGCCGAAATCAACGCGCAGCTGCAGCAGCTCGCCAACGAGCTCGGCGTGGCGCTGGACATCATCCAGTCGAACCACGAAGGCGAGCTGGTCGACTTCCTGCACACGCATATCGATGATGCCCAGGGCGCGCTGGTCAACCCGGCGGGCCTCACGCAGCACGGCGTGCCGCTGCACGACGCGATCAAGGCGATGCCGTTCCCGATCATCGAGGTGCACATGTCCAACATCGCCGCGCGCGAAGCATGGCGCGCGCATTCGATCATCTCGCCGGCCGTGAAGGGCACGGTCCAGGGGCTCGGTCCGCACTCGTACCTGGCTGCGCTGCGCGCGCTGGTCGAGATGCAGAAGCAGCCCGCGTCGGCCTGAGAAGGAAGCACACGCATGAATCGATGGATCGACCGATGCTGCGCCGGCATCGAAGCCGTGATCGCGGCCGCGCTCGCGGTCATGGTCGTGCTGGTCTTCGGCAACGTGGTGCTGCGCTACGGCTTCAACTCGGGCATCACGGTGTCCGAAGAGGTCTCGCGCTGGCTCTTCATCTGGATGACTTTTCTCGGCGCGGTCGTCGCGCTGAAGGAGCACGGCCACCTGGGCGTCGACATGGTGGTGCAGAAGCTGCCGCCCATCGGCAAGAAGATCTGCCTCGCGGTGGGACATGCGGTGATGCTCTACATCGTGTGGCTGCTGTTCCAGGGCAGCGTGGCGCAGGCGCGCATCAACTGGGACGTGACGGCGCCGGTCACCGGCACATCGATGGCAGTGGTGTACCTGTCGGGCGTGGTGTTCTCGGTGCTGGCCGCATTCATCCTCGCGCTCGATCTGCTGCGCCTGCTCACCGGGCGCATTGCCGAAAGCGATCTCGTGATGGTGCAGGAGTCCGAAGAAGCGGTGCAGCTGCAGCAGATCCTCGGTTCGCAAGGCGATGCACAACAGGGGCCGCGCAAATGACCATCTTCGTCTTCGTCGGCTCGCTGCTCCTCGCCATGGCGATGGGCATTCCCATCGCGTTCTCCCTGTTGGCCAGCGGCGTCGCGCTGATGTGGCATCTCGACCTGTTCGACGCGCAGATCCTTGCGCAGAACGTGATCGGCGGCGCAGACAGCTTTCCGCTGCTGGCCGTACCCTTCTTCATGCTGGCCGGCGAGATCATGAACGTGGGCGGCCTCTCCAAGCGCATCGTCGACTTCGCGCTCGCGGTGGTTGGCCACGTGAAGGGCGGCCTGGGCTACGTGACCATCATGGCTGGCTGCCTGCTCTCCGCGCTTTCAGGCTCCGCCGTGGCCGACGCGGCTGCGCTCACCGCGCTGCTGCTGCCCATGATGGTCAAGGCGGGCCACGACAAGGCGCGCGCGGGCGGGCTCATCGCGGCAACCGGCGTCATCGGGCCGGTGATACCGCCGAGCATCGGGCTCGTGATCTTCGGCGTGGCCGCCAACGTGTCGATCTCCAAGCTGTTCCTTGCGGCCATCGTGCCGGGTCTCCTGATCGGCGGTGCGCTGTGGATCACCTGGGCATGGCTGGTGCGCCGCGAGAAGATCGTGCCGCCGCCGCGCAAGTCGGGCGCCGAGATATTCACCGCGTTCCGCAAGGCGCTGTGGGCGCTGATGCTGCCGGTGATCATCCTCGTGGGACTGCGCATGGGCGTGTTCACGCCGACCGAGGCGGCCGTGGTGGCCGCCGCCTACGCGCTCTTCGTGTCGATCGTGGTCTACCGCGAGCTGAGCTGGAAAGACCTCTACGCGGTGTTCGTGGGCGCGGCCAAGACCAGTGCCATCGTGATGTTCCTGATCGCCGCGGCCATGGTGAGCGCATGGCTCATCACCGTGGCCGACCTGCCGTCGAAGGTGGTCGGCCTGCTGCAGCCCTTCATGGGCAACCAGATCCTGCTGATGTTCGCGATCATGGTGCTCGTGATGGTCGTGGGCACCGCGATGGACATGACACCGACCATCCTGATTCTCACGCCCGTGCTGATGCCCATCGTGAAGGCCGCAGGCATCGACCCCGTGTACTTCGGCGTGCTCTTCATCATCAACAACTCGATCGGGCTGGTGACACCGCCGGTGGGCACGGTGCTCAACGTGGTGGCCGGCGTCGGGAAGATATCGATGGACGACGTCACGCGCGGCGTGGTGCCTTTCATGATTGCCGAGTTCGCCGTCATGTTCCTGATGGTGCTGTTCCCGTGGCTGGTGACGGGGCCGGCCAGGCTGTTCCACGGATAGACAACTACAAGGAGATATTCACCATGAAGAAGCGTTCGATTCTAAAAATGCTGGTTGCCGCCGTTGCGGTGCTCGCCGTGTGCAGCGCCGGCGCGCAGGTCAAGGAGCGCACGCTCAAGTTCGCGTTCCAGAACCAGACCGGCCATCCGCAGGCGCAAGGCGCGCAGAAGTTCGCCGACCTCGTGGCCGCCAAGTCGGGCGGCAAGATCACCGTCAAGCTGTTCGCGGGCGGCGCGCTCGGCGGCGACCTGCAGACCGTGTCGGCGCTGCAGGGCGGCACGGTGGAACTCACGGTGCTCAACGCCGGCATTCTCTCGGCGCAGGTGAAGGAGTTCGCGGCCTACGACTTTCCGTTTCTGTTCAACAGCGGCAAGGAGGCCGATGCCGTCACCGACGGGCCCTTCGGCCAGAAGCTGATGGCCAAGCTCGAAGACAAGGGCCTGCACGGCCTGGGCTATTGGGACCTGGGCTTTCGCAACCTCACCAACAGCAAGCGGCCGGTCGTAAAGGCCGACGACATCGCGGGGCTGAAGATCCGCGTGATCCAGTCGCCGATCTACATCGACCTGTTCAGCGCGCTGGGCGCCAATGCCACGCCGCTGCCGTTCCCCGAGCTGTACCCGGCGCTCGACCAGAAGGCGGTCGACGGGCAGGAGAACCCGAACACCACCATCCTGTCGTCCAAGTTCGCCGAGGTGCAGAAGTACATCACGCAGACCCGGCACATCTACAACCCGCAGGCGCTGCTGATTAGCAAGAAGACCTGGGACGGCATGAGCGCGGACGAGAAGAAGATCATCACCGAGGCGTCGGCCGAATCGACCGCGTTCCAGCGCCAGGCCTCGCGCGGCGCCGCCGACAGCGCACTCGATGCGCTGAAGAAGGCGGGCATGACCGTGTCGGAGCTGCCGCCCGAAGAAATGGCGAAGCTGCGCGCGAAGGTGAAGCCAGTGATCGACAAGTACTCGGCCTCGGTCGGCGAGGCCACCGTGAAGGAGCTGATGGCCGAGATCGACAAGGTGCGCAAGTAGGCGGCGGCGCCTCTCAGCCGGCTGTCGCGCGCCGCAGCGCCGCGCGTGCCAGCAGGCGCGTCGAGTCGAGCGTCGGCAGCGCGGAGTTGCCGTCGTTCAGCACCAGCGGCAGCTCGGTGCAGCCCAGAGCCACGGCGTCGCAGCCGCGCGCCTTCAGGTTTTCGATCATCCGCTGCAGCGCGGCCGTGGATTCCGGCCGGAACACGCCGCACACCAGCTCGTTCATGATGATGCGGCCGAGCTCGGCGCGTTCGCCGGCATCCGGCCGCACGGCGTCCAGCCCGGCGGCCGACAGCGCCTGCGGGTAGACCTCGCTGTCGACCAGCCAGCGCGTGCCCAGCACGCCCACGCGGCGAAAGCCCCGCGACAGTGCCTGCGCCGCGACCACCTCGGCGATGTGCAGCCATGGCAGCGGCGACCGCGGCAGCACCAGGTGCATCGCCTGGTGGATCGTGTTGTCGGGGCAGACCAGAAAATCCGCACCGGCCGCCGCCAGCTTGCCCGCCGAGGACAGCATCAGCTGCGCGACGCCGTCCAGGTCGCCGCGGTCGAGGCAGTCCACATACGCGGCGAGCGAGTGGGTGTGCATCGACACCTCCGGGTGCGCGTGGGCCGCGCCAAGGTACGAGGCGCCTTCGACGCAGAGCGTGCGGTAGCAGAGCGCGGCGCCTTCGGCCGAGCAACCGACCACGCCGATGTGCAATGGCATGACAACTTCTCCTGAAAGGGTGGATGGAAGATCGGGCACGGCCACGGCGGTAGCGTTCATCGCCTGTGCGAAACCGACATGCCGGCCTGACGGTCGAGCCGCAGCGTCATCAGCGTCGCGATGGCCATCAGCAGGCCGACCACGTACCAGGCGTGGCGGAAGTCCGCGAGCTGCACGGCCGGCGCGCCGCGCAGCGCCTGCGATGCGCCGAGCACCATCGCGCCCAGCGCCACGCCGAGCGCGAGCGACACCTGCTGCAGCATCGTGCCGAGCGTGCTCGCGCCGGCGCGCGATTCGTCGGGCACGTCGGCAAAGGCCAGCGTGTTGACCGCGGTGAAGTTCATCGAGCGCGCCATACCCGCCGCGAAGAGCAGCACGCACACCCACGGCAGCGGGTCGCCCGGCGACAGCAGCCCGCAGCCGAACAGCGTGGCGGCGCAGATCGCGCCGTTCACCGTCAGCACCCTGCGAAAGCCGAAGCGCCTCAGCACGGCCGTGGTGGCGCTCTTCATCACGAGGTTGCCGCCCATGTACACCAGCAGCATGGAGCCGGCCTGGAACGCGTTCATGCCGAAGCCGATCTGGAACATCAGCGGCAGCAGGAAGGGCGAGGCGTTGATCGCGACACGCGAGACGAAACCGGCCGTCGCGGTGGCCAGCGCATAGGTCGGCACCGCCAGCGCGCGCAGGTCGAGCAGGGGCGCCGCCGTCCGCCGCGCATGGCGCACCGCGGCGGCCGCCGCCACGGCGCCCAGGGCCAGCAGGCCGAGGGTGGCGGGCGAGCCCGGCTGCGGGCCGCCCAGTCGCGTGAGGCCTTCGACGAGCGCGGCCAGCGCGACGGCGGTGAGCACGAAGCCGGCCGCATCGAAGCGTGCCGGAGCCGCGTCGGTGCGGCGCGGAAACAGCCGCATGATCAGCCACAGGCCCACGAGGCCCAGCGGCACGTTCAGCAGGAAGATCCAGCGCCACGATGCATGCGTGGCGATGAGCCCGCCCAGCGGCGGCCCGATCACCGGCGCGATGAGCCCCGGCCAGGTGATGGTGCCGATGGCCTCGATCAGCCGGTGCTTCGGCGTCTCGCGCAGCACCACGAGCCGCCCCACCGGCGACATGAAGGCCGCCGCCGCGCCCTGCAGCACGCGCGCCGCGACGAACACCTCGAAGGTGGGCGCGAGCCCGCAGGCGAGCGAGGCCATGGTGAAGGTGCCGACCGCGAGCGCGAACACCCGCCGCGCCCCGAAGCGCCCGGCGCACCAGCCCGCCGCCGGCACCAGCGCCGCCATCGCGATCAGGTAGACCGTGACACCCAGGCTCGCGTCGAGCGCGCCCATGCCGAAGCCGGCGCCGATGGCCGGCAGCGCGGTGACGATGATGGTGGCGTCCAGCGTCTCCATGAAGAAAGCGGCCGCCACGGTGAGCGCGATGCGCTTCGAGGCGCCGTCCGTGGCCGCTGGCGGCTGCGCGGTGTCGTTCATGGAGCCGAGTCTGACACTGTCCCGGGCCTAGGGTTTTCCCCGAGATATCGATCCGGCAGATCGGACGGGCTCTGCCTGCGCCATCCGGATCGTCGGCGGGGCGTCGTTCGCCCGTTCGCGAAAAGGTCCATCAAATCAAGGACTTGGCGCGCAGTCGACGCGCAGTTGGCGGTGGCATGTCGATTGCTCAATCACAAGGCCGGCCGTGCGCCCCGCTACGGAGCCTGGCCACGAATTGGAGACAAACCGATGAGCACCCCCATGGAACATCCCACCGCACCCAAACCCTTCTACAAGTCCCTGTACTTCCAGGTCATCACCGCCATCGTGCTCGGTGTGCTGCTGGGGCATTTCTATCCCGACACCGGCGCGTCGATGAAGCCGCTGGGCGACGGCTTCATCAAGCTGATCAAGATGATCATCGCGCCGATCATCTTCTGCACGGTGGTGGTCGGCATCGCCGGCATGGAGGACATGAAGAAGGTCGGCAAGACCGGTGGCCTGGCGCTGCTGTACTTCGAGATCGTCAGCAGCGTCGCGCTGGTGGTGGGCCTCGTCATCATCAACCTCGTGCGGCCCGGCGCGGGCATGAACGTCGACGTGAGCCAGCTCGACACCAAGGGCATCGCGGCCTACACCGGCCCGGGCAAGATGACCGGCACGGTCGACTTCCTGCTCAACGTCATTCCGAGCACGCTGGTCGATGCCTTCGCCAGGGGCGAAATCCTGCAGGTGCTGCTGATCGCTGTGCTGTTCGGCTTCGCGCTGCACCGCTTCGGCGGCCGCGGCACGCTGGTGTTCGACCTGATCGAGAAGGGCTCGCACGTGCTCTTCGTGATCGTCGGCTACATCATGAAGCTGGCGCCCATCGGTGCCTTCGGCGCGATGGCCTTCACCATCGGCAAGTACGGCGTGAGCTCGCTGCTGCAGCTGGGCCAGCTGATGGCCACCTTCTACGCCACCTGCCTGTTCTTCATCTTCGTGGTGCTGGGGCTCATCGCGCGCTTCCACGGCTTCAGCATCTGGAAGTTCATCAAGTACATCAAGGAAGAGCTGCTGATCGTGCTGGGCACGTCGTCGAGCGAGTCGGTGCTGCCGCGCATGATGGCCAAGCTGGAGAACCTGGGCGCGAAGAAGTCGGTGGTCGGGCTGGTGGTGCCCACGGGCTACTCGTTCAACCTCGACGGCACCTCGATCTACCTGACCATGGCGGCCGTGTTCATCGCGCAGGCCACCAACACCGACATGACGCTCACGCAGCAGCTCACGCTGCTGGCCGTGCTGCTGCTCACCTCGAAGGGGGCGGCGGGCGTCACGGGCAGCGGCTTCATCGTGCTGGCGGCCACGCTGTCGGCCGTGGGCCATGTGCCGGTGGCGGGCCTCGCGCTGATCCTGGGTATCGACCGCTTCATGTCGGAAGCCCGTGCGTTGACCAACCTGATCGGCAACGGCGTGGCCACGCTGGTCGTCGCCAAGTGGACCGGCGACCTCGACACCGCGCGCATGCACCAGCATCTGAACCAGGAAAGCACCGCCGAAGCCGACGAGCCCGAGCGCGTGCTCGACGCCACCGAGGCGCACATGCCCGCCGGCCAGGCACGGCAAGCCTGACCCTGCTTCCGGCCCCGCCAGGGGCCATCGGGCTGCCACCGATGCGGACGGCCCGGCCTTGTGCAATAACGCTCCCATGATTTCAAGGGAGCCGGGCCTGCATTCCGATGGACCTTTCGACCACACGAGGGGATGGCGCGCCCTGCCGCGCTGGTGTGGCGCGCTGGCGCTGGTGGCCGTGGCCGCCCTCGCCGGCCAGCAGATCGCCATGCAGGCCGGCCTGGCCCGGCTGCGCGAGGCGGCCGAGCACCGGCTCGACATGCTCGCGACCGGGCTCGACGCCGATCTCGCCCGCTTCGACTACCTGCCCGCGCTGCTGGAGATGACGCCCGTCGTGCCGGAGCTCCTGGGCACGCCTTCCGACACGCGCCTGCGCGACGCGGTCAACCGCTACCTCGACGGCGTCAACGCCACGGCCGGCGCCGAGATGCTCTACGTGCTCGACGCCTCCGGCACCTCGCTGGCCGCGTCCGACTGGGACAAGCCCGGCACCACCGTCGGCCAGGACCTGTCGTTCCGGCCCTACGTGATCGACGCGCTGGGGCAGGGCCGGGGCCGCTTCTACGGGGTGGGCATCACCAGCAAGAAGCCGGGCTACTACCTGTCGTATGCGCTGCGCCGCGGCCAGGCCTCGCGCGGAGTGGTGGCCGTCAAGATCAACCTCGAAGAGGCCGAGCGCGCCTGGCGCAAGCTGCCCGGCGACGTGGCGCTGATCGACCAGCGCGGCGTGGTGATCCTTTCCACCCGCGAAGACCTCAAGTTCCGCCCGCTGCTGCCGCTCGATGCGCTGCAGCGCGCCGAGGTGCTGCGCTCGCGTCCCTATGGCGAGGCCAGCCTGCAGCCGCTGCAGTGGACGCAGAAAGAGGCACTGGACCGCGACGTGCAGGTGATCTCGCTCGACGGCGTGGACCAGCTCGCGTCGGCGCGCATCCTGCGCGGCGCACCGTGGCAGCTGGTGGTGCTCGACGACCTCGCGCCGCTGCGCACGGCGGCACGCTACGCGGCCGTCACCGCCGGCCTGGCGATGGCGGTGCTGCTGCTGGTGGCCGTCGCGCTGTGGCAGCGCCGCCGCGCGGTGCGCCAGAAGCTGGCCAGCCAGGCTGCGCTGCAGGCGGCGCACGACACGCTCGAATCGACCGTGGTGGCGCGCACCGCGCAGCTGCGCGCGGCGCAGGGCGAGCTGGTGCATGCCGGCAAGATGGCCGCGCTGGGCCAGATGTCGGCTGGCGTGGTGCACGAGCTCAACCAGCCGCTCACGGCCATGCGCACGCTGTCGGAAAGCGCCGTCATCCTGCTCGACAAGAACCGCATCGACGACGTGCGCGGCAACCTCCAGCGCATCCGCAACATGGTCGACCGGCTCGCGCGCCTGACCTCGCAGCTGCGCACCTTCGCCTACAAGGGCGAGGTGCCGCTGGCGCCGGTGCTGCTGTCGCAGGCGATCGCCGAAGCGCAGGCGATCGTCGCCGACGCCGCAAAGAAGCAGCGCGTGACCATCGAGGTCGACGTGCAGCCCGCGGCGCTGAGCGCCATGGCCGAGGACGCCGCGCTGGGCAGCGTGCTCGCCAACCTGATGCGCAACGCCATCGACGCCATGCAGGACGTGCCGCTGCGCATGCTGCGGCTGGAAGCCCGGCCGAAGGAGGGGCGCGTGCTCCTTTCGGTGACCGACACCGGCCCGGGCATTCGCCCCGACATCCTGCCGCGCCTGTTCGAACCCTTCGTCACCGGCAAGGCCGCGGGTTCCGGGCTGGGCCTGGGACTCGTGATCTCGGCACAATTGGTGCGCGCCATGGACGGCACGCTGCGCGCGGCCAACCTGGATGGAGGCGGCGCATGCTTCGTCATCGACCTGCCCGCCGCCATTGCCGTGATCCACAACCCGCCCATCCCCTCCCTTTCCATTGCACAACAGGAGTGACCCCCAAGTGAGCGAAGCCCCTGCCATCCGGGTGCTGCTGGTCGAGGACGACGAAGACGTCCGCATCAGCACGACCCAGGTGCTGACCCTGGCCGGTTTCGAGGTCGAATCCTTCGCCAGCGCCGAGCGCGCGCGGCCCCACATCGCCTTCGGCGTGCCGGCCGTCGTGATCAGCGACGTGCGCCTGCCGGGCCTGAGCGGCACCGAGTGGCTGCCCGAGCTGCGCAACGTCGATGCCGAGCTGCCCGTGATCCTGGTCACCGGCCACGGCCACATCGCGATGGCCGTGCAGGCCATGCGCGAAGGCGCCTACGACTTCATCGAGAAGCCTTTCAGCTCCGAGCGGCTGGTGGCCATCGTGCGCCACGCCATCGAGCGCCGGCAGCTCAGCCTGCAGGTGCGCGCGCTGCGCGACGCGCTGGAGAACTGGCAGGGCATCCAGTCGGTGCTGATCGGCCGTTCGGCGCAGATGCAGCAGGTTCGCCAGACCGTGAAGACGCTGGCCGAGACCTCGGCCGACGTGCTGGTCTACGGCGAGACCGGCACTGGCAAGGAACTGGTGGCGCGTTGCCTGCACGACCACAGCGCGCGCCGCCGCCAGCATTTCGTGCCGCTCAACTGCGGCGGCCTGCCCGAGTCGCTGGCCGAGAGCGAGCTGTTCGGCCACGAGGCCGGCGCCTTCACCGGCGCCAACCGCGTGCGCGTGGGCAAGTTCGAATACGCCAGCGGCGGCACGCTGTTCCTCGACGAGATCGAGAGCATGCCGATGGCGGTGCAGATCAAGCTGCTGCGCGCGCTGCAGGAGCGCAGCATCGAGCGCATCGGCTCCAACAAGACCATTCCCTTCGACTGCCGCGTGGTGGCCGCGAGCAAGGACGACCTGAAGGCCATGAGCGACCAGCAGAAGTTCAGGGCCGACCTGTACTACCGCCTGGGCGTGGCCTTCATCGAGCTGCCGCCGCTGCGCGAGCGGCGCGAGGACATCCCGCTGCTGTTCGAGCACTTCACGCTGCAGGCCGCGAGCCGCTACGAGCGCCCCGCGCCGCTGCTGAGCAACGCGCAGCTGGCCGACCTGATGGCCTACGCCTGGCCCGGCAACGTGCGCGAACTGCGCAACGTGGCCGACCGCTTCGTGCTGGGCCTGCTCGGCGAGCGCCTGACGCAGACGCGCGGCGGCAACGGCGCCGACGGCGTGCCGGCCTTGCCGCGCGGGCTGCCGCAGCAGGTGGAATCGTTCGAGCGCGCGGTGATCGTCGAGGAGCTGCGGCGGCAGCACGGCGACCAGCCGGCCACGGCCGCCGCGCTCGGCATCGCGCGCCAGACGCTGCACGACAAGGTGCGCAAGCTCGGCCTGACGGTGGACGAGTTCAAGCCCGCGGCCTGACCGGCCGCACGGCCGCCGTCAGAAGGGCTCGACAGGCAGCGCGCGCTTGTGCGCGCTCTTGCGGTGCATCGCAAGAATGATCCGGCGGGCCTCGGCCGACACCGGCTTGCCTTCGAGGAAGTCGTCGATCTGCTCGTAGGTGACGCCGAAGGCGTCTTCGTCGGGCTTGCCCGGCACCAGCGATTCGAGGTCGGCGGTCGGCACCTTGTAGACCAGCGCGTCGGACGCGCCCAGCAGTTGCGCCACCGCGCGCACGCGGCGCTTGTTGAGACCCGTGAGCGGCGTGATGTCGGCCGCGCCGTCGCCGAACTTGGTGAAGAAGCCCATCAGCGCCTCGGCCGCGTGGTCGGTGCCGATGACGATGCCGTCGTGCGCGCCGGCCACCGCGAACTGCGCGATCATGCGCTGGCGCGCCTTGATGTTGCCGAGCACGAAGTCTTCATGCGCCGCGTCGCGGAATGCCAGGTCGCCGGCCTTCAGCGCCGCGAGCATGCCGTCGGCGGCGGGGCGGATGTCGACGGTGATGGTGCGGTCGGGCTTCATCACCGCGAGCGAGGCCTGCGCCTCGGCTTCGTCCTTCTGCACGCCGTAAGGCAGGCGCATCGCGATGAAGGTGGCGTCGTAGCCCGTGGCGCGCAGCTTCTCGACGGCGCGCTGCGCGAGGCAGCCGGCTGTCAGTGAATCGACGCCGCCGCTGATGCCCAGCACCAGCGTCTTCAGGCCGGTCTGCTTCAGGTAGCTCGCGAGAAAGTCGACGCGCCGCTCCAGCTCGCGGGCGGCATCGAAGACGGGCGCGACGTGCAGCGCCGCGATGATCTCGCGCTGCGTGTCGTCGACGGGGGACAGGTCTGCACTCATGGTGTGGAAGGACGTGTGAAGTGAATCAGAAATCGACGAGGCTGAGGCCGATGCTCAGGACGGTCCGCTTGCGGTTGTAGTCCACCAGCGTATCGCCATAGCCCGAGAACAGCTGTGTGTGGAAGCGCAGGTTGCTCTTGGTCGGGTCGCCGATGGCCTTGAGCCATTCGAGGCGCACCGAGCCGCGGCCGCTGTCGCGCAGGTTGTTGCGCACGGTCACGGCGAGCTGGTTGTCGCGGTTGAGGTTCCAGCGGCCGGTGAGCTCGGCGCGGCCGATGTAGTCGGAGATGTCGGGGTTGTCGTCCTTGGCGGCGCTCTCGGAGACGCGCTTCCAGATGCGCCCGGTGATGGTGAAGCGGTCGTCGAGCTCGGCGCCACCCATCAGGTAGACGCGGTTCCAGCTGCGTGACAACGGCAGGGCCTGGCCGTTCGACTGGTGCACGATGCCCAGGCCCGAATAGCGCCAGCGCCAGCCCCCGGGCAGCTTGAAGTCGGTCGGGTAGACGTACATCAGCTCGGGTTCGTGGTCGGTGGTGCGGAAGGGCCGCGAGATGGCGCCGTTGAACAGCTGCCAGGTCGACTGCTGGCTGTAGGCGAACCACAGCGAGTCCTTCCTGTTGGCCGGATCGTTCTGCGTGAGCATGCCCTGGGCGAGCTTGGTGCGCACCGACAGGCCGATGCGCATCTCGTTGGCCTGGTAGGCCACCGGATCGGCGGTGTGGCCGGCCGAGGGCGAGGTCGGCGTCTCGGGCTTCTTGGTGGCGGCCGAGACCGACACGTTGAGCGGGCGGTAGCCGCGGAAGCCGAAGGTGCCGCAGTCGGTGGCCTCCTCCAGTTCCCAGAAGCGCGAGAGCACCGAGTACTGGCGGTCGCGGCAGCCTTCGGTGGTGGCGACCGAGACGACGCGCGTGGCCGGGATCGAGGCGTCCACCGGCGGCTGGGTGTTCGCCAGCACGGGCGGCGCGGCGGGCACCGACGCGGAGGGCAGCGTCTGCTGCTGCGACCAGCGGTCGAAGCAGGCCAGGCGTGCCTCGTTGCTGGCGCCGAGTGCGGCGCACTGCTGCCAGGTGAGCTGGGCGTCGGCCAGCGGACTCGCGGGCTTGTCCACGGCCTGTGCGTGCGCCGTGGCGCCGCCGCCGAGGCAGGCGGCCACGGCCGCGAGCGCGGCCAGGTTGAAGTGAGGTTGTCGTCGTGTCGTCGTCATTGCTTTCCTTCCTGCGCGACTGCCTTGCTGAGCACGAACGGGTGCGTGCTCTCGTCCGCGGCGTTGCGCCACGTGCCCCTGAATTCGCGCCCGCACGAGCCGGCCTGCAGCTTGCCCGACCAGACGGCGCTGATGGCGCGGCCGTCCTGCGATTCGTCGATGGAGAGCGCGCCTTCGTCGTCCACGTCGCCCGCGAGCTGCGCGACCGCGGCCTTTGCAGGGTTGGCGCCGTGGCGTGTGATGGTTCCGCGCACGCCGTCGTAGTCGGGGTGCTTGCCGAGCTGCACGGCGGCCACGGCCGGCAGGCCGTCGAAGTGCGCATCCCAGCGGCCGTAGAGCGATTGCAGCGGCAGGTCGCGCGCATCGGCGGGGCAGTCGGCGCTGCCCCGCACGGAGGCGCAGCCCGACAGCGCAAGAAGAACGGCGCCGGCCAGCAGCGCGGAAAAGCTGTTCGCCTTCATGACGCTGCCGCCGCCTTCGCCGCGCTGTCCTGTGCCTTGCGCGCGAACTCCGCGCGCAGCGCCTTGAGTTTCTCGCGCGGGTCTTCCTTGATGGTCGTCTTGTCGAGGCCCATCTCGGCGATGAAGCGGCTCGGCACGCAGGGCACCATCTCGCGGCCCTGCTTGCGCTTCTTGGTCCAGCTCACGGCCAGGCTGCGCTGCGCGCGCGTGATGCCCACGTACATCAGGCGGCGCTCTTCCTGCAGGCGCTGCAGCGTGTCGTCGCTCACCACCTGCTGGCGGCCGTTGTCGTCTTCGAGCTTGAAGGGCAGCAGGCCTTCGGTCACGCCGATCAGCATCACGTGCGGCCATTCCAGGCCCTTGGAGGCGTGCAGCGTCGAGAGCGTGACCACGTCCTGGTCCTGCTCGCGCTCGCTGATGGTCGACAGCAGCGAGATGGTCTGCGCCACTTCGAGCAGGCTCTTGCGCTCGGTCTCGACGTTGTCGTTGGCGCCCGAGGCATCGTCGAGCGTGCCGCCGGCGCGCTGCGACATCCAGTCGACGAATTCCAGCACGTTGGTCCAGCGCGAGGCCGCGGCGGCTTCGCTGTCCTCGCCGTCGTAGAGGTGCTTCTCGTAGTCGATCTCCTTCAGCCAGTCGAGCATGAAGGTGCGCGAGTCTTCGGCGCCCATGGTGCGGCGCGCGCGGTATTCGAGGTCGTTGATGTAGCGGCCGAACTCGTGGATGCCTTCGAGCGTGCGCTTGGGCATCACGCTCGGCAGCGAGGGGCTGAACAGCGCCTCGAACAGGCTCAGCTTGTACTGGCTCGCGAAGGTGCCCAGGCTCGCCAGCGTGGTGTGGCCGATGCCGCGCTTGGGCGTGGTGATGGCGCGCAGGAACGCAGGGTCGTCGTCGTTGTTGACCCAGAGGCGGAACCAGCCGCACAGGTCCTTGATCTCGGCGCGGTCGAAGAAGCTCTGGCCGCCCGACACCTTGTACGGAATCTGCGCCTTGCGCAGCGCCTGCTCGAACACGCGCGCCTGGTGGTTGGCGCGGTACAGGATCGCGAAGTCGCGGAACTCCTTGTACTGCTTGCCCTGCGGGATGACGTCGCCCGCGCGGATGCTGACGATGCGCGCCACCGCGCGCTCGGCCTCGTGAAGCTCGCTGTCGGCATCGACGATGCGCACCGGCTCGCCTTCGCCGAGCTCGGAGAACAGCGTCTTCGGAAACAGCTTGGGGTTGGGGCCGATCACGTTGTTGGCCGCGCGCAGGATGGCGCTGGTGGAGCGGTAGTTCTGCTCCAGCTTGATGACCTTGAGCGTGGGGTAGTCGACCGGCAGCTTGCGCAGGTTGTCGAGCGTGGCGCCGCGCCAGCCGTAGATCGACTGGTCGTCGTCGCCCACGGCGGTGAAGTGGCCGCGCTCGCCGGCCAGGGCCTTGAGCACTTCGTACTGCGTGGCGTTGGTGTCCTGGTATTCGTCCACCAGGATGTGGCCGAGCGCGGCCTGCCACTTGGCGCGCACCTCGGGAAATTCGTAAAGCAGCTTCAGCGGCATGCCGATCAGGTCGTCGAAGTCCACGCTCTGGTAGGCCGCGAGGCGCTCCTCGTAGCGCGCCATGATCTTCGCGGTGATGCGCTCGTTGTCGTCGGCAGCCTGGGCTTCGGCCTGCGCGGCGTTCAGGCCCATGTTCTTCCACTTGCTGATGGTCCACTGCCAGATGCGCGCGGTGGCCGCATCGGTGGTGCCGCCGGCGTCCTTCAGGATCTTGGTGACGTCGTCGGCGTCGAGGATGCTGAAGGCCTTCTTCAGGCCGAGCACCGCGCCGTCCTCGCGCATCATGCGCACGCCCAGCGCGTGGAAGGTGCAGACCACGACCTTGCGCGCGTCCTTGCCGATCAGGTCCTTCGCGCGCTCGCGCATTTCGGCGGCCGCCTTGTTCGTGAAGGTGATGGCCGCAATGCGCTGCGGCTCGATGCCCGACTGGATCAGGCGACCGATCTTGTGCGTGATCACCCGCGTCTTGCCCGAGCCCGCGCCGGCGAGCACCAGGCAGGGACCGTGCATGTAGTTGACCGCTTCTTGTTGCGCGAGATTGAGACCGTGAGACATGGGAGAAAAAGAACCGGGAAGGCCGCGAAGAAGGCCGTGGGGAACGGCTGGCGCAAAGCGGGCAATGATACGGGGCCGGCCTGTGCGGGGTTATAGCCCCGACACCCCCAGGCAGCCCTGGAGCCGCCCGGCGGCAGCGGGCCGGTGCCACCTGTAGTCCTTGTTACTTTCCCTTTCTTCGCGCCGAGCGCGGCCGCATCGCCCGCGTCGTCCAGCGGACGACGGGGCGATCGCCTTCTTCAGCTTTACGCTCGCGGTGCGCGTGCTACGGGGTCAGCACGCCGAGCTTGTACGGATCGGCATCGGCGAGGCGCTCGCACTTCGAGAAGTCGCGGCCCTGCGTGCCGTCGCAGTAGTAGGTGTTGTAGACACGCCCGAAGAGCGTGGGACTGGCGGTGAAGAGCACGCCGTGGTCGGGTTGCCAGTTGTCCTTGGGCGGCGGGGCGCTCGCTTCCACCGGCTTGGCCGCGGACCCTGCGGTCGGCGTGAAGTCGGCCAGGGTCTTGTGGGTTTCGTCGCCGCGCCAGCGCACCGCGAGCTCGGCAGCCGTGGGCCGCGCCGCCACAGGCAGCAGGATGCCGTTGACCTGCGCGCCGTAGCCGAACCGGTGCGTCTTGCCCGCCAGGAAGGCGTAGGCACAGGCCGCCATGCACTGGCCGCGAACCTCGGTCTGCACGCCGCTCGCGCGGATGGCGTCGGCAAAGGCGCCGGCCGCTTCGGCGGTGCCGCCGAACGAATCCTTGAAGACCACGGTGTGCACCGAGCCGCTGGCCAGCTGCTCGGTGAATTCCTTGATGGCGGTGCCGTCGAGCGCGCCCGACACCAGCAGCCGGCTGCCTTGCACCTCCAGTTCGGCCGCTGAAGCCGAAGGCACGCCCGCGATACAGGCGAGGCTCGAAGCGAGCGAGAGGACCCAAACAGAGAAAGACGGCGGTTTCACGGCGACCTTTGCCTTTGCGACGAGCGAGCTTGCTTGGAACGCGGTCCCCGCGGGGGGCTGGCGCGGTTACAGCTTGGCCATCGCCGGGGTATGGCGTCAACTCTTTTTTCACAAATTTTCGGGTAGGCCAAGGCAGGCCGTAAGACATAGCTATCGCTATGACTTCGGATGAATACTTGGGTTTGCAGATGAGCTGCTACAGTGTTTGCAAGTCAAAGATGTGAATGGAGCGCGCGATGGCAATTCTTTCTCGCATCCTGCTGTGGTTGGCCTGGCTCTGTGCGGTCGGCTGGTTCTGGCATGCCGACAGGTTCGGCACCGCCACCGCGATAGCGCTCGCCGCGCTGAGCCTCGTGGTGTTCGCGTGGCCCGCGAGCATCGCGCGGCGCAGGCATCACGGTGAGCTGCGCTATGTCGACATGGGCAAGGAGCCCGCCGGCCACCACTGAAACCGCGGCGTCAGGCTCGCCGGCGTTTCGGGTTCAGATGCTGTGCGGGTCGACGTCGACCAGCCAGCGGATCACGCCCTTGCCCTCGGGCGTGCGCCGCAGTTCATGCAGCAGCGGCTGCCAGCCCGCCAGCAGGCGCTGCAGCGCGGCCCGCGAGGGGCTTTCGATCAGCATTTGCGCTCGCTCCACATTCGCCACGCGCTGGATCGCCAGCGGCACCGCCGGGTAGCGCGTGACGAGCTCGGCGCCCGGCAGTGCCTCGGCCTTGTCCGCCGCCGTATTCAAAAAGCCCTGCGCCACCGATTGCTCGCGCGCGTCGGCCCGCAGCAGCGCCTGGAACGCGAACGGCGGCATGCCGGCGGCGCGGCGCTCGTCGAGTTGCTGCTGCGCGAAGCTGGCGTAGTCGTGCTGGCGCAGCGCCATGAACAGCGGGTGCTGCGCATGGTGCGTCTGGATCCACATCTCGGCCTTGGCGCCTTGCGCGGCGAGGTAGGCGGCGTCGCGGCCTGCGCGGCCGGCCGACTGCATCAGCAAACTGAACAGCCGCTCGGGCGCGCGGAAGTCGCTGGAGAACAGCGCGCCGTCGGGGTTCACGGCGGCCACCAGCGTGATGCGGCGGAAGTCGTGGCCCTTGGCAATCATCTGCGTGCCGACCAGCACGTCGACCTCGCCCGCGTGAACGGCCGCGAGCTGCGATTCGAGCGCGCCCTGTTTCTTCGTGCTGTCGGCGTCGATGCGTGCAATCCTCACAGGTCCAGGCACCGCACTGCCGTCCGGGTGCTTCACGCCTGCGAACAGCTCGGCCAGGTGTTCTTCGAGCCGCTCCGTGCCGCGGCCCACGGGCGCGATGTCGGGGTTGCCGCAGGCCGGGCAGGCGCGCGGCACGCGCTCTGTAAAGCCGCAGTGGTGGCAGCGCAGCGTGCGGTCGATCTTGTGGAACACGCGGTAGGCGCTGCAGTGCGGGCATTCGCTCTTCCAGCCGCAGTCGCCGCAGGCCAGCACCGGCGCATAGCCGCGCCGGTTCAGGAAGATCATGCTCTGCTCGCCGCGCGCGATGCGCTGGCCGATGGCGTCGAGCAGCGCGGCGGAGATCACCGTCTTCGGCGGCTGCAGGTTCATGTCGACGAGCCGCACGGCGGGCAGCTCGCCGGCGCCGATGCGCGAGGGCATGGCCAGCCGCACGTAGCGCCCGCCCGGGTCGTCGCCTTCGGCAGGGCGGCTCTGGTGCCAGCTTTCGAGCGAGGGCGTGGCCGAGCCCAGGATCACCTTGGCCTTCTCCCGCTGGCCGCGCCACACGGCAAGGTCGCGCGCCGAATAGCGCGCGCCTTCCTGCTGCTTGTAGCTTGGGTCGTGCTCTTCGTCGACCACGATGAGCTTCAGCCCCGGGATCGACGCGAACACCGCCATGCGCGTGCCCAGCACGATGCGCGCCGCGCCGCCGTGCGCCGCCAGCCAGCTCGCCAGCCGCTGCGGATTTGTCATGCCGCTGTGCAGCGACACCACGGCCTCGTCGCCGAAGCGGGCCTTGAAGCGGGCTTCGAGCTGCGGCGTGAGGTTGATCTCGGGCACCATCACCAGCGCCTGGGCCTCGGGGTCGCGCGCGAGCAGGTCGGCCACGCAGCGCAGGTAGACCTCGGTCTTGCCGCTGCCGGTGCTGCCGACCAGCAGGAAGGTGCCCGTTTCTGCCTCGATGCGCGCCAGCGCGGCAGTCTGTTCCGCGCTCAGCGCGATCAGGTTGGCGGATTCGGCCGTCTCGGCCACCGGCCCGGCCGCCGTCCTGCGCTTGAGCCGGCGCGCCAGCTGCGCGGTCGACAGGTCGCGCAGCTGCGGCGGCAGCGCGGCCAGCGCGATCTCGCCGATCGAGCGCTGGTAGTAGCGCGCGGCAAAGGCCACCAGGTCGCGCCAGGCGTCGCCCAGCGGGACCAGTGCGTCGAGCGCCGCGCCCACGGGCTTCAGCGCCATGCCGGGCTCGGCGCCCAGCAGCGAAACCGGCTCGTTCCAGACCACGCCCAGCACCTCGCGCTTGCCCAGCGGCACGCGCACCAGCGTGCCGGGCGGCACCGGCTCCGCGCTGGCGTAGCTCAGCAGGTCGCCGAGCGCGGCATGTGCGGGCGTCTGCACCGCGATGTCGAGCCGCCACGGCAGGGCCGGGGAAGCGCCGTCGGTCGTCTGGTGAGCCCCGCCGAGGGGTAAGCCGGCTGTGGAGATGAGCGGTCCTTCTTGGAAAGGTTTGTTAATGCGACTTTGAGCAAAAGCGCTTAAGTCGTTGATTTATCTGGGCTTTGAAGGCCATCCAGAGTTTCTGTGGATAACTTTGTTGACAAGCGGGCTCGACTCGTTGCGAGGCCTTGAAAATCAAGGCTCTGGCTGGAATGCCCGGAAAAAAAGCAAAGTTCAAATCCTATATAAATCAACAACTTAGCTTCGCTATTTCTTTAGGAGCAAAGAAAGAGGCCACTCAGATAATCTTGCGCAGTGCAACACGTGTTTTGTGTATAAGTCGGCGCCCGTAGACCGTTTTTGTGCTTGACAAACGGCTGCGAACCCACTTTCGGGCAGGCCTGACGCCATCGCCGGCCCGCCTCGAAGTGACGGTTTCAACCGCGCAGCGCGCGCGACTGGGCGTGCACCGCCTGCACCAGCGCCGCCACATGCTCCGGTGGCGTGAACTGGCTGATGCCATGGCCCAGGTTGAAGATGTGGGTCGGGCCCTGGGTGTTGCGGTCGGCATGGGGCTTGCCGAAGGCGTTCAGCACCTTCGCCACCTCGGCCTCGATCTGCGCGGGCGGCGCAAACAGCACGTTGGGGTCGATGTTGCCCTGCAGCGCCTTGGCCTTGCCGTCGGTGCCTTCAGCGATCTGCCTGCGCGCGGTGGCGAGGTTCACGGTCCAGTCGACGCCGAGCACTTCGCAGTCGAGTTCGCGCATGGCGTCGAGCCACAGCCCGCCGCCCTTGGTGAACACGATGCGCGGCACCGGTTGGCCGTCGGCACCGTTGCGCTTCAGGCCGGCCAGTACGCGGGCCGTATAGGCGAGGCTGAACTCCTGGAACGCGCCGTCGGCCAGCACGCCGCCCCAGCTGTCGAACACCATCACGGCCTGCGCGCCGGCATCGATCTGGGCATTGAGGTAGGCGGCCACCGAGTCGGCATTCACGGCCAGCAGGCGGTGCATGAGGTCGGGGCGGCTGTACAGCATGCTCTTCACGAGGCGGTAGTCGCTGGAGCCGGCGCCTTCCACCATGTAGCAGGCCAGCGTCCACGGGCTGCCCGAGAAGCCGATCAGCGGCACGCGGCCGTCGAGCGCCTTGCGGATCGAGGCCACCGCGTCGAACACGTAGCGCAGCTTGTCCATGTCGGGCACTTCGAGCGCGGCGACCGCCGCCTCGTCGCGCACCGGGTGCGCGAAGCGCGGGCCCTCGCCGGCCTCGAACGACAGGCCCAGGCCCATCGCGTCGGGCACCGTCAGGATGTCGGAGAACAGGATGGCCGCGTCCAGCGGGTAGCGCGCCAGCGGCTGCAGCGTGACCTCGGTGGCGTAGTCGGTGTTGGTGGCCAGCCCCATGAAGCTGCCCGCCTTGGCGCGCGTGGCGACGTACTCCGGCAAATAGCGGCCGGCCTGGCGCATCAGCCAGACGGGCGTGTGGTCGGTGGCCTGGCGCCAGCAGGCTCGCAGGAACGTGTCGTTTTGCAGGGGGGCGAAAGGCATCCTGCGATTGTCGCAGGGGTGTGTCCCGACTCCTCGCAGCCCCGGCCTATCGCCTATATCGATGCTCAGACCACCGGCACGCGCCGCGCATCGGCCGGGTCCACGTTGCGCCGGTACAGCAGCAGCGTCGCAATCAGCCCGCACACCGCGGCGGCCGTCATCCACAGCCCCGGCGCACCCTTGTCGCCGGTCATCTCGATCAGCCCTGTCGCGATCGCCGGCGTGAAGCCGCCGAACAGCGCCGTCGCCAGGCTGTACGCGAGCGAGAAGCCGGCGGTGCGCACGTTTACCGGCATCACCTCGGTGAGCGCCACGACCATCGCGCCGTTGTAGCTCGCATAGAGGAACGACAGCCACAGCTCGACCTCGAGCATGCGTACAAAACTCGGCGCGCCGACCAGCCACTTGAGCGACGGGTACGCGGTCAGGATGGTCAGCACCGTGAACAGGATCAGCAGCGGCTTGCGGCCCACGCGGTCCGACAGCGAGCCCATGATCGGCAGCCAGATGAAGTTGGAGATGGCCACGCACAGCGTGACGATCAGCGCGTCGGTCGTGCTCAGGTGCAGCACGGCCTTGCCGAAGGTGGGCGTGTAGACGGTGATCAGGTAGAACGACACGGTGGTCATCGACACCAGCATCATCCCGGCGAGCACGAGGCCCCAGTTGGCGATCATCGACTGGAAGATCTCGCGCGCGTCGGGCCGGTGCTTGCGCGCCATGAACTCCTCGGTCTCCTGCAGCGAGCGGCGGATGATGAACAGCGCCGGCACGATCAGGCAGCCCACGAAGAACGGAATGCGCCAATAGAAGTCGCCGATCTCCTGCGGCGTGAAGGTCACGTTGAGCCAGTAGCCGAGCGCAGCCGCCACGACGATGGCCACCTGTTGGCTGGCCGACTGCCAGCTCACGTAGAAGCCCTTGCGGCCCGGCGTGGCCATTTCCGACAGGTACACCGACACGCCGCCCAGCTCCACGCCGGCCGAGAAGCCCTGCAGCAGCCGGCCGACCAGCACCAGCAGCGGCGCGACGAGGCCGATGGTGGCGTAGGAAGGCACGCAGGCGATCAGCAGGGTGCCGACGGCCATCAGCGCGAGCGTGACGATCAGGCCCTGGCGGCGGCCGACGCGGTCGACGTATGCGCCGAGAAAGATCGCGCCCAGCGGCCGCATCAGGAAGCCCGCGCCGAAGGTCATGAACGTGAGCATCAGCGAGGCGAACTCGTTGCCCGCGGGGAAGAACGCCTTCGAGATCTGCGTGGCGTAGAAGCCGAACAGGAAGAAGTCGAACATCTCCATGAAGTTGCCGCCGGTCACGCGCAGGACGGTGGCGAACTTGGAGGAAGAGGCGGAGGAGGCGTGGGCGGCCGTACCCGTTTGCGCGGCGGTGGGCGCAGGATTCATCTGGTTGTCCCCTTGGGCGATATTGGCGATGTGCTCGCCCGAGGGTAGGCCGGGCTTCCCGACCGCTGGCTGACTGTGCGAGTCAGGTAGCTGTCACGCGGGGGCTGCGTTGCGCCCCGCGACGGAACTCATCAGGTCTTGAACTTGATCGAGCAGCCGTAGGGCCGCGTGCTGGCGGCCGAGATCGGCTTGCCGCCGAAGGCCTCGCCCAGCGCCTGGTTCACGTAGTTGGTCGCGGTCTTGATGTCGTCCGCCCGCGCCGAGGCGATGCTGTCGATGCCGCCCGCATACACCAGCGTGCCCTTGGGGTCGATGATGAAGATGTGCGGCGTGGTGCGCGCGCCGTAGACCTGGCCGATGAGGCCGTCTTCGTCCATCAGCACGGCGGTGGGCGTGGCCTTTTGCGACTTCATCCACGCGTCGAGCGCGTCGGGCTTCAGGTAGTCGGTGGCGGCGCGCTCGGTGGAGTTGATGGCCAGCCACACCACGCCCTTGTCGGTCGCGGCTTTCTGCGTGGCGGGCATGTTGCCGCTGCCGTAGTGCTTGCGCACGAAGGGACAGCCGGGGTTGGTCCATTCGAGCACCACGAACTTGCCCGCGAAATCGGACAGCTTGTGCTTGGCGCCGCTGGTGTCGACCGCGACGAAATCGGGCGCCTGTTGGCCCACTGCGGGCGCGGCGGCGGCATTGGTGCCCATCAGGAAAGTGGCGCCGAGCGCCACGGCGGCAGCGACGACGGCACGGCGGGAGGCCCGGCTCAGTGCGGCGCGGGCATGGCGCGCGGCGCGGCGAGAACGCGAGTCTGTGGATGGCGAAAGGGACATGGCCAGCTTGAACTCCAGAACAAATTCCAAACAACAACTGCAGCTTAGAACGGTTTCTTCAAGTGCTTGTGACAACCCATGTCACGCTGGTGGTCAAAGCGCGGCGAGGGCGGCGCGGACTTCGTCCTTGCCCAATATCTCGGTCAGCACGACCGGCGGCTTGCCCGGCGCCTGCAGCACGTACACCGGCACGCCGCTGCGGCCCAGCGCGGTGAGCGCGGCGGTGATGGCGGGGTCGCGCCGGGTCCAGTCGGCGCGCAGCATGGCGACCTTCTTAGCGTCGAAGTCGGCCAACACCGCTGCATCGGAGAGCGTGCTCTTCTTGTTGTACTGGCAGGTCACGCACCACGCAGCGGTGAAGTCGATGAACACCGGCTGGCCGGCGCCCGACAACTCGGACACCCGCTCGGCCGACCACGGCTGCCAGCGCTGGCCGGCGGTGCCGGATGCCGACGCCAGCCTGGCCGGCTCCACCACCTGCAGCACATTGCGGCCGATGGTGGCGGTCAGCAGGGCCGTGAAGCCGATCAGCACGGTGGCGATCACGACCCGCGTGCGCCCGCGCAGCGTAAGTGCCCAGACGATGGCGGCCAGGCACACCAGCAGCGCGAGCAGCGTGCCCGCGCCGTCGATGCCGCTTTGCTGGCCCAGCACCCACACCAGCCACGCCACGGTGGCGAACATCGGGAAGGCGAGCAGGCGGCGCAGCGTGCCCATCCAGGGGCCGGGCTTTGGCAGCAGGTACGCCACGGCGGGCACGAAGCCGGCCACGAGGTACGGCAGCGCCAGCCCGAAGCCCAGCGCCGCGAACAGCAGCAGCGCCTGGCCGGCCGGCAGGCCGATGGCGAAGCCCAGCGACACGCCCATGAACGGCGCGGTGCAGGGCGAGGCGATGACCACGGCGAGCACGCCGGAGAGGAAGTCGTTGGCCAGCGGGTGCTTGGCCTGCGCGCTGCACACCGACGAGGGCGCCGCGCGGCCGAACTCGAACACGCCCACGAGGTTGAGCCCAATCAGCGTGAACAGTGCCGCCAGCGCGGCGACCACGCCCGGCGACTGCAGCTGGAAGCCCCAGCCCAGCCCGGCGCCGGCCGCGCGCAGCGCCAGCATGCCGCCGCCCAGCGCGAGGAAGGACAGCATCACGCCGCCCGTGTAGGCCAGCCCGGCCTTGCGGTGCGCGCTGGCGTTGCCCGCCTGCCGCGCGAAGCCCAGCACCTTGATCGCGAGGATCGGGAACACGCAGGGCATGAGGTTGAGCAGCAGGCCGCCGACCAGCGCGCCCAGCAGCGCGGCCATGAAGGTGGTGGAGGAGGGCGCAGGGGCATCGCCGGCCGGGGCTGTTGCCTTGGCTGCGTTGGCGGTGAGCGCGGCCTGCAGCGCCGGCGACACCTCGGCGCGCGGCGCAGCGCCTGCCGGCCAGGCGCCCGTGACCGGCGCTTCGGCGCGCCAGGCCACCGGCTGGCCGGCCTGCCGGTCGGCCTCGGCCAGCGCCACCACCACCGGCATCACCGTGGGGCTCGCGCTGCGCTGGTCGGCCAGCGGCAGCGTCGCCGTCCAGGTGCCGCCCTGCCAGGATTGGGTCCAGTCCTTGCCGGAGACGGCCGCGGTGCGGATCACCTCGGGGGTCTCGGGGAAGAAGCCCAGCGTCTTGCCCTGCACGGCGGCGGGCAGGCCTTCGAGGCGCACTTTGAGGTTGCGGCCATCGACCTCGATGGTGCCCGCCTTGGCCAGCGGCTGCGGCTGGGCCGCCAGTGCGGCGTCGAACTCGGCCTTGTGCAGCGCGGTCGAGCCCTGCAGCGGCAGGGGCAGCGTGAACGTGCCTTCTTCGGGGATGCATTCCTTGCGGCAGACCAGCCAGGAAGCCTTGAGCTGGATGTCCATGGCCGGCGTGCCGCCCAGCGCCACCGGCGGCTTGTAGAGCGTCGACACCTCCAGCGGCACCGGCAGCAGCACGGTGTTTTCATAGCCGTAGTTGGCGAGGTTGCCGACCGGGATCTTCTTTGGCACAGGCCAGGCGATCTCGCCGGTGGACACGCCGGCCGGCAGCGTCCACGTCATCTCGGTGGGCAGGCCCGAGTCGCCGGCGTTTTTCCAGTAGGTGTGCCACTCGGGCTGGTGTGTGATCTGCAGGCCGACCCAGACCGGGGCGCCGGGCGCCACGCCGTCGGGGGCGTGGGCGATCAGCTCGGCGCGCACGTGGGGGGTGGTCACCACGGCGCCTGGCTTGGAAGCCAATTGCGCCGCAGCCGGCATGCTGGCTGCGGCGGTTGCTATCAGAAGCGTAGCGAAATGGATGCGCGAAAAGATCATGCCGTCAGTCGGAGCATTCAATGGGGGCGAAGTTCCGGGCCGTTTCAGGCCGCCGCAGGGGCCCAGCCCAGCACCACGCGGCGGCTGTTGGCGCTCTTCTTCTCGATCTTGGTAACCATCACCGCCCCGATCTCGGAAGTGTTTGCAACATGCGTGCCGCCGCAGGGCTGGAAGTCGATCTGGGCATCGCCGTCGCCGCCAATGCGGATGGTGCGCACCGTGCCCGTGCCGCGCGGCGGCTGCACGCTCATGCTCTTGACCAGCGCGGGGTTGGCGTCGAGCTCCTCGTCGGTGATGGCGCCCACGGTCAGCGGATGGGCCGCTTCGACCAGTTTCGCGAGCCCGGCGGTCAGCGCTTCCTTGTCCAGCGGATCGGTCATGTGGAAGTCGATGCGTGCGTACTCGGGCGTGATGGAGCAGCCGTTCACAGGCACCGGCACGAGGTGGCACAGCAGGTGGGAGGCGGTGTGGAAGCGCATCAGGCGATGGCGGCGCTCCCAGTCGAGGCGGGCGGTCACGGTGTCGCCGGGCTTCAGCGCGGCCAGCAGGTCGGCTTGTTCCGAGGCGGGCACGTGCACGAATTCATTCGTCGGCTGGCCTTCTTCGTTCTTGGCCTTGCGGGTGTCGGCAATGACCAGTTCGCGCCCGTCGGCCAGCGCCAGCACGCCGGCGTCGCCGGCCTGTCCGCCGCCCAGCGGATAGAACACCGTGCGGTCCAGCACGATGCCGGTTTCGTCGATGCGCAGGACGCGGGCGTCGCAGGTGCGCAGGTAGGCGTCGGCTCGGAACAGGTCGTCGGTCATCCGGCGATGGTAGCGGCGATGCGCAAATGAGGTGCGCCCACGCCAGAAAGCGCCCATGGCCGACAACCCCGGGGCTGCCCGGCTGGGGATCATCCGGTGCATGCGGCACCCGGCCGCACAAGGAATACGCATGACAGCATCGCAGCAAGCATCCGCAGTGGCCCTGGCCGCCGCGCTGCTGCTCGTCGCCGGCTGCGGCGAGACCGCCAAGCTGGCCCCGGAGCTCACGACCGGCCCTCGCCCGCAACTGGCCCAGCCGAACAAGACCCTGATTCCCACCGTCAACGTCGCGACCGCCGTCGGCTGGACCGACACCGCCTCGCCCATCCCCGCCGAAGGCCTGCAGGTGACGGCGCTGGCGCGCGGCCTCGACCATCCGCGCTGGGTCTATACCCTGCCCAACGGCGACATCCTCGTGGCCGAGAGCAACAAGCCGCCCAAGCCGGGCGGCAGCAGCGACGGCGGCAGCGGCGTGGTCGCGAAGGTGCGCAACTGGGTCATGGGCAAGCTCATGGCCCGCGCCGGCGCGGGCGTGCCCAGCGCCAACCGCATCACCCTGCTGCGCGACGCCGACGGCGACGGCCTCGCCGAGGTGAAGCAGGTGTTCATGACCAATCTAATGTCGCCGTTCGGCATGGCGCTGGTCGGCAACGAACTCTTCATCGCCAATGCCGATGCGCTGGTGAAGGTGCCGTATACCGAGGGCCAGACCTCCATCAGCGTCAACCCCACGCTGGTGACGCAGCTGCCCGCCGGCATCAACCACCACTGGACCAAGAACGTGATTGCGAATGCCGACGGGAGCAAGCTCTATGTGACGGTCGGCTCCAACAGCAACATCGGCGAGAACGGCCTCGCGGCTGAAGAGGGCCGCGCCGCGATCTGGGAGGTCGACACGAAGACGGGCGCGAAGCGCCTGTTCGCGACCGGCCTGCGCAACCCCAACGGCATGGGCTGGGACCCGGACACGAAGGCGCTGTGGACCGTGGTGAACGAACGCGACGAGATCGGCAGCGACCTCGTGCCCGACTACCTCACCTCGGTGAAGGACGGTGCCTTCTACGGCTGGCCCTGGAGCTACTACGGCGGCATCGTCGACGCCCGCGTCACGCCGCAGAACCCCGAGATGACGGCCAAGGCCATCGCGCCCGACTACGCGCTGGGCTCGCACGTCGCGCCGCTCGGCATGGCCTTCTCGCGGCCGGGCGGCATGCCCGACCAGTTCGCCAGCGGCGTCTTCATCGGCGAGCATGGCTCGTGGAACCGCAAGCCCAAGTCGGGCTACAAGGTGGTGTTCGTGCCCTTCATCGGCGGCAAGCCCAGCGGGCCGCCGGTCGATGTGCTGACCGGCTTCCTGACCGCCGACGAAAAGGCGCAGGGCCGGCCGGTGGGCGTGGCGCTCGACAAGGGCGGGGCACTGCTGGTGGCCGACGATGTCGGCAATGCCGTGTGGCGGGTCTCGAGGGCGAAGTAGCTTTCTTCAGCGCTGCGGTCGGGCGATGCGGTAGAGCCTGTGCCGGCGCAGCGCGTGTCCTTCGGGTACCAGCGGATGGTCGAAGGCGCCGGCTGCGTCTTCCTTCATGCCGATGCGCTCCATCACTGCGCTCGAGCGCGTGTTGTGCCATGCGGTGAAGGCGACGATCTCGTCCAGCCCGATCCGCTCGAAGCCGACCTGCAGCGCCGCGCGCGCGGCCTCGCTCGCGAAACCCTGACCCCACCACTGGCGCCCGAAGCGCCAGCCGATCTCGACGCACGGCGAGAACGGAAGCGTGACCGCCGGCGAGTTCAGGCCGGTGAAACCCATGAACCCGCCGGACGCCTTGTGCTCCACCGCCCACAAGCCCCAGCCGTTTTCCGCGAAGCGCGCGCAGATGCGATCGGCCAGCGCATCGCTGTCGGCGCGCGTCGGCAGCGGCAGCAGGAACTCCATCACCTGAGGGTCGCAAGCCAGCGCGAAAAACGGCGCCAGATCGCTCTCTCGCCACTGGCGCAAGCGCAGGCGCGGGGTGTCGAATTCGATGGGGTCGGCGGTCATGCACCCATTGTGTCGCACGGCATATATATCACGACGTGATATATTCGCGGCCATTCCGGCATCTCCCCTCGCCATGGCCTCCACCTCCCGCAAGCTCGCCAAGAAAGACTTCGAGGCGCTTTCCCAGTTCCGCTACCAGATGCGCCGCTTCGAGCGCTTCTCCGAACGCGCCGCGCAGGCCGAGGGCCTCACGCCCCAGCAATACCTGGTGCTGCTGCACATCAAGGGCGTGCCCGGCCGCGACTGGGCCTCGGTGGGCGAGATCGCCGAACGCCTGCAACTGCAGCCGCACGGCGCGGTCGCGCTCGTCACGCGCTGCGAAGCGCTCGATCTCGTGCAGCGCCGGCCCAGCGAAATGGACCGCCGGCAGGTCGAGGTGCACCTGCTCGCCAAGGGCGAGAAGCTGCTGCTCCGGCTGGCCGAGCTCCACCGCGCGGAACTGCGCTCGCTCAAGGGCGTGTTCGACGTGCCGCAAATCGATCTTCCGGAAAATCCATGAGCTCCAAAGCCAACTCCCATCCGCCGCGCGGCGACTTCGCGCTCAACACGCGCCTCATGCGCATCACCGTCATGGCCGCCGTCATCGGCGCCGTCAGCACCGTGGCAGCGCGCGTGCTGCTCGACCTGATCCGCTTCTTCACCAACCTGTTCTTCTTCCAGACCTTCTCGCTGGCCGACCGTTCGCCGGCCACGCACACGCTGGGCGCCTGGGTCATCGTGGTGCCGGTGATCGGCGGCTTGATCGTCGGCCTTGTCGCGCGCTACGGCTCCGACAAGATCCGCGGCCACGGCATTCCCGAGGCCATCGAGGCGATCCTGTTCGGCAAGAGCAAGATGTCGCCGAAGGTCGCGTTGCTCAAGCCGCTGTCGTCGGGCATCGTCATCGGCAGCGGCGGACCGTTCGGCGCCGAGGGGCCGATCATCATGACCGGCGGCGCCATCGGCTCGCTGATCGCGCAGCACTTTCACCTCACCGCGGCCGAGCGCAAGGCGCTGCTGGTGGCGGGCGCCACGGCCGGCATGACGGCCGTGTTCGGCACACCCGTGGCGGCGGTGCTGCTGGCCGTCGAGCTGCTGTTGTTCGAGCTGCGCCCGCGCAGCCTGCTGCCTGTGGCCGTGGCCTGCGCGGTCGCGGGCTTCACGCGGCCGCTGCTGATGGACCCGGGCCCGCTGTTCCCGCTGCAGACGGCCGTGCCCGGCCCGCTCGCCATGCTGTCGTGCGTGATCGCCGGCGTGCTGTGCGGCGCGCTGTCGGCGTCGCTGTCGATCTCGCTCTACAAGGTCGAGGACTGGTTCGGCAAGCTGCCGCTGCACTGGATGTGGTGGCCAGCCATCGGCGGCCTCGCGGTCGGCATCGGCGGCTGGCTGCAGCCGCGTGCGCTGGGCGTGGGCTACGACGTGATCGGCGACCTGCTGCACAACCACCTCGCGCTCGGCGTGGTGATCGCGCTGCTGGCGGTGAAGGCCGTGATCTGGGTCATCTCGCTGGGCTCCGGCACCTCGGGCGGCGTGCTGGCGCCGCTGCTGATGATGGGCGCCGGCCTGGGCGTGGTGCTCTCGCACATCCTGCCGGGCAACGACCCGATGCTGTGGCCGCTGGTCTGCATGGCGGCCACGCTGGGCGGCGTGATGCGCGCGCCGCTCACCGCCACCATCTTCGCCTTCGGGCTCACGCACGACAGCAATGCGCTGCTGCCGCTGCTGACGACCTCCGCGGTGGCCTACGGCTTCACGGTGCTGACGATGCGCCGCTCGATCCTCACCGAGAAGATCGCGCGCCGCGGTTATCACATCTACCGCGAGTACGGCATCGACCCGCTGGAGCGGCATTCGGTGGAAGAGGTGATGACGCGCGAGGTGCGCAGCATCGACGCGGCCATGCCGGTGGCGAAGGCGCTGTTCGGCTACTTCGGCGAAGGGCAGGCGCACCGTGCGTTCCCCGTGCTGCGCAACGGCGCGGTGATCGGCGTGGCCGATCGCGCGATGCTGGCCGCGTATGGCACGCGCGACCCGATCGCGACCGTGGGCGACGCCTGCGCCGACGCGCCGCTGTACTTCGCCCTGCCTGGCGAGAACTGCCGCGCCGTCGCGACCCGGCTCGCGCGCCACCGGCTCGAACGGCTGCCGGTGGTGAAGGACGCGCAATCGCTCGTGCTGGCCGGCATCGTGGCGCGCAGCGACCTCATCAAGCCTTCGCTTGCGCACTTCGACGAGGAAGAAAAGCGCGAGCGCATGCGTGGACTGCCGTGGCAGTCCACGTAGCTCAGAACCCGGCCAGCACGACTTTCCCTTGCGCCTTGCCGCTCTCGATGAGCGCATGCGCGCGCTGAAGGTTCGCCGCATTGATGGGCCCGAAGCTCGCATTGGCGGTGGTGCGGATGCGGCCCGCGTCGACCAGCGCCGCAACCTCCGCCAGCAGCGCGCCTTGCTCGGCGATGTCCGGCGTCTCGAAGCGCGAGCGCGCGAACATCATTTCCCAGTGCAGCGAGATGCACTTGGTCTTCAGCGGCATCGCATCGAGCATCTTCATGTCGTCGATCACCGCGAGCTGGCCCTGGGGCTTGAGGCTCTCGATGATCTGCGCGTAGTGCTGCTCGGTCTGCGTGAGGCTGGCGACCATGTCGACCTCGCCGATGCCGGCCGCCTTGAGCTCGGCCGCGAGCGGCTTCGAGTGGTCGATGACGGTGTGCGCGCCCAGCGCCAGGCACCATTCGCGCGTTTCGGCGCGCGAGGCGGTGGCGACGACGCGCAGCTTCGTGAGCTGGCGCGCGAGTTGGATCAGGATCGAGCCCACGCCACCCGCGCCGCCGGTGATCAGCAGCGTCCGGCCTTCGCCGCCGCCCTTGGGCACGCGCAGGCGGTCGAACAGCAGTTCATACGCGGTGATGGTGGTCAGCGGCAGCGCGGCGGCCTGCGAGTCGTCGAGGGTCTTCGGCGCGATGGCCGCGATGCGCTCGTCCACCGCATGCAGTTCGGCGTTGGCGCCCGGGCGGACGATCGAGCCCGCGTAGTACACGCGGTCGCCCACCTTGAAGTTCTTCACGCCGCTGCCGATGGCCTCCACCGTGCCGACGGCATCCCAGCCCAGCACCTTGGCCTGGCCGGCCTCGGGCGCGGCGTTCTTGCGGATCTTGGTGTCCACGGGGTTGACCGACACCGCCTTCACGCGCACCAGCAGGTCGCGCGGGCCGGCCACGGGGGCGGGCAACTCGATGTCCTGCAGCGATTCGGGGTTGTCGATGGGAAGGGGCTGGTAGTAGCCGACGGCTTTCATGGCAAAGAACCTTTCAGTGACGATGCCTGAACTGTAGGATCGCAAGGCTGGTTTGATAAGCCGGCTCGAATCAGCAACACTTTCAAATGAAGATTGAAAATCTCTCCGACCTGCAGGTGCTGGTGCAGGCAGCGCGCGGCGGCACGCTCACGGCGGCGGCGCATGCGTTGGGCATCACGCCCGCGGCCGCCAGCGCCACGCTCAAGCGGCTGGAGGCACAGCTCGGCGCGCGCCTGTTCGAGCGCTCCACGCGTGCCATGCGCCTGACGCCGCAGGGGCAGACGCTGCTCGACTACGCGGTGCGTGCCTTCGAGCTGCTGGACGAGGGCGAGTCGCTCGTCACGGCCGACCGCGGCGATCTGGTCGGCACCTTGCGGGTGGCCTCGCCCTCGGACCTCACGCGCAGCACGCTGCTGCCGTGGTTCGACGAATTCCTGGCGCTGCACCCCGGCGTGCAGCTCTCGCTGTCGGTCGGCGACCGTCCGCTGGACGTGATGCGCGACGAGGTCGACGTGGCCTTGCGCTACGGTGCGCTGGCTGATTCGCGGCTGGTGGCGCGGCCCTTCGCGCTGACCAACCCGGTGCTTACGGCTTCACCGGGCTACCTGCGCCGCCATCCCGCGCCGAAGGTGCCGCAAGACCTGGTGCACCACAACTGCCTGATCTTCAACCGCTCGGGGCGCCGCCACCGCGTCTGGCGCTTCGCGCAGAACGGCCAGTGGACCGAAGTGCGCGTGAACGGCAACCGCAGTGTGGACGACGCCTCGCTCGCGCGCGAATGGACCGTGGCGGGCTATGGCGTGTCGCTCAAGTCCGCGCTCGACGTGCGCAACGACATCCGCGAAGGCCGCCTCGTGCGCCTGCTGCCCGACTGGGAGACGGAGCCATACCCGCTGCATGCGCTGCTGCCGAGCGGGCGCTTCGTGCCCGCGCGCGTGCGTGCGTTCGTCGATTTCCTGGCGCTGAAGTTCGAGGCGCTGACGGCCGCTTAGATCATCGGCGTCACCGCGCCGTCCATCGCCACGATGGCGCCCGTCACATAGCTCGCCTTCGCCGACGCGAGGAACACCACCGTATTGGCAATTTCTTCCGGCGTCGCGATGCGCCCCAGCGGCAAGCGTGCCTTGGCGCGCGCCAGCGCCTCATCGGTGCCGATGCCCTGCAGCTTCGCGTCGGCCTTCATGCCTTCCTGCAGCCGTTCGGTCAGCGTGAGCCCCGGGTTCACCGCGTTCACGCGCACGCCCTTGGCGGCATAGGCCGCGGCCATGCCGGCGCTCACCAGCATCAGCGCCGCATTGGCCGCGCCGCCGGCCATGTGCACCGGGCTCGCGACCTTGCCGCCCTGGCCGATCACGTTGACGATGGCGCCGCGGCCGCGCTGGCCCATTCGCTTCACCACCGGGTCGATCATGTGGATGTAGGTGAAGTATTTCGCGTCCATCGCGTCGTGCCACGACGCGGCCGTCAGTTCGTCGGGCGGGGTGCGGCGCGCGGCGCCGGCCGAGTTGACGAGCACGTCGACAGGGCCGAAGACCTGCTCAGCCGCGTCGAGCGCGGCCACGGCGCCGGCCGGGTCCTTGAGGTCGGCCGCATGCACCGAGATCCGGCCTTCGGCCTGCGCGAAGGCATCCACCAGCGTCCTGCGGCCCTGTTCCAGATTGGCGAGATCGCGCGACACGAGGCTCACGCGCGCGCCTTCGCGCAGGAAGCCCAGCGCGCACGCCAGGCCGATGCCCTTGCTGCCGCCGGTGACGAGAACGTGCTGGTCCTGGAGCTGGAGGTCCATGAAAGAGTCCTTGATGGAGAGTGGAGTGTGGCGGCGATTGAAGCACCGCCGCGAAACCCCTGCACGGATGCGGCTGTATGCCGCCATGCCCCGCCGTGCTCGTCCGGCCTCAGCGCCCCGCGACCGCGCGCTGCAGCGGCTCGGGCTCCAGCGCTCCCGTCGCGGTGTCCGTGGCGTCGCGCAGGTGGCCGTTGTTGTCGTGGTGCACCAGCAGCTGCCGCGCGCGCTGCCAGGCCGACAGCCGCGCCGGCGGTACCTCGATGTAGGAGGCCAGCGCGAACAGCGACGACTGTTCCTGGTCTGGAGGCGTCTCGCGCCTCTGCTGGCGGCGGCGCAGCGGTGCCATCACCAACATCGAGGCCAGGATCACACCGATCGCAATGGCGTAGAGGCCGAGCAGCTGCATCACCTCGGGCTGCGAGCGCGCGCCGAGCACATAAGGCCATGCGTACCAGATCGTGCAGAACCAGACGCCAAGGGTGACCGCCGGGCGCAGCACGCGCAGCCACAGATACATGGCCAGCGTGCGCTGTGGCGAGCGGCCTGTGCCGAAGGCGCGCAGCGGGATTCGTGCAGCGTCGATGATCGGCTCGTCCACCGCGGGCTGCCCCCAGGAGCGCTGGCGGCTCGGCGGAGGCCTGTCGTCGTGCGCCTCGTGCAGGCGGCTTTGGGCATGGGTCTCAGGGCGCATCGGAAACTCCTCGGTCGGGGCTCGTCCACACCGCGCGCTTTCCGCGGCGGCGTATCAGAGCATTGGGAAGGGCGATGACGGTGGTCGCCATCGTGATGATCCAGAAGGCGATCGGGTACCAGATCGTTCCGGCGAAATAGCGCATCAGGTCGCGGTCGTAGCGGCGGTCGATCCACAGGCTCAGCAGCATCTGCAGGATGCAGGTCATGGCCAGCAGCGTGCCTTGCCAGTGCGGCAGCAGCGCCGAATGCCAGGACGAATTCGCCGGCAGCAGCGGCCGCACGAGGCCGATCACCAGCACCGCCGCCATGCAATAGGCCCACACCACGCTGGTCATGTACTCCAGGTAGATCGGCCACATCCGCCAGTGGCGCGGCCGCAGGATGCGCGAGGTGTAGCGCAGCATGGTCTGGATGCCGCCGACGGCCCAGCGCAGGCGCTGTTTCCAGAGGCCGCGCAAGGTCTCGGGCATCAGGATCCAGCACAGTGCGCGCGGCTGGAAGCGCAGCTTCCAGCCGCCGAGCTGGAGCTTCCAGCTCATGTCGATGTCCTCGGTGAGTACGTCGGGGCTCCAGAAGCCGACCTCGATCACGGCGCGGCGCCGGAACATGGCGAGCACGCCCGAGACGGTGAAGAGCGTGCCCACCAGCTGCTGCGAGCGCTTGATGAGCCCGATGATCGAAGAGAACTCGCCCACCTGCATGCGCCCGAGCAGCGTGGTGCGCGTACGGATGCGCGGGTTGCCCGTCACCGCGCCGATGCGTTCGGAGCGCAGCATCGGCCGCAGCATCCATGCGATGGCGTCGACGTCCACCAGCGCATCGCCGTCGATGCCCAGGATGTATTCGCCGCGCGCGAGCTGGCAGGCGGTGTTGAGCCCGACCGCCTTGCCCTGGTTGCTGGCGTTGTGGATCACGCGCAGGCGGCTGTATTCCTGCGTCATCTGGTCGAGCAGCTCGCCGGTGCCGTCGGTGCTGCCGTCGTTCACGGCGATGACCTCGTAGTGCGGGTAGCGCGTGCGCATCAGCTGCTCGATCACCTCGCGCAGGTGCGGCGCTTCGTTGAAGCAGGGCACCACCACCGTGACCAGCGGTTGCGAGGGCAGCGAGTCGAGCGGATTGGCGTCGGCGTCGCGCCTGCGCTCGAACACCCATGCATGCGAGAGGCCGCCCGCCATCCACACGTAGGCCATGAAGAAGGGGTAGTAGAAGACGAAGCCGAACAGCAGCGTGGGCAACGAGTGCGCGAGGATCTGGACGGTGGTCATGGCGCGGGCTGTGCAGGGATCGTCGCGGCGGCCGGTGCACGCAGCGCGCGCGGCAGCAGCGTGCGCACCGAGATCGCGCGGCGCACGGCTTCCAGCGAGGGTTGGTCGTTCAGGAAGTCGTCGGGGTAGTAGCCCAGGTGGCGCACGCCGGCGCGCTGCAGCAGCGTCCATTGGCGCGTGAGTTCGGCGTCGGGCACGGGCTTGCCGGTGTGCCAGTCGCGTGCCTGCAGTTCGAACACGGTGCCGTCGAGGCCGCGCGGCGTGCCGGCCGCACGCTGCGCGAGCCGCGAGAGCCAGGCATCGCCGTCGGCGTCGGTTCGGGCCTCGCGCTCCATGCGCGGCATCGCCATGAGCCCGACGTAGTCGTAGGCCGCGAGCGAGGCCTCGTAGTTCTGCGCGAACCATTGCTCGGCCTGGGGGTCGAGAACCGGTCGTGCATAAAGGTTGCGCGCGGTCTCCAGCGCGGGCCGCCAGGCGCCCACGCGTGCGGCCAGTTCGTGCGTGAAGTCGATCAGGTAGCGCGTCTTGGCGGCGGTCCAGCGTGCCGTCAGTTCCGGGTTCGCGCGGATCGCGGCCACGTCGGCCGGCAGGCCCCAGCGGGCGTAGGTGGCGAGGGCGGCGGGGCTCGCATCCTCGTCGTCGGACAGCGTCGCGTCGTCGTGGAACAGCAGGCCGCCGAAGAAGGCGTGGCGACCGAGGTCTTCGTAGATGTCGCCGACCAGCGCGCGCACCGCGGGGTCGAAAGGCGTGAGCCGGTGGTAGCGGCCGGCCGGCATCGCGCCGCCCTGCGCCATCACCGTGTGCGTGGCGAGCGGGTTCGAGGCCGGCAGGCGGAAGGCCGTCACCGGCATCCATGCATAGACCTTCACCCCGGCGCGGCTGCGCAGCTGCCAGGCCGCGCGGCTGAACAGGTCGGCGCGCATCGGCAGGTGCCGGTTGGGAAAGTACAGCGCGTCGGCCACGCCATCGCCGTCGGGGTCGGCGTAGGCCTGCAGGAACACCGAGCGCGGGCGCACGGCGGCCACGCGGTCGATCAGCTTAGAGAGGTTGCGCTCCTGCTGGGCCGGGTCGGGGTCGTACACGTAGTCGAGGTCCACGTGCATCACGCGGTTGACGGGCCAGACCTCGCCGCCCACGGGGCTGCGCAGCAGCCGGGCGTATTCGGGCGCCTCGTTGTCGTACTCCGCAAGCGCGCGGCGTACGCGCGCGAGCGGCACCGTCGGGGTGTTCGAGCCGTCGTCCAGCGTGAGGGTGATGGGCATGCCCGCGCGCTCGGAAGCTTTCAGCGCTGCCGCGTTGTAGGCGCCATAGGGCCACACCATCGAGCGCACCTTCGCGCCGGTGCGCTTTTCGATGAGCTCGCGGCTGCGGCGCAGGTCGGACTCGATGCGCTGCGTGTAGGCGGCATCGTCCTCGTAGCGCCCGGTCTTCGGGTCGTAGTGGTGCGTGGCCGCGGCCGGCAGCATGTTGCCCTGCGGGTTGGCGAGGATGCCGGTGTGCATGGCATCGCTGTGGCTCGCGAACTCGACGAGGCCCGAGCGGGCCATCTCGGCGGCCTCGCGCCACAGCAGGAAGTTCTCGCGCGGCGCGGGCTTGTCGCCCCAGTGCACCGGCTGACCCTCGGGCACCTCGAGCCAGCTCGTTACCAGCGCGAACAGCGCCGGGTAGTTGTAGCGCTTGAGCAGCGGGAACACCTTGGTGTAGGCGCTGCGATAGCCGTCGTCGAAGGTCAGCAGCACGGGCTTGGGCGGCAGCGGCTTGCCGCCGGCGCGCGCATCGACGATCTGCTGCAGGCTCACCGGGTGATAGCCGTTGTATTGCAGCCAGGCCAGCGTCTCGGCGAAGGTGCGCTCGTCCACCGCGGTTGCCTCGGGCGAGGTTTCGAAGCTCGCGCGCACGTTGGCGCGCACGTCGTGGAAGGCGATCACGCGAAAGCTCACGCCGTCGTCGGGGTCGGCGCTCGGCAGAGGCTGCGCGAGGGCCGGCAGCGAAAGCGCCAGCAGCAGCCACGCAAGGGCCGCGCGCAGGAAGGTGAAAGGGTTGTTCGTCGTTCGCATCACTGCAGGGGCATCGAGAGGTTCAGGAAAACGCCGCGCTGTCGTTCGCGCACGCCGTCGTAGGGGTGGCTGGCGATGCGCAGGCCGTAGCGCAGCGCGAGCCTGGAGCCGAGGTTCCAGCGGTGCTCGTAGCGCAGGCTCCACGTCGGGCCGCTGCCGAAGCCCGCCTGCCGATAGGTGCCGCCACCGAGTTCGACGACCTGGAAGAACTGGCGGTCGTCGCGCTTCCAGTTGAGCCATTGCGCGCGCGCCGAGAGCTGCGCGCTGCCGTCGCTCGACGGGCTGAAGTAGGGCGCGGTGTCGATGTCGCGGCCGCGGCTCGCGTCGGCGCTGAGCGTCGTTTCGAGCTGGAACGCCGGCGTGCTGACCCAGCGTTCGCGCCAGCCGAGGCCGAGGCCGCTGCGCAGGTTGCCGTCGCTGAAGTCGAGTTGCTGCCACTTCAGGTCGAAGCGGCGCGATTCGTTCACCACGTAGCCCACGCTCGCGCCGGCCTCGTGCGCGCCGATGCCGGCCGCGCGCGCTTTCCACGGCAGTTCCTTGCTGTCGCCGTCGTAGGTGGCCGACAGCCGCCAGGCGTCGCCCGCGCGGTAGTCGAGCCGGCCGGCTGCGCTGTTGCGGTAGGGGCCGCCGTTCGCATGCTGCAGCACGCCTTCGGCCAGCCAGCGGCCGCGCTGCCAGCCCAGGCCGAGGCCGCCGCGCGCCCAGTTCGCGTTGCCGAGGTCGGTGGTGCCGCGGCCCAGCGACTGGTCGTAGAACACGCGCCACTGGTCGTCGATGAGGCCCGAGGCGAGCCGGCTGTCGATGCGCCATTCGCGGTTGGCGATGGCCGCGCCGCCGGAGGAGGCTCCGGCGTCCACGTCGAGCCGCGGCCCGACCTGGATGAGCCGCCTGCGTTCCATGTCGCGCACCTGCTTCGAGTCGGGCAGGTCGGCGGCGAGCGATTCGGCGCGGCGGCGGGCTTCGCCGAATTCGCCGGCATCGAGCAGGGCCTCGACGTGGCCGGTGCGCGCGCCGACGTCGTAGGGCGCGTCGGTCGCCAGCGCCTCGAAGCGTGCGAGCGCGGCTTCGGGGCGCTCGCGCAGCCGCTCGGTGAGGGCGGCGCCAGAGGCATAGCCGGCGTTGAACGGCGCTTCGCGCGTCAGGGCCGCGAAGCTTTGCTGCGCGAGCGCCGGCTGGTCGGTGTAGAGCTGCATCAGCCCGCGCAAGCCGCTCACCTCGGTGTACTCGCCGTTGGGACGGCCGGCTTCCGGCGCGAGATGCAGCAGGGCCGGCGTGGCGGCTTCGAGCTTCTTCAGCAGTGCCTCGGCATCGCTGAAGCGGCCGACGTCCTGGTAGGCGTAGACCAGCCCCAGGTGGATGTCGCTGGGCATGGGCAGGTCGGCGCCGCCGCGGGCGATGGCTGCTTCGTAGATCGGCACGGCCTCGGCCGAGCGGCGCTCCTGTGCGAGCGCGCGCGCCGCGGCGCCGAGCCCGTAGGGCGGCAGTTCCGTGCCTGTGGCGCGCACTGTGTCGTAGAGCGCGACGGCGTCCGCTGGGCGGCCGCGTTCGACCAGCGCCAGCAGGCGGTCGGACAGCAACCGCGCGCGCACGGTGCGCCATGCGCCGGCGTCTTCGGGCGCGGCTTTCAAGGCCGCGGCATCGGCCCGTGCCAGGGCGGCTTCCTGGTCGGCGAGCACGCGATCGAGCGCGGTGACGCGCTCCGCGCCAAGGCGCTGGTCGCGCGCCTGGATCGCCCAGCGCAGCCGCTGCGCCAGCGCCTCCTGCTGCAGGGTGGAAAGCGCCAGCGGCGAAAAGCTGCCCGGCGCGGCGCGCTCCGCTGCCTCGGCGTTGTCGAAGGCGCTCGATGCGGCGCCGCTGCTCGCGAGCAGGAAGTCGGCCTCGCGGCGGATGTCGCCGCGCCCGGGCCGCAGCGCGCCAGCCTCGGTATAGGCGGCGAGCGCCTGCAGCGGATCTTTTTCGGCGCGCGCCAGGGCGGCGCGCAGCTCCAGCAGCGCGACGCGGTCTTCGACCTGCGTGGGTGCCGGCTGCGAGAGCGCGCGGTACAGCGTCTGCGCGCCCGCGACGTCGCCGCTGTCGAGGCGCCAGTAGGCCTCGTGGATGCGCGCCTCGCGCGCCCCGGGCTGATGCGCGCGCCAGAGGCCGATGGCCTCGCCCTGCAAGGCGAGGTCATGCGTGCGCCGCGCGGCCAGTGCGAGCGGGCCCAGCGCGTAGTCGCTCAGTTTCGACGGCGTGGCCTGCCGGCCCAGCGCCACGGCTTCGGCAAAGCGGCCGTCGGCGGATGCGATCGCGATCGCATCGGAGGCCACTCGCTGGCGGGCTGCGCCGTCGATCGGCGCGGCGAGCCAGTCCTTCAATTGCTGCAGCGCCTGGGCCGCGGTAATGCGGCCTTCGCGGCGCGCGACGATCAGCGCATCGTGCCGCTGGGCGTCGTAGGCTGATGCACTCCGGTCGACCGCGGGTGCCGCGGTGACCGACGGTTCTGCGAATGCCCCGGACGCACCGAAGGCCAGCATGCAAACGAGGGACGGAAATTCTCGTGCTGCATGCGCGAGATGGCGAGGCAACGAGCGGGCGGACGCCGATTTGCGTCCGTCCGTGGCCGTGCCTCCAGCTTTTTTCTGGATGAACACTCTGCTCCCTTGAAACCACAGCTTTCACGACAAGAGATGCCGCCGCGAAAACCGAACCGCCGATATGTGACAGGTCGGCGGTTCTAGAAAATTAATTCGAGGTCACTCTAGACATAACTGTTAACTAAGGCAAACCAAAGCGCTACGAACTGGTTATATGTGTGAATAGATTGGCGTTTTCGGCGTCCGCGTTGACTGCCTTGTCCGGACCGAAGCTTTCGAGGCCGGCTCGCCACCAGCCTAAGATCGCGTGATGAATGCTCCTTCGTTGCCCCGCTTCTGGTCCCAGCTCACCACGCGCGATTTCGCGGCGCTCGATGCGGCGACCACCGTCGCAGTGCTGCCGCTGGGCGCGACCGAGCAGCACGGGCCGCACCTGCCACTGGGCGTGGACACGGTGTTGGCCGACGGCATCGTCGTCGCGTCGCTACCGCTGCTGCCGGCCGAACTGCCGGTGCTGTTCCTGCCGACCCAGCAGATCGGCCTGAGCCCCGAGCACGCGCGCTTCGCGGGCACGCTCACGCTGTCGGCCGAGACCTTGATTCGCGTGTGGAACGAGATCGGTGCCGGCGTGGCGCGCGCCGGCGTGAAGAAGCTGGTGCTGTTCAACGCCCACGGCGGGCACGTCGGCGCGATGGACATCGTGGCGCGCGAGCTGCGCGCGGCGTACGGGCTCATCGTCTACAGCGTGAGCTGGTTCAACCTGCCGCTGGGCGACGCGGGTGCGCAGTTCAGTGCCAACGAGCACCGCTTCGGCGTGCACGCGGGCGAGATCGAGACCTCGATGATGCTGGCGCTCGCGCCGCAGCTGGTGCGCATGGGCGAGGCGCGAGACTTCCGTTCGACCTCGGAGCAGCGCGCGGCCGGCTACGCGATCCTGGGCAACGGCAAGAGCGCCAAGCTCGGCTGGGCCATGGAGGACTACAACGCCCACGGTGCCGCCGGCAACGCGGCGGCGGCCACGGCGGAACATGGCCAGGCGGTGATCGATGCGGCTGCGCAGCAGCTGGCGCTGCTGCTGTCGGAGGTGTCGCGGCTGCCGCTGGACACGGCCAACACCGGCCCGCTGCCCTGACCCGCCGTATTACGAAGCGCTGCGCCCCAGCACGCCCGCGAACATGCCTGAATCGACATTGCCGCCGCTCACGCTGATGCCCACCGTCTTGCCGCGCCAGCGCTCCTGCTGCTGAAGCGCGCCCGCGAGCGCCGCGGCGCCCGCGCCCTCGGCCACGTTGTGCGTGTCGCTGAAGAGGATGCGCATGGCCTCCGCGATCTCGTCGTCGGTGACGGTGATGACGTCGTCGGCCTCGCGCAGGATCACCTCGACCGACTCGGGCACCGGCGTGCGGCAGGCCATGCCGTCGGCCAGCCGCGTGGTGACGGGCGACTCGACGGGCTTGCCGGCGCGAAAGGAATCGCGGTAGGCCGTGGCGTGCGCCGACACCACGCCGATGAGCTTCGTCGACGCGCCGCAATGCGCACGCGCCGCCGCTGCCGCGGCAAAGCCGGAGCCCAGGCCGATGGGCACGAACAGCACGTCGGGCGGCGTGCCCGACAGGGCGTCGAAGAACTCCACATACGCGGTCGACACGCCGCGCACCAGCTCACGGTGGAACGAGGGCACGCGGTGCAGGCCGTCGCGCTCGGCCAGCACGGCCGCGTGTTCGGAGGCGGCCTGGAAGTCGTCGCCATGCTCGACCAGCGTGACGCCGAGTGCGCGCATGGCGGCGTTCTTCTCGGTCGAGTTGCCGTGCGGCACCACGATGGTCGCGGCCAGCCCGTGGCGCCGCGTGGCGAAGCCGACCGACTGGCCGTGGTTGCCGCGCGTGGCGCTGATGGCGTGGCGCACCCCGGGCTGCTCGCGCGCCAGGGTTTCGAAGTAGGTCAGGCCGCCGCGGATCTTGAAGGCACCGGCCGGCGTGTGGTTCTCGTGCTTGGCCCACACGGTGGCGCCGAGGCGCTGCGAGAGCAGCGGCCAGGCGTACTGCGGCGTGGGCGGCATGGCCGCATGCACGGTGCGCTGCGCGGCTTCGATTTCTTCGCGGGTGAACCTCATCGGGTGCCCCATCTACCTGCGTTCGGTGAGCGCGACGCGCACGGCCAGCGCAGCGAGCACGCTGCCCATGATGTAGCGCTGCGCGCGCAGCCAGCCGGCGCTTTGCGACAGCACGGCCGTGATGCTCGCGGCGCCGACGATCATCACCGTGTTGACCGCGGCGCTGGCGGTCATCTGTGCAACGCCCAGCTGCATGCTCTGCAGCAGCACCGAGCCGCGCTCGGGGTGGATGAACTGCGGGAAGAACGAGAGATAGAACATCGCCACCTTCGGGTTCAGCAGGTTCGTCAGAAAGCCCATGCGGAACAGCCTGGCCGGCGGATCGGCCGGTAGCACGCGTGCCTCGAAAGGTGCATTGCCGCCGGGCCTGACCGCCTGCCACGCGAGCCACAGCAGGTAGGCCGCGCCCGCGATGCGGATCGCGTCGAACGCGAGCGGCACGGCCAGCAGCAGCGCGGTGAGCCCGAGCGCGGCCGCGAACAGATGCGCCAGGAAGGCGATCAGCACGCCGCCCAGCGAGATGAGCCCGGCGCGGCGGCCCTGGATCAGCGTGCGCGAGACGCAATAGATCATGTTCGGCCCCGGCGTGAGCGCCAGCAGCAGCGAGGCGAGGGCGAACCAGGCGATTTCAGGGAGGCTCAACATGGTCAGAGTCCTTGGGATTCGAGGGTGACGGGGCCGCGCGGCGTGTCGAGCACGACGATGAGGTTGGGCGCTCCGGCAGCGACGACCATGCCGGTCATGCCGATGGCCGACAGCGCGGCGGAGAGCGCGGGCGCACGCGGATGCACGGCGCGCAGCGAGCGCATCGAGAGACCCGACGCAGGCATGGCATCGGTCGGATGCACCGGTCCCCACTGGATCAGCGTGGGCAGCGCGCCGTAGAACAGCCGCTGGCCGTCGTCGCGCACGGTGATCTGCCACTCGAGCCGGCCGGCGGGCGTGTCGCGCGAGGCTTCGAGCAGATGGCCGCGGTCGATGTGCGCATGCTCTTCATGCGCGAGCGCACGCGTTGCCGCATGTGCATCGGGCACGCGGGCGACGAAATGGATCAGCCGCGGCCCGTGCCGCGCGAGCCCGGCCTGCAGCGCGGCGTCGTCGAGGTCGAACCAGCGGTGCGTCTTGGGGCGCGAGGGCCGCTTGCCCGGCTCGATCGCGATGATCTCCGCGTAGGCGGCAGGAAAGGCATCGCTCGCGATGTTCAGCAGGCGGTTGTGCGTGCCCATCAGCGGATGCGAGCCGCCCGGTGCCGGCGTCACGCCGAGCGTCGCTTCGCACCAGGCCACACCCTCGGCGAGCGAGGCGGCGGCAATCACGAGGTGGTCGAGCTGCGCGTGCATGGTGCGATGGTTTTCGCCGGGGTTCAGAGCGTGACGTGGCCGTCGATGCAGGTCACGGCATCGCCGCCGACCCAGATCTTTCCCTCGGCGTCGCGCTCGATGTGGACGCGGCCCGCGCGGCCCAGGCACTGGCCCTGCGCTGCGAGGTAGCGCTCGGGCATGTGGCCGTCGGCGATCAGCCATTCGGCCAGGCTCGCGTTGAGGCTGCCGGTGACCGGGTCTTCCTGCACGCCGATGGGTTCGGCGAAGGCGCGCACTTCGAGGTCGATCTTCGCGCCGTCGTCGTAAGCGGCCGCCGGGCGGTTGCCGAAGGCGCGCGCCTCGCGGTTCGAGCGGCCGATCAGCGGCGAGGTGTCGAGCGCGGCGGGCACGCCGGCCACACCCGCCTTCACGCCCAGCTCCTTGAGCATGCGGTGATCGGGCGTGAGCGCCAGCACGGCGTCGGCGTCGTTGACCAGCAGGCCGAACCAGACCGGGCCGTTGTCGAGCACCTGCGCCGCGATGATCTGCTGCGCCTTCAGGCCCAGCGCGCCGGCCACCTTGGCCAGCAGCGCGGGGCTCGGGGCGCTGCGCCTGAGCGGCGGCGCGGCGAAGGCCAGGCGGCTGCCTTCACGGCGCAGCGGCACGAGGCCGGCGCCGCACTGCTGCACCACGAGGCCCGCGGCCTTCGGCTTGCCGCCAGCCTGCAGCCACGCATGGCAGCTGCCGATGGTCGGGTGGCCGGCGAACGGCAGCTCGCCGCCGGGCGTGAAGATGCGCACGCGGTAGTCGGCGCCCGGGTCGGTGGGCGGCAGCAGGAAGGTGGTTTCGGACAGGTTGGTCCACTGCGCGAAGCGCTGCATCGCGGCGTCGTCGAGGTCCGTGCCGTCGATGACGACGGCGAGCGGATTGCCGCGGTAGGCCGTGGCGGTGAAGACGTCGACTTGCTTGAAGGGGCGGGATTTCATTGGAGACTCGGGAGGATCGATCAATGGGCGATGTCAGTCCGGGGAACACCGTGGAACCGGCTTTGCCGGGCCACAGGTGTTGCCCCCTGGAAGGGGGTTGGCGAAGCGACACGAAGTGCGCGAAGACTGGGGGTCATTCCAGGCTCAAGTCGAGCACGCCGCGCGTGCCCGGACGGGAAAGCAGTTCGGCATACCAGCGCTCGACGTTCGGCCACGTCGGCCGGCGGTATTCGGCGGGGGGCAGGCCGAACCAGCGGTGCGCCTCGCAGCCGATGGGGATGTCGGCCATGGTGAAGCGCTCGCCGGCCATGTACGGCTGGCGGGCGAGGTGCGCGTCGAGCATTGCGAACAGCGCCTCGCTCGCGCGCACCGAGTCGTCGATGAGCGTCAGCTGGCGCTCCGACGGCGGCGTGCGCACCCATTGCACGAAAGCGTCGCGGCTCGCGCGGTTCAGTGTGGTCTGCTGCCAGTCCATCCAGCGCTCGGCGTCGAAGCGCGCGGGCAGCTCGCTCGGGTAGAGGGTGCCGTGCGAATGCTTCGCGCAAAGGTAGCGCACGATCACGTTCGACTCCCACAGCGTCACGCGCTCGGCGCCTTCGCCGTCGTCGATGGTGGGCACCATCGCATTCGGATTGAGCGCGAGGTATTCGGGCGTCTGCACCACGCCGAACCTGCCGCCGGCCTCGGTGCGCTGGAAGTCGAGCCCGAGCTCCTGTGCGCACCACACCACCTTGCGGACGTTGATCGAACTGATGCGGCCCCAGATGTTGAGCATGGTCGGTTTCTTTATCAGCGGGGTGAAGGACGGTCGAGGAAGAGCAGGCGCACGGCCAGCCCCAGCATCACGGCGGCCAGCAGGCCGCTCTGGAACCGTGCCGCACCGGGGCGGCTGTGCAGCCAGCGGCCGATCTGGCCGCTGCATGCGCCCAGCAGCGTGTTGAAGGCCAGCGCGGCCATCGACAGCACCACGCCGAGCTGCACCAGCTGCAGCGGCACGCTGCCGCGCGCCGGATCGACGAACTGCGGCAGGAACACCATGAAGAACAGCAGCGCCTTCGGATTGACGAGGTTGTTCAGCAGCGCCATGCGCACGATGCGCCCGAACCCGGCCGGCTGCGGCTGCGTGCCGATGCGCAGGCCGCCGCCGCTTCGCAGCGCCTGCACTGCCAGCCACACCAGGTACAGCGCGCCCGCATAGCGCAGCACGTCGAACGAGGGCGGCCACGCCGCCACCAGCGCGGTGACGCCGGTGGCTGCGAACAGCGTGTGCACGAGGTCGGCCGCCGAGATGCCGAGGGCCGCCGCAAAGCCGCCGCGCGGGCCGTGGGCCACGCCGTGCGAGAGCACGAAGGCCATGTTCGGGCCGGGCGACAGGAACAGCGCCAGTACCGCGAGCAGGAAGAGCGAGAGCGTTGCGAGGCCGATCAAGGGGAGGCTCCTGGCTCAGGCCTGCGCGGCCGCGAGCTGTTTGTTGCCGAGCAGCACCAGCTCTTCGCGCAGCGTCTGCGCCAGCGCGGCGATGGCGACGTCGATTTCCTCCACGCTGGCCGTCACGAACGACAGGCGCAGCGTGCGCGGATCGCCTTCGCCCGCATAGAACGGCGCGCCGGGCACGAAGGCCACGTTGCGCTCCACCGCCTTGGGCAGCAGCGTGACGGTGTCGACGCCCTCGGGCAGGCGCGCCCACAGGAACATGCCGCCCTTGGGCGCGTTGAACTTCACGTCCAGGCCCTTCATCTCGCGCGTGAGCGCGGCGATCATCGCGTCGCGCTGGCGCTTGTAGAGAGCGCGAATGGTGGGCACGTGGCGGTCGAGGAACTTGTCCTTCATCACGGCCGAGACCATGCGCTGCGTGAAGATCGGCGTGTGCAGGTCGACGGCCTGCTTGGCCTGCAGCAGCTTCGGGTAGATGGACTTCGGCGCCACCAGGAAGCCCAGGCGCAGGCCGGGCGCCAGCACCTTCGAGAACGAGCCCAGGTAGATCACGCCCTCGGGGTTGCGCGCGGCCAGCGGCAGCGGCGGGGCTTCGTCGAACCACAGTTCGCCGTAGGGGTTGTCCTCGACGATGGGCAGGCCCGCTGCTGCGGCGGCCGCCGACACGGCGGCGCGGCGCTCCTCGGTCATGGTGCGGCCGGTGGGGTTCTGGAAGTTGGGCAGCAGGTAGACGAAGCGAGCGTCCTTGGCTTTCGCCACGAGGTCTTCGACCACCACGCCGTCGTCGTCGCTGGCCACGCCCACCGGATGCGGCTCCATCGGGCCGAAGGCCTGCAGCGCGCCGAGGTACGTGGGCGTCTCGACCAGCACCTTGCTGCCCGGGTCGATCAGCACCTTGGCCACGAGGTCGAGGCCCTGCTGCGAGCCGGTGGTGATGAGCACCTGCGAGGCGTCGACGTCCCAGGGCAGCATGTCGGCCACGGCCTGGCGCAGCGGCGCGTAGCCTTCGCTGGCGGCGTACTGCAGGGCGGCTTGGCCGTCGTTGTGCAGCACTTCGGCGCAGGCATCGGCAAAGGCCTGGATCGGGAAGGTCTTGGGCGAGGGCAGGCCGCCGGCCAGGCTGATGATGCCGGGGCGCTCGGTGACCTTGAGGATTTCACGCAGCACCGAAGGATTCATCTTGGCGGCGCGGGCGGCGAGTTTCCAGTTCATGGCTTTCTTCTTTCAGGCGGTGAGGTGAGATTCGGATAAGGGGGGCAGGTGGGCCGGAGGTCAGTCCGGCGGGATGTCGCCACGGTACACGACATGGATTTTGTTGCTGTCCGGGTCGCGCAGGTAGGCGCCGTAATAGCCATGGCCATAGCGTGGGCGGGGGCCCGGCGCGCCTTCGTCGCGGCCGCCGTGGCGCAGGGCCGCTTCGTGGGCGGCATTCACGGCTTCGGCCGAGGCCGCGGAGAACGCGACCATGCTGCCGTTGCCGGCGCTGGCGGGTTCACCGTCCAGCGGGATGTACACGTAGAAGCGCGGCAGCACCTGTCCCGGCACGACCCAGCAGGCCGCCTCGGGCCCGCCGTCGGGCGTGACCGGGCGGCGCTTCAGGCCGAGCGGGGCGAGCAGCGCGTCGTAGAAGGCGGCGGCGCGCGGCAGGTCGGTGCAGCCGACGGTGATGTGACTGAACATCGTCAGCTTCTCCCGGGGCCGACGGCGCCTGCGGGCAGCGATGCCGTAGCTGGCGCGGCCTGCGGTTGCGAAAGGCGCTTGCCGATGACCACCGTGGCCACCACCGCGATGGCGAAGCCCAGCGTCACCACGTCGAGCGGTTCGCCCAGCAGCGGGATCGAGGCGAGGATCGACAGGAAGGGCTGCAGCAGCTGTGTCTGGCTCACGCGCAGCGCGCCGCCGAGCGCGAGGCCGCGGTACCAGGCGAAGAAGCCGATCCACATCGAGAACATGCCGACGTAGACGAAGCCCACCCAGGCCGACACCGCGACGGGTTGCTGCGGCCACAGCGCCAGCGCGGCCGGCAGCGTAAAGGGCAGCGCCATCACGCAGACCCAGCAGATCACGCGCTCGGCGCCCAGCGATGGTGTGACCTGCGCGCCGTAGATGTAGCCGAAGGAGGCGGCGATGACCGCGCCCACCAGCAGCAGGTCGGCCCATTCGAAACCGAAGCCATGGCCACCCTGGCTCGCGCGCAGTACCGAGAACGCCACCACCAGCAGGCTGCCCGCGATGGCGCAGAGCCAGAAGCCGAGCCGCGCGCGCTGGTGCAGCACCCAGGCCGCCACGGCGGCCGTGACGAGTGGCAGCAGCGCCGTCACCACCGCCGCGTGGCTGGCCGTGACCACGCGCAGCGCGTAGGCCAGCAGAAGCGGAAAGCCGATGGCGTTGCCCAGCACCGCCATGCTCAGCGGCTTCCACTGGTGCGCGGCGGGCCTCGGCGAGCGCGTTGCCAGCAGGAAGATGGCCGACAGCACGCCCGCCAGCGCCGCGCGGCCGAGCGTGACGAACCACGGCGACAGCTGCGGCGCGTCCTGCGAGCCGGTGGCCAGGCGCGTCATGGGCAGCGTGATGGCGAACATTGCGACGCCGATGACGCCGAGCCACATGCCCAGCGTCTCGTCTTTCATGGCGAGCTTCATACGCTCACCATCCACCAGGCGGTGAGCACCAGCACCAGACCCATCGCGCGGTTGAACCACAGCAGCCGCGAACCCTTGGCAAGCCATTCGCGCAGCAGCGCACCGACCAGCGCATAGGCGAAATTGCTCGTGAAGGCATAGGCCAGCATCACCGGCGCGACGATGGCGAAGCGGCCGAGGGCGTCGGGCTGGCCGGCGATCCAGCCCGCCACCAGCGTGAGCGCGAGCAGCCACGCCTTGATGTTCACGAACTGCAGCATCACGCCCTGCCCGAAGCCGACCGACAGGCTTGCCCCGTCTGCCTTGCCGAGCGTGGCGCTGCCGCTGAGCTTGTACGCGAGCCACAGCAGGTAGCCGATGCCCAGCCCCTTGATGGCCAGGCGCAGCGAGGGCATGGCCACCACCAGCGCGCCGATGCCGGCGGCGCACAGCGCCAGCAGCAGGGTCCAGCCCACGGGGACCGCGACCACGAAGCGCATGGCGCGCGGCAGGCCGCCGTTGGCCGCGAGGGCGGTGGAGAGCGTGGTGTTGGGACCGGGCGAGAAGCTCATCGCCGTGGCCAGCACCAGCAGCGCGGTGAATTCTTGCCAGTTCATGACACACACTCTAAACTTGCGACCATTACAGTTCCGATACAGATGATCGAACAATCGGGCAATCTGTATTGGTTACTCCTTCGACACAGAAGCCGGCACAGCCCCGAAAAACGCATGCTGACACGCACCTCCACACAGTCACTGACAGGGCAGTTGGCCGACCGTCTGGCCGAGCGCATCCGCACCCGCCTGCTGCCGCCCGGCGCCCGCCTGCCCTCGGTGCGCGAATGCGCGCGGCAGCAGGGCGTGAGCCCCTATACCGTCGTCGCCGCCTACGACCAGTTGCTGGCGCAGGGCCTCGTCGAGGCTCGCCGGCAGCGCGGCTTCTACGTGCGCGATTCGGCACCGGTACAGGACACCCGCTCGGGCCAAGGCATGGAAGCCGGTGCGAGCGGCATGCCCGCGGCGATGGCCGTGCAGATGCTGGCCTCGCGTGTGCCGGCCGATGCCAGTTCGCTGATCCGCAGCATGTTCCACCGCCCGAGCGACAAGCCGCAGCCCGGCATGGGCGTGTTCCCGCCGGACTGGATGGCGTCGACCTTCATGCCCACGGCCGTGCGGCGCATGACCAGTACAGCCGCGCTGCAGGAACTGTCGCTCCAGTACGGCGAGCCGGCCGGCGACATGAGCCTGCGGCGCAGCCTCTCGCAGAAGCTGGTGGGCATCAACGTGCCGGCGTCGCCCGAACAGATCGTGACCACCATCGGCGCCACCCATGCGCTGGACATCGTGAGCCGTACGCTGCTGCGCGCGGGCGATCCGGTGATGGTCGAGGAGCCGGGCTGGGCGCTGGAGTTCGCGCGGCTGGAGGCGCTGGGCATGCGCATCCTGCCGGTGCCGCGGCGCGCCGACGGGCCCGACCTGGAGGTGATGGCGCAGTACTGCAAGCTGCACAGCCCCAAGCTGTTCGTCAGCGTGAGCGTGCTGCACAACCCGACCGGCTACAGCCTCACGCCGGGCAGCGCGCACCGCGTGCTCAAACTGGCGAACGAGCACGACTTCCACATCGTCGAGGACGACACCTACAGCCACCTCGCGCCCGAGCACGCCACCCGGCTCAGCGCGCTCGACGGGCTGCAGCGCACCATCTACGTGAGCGGCTTCGCGAAGATCCTGGCGCCCAACTGGCGCATCGGCTTCCTGGCCGCGCCGCCAGCGCTGAAGGAACGGCTGCTCGAAACCAAGCTGCTGGCCACGCTGACCTCGCCCACGCTGTTCGAGCGGGCCTTGTCGTGGTGCATCGACCAGGGGCAGCTGCGCCGGCACTCGGAGCGCGTGCGCATCCGCCTCGACGGGGCGCGTGGGCGGGCGGTGAAGCTGGCCATGTCGCATGGCTGCACCTTCGCCTCGGAGCCCGCGGGGCTGTTCGGCTGGGTCGATACGGGCGTGGACACCGATGCGCTCACCCAGCGCATGCTCGACCAGGGCTACCTGCTGGCGCCGGGCTCGCTGTTCCACGCGCGCCGCCCGCCGAGCACCATGATGCGGATCAACTTCGCGACCTCGCAGGACGCGGCCTTCTGGAAGGTCTTCAGCAAGGTCCGAAGCGAACTCTGACGGTGCCGAAAGGCCGAAAAAGGCCGGGGGCTTGGAGTAAGCTGGGAACACAAGAAAACCATCCCAGGAGACCTCTGCATGAGCAACACCAGCAAGCCCTTCGACTTCAGCCAGTTCGTCCCCGGATTCGACTTCCTGAAGAACCTCGCCGGCGGCGCCGCGGCGGGCTCGGGCGCCGGTTCGGTGCCGGGGATGCCGAGCCTTGCGAGCTGGGTGGCGCCTACGCTGAGCGTGGAAGAGGTCGACAAGCGCATCCAGGAACTCAAGACCGTGCAGTACTGGCTCGAACAGAACGGCCATGCCCTCAAGGCCACCATCCAGGCGCTCGAAGTGCAGAAGATGACCTTGTCGACGCTGCGCGGCATGAACGTGCGAATGGAAGACATCGCCAACGCGTTCACCAAGCAGGCAGCCGCGATGGCGCCAGCCTCCGCCCCCGCTTCGGCGGCCCCGGAGCCCGAAACCGAAGAGGTCGAAGATGGGGACGAAGACGGGGATGAAGTACCCCAGGAGGAAGCTCCAGCACCGAAGACATCGCACAGCAGGCCGGCTTCGGCCAAGGCGAAGACCGCAGCGGCCGATGGCGCCGGCGTGGTCGATCCCATGCAGTGGTGGGGCTCGCTCACCGAGCAGTTCCAGCAGATCGCAAGCTCGGCGCTGCAGGACGCGGCGCAGCTGAAGGTGCCGGCCATGGCCCAGCCTTTGGCCGACGCCGTCGACAAGGTCATGGGCAAGCCCGCCGCGGCTGCCCGTAAGCCCGCAGCAGCCAAGAAGGCTGCGGCACCGGCCGCAAAGAAAAGGACGTCGACCGCCGCCCGCAAGCGAACCTCCGGCCGGCGTTGACGTCATACACATTCATTCGTTGAAGAGAACGGGTTGGCACGCACCATGAAGTTGTTTCCCTCCGGCCACGCCACCCATCCGCAATGGCGTATGGCGGCCGGCCTCGTGCTGGCCCAGCTGCGCGCACAGATGGCCTTGCCCGACTACGCGTCTTCGCCGACGCTCGGGCTGCTCTACATCACCGACCACTATGCGAGCGAGGCGCAGGACATCCTCGACCACCTGAGCGCGGAGCTGCCCGAAGTGACCGACTGGTCGGGCACGGTCGGCGTCGGCGTGTCGGCCAACAACGCCGAGTATTTCGACGAGCCCGGGCTGAGCCTGATGCTCTGCGCCCTGCCGAGCGACCAATACCGCGTGTTCTCGGGCGTGGCGCCGCTGGGCAATTCCGAGATGAGCGGCTTCGAGGCGCACACGGCGCTGGTGCATGCCGACCCGGCCACGCCCGACCTTGCCGAGCTGATCGGCGAGATGGCGGGGCGCACGAACACGGGCTACCTGTTCGGCGGCTTGTCTTCGGGGCGTGGCAGCGCGCTGCAGTTCGCGGTTGGCGGCAACGGCAACATCCGCGGGCATGGAGCTGCGGGCGGGGTGTTCTCGGGTGGCCTGTCGGGCGTGGTGTTCGGTGAGGGCGTGCGGCTGGTGTCGCGCGTCACGCAGGGCTGCCAGCCGCTGCGATCGGGGGCGGCGCGCGAGCGCGAGATCACCGAGGCCGACGGCAACCTTCTGCTCAAGCTCGACGGCGAGCCGGCGCTCGACGTGCTGCTGGCCGACCTGCAGGTGTCGCTCGAGCGGCCGCAGGAGGCCATCGATGCGGTGCGCAACACGCTGGTCGGCCTGGCCGACGCGGGCAGCGACGGCATCCGCCGCACCGGCGACCTGGGTGCCGACGTGCTGGTGCGCCACATCATCGGACTGGACCCGACGCGCCGCGGCATCGCGATCGCCGACGTGGCAGAGGCCGGCATGCGGCTGAGCTTCTGCCGCCGCAATGCGCAGGCCGCGCGTGCCGACCTGATGCGCATCTGCGCCGAAATCCGCGAGGAACTGGAGCCCGAAGAGCAGACGCTGGCCACCGCGCGCGCCGTGGCGGCGGGCGAGGCCGAGGCGGCGCCGCATCCGGCGCGGCGCATCGCGGGGGCGGTGTACGTCAGTTGTTCCGGGCGCGGCGGTCCGCACTTCGGTGCGCCGGGTGCGGAACTGCAGATCGTGCGGCACGCGCTGGGCGACGTGCCGCTGGTGGGGTTCTTCGCGGCGGGCGAGATTGCCCGCCACCATCTGTATGGCTACACCGGCGTGCTGACGGTGTTCGCCAGCAACGACTGACGGCGATCAGGCCGGCTGCAGCGCGCGCGGCGCGGGCGTGGGCATGCCGGTGAACGCGAAATCGACCTCCGGCGCCAATCCGCTCACGATGCGCGCGATCGACTTGCCCGAACCGCAGGCGTGCGTCCAGCCGAGCGTGCCGTGGCCCGTGTTGAGGAACAGGTTCGGCAGCTTCGTCTTGCCGATCAGCGGCACGTTGCTCGGCGTCGCGGGACGCAGGCCAGTCCAGAACTGCGCCTGCGTGGTGTCGCCGGCGCCGGGGAACAGCTCTTCCACGCGGCGCACGATGGCTTCGCAGCGAACCCGGTTCAGGTCGCGGTCGTAGCCGTTGAGCTCGGCCGTGCCGGCGATGCGCAGGCGGTCGCCCGACTCGGACGTGTAGCGCGAGAACACGAGCTTGAATTCGTCGTCCGTCAGCGAGACCTGGTGCGCCTTCGAGGCGTCCTTCACGGGTAGCGTCACCGAGTAGCCCTTGGCGGGATAGATCGGCAGGCTGATGCCCAGCGGCGCGGCGTACAGCGGGCTCAGGGAGCCCATCGCCAGCACGAAGGCGTCGCCGCGGATGCGCTGGAAGCGGCCTTCGTTGTCGGTGGCCTCGACGTGGTCGATGCTGCCGCCGGCTTCGCGCAAGGCGGTCACCGTGTGGCTCATGAGGAACTTCACGCCGGCCGCGGCGGCCAGGCCGACCAGCTCGCGCGCGAAGCGATTGGCGTCACCGGACTCGTCCTCGGCCGTGTAGGTGGCGCCAGCCAGCTGAGGGCGGATGTGGGCGAGGGCGGGCTCGATCTTCACGGCTTCGTCGGCCGAGATGACCTGGCGCTCGCAGCCCAGGGCGCGCATCTGCTCGGCGGGCGCGAGGGCGCCGTCGAACTCTTTCTGCGTCGTGTAGAAGTGCAGGATGCCCTGTGTGCGCTGGTCATAGTTCAGGCCGGTGTCGCGGCGCAACTGTTGCAACATCGAGCGGCTGTATGTACCAAGACGCACGATCTGCTCGATGTTGTGCCGCGTGCGTGCCGGGGTGCATTCGCGCAGGAACTGCAGGCCCCAGAGCCACTGGCGCATGTCGGCGCGGATGCGGAAGAGCAGCGGGGCGTCTTCCTTGCCCAGCCACTGCAGCACCTTCAGCGGCGCGCTGGGATTGGCCCAGGGTTCGGCATGGCTGACCGAGATCTGCCCGCCGTTGGCGAAGCTGGTTTCGGCGGCCGGGGTGGCCTGCCGGTCGATCACGGTCACTTCGTGGCCGAGTTGCTGGAGGTAGTAAGCCGAGGTCACGCCGAGCAGGCCGGCGCCAAGAACGATCACACGCATTTCAAGTACCTTTGAGGTTGCAACGCTTGAATGGCGGGTGTGGTGTGCTATTGAATCAATAGCAAGCAACCGGACGACCGCCGTCCAAGTTGCCGCTCCCCCTGTCCTCGGTACCTGAGAGATTCACCCGCTGCGCCCGCAGAGGGTTTGCTCCTTCGGTGCGTCACATGGCGTGGCGGCTCTCCAGACGGCGTTTCAGTTGGTGCAGTACAGACCCCTTGTTCGGGCCGACCTGAGCGTTTATGGGAGTTTGCGCCTTCGGTAGGGCCACCGGGGTGGCCCGCTCTCCTGCAGTGGGGGGATTGTAGGCGGGGTTCGTGCGACTACCGACCTGTGACTTTTGCCCATATGAGCGATGGGATAATCATTTGTTAATCTGCCGCACCGAACTTCTCACAAACATTCAGGGGACCCCATGATCCTGGTAACCGGCGGCGCCGGCTTCATCGGCGCCAATTTCGTACTCGACTGGATCGCCAACAGCGACGAGCCGGTCGTGAACCTCGACAAGCTGACCTACGCAGGCAACCTCGAGACGCTCGCATCGCTCAAGGACAACCCGAAGCACATCTTCGTGCAGGGCGACATCGGCGACAGCGCGCTGCTCGACCGTTTGCTGGCCGAACACAAGCCCCGCGCCGTGGTGAACTTTGCGGCCGAATCGCATGTGGACCGTTCCATCCACGGCCCCGAAGACTTCGTGCAGACCAACGTGCTCGGCACCTTCCGTCTGCTCGAATCCGTGCGCGGCTTCTGGAGCGCACTGCCGGCCGAGCAGAAAGCCGCCTTCCGTTTCCTGCACGTGTCGACCGACGAGGTCTACGGCTCGCTCTCCAAGACCGATCCGGCCTTCACCGAAGAAAACAAGTACGAGCCCAACAGCCCGTATTCGGCCAGCAAGGCCGCCAGCGACCACCTCGTGCGCGCCTGGCACCACACCTACGGCCTGCCGGTGGTCACCACCAACTGCTCGAACAACTACGGTCCGTTTCACTTCCCCGAGAAGCTGATACCGCTGATGATCGTCAACGCGCTGGCCGGCAAGAACCTGCCCGTGTACGGCGACGGCATGCAGGTGCGCGACTGGCTCTACGTGAAGGATCACTGCAGCGCCATCCGCCGTGTGCTCGAGGCCGGCAAGCTGGGCGAGACCTACAACGTCGGCGGCTGGAACGAGAAGCCCAACATCGAGATCGTCGACACCGTGTGTGCGCTGCTCGACGAGCTGCGACCGCGCGCGGATGGCAAGCCGTACAAGGAGCAGATCACCTACGTCACGGACCGTCCGGGTCATGACCGCCGCTACGCCATCGACGCGCGCAAGCTCGAGCGCGAACTAGGCTGGAAGCCCGCCGAAACCTTCGACACCGGCATCCGCAAGACCGTGGAGTGGTACCTCGCGAACAGCGAGTGGGTGTGCAACGTGCAAAGCGGCGCCTACCGCGAGTGGGTCGAAAAGCAGTACGACGCGAAGGTCGCGGCATGAAGCTGCTGCTGCTTGGAAAAGGCGGGCAGGTCGGCTGGGAACTGCAGCGCAGCCTTGCGCCGCTGGGTGAACTGGTCGCGCTCGACTTCCACAGCACCGATTTCAACGCCGACTTCAGCCGCCCCGAGCAACTGGCCGAGACGGTGCTGAAGGTTCGCCCCGACGTGATCGTCAATGCCGCAGCGCACACCGCCGTCGACAAGGCCGAGAGCGAACCCGACTTTGCGCGCAAGCTCAATGCCACCTCGCCCGGCGTGGTTGCGGAGGCCGCACAACAGATCGGCGCTCTGATGGTGCATTACTCAACCGACTACGTCTTCGACGGCAGCGGCACGAGGCCCTGGAAGGAAGAGGATGCGACCGGTCCGCTCAGCGTGTACGGACAGACCAAGCTCGAAGGCGAGCAACTGGTGGCGCAGAACTGCCCAAACCATCTGATCTTTCGCACGAGCTGGGTATATGCGGCGCGCGGCGGCAACTTCGCCAAGACCATGCTGCGGCTGGCGAAGGAGCGCGAGAAGCTGACCGTCATCGACGACCAGTTCGGCGCGCCGACCGGGGCCGAGCTGCTGGCCGACGTGACGGCACACGCCATTCGAGCCACGCTGCAGGATCCGGCGAAGGCGGGTCTCTATCACGCGATTGCCGGTGGCGAGACGACGTGGCACGGCTATGCGCGTTTCGTGCTCGAACTGGCGCAGCAGGCCGGCGTTGAACTCAAGGCCGGCCCGCAGGCCGTCGAGGCGGTGCCCACCAGCGCCTTCCCGACTCCGGCGAAGCGCCCGCACAACTCCCGGCTCGACACCTCCAAGCTGCAGACCACCTTCGGCCTGCGCCTGCCGCCCTGGCAGGAAGGCGTTGCGCGCATGCTGCGCGAGATCCTTTGAATCTTTACGAGAAAAAGTACATGACCACGACGACGCAACGCAAAGGCATCATCCTGGCCGGCGGTTCGGGCACCCGCCTGCATCCGGCCACATTGGCCATGAGCAAGCAGCTCCTGCCGGTGTACGACAAGCCGATGATCTACTACCCGCTGAGCACACTGATGCTCGGCGGAATGCGCGACATTCTGATCATCAGCACGCCGCAGGACACGCCGCGGTTCCAGCAGTTGCTGGGGGATGGGAGCCAGTGGGGGATCAATCTGCAGTATGCGGTGCAGGCCAGCCCGGATGGGCTGGCGCAGGCGTTCATCATTGGCGACAAGTTCGTGGGCAATGACCCGAGTGCGCTGGTGCTTGGGGACAACCTCTTCTATGGGCACGACTTTGCGCACCTGCTCGCTGATGCGGATGCGAAGCAGTCGGGCGCCACCGTGTTCGCCTACCACGTGCATGATCCTGAGCGCTACGGCGTGGTCGCGTTCGACGCCGAGGGCAGAGCCAGCAGCATCGAGGAAAAGCCGCTGAAGCCGAAGAGCAGTTATGCGGTAACCGGGTTGTACTTCTACGACAACCAGGTCGTCGATATCGCCAAGGCCGTGAAGCCCAGCGCGCGCGGCGAGCTGGAGATCACAGCCGTCAATCAGGCTTACCTCAATCTCGATCAGTTGAACGTTCAGATCATGCAGCGCGGTTATGCGTGGCTGGACACGGGTACGCATGACAGCCTGCTGGAAGCAGGGCAGTTCATCGCGACATTGGAGCACCGGCAGGGATTGAAGATCGCGTGTCCCGAAGAGATTTCGTGGCGCAATGGATTCATCTCCACCGAGCAGCTCGAAAAGCTCGCCACGCCGCTCGAGAAAAGTGGCTATGGCAAATACCTCAAACACCTGTTGATCGACGAGGTGCGATCGTGAAAGCAACGCCCACCGCCATTCCCGATGTGCTGGTGATCGAACCCAAAGTGTTCGGCGATGCGCGCGGTTTCTTTTTTGAGAGCTTTAATCAGAAGGCTTTCGACGAAGCCGTAGGCAAGCATGTCGACTTCGTTCAGGACAATCACTCGCGATCTGTGAAGGGTGTGCTGCGCGGGCTGCACTATCAGATCCAGCAACCGCAAGGGAAACTGGTGCGCGTTGTTCGAGGCTCTGTGTTCGACGTGGCGGTGGACATTCGAAAGTCGTCGCCAACGTTCGGCAAATGGGTAGGCGTGGAGCTAACCGATGAAAACCACAAGCAGTTATGGGTGCCCGAAGGTTTTGCGCATGCTTTCCTGGTGCTGAGCGAGAGCGCTGAATTTCTCTACAAGACCACAGATTACTACGCACCCGCCTACGAGCGCTGCATTGCGTGGAATGATGCCGCACTGAGCATCGCGTGGCCTGATACCGGCGCGCCGCCGCAGCTTTCCGCCAAAGATGCAGTCGGGTCTTCGCTGGACGAAGGCGATTTGTTCCCGTAAGTACGTTGGAGCTTGCGGGTTCGAAGCAAAGAGTTATTGCGGTCGATCTCGATGGAACACTGATCTGATCGAATCTGCTCGTAGAGAGGGTTTTTTGCTGCTGCGCTAGCAGCCGTTTCTTTTTTTGAAGGAGCCCTTTGGCTTTTGAAAGGGAAGGCGCAGCTCAAACGCAAGGTCGCCAAATGGTGACCCCTGCCACCTAGATGCTGCCATGCAAAAAGGCTGTTGGCCGCAGGCAGCATGGCTCGGCGAGCAGAAGACGGCGGGTGATCTCTATTTGATTCGGCAACAGCCTCAGTTTGGAACAGAGGCGAAAAGCCCAAACTGCCATCCACAAATGGAGTGAGCTGTTTTGCGGTGTTGGTAACCCTATGGTGGATCGGAGTTCAAGTAGCCTTGTTGCCATCGGCCGCCTTGAGCATCCGCCGCAAGGTTTCGTCGAGCGACGGTGTGTACAACTGGATGCCCTGCTTTGCAACAAGTGCCTGGAGCTTCGTTGCATTGCCGCACAGTCGGCGCACTTCGTTCTCCCGTACAAATGCGGGATTGATTTCGATGCGGGGGGAGTGTCCCGTCAGGCGCACAAAGGTGTCGATGACGAATCGGAGCGCATAAGGCTGCCCTGAACAGATGTTGTACGTTTCCCCGGGCTCGCCGTATGAAAGCAACTGCAGATAGGCATCGCAAACCATCTGCACATCGTTGAACTCGCGTTCCACGTCCAGGTTGCCCAGCGCAATGGAGTGCTCACGTGCCGCGAAATGCATCGCGAGCTTCGGGATCAGGAAATTGACGTCCTGACCTGGACCGGTGTAGTTGAACGGACGGGTAATCACCAGGTTCAACCGATCGGCATACGTGCGCGCCATGTATTCCATGGCCAGCTTGCTCATGCCGTAATGATTGGCAGGCGCTGGCGTCTGCGTCTCGTCGATGGGCGAGTGGGTGGTATTGCCGTAGATGTTTGCACTGCTGGCAAGGAGCACGCGATTCGGACGCACTGGCAGCTGGGTCAACGCGCTTAGCAGGTTGGTCGTGCCGACCACGTTGACGGCGTAGAACGCCTCGTTGTGGGCATGGCCGACGAAGCTGATTGCCGCCAGATGCACCACGGCATCTGGTGTGATACCTAGCACTTCGTCGCATAGCGCGTTGGCGTTCGTCAGGTCGGCTTGCAGTGCGACCACAGTGTGGCCTGCTGCTACGGCGCGCTCAGCAAACAGTCGGCCGGTGAAACCCTCTGCGCCAGTCAGCAGAATCTTCAAAACGAAAAGCCCTGCGTATTCCGGCGTACATCGGCTTCGACCATCATCTGGCACAGCTGCTCCAGTGTGGTCGCGGGCTCCCATCCCAGCTTGGCCTTGGCCTTGGCGGGGTTGCCGATCAAAAGTTCGACTTCGGCGGGCCGATAGAACTTCGGATTCACGCGCATCACGATCTTGCCGGTTGCCGTATCGACGGCGGATTCGGCTTCGCCGCTTCCCTTGAACTCAACGTTGATGCCCGCACCCTTGAACGCCATGCTCACGAAATCGCGCACGGTCTCCGTGCGGTTTGTGGCCAGCACATATGTGTCTGGTTCATCGACCTGCAGCATGCGCCACATGCCTTCAACATACTCCTTCGCAAAGCCCCAGTCGCGCTTGGCATCGAGGTTGCCGAGTTCCAGTACATCGAGCTTGCCGAGCTTGATCTTGGCGACACTGTCGGTGATCTTTCGTGTCACGAACTCGCGACCACGTAACGGGCTCTCGTGATTGAACAGGATGCCGCTGCAGCCGAAGATGTCGTAGCTTTCACGGTAGTTGATGGTCATCCAGTGCGCGTAGAGCTTGGCCACGCCATAGGGGCTGCGTGGGTAGAACGGAGTTTCTTCGACCTGCGGAATAGCCTGTACCTGACCGAACATCTCGGAGGTTGAGGCTTGGTAGAAGCGAATCTTGGGGTTGACAAGGCGAATGGCTTCGAGCAGATGCAGCGCGCCAATGCCCGTGATCTGTGCCGTGGCGACAGGCTGGTTGAAGCTCACGCCAACGAAGCTCTGAGCAGCGAGGTTGTAAACCTCGTCAGGAGCTGTGTCGCGGATCAGCCCGATTGAACTGCCGAGATCCGTTAGATCGTATTCGATGAGGTTCAAGTCGGGATTGTTCTGAATGCCAAGCTCTTCGATGCGCCAGAGGTTGACGGAACTGGTCCGTCGATAGGTACCGTAGACTACGTAGCCCTTGCTTAGTAGCAGCTCGGCCAAGTAAGCCCCATCTTGTCCGGTGATGCCTGTGACGACGGCGTGTTTCTTCATGTAAATCTCTCATTCAAATAGATCGGGGTCAACGCTCGATGGCTGGAAAGCTCAGAGTGAAGACCCTTGAATTTTGCCGCAAAGACGATCCCGCTCCGCGAGCAGGAACGTAAGCGAGATGGAACTTGCGTCAGCTGTCATGTGATACGGTCTCTTTTCTGACGGCGGACATCGAATCCAAGGCGCAGGTAAGTGGTTATGCTACCTATGTCAACTCGGAAGCTCCGCTTTCTTTGTTCGGATCTTGACCTCCTTCCCCACACCTGCAGGTGAGGCCAAAAAAATAAATGCCTTTCATTTCTTACGCTCAAAATTCTGAAGACGTGATGCTCTGGCGAGCGCTCAGTCACGTTCGAGTCGGCTTCTACGTGGACGTTGGTGCCTGGTCTCCTGATCTAGATTCTGTGACTAGAGCCTTCAGCGACAAGGGGTGGCATGGCATCAATATCGAGCCCAACCCGTACTACTACGCCCAATTGCTCGAAAGAAGGCCTCTTGACATCAACCTTCGGGTTGCCGTCGGCGACCGAATTGGCTCGGTTTCGATGAACTTTATTGGAGACACGGGGCTTTCAACAGTCGATCCGCGAATCGCCGAAAGCCACAAAGCGGCCGGAATGGCCGCAAGGCAAGAAGCGGTCGATCTGACCACATTGGCGGCCATCTGGACAAAGCACATCCCACAGACCCAGGCCGTTCATTTTTTGAAGGTCGATGTAGAGGGTCTCGAAAAGGAAGTCCTTGCAGGGAATGATTGGCAACGCAATAGGCCATGGATCGTCCTCGTAGAGGCCACTCTTCCAGTTGTAGTCCTAGGGGCCGATCTTCCTCTTTCCAGGGTTGAAAGCCATGAGCAATGGGAATCATTGTTGATAGCTGCGCGCTATATACATTGCTACTCCGACGGCCTCAATCGCTACTACGTGGCAGAAGAGCATCCTGAACTGCTTGACGCTTTCAAGTTCCCTCCCAATGTCTTTGATAGGTTTATTTCTGCGGAAGTTGCTCACTACAAAGATCTTGTTCAAACTGCACAAGCACTGACTGGCAAGACTCAGCACGAATTGAGTTTGCTTCGTGAGCGCCATCGAAAAAGTCTGGCGCAGGCGTTGATCAACGCAGAAGCTCTCGAAAGTAAGCGAGTTGAAGTAGAGGCGCGCGAGGCAGAGACGCATCGGCGTGCCAACGCGCAATTGGCTGAATTGCGCGCGCGAGATGCGATGGTGGCCGAAGCCAATCAACGTGCTATCCAGGCAGCACACCAGCATCAAGCCATACTGAATTCCACCTCCTGGCGACTGACAGGGCCCATACGGCGGATCGTTTCGAAAATTCCGGCTCCCCTGCGGAGTCAGGCGAGACGTATGGTAAAGGCCGCGTGGTGGGCTCTCACCCCTTGGCGCTTGCCCCAGCGGCTTCGTTTCATTCACAGCCGAAGCGCGGTCACGCAGGCTGGTGCAGGCACGCAGTTGGCGTTAGCTCATGGCGAGGGCAGCGCAGTGGTGCTGTCGATTCCCCCTGTTGGGGCCTACGCTCAGTGGCTCCGGAATGGCGAGACCCGTTCTGCTCCGGCGACCTTCGCTGCGAGCGAGGGGCCGGTTGTGAGCTTTCTTATCTACAGCGTCGAGTCCGCCGAAGGGCTGTCGCGTACGCTGGGCTCTGTTCGTGGTCAGTCGCACGGAGTGTGGGAAGTAATCTTGTGCCAGTCAAATGCCGCAGATCAAGCGACAACGTCCTTGATCACTCAACTGGCAAAGTCCGATCCGCGCATCATCGTGGTCAACGCAATCAATGGCGGCGAAGCAGCGTGCCTAGAGGCTTCGCTCGCGAAAGCAACAGGGCAGTTTGTTGCCATCCTGGATTGCGGCGATTTGTTGGCGCCGCACGCGCTGAACGAATTCGCCGCAGGGTTAGATCACGCTCCGGAAGCGGATATCTTCTACAGCGACGAAGACGAGGAATCGCCGACGCATTTTCGTGATGCGCCTTACTTCAAGCCGGGCTGGTCGCCCGATCTTCTATACGCGTTCAACTATTTCGGTCGCTTGACCCTGCTTCGGCGTTCGCTCGTCCAGCGGGCAGGCGTTGCTGCCGATGGCGGGACGGCGGTGGAGTGGGATCTCAATTTGCGCGTAAGCGACCTTGCCCAACAGATTCAACGAATTCCTAAGGTGCTGTGCCATCGAAAGCTTGGAAGTGATCGGGGGCGCCCCGCCGCTCTGACGCCAAGAGCGGCGGACTGTCGCGCCGTTATCGAGAGGTATTGGACGCGGCAAGGGTTTGCTGCGGTTGCGGAAACCCAAGTCGACGGTACCCAGCGAGTGGTGTGGCCCATGGAGGAGCCTCCACTGGTGTCGATCGTCATCCCGACCAAGAACAAGGCGCATCTCTTGCGCATGTGTGTGGACGGTTTGTTGCTCGGGACCGACTATGCCAACAAGGAAATCATCATTGTCGACACGGGCTCCGACGAGCCGGAGACGCTGGCGTACTACGAAGAACTTCGCGCTTTTCGCGAAATTCGCATTGTTCATTTCCGGAAGAAGTTCAACTACTCGGCGGCCTGTAACTATGGCGCTTCGTGTGCGCATGGGGAGATGTTACTGTTCCTTAACAACGACATCGAGGTCATCTCGAGGGACTGGCTGCAGGAAATGGTTCGCTTTGCGTTGCGGCCTGGAGTCGGGGTTGTTGGTACCAAACTGATCTTCCCCTCACTCGAGTTGCAGCATGGTGGCGTGGGGATCGGTATCCACCTTTGTGCGCTGATGTATCGGAGCGCTGATGGTCAAGGATGGAGCGTGTTTGGCTCGGCAGATCACCCTCGCAACTGGCTCGCGATCATGGGCGCGTGCCAACTCGTACGACGCGAAGCGTTCGAGCGAGTTGGGGGATTTGACGAAGCTTATCTAGTGGCGATGAGCGATGTCGCGTTATGTTTGCAGATTTGGCGGGCGGGCTACCGTACGGCTTATGCACCACACGCTTGCCTCGTCCATCATGAGGGCGCGACGCGTGGCAATGCAAACCCGACCGAAGATGTACGCCGTATCGCCGACGATATCCGTACCTTGGGAATCGATGAGGATCCGTATCTCCATCCAGAGATGGATGGCACCATGGCGATTCCGACGTTGAGACTCGGCGGCGCACCGTCGGTACGCGACATTCTCAAGACGCGCATCGACCAAGATGGTTCACTGCCTTTGTCGCGATGGGCGTTGGATTTGTTCAACGACGAAGCATGTCTGATGGTGGCGGGGTTGCCGCGCGAAGCGGTGGTGTGGAATCCCCAGCCTGCTCACAAGGTTTGCGATAAGTGGTCGGCTGCGCGTTGGTGTTTGGACTTATTGCGCAGCAACGCCGAAGTGCGAAACCGTTTCCCCAAGGCACTATCAGCGGGCATCTCGGGCGATTTCGTGCATTGGCTAAAGGCCGACGGTGTGGCGCGATTCAGTCTGCCTGCCACGTTTTTTGAGGCGATCGAGGAGCTTTTCTCGACGGACATCTCGGCAAATGCGCGACAGACCTTCCTGTATCGCGCCGATGTTCGCGTCTCGATGCCACATGGCTTGACGCCTGCGGGGCGGCCCGCGCTGTTTCAATGGTTCATTCGGCACGGGCGGCGCGAGGGGGGACTGCGCCTCGAAGAAATTTGGTGGCTGTTCTGGCTGGCGGCCGAGAATCCGTCGCTCGAGTTGGTGCGCGCCTATCTGTTCACACCCTCATGGCAACGCCTTTATCCAGACGCGATGACGGTTTTTGGGCGTCGGGCCTTTGCAAACTGGTTTGCCGCAACTTATCGGGCGGAAGGCAACTGGATCGAGCCATTGCAATGGCCGCTGGACGTGCCCCCGGCCAAGCAATTGCGGGAGGCCTACTATGCCCGGGAGCATTGGCAGACTCAGCATCCGCGTGCGCTTGAAGACGAGAGTAAGGGCGCCGCGTTCATCGACTGGCTACAGTCCGATGAAGTAACGCACTCTGCTGAAGTTAGTGCCTGGTGCAGGCATCTCAACAAGCAAGCAGTCGTTAGGGAGCTTGTAGCACCTGGCGTTAATGTTCTGGGACATTTTTGCTATCCCTCGGGACTCCGGGTGTCGGTTGAGGCACTGGTCGATAGCCTCAAGCGCGCAGGCGTCGCGACTTCTTTGCGTGACATTCGGACGGACAAGAAAGATGATCCTTGTCACCTCGCGTTCGACGGCTTGGAAGACTTCGATATCACCATCATTCATACGCAACCTGAGCCGTTCTTCGAAGAGGTGTATGCGCGAGTCGATCTGGCTGAACGCACCCGGCGCACCTACCGCATCGCTTATTGGTACTGGGAGTTCGATTCGATCCCGGACTCCTGGATCGAACAGGCTGCAACGGTTGATGAGGTGTGGGTCGCAACGGAGTTTGTGGCGAAAGGCGTGCGTGAGCGCTTGTCCATTCCGGTACGCACGTTGTTTCCGGGGGTCAAGCTGGGTGCGTACCAGCGGCGCGATCGCGAGTACTTTGGACTCGAGCGCGGCAAGTACACTTTTCTCTTTACCTTCCACATGATGAGCATCATGGAGCGGAAGAATCCGCTGGGGCTTATCCGCGCCTTCAAGAGCGCATTCACACGGGACGAGCCAGTCTGCCTGGTGCTTAAGACTTCGTTTGGCGATCGCCATCCGGCGCAAATCGAGGAACTGCGCCGGGCCGCGGCCGATAGCAATATCACGATCATCGATCAGGTCTACAGTTCGGACGAAGTGCTGTCGCTGATGGATGCGTGCGATTCGTATGTTTCCCTGCATCGCAGCGAAGGCCTAGGCCTGACAATGGCAGAGGCGATGCTGATGGGCAAACCAGTCATCGCCACCAATTACTCAGGCAACGTGGACTTCATGGATGACTCTAATAGTCTTCTTGTGCCTTATAAGCTCAAGAAGCTCGGCCGTCCGATTCCTCCCTATGATGCCGATTTCGAATGGGCTGAGCCTTCAATCGAAGTTGCGGCCCAATTGATGCGGCGCGTATATGAAAATCAGGCTTGGGCCAGGGAGTTGGGCGAACGGGCAAAAACGAGCGCAGAAAAAAACTTGGCACTTGATGCTGCAGGACATGAAATGTCAAGCAGACTGGCTGAGATCAAGATAACTCTGCAAAACAGGGCGTCACAGAGTTTTTGAATGCCGGACGCGTATGCGGATCTTCTTTGGCTTCTGACCTTGCCCTCGAAAAACGTATCCCTTGCTGAGTGTTTCAATGCAAGCAAGGAGAGTTGAAATGACGAAGACAGCAAGAGCGTGCTACACGCTTGAGTTCAAGCAGGAGGCGATGCGGCTGGTCGAAGGCGGCCAGAGCATCGCGGCGGCGGCGGGTAGTACCTTGGGCGTGGTCGAGCAAACCTTGTTCAACCGGGCCAAGGCACAGCGCTGATCTCGCCCAATCTGCTGAACCGCGAATTCACCGTCACGCAACCGGACAAGGCCTGGGTGGGCGACATCACCTACATCGCCACGGATGAGGGCTGGCTGTTCCTGGCGGTGGTGATCGATCTGTTCAGCCGCCAGGTGGTGGGGCGGGTCGCTGCGCGATGAAATGACGCGCGAACTCGTGATCGATGCGCTGCGCATGGCGTAGTGCAAGCGGCACGCGAGCAAGCAGGCGTGTCTGATCTTTCACCGCGATCAGGGTAACCCGACGCAAGCATCCAACTTTTCACCAGCGTGGATGTCGGACGTACGGAGGCGTGGTGACGTCAGCCCCAATCGCCCGTCATAGTGAGTTGGAGATAGTCGATTCTCGTCTCTGAAGTCCAAGCGCCGTAGGTTTCGTAGCCGATGTTGACGTGCTCAATGCCCCACCTCATCGAATCTACATTCCCGCCGTACTGTGCTGTGACCCGTGCGATCGCCGAAACCAGCCTGTCCTTCAAGTTCGCACGAATGCTGCGCGGCCCACCGTCATGCGTCGAGGGGGTGAAGAAGTCGGCGCTGCTTTCGATGAAGATCGGAAACGAGTGTTGGTCCCTCATGATCTGCTGGGTGCTTTGACGGTTTCGATTGTCGTAGAGCGGAATCTGATACCAGAGGCGATTTGTGAAATCTGCGTTCACAGGTTCAATGTTTCCCGCAGCATCCAATCCAGACAGCAGCAGTGTCAGGGGGAACATGTTGGGATTGTTCGGGTCTGCTGTGCAGTGCGCCTGCGAGTCGCTATTGATGACTTGGAAATCGCACGCCAAGTCAATTGAATACTGTCGCCCGACCGTCAGCAGGGTGTGAGGTGCAGGCAAGGAACCGGGACCCGTGCGAAGAAAATCGTCAACTAGCAGGAGGTGAAGCCATCCCTGGCCAGCTACTCGACATCCTCCGTTGTAAGCTGCACTTCCACTGGTTGCTAGCCGGACGCCCTGACTGGCTTGTCGGACCAATTGTTCCGACGCCGTGTTCATGACTTGCTCGCCGTTCTGCAACTGTGAAAAGCTCGAGAAAAGGCCCCATCGATTTGTTCCTGCACCATCGGATTGATTGATGCTCCAAGCTGGAGGCGCGGCTGGATCGTTACCGTTCGGAACGTAGACGCGCGAGCGGTCTACGTAGTCGCAAAAGTTGCCGCGAAATGCCGGATCCGAAACTAGGTTGGCACTGGCAGTTGGCATGTTGAAGTTGCTCCTTGATCAAATTGCAAAACTCTTCAGTGCGACACTGCTCGAGGGGCATGGGCGCGCCCGTACCGCCGTGACCGTAAGTCGCGGTACTTCGGCGGCTGTTTCCGAGAAGGTGTGCTCGAAAAACGCTTGGATGCCGAAGGGCTGTTTAAATATGCAGTATTTTAGAAAGCATGAGCAACACGCCGGCGAACCTCTGGATTGCCACCTTCGCGCACTGGCCGCAGCAGTGGCACACCGTTGACCCCCTCAATCTGGAGAAGACCGACGTCCCGACAACTTCTCGGGGCACGCGAATGAGCGCCGTGAACGCGTGCACCGAGGGCATGGAGAAATCGCCGACGTTCAAGGACGCCTTGGCCCGTGGCAAGCGCCTCGTTTGGCCATTCGCATCGCCGGCATCCGCTCTTGATCAGCGATGAATAGATCGCTGAGTTCGGGCTCAAAGATTGCGTAGTTGCCGGACTGATCAACGTCAACCGGGCGTGTGATTTTTGCCGTCAGTGCCGAGTGCAATCTGGCAGCGTGATCCGCCTGCGGATGTAGGCCTGTCGTTGCTTGTTTTACTGCTCGACGATCCGCCCATGCTCGAGGTGGATCACGCGGTTGCATTCCTTGGCGATCAGCTCAGGCGAATGCGAGGCCAGCACCAGAATGCCGGACTTCGAAACCACGTCTCTCATCCGCTTTTCGGCTTTCTCGGTGGACTCCGCATC
>Ga0209051_1000188_pt1 | contig 109245 bp, 107 predicted proteins | sample AraplaCvi_mMS_r2_2_FD_184286 | JGI IMG/M metagenome (GOLD analysis project Ga0209051, IMG submission 184286) | Arabidopsis root microbial communities from North Carolina, USA - plate scrape MF_Cvi_mMS_r2 (SPAdes) (version 2) | ecosystem: Host-associated > Plants > Roots > Endosphere | place...
CGCAGGCCCACCATTGCCGGCCAGCCTGGTCATCGACACGCAACATCGCCAGATCAGCGATGGCCGTCAGCCGGCCCGCAGCGCACTGGTTTTCCACCCGCGCAAAATGGATCATCAAATCGACCACACCGACATCGTGGACCAGCACACCGCCGGCCCCGATACCAGAATGTTCGAACATATGTGCGAGCCTACGCGCACGCGGCAAGACGTGCCAGGGGCAATTCAAACCTGTGGATAAATCAGGGCCAGCCGGAAGGGGTATCGCGCGATGGTGCGGCCACGGCGAACGACGGTCCCTGCCGAGGAAAGACCCGCCTGGTGCCGGCGGTGCTCGCTCGTGAGATGACCGGAGCGAAGCGGTGACCAACTGAAGCAACAGTGGTCGATCGCGACCGAGCCTTGGTCGAGGGATCCGGCAGATGTCACGAAAACAGCGGACCCGCCGATAACCCCTTCAGGACACAATCGAACGTTTTCCATCGCTCCTACGTGTCATTGGGTATAGGACCGGAAGGACCCTGAGATGCGTACTGCACTAATAACTCTCATAGCTCTCGTCGCAACTGGTGCCATCCTGGCCCCCGCCGCGCCGGCAGCCGCCGAGTCAGCGATCGTCACGATCGGCCAACTGGAGGCCGAGGGATTCCACGTGAACGTCGACCGGGTCGGCAGCGCACCGCTGGATCAGTGCGTGGTGACCAGCGTCCGCAACCCGCAGGAGCAGACGAGGCTCATTCGGGTCGACGGCCCTGGCAACCGCGATCAGGTCATCCGCGTCGTGGTGCGACGGACCATCACCGTGTCGCTGGATTGCAGCCGCTAGCGTCGGCTTCAGTGCGCGATCACCGGCAACGTGATCGACGACGGATGCGCAGGGTCATGCAGGATGGTCTGCGTCGCGACGACTGTCGCCGCATCCCGCCCGAATGGCGCACCGGTGTTGGGATTCGGCGCGAACTGCGGGTAGTCGCTGCTGGATATCTCCACGCGCACCCGGTCCCCTGGGCTGAGTTGGTAACTGGTGGGCCAGATTTGGATGCGGTACTGGTACGGCTGCCCGGGGACGATCGGCGTCGGCGCAGACAGCGAGTCCCGGAATGACGCGCGGAGGATCCCGTTGTTCAGGTTGATGGCGGTTCCATCGGGCTTGACCACCACCAGCTTGGCCGTGAAATCGGTATCCACAGCAGAGGATTGGGCCCACAGCGTCACGGTGGCCGCCCCGGTGATCTCGGTGGCATGGGCCACCGGGTCGCCGGTGTAAACCAGTACGTCGGATCGTTGTTCGACCGGCGTCTGGTCGTACGGTCCTTGCGGACCGGACTTCGCACCGCAGCAGGAGTGCCCGCCCAGGCTCGGCGCTGGATTCAGCGGATCGTAGGTATAGGTGTCGGGCGCCTGCGGACCCGGCAGCACCGGCAACAGCTTTCCGTCGCGGTCCGCGCTGCCACCGGCACCGGAGAGGTAGTAGTTGATCCATTGCGTCTGCGGCAGTGGCCAATTGGTCGCCGTCTTCCAGGTATTGGCGCCCATGGTGAAGTAGTCGACGCGCGGCTTGCCCGCCACCCCGTTGTCGACGCCCTTCAGGAAGTGGTCGAACCAGGCCAACATCAGCTCGTTGATCGGGCTGTTACCCACCGCCCCAATGTCTTTGAGCATCGGGGCGGGCTCGGAATCGGCGCGCCCCCACGCGACGTGGTCCCACGGCCCGATCACCAGACGCTGGTTCGATCGCGCGAAGTCGTTGCCGCCGTGGGCCACCATCCCGGCGAAGTTCTCCACGCCGCCGGCCAGGAACGCGTCGTACCAACCCTCGAAGTGCAGCACCGGAATTCGCACCGCCGGATACCGGTCGCGAATGCTGACCTGCTGCCAGAAGGCGTCGCGCGTGTGGTGCCGAACCCAGTCGAAGTACCACGGCGCCACCGCCGGATTGTGCGGCTGCATCGGCGGAAGGTCCTGCTGCGGGCGGAAATTCAGCCACCGGGTCGGGTCGGCCCCGGCCTCCCGCAACAACCGCTCCGCCTCTGCGTCCCGGCGGTTCTGGGCGGCCCCGAGCGCGATCGACTCGATGGCCCACGGCTGCACGAACGCCAGCCGGAACTCGCCGCCCTCGTAGGTCCAGCCGTCGTAGTAGTCCGATGCGGTGTTGGCCGGCGCAATGGTCACCAGGTGCGGCGGCGCCGTCACCGCCGCAAGCCATTGCGTCGCACCGACATACGACGATCCGTACATGGCCACCTTGCCGTTTGCACCGGGCAGGGCTGCCGCCCATTCGACGGTGTCGTAGCCGTCGGCCATGTCGTTGGTGAACTCGCTGAACACCCCGCCAGAACTCCCCTGACCCCGGACGTCTTGCACCACAACGAGATAGCAGTGCGAGGCAAACCAATCCGGCGGCTCGTAGCGCTCCGGCGAGGTCTGCGCCCCGGACTTTCCGTACTGCGTGCGCATGAGCAGCACCGGCACAGGTTCAGAGGACCTGGGACGGTAGACATCGGAGCGCAGCACGACGCCGTCGCGCATGGTGGCGCCGACGTCGCGTTCGGTGTCGACGGCGCACGAGCCCCGACCCGTCGCAGCAGGAAATGGAGAGACGGGCGGACGGTCCGCGCCACAGGCGGCCAGCACAGCCAGCACCACCACGAACGCCGTCACGCGGATCAGAGCGCGCACACCACCACGCTAGCCGGTCACGACGGTGCGGGTCCGCCTGACGTCGTCGTCAGCACCAGGACGTTGTCGTCGCGGTCGAGGAACGCCTGCGTGGACATCCCCGGACCGGAGAAGTGGTTGTTGAGTTCCGGCCCCGACAGGTACGGGCCGCCGGGCAGCTCCGACTGCAGAATCTTCTGCACCATCGGCTGCCGATCGGTGGCGGACGGGTGGTACTCCGCCAGCAGTCGTGTGGTCTCGGCAGGAGACAGCTTGACCACCGCGTCGATCCAGTTCACCTTGCCGGCGAGGCTGGGATCACCGCTGTTGTTCCAGGTGACCCACACCGCTTCGTCGGGTTTGCGCAACTGAGGGAACTGCCAGACCAACTGTTGGACGTCGTGTCGGACCATCTCGGGCGGCACCGGCGGCCCCTTCACCGCGGGCGACGTACTGCCGAAGATTCCGAGGCTGCCCAGATTCACGCTGTCGCAACCGGTCAGCATCATCCCGACGACGGCCAGCAACGCGATGCGACTTGCCCGGCGGTTCTCCTGCATGGCCGACGTCCCTTCACGAGGGTGCCCTGGTGTGCGCAAATTCTAACGCCGATATCCGCTCGCCAGCAGATCTTCAGCAAACACGGAAACCGCGTCGCGCAAATCGTAATTGTTGCCCATTACAAAATAATTACCGGCAGATGACTCCGGCCAGCTAATTAACCGGGATGCGCGGGGCCCGGTAACCGCGAAAACCCCCAATTCCCGTGGGAATTGGGGGTTTTCGGGTGTGCTGGCGCGAACTGCGCAAACAGACTCAGTAGCGGTAGTGCTCCGGCTTGTACGGGCCGTCGACGTCGACGCCGATGTACTCGGCCTGATCCTTCGTGAGCTTGGTCAGCGTGCCACCGAGAGCTTCGACGTGGATGCGCGCGACCTTCTCGTCGAGGTGCTTGGCCAGGCGGTAGACCTCGTTGTCGTACTCGTCGTTCTTGGTCCACAGCTCGATCTGGGCGATGACCTGGTTGGAGAACGAGTTCGACATCACGAACGACGGGTGGCCGGTGGCGTTGCCCAGGTTGAGCAGACGGCCCTCGGACAGCACGATGATCGACTTGCCGGTGTCACCGAAGGTCCACAGGTCGACCTGCGGCTTGATGTTCAGCTTGGTGGCGCCCGACTTCTCGAGGGCGGCCATGTCGATCTCATTGTCGAAGTGGCCGATGTTGCCCAGGATGGCCTGGTTCTTCATGGCCTTCATGTGGTCGAGCAGGATGATGTCGTAGTTGCCGGTCGCGGTGATGACGATGTCGGCGTCGGCGATGCCCTGCTCGACGGTGACGACGTCGAAGCCGTCCATCAGCGCCTGCAGCGCGTTGATCGGGTCGATCTCGGTGACCGAGACGCGGGCGCCCTGGCCGGCCATCGACTCGGCACAGCCCTTGCCGACGTCGCCGTAGCCGCAGATCAGGACCTTCTTGCCACCGATCAGCACGTCGGTGCCGCGGTTGATACCGTCGATCAGCGAGTGGCGGGTGCCGTACTTGTTGTCGAACTTGCTCTTGGTGACCGAGTCGTTGACGTTGATGGCCGGGAACGCCAGCTCACCGGCAGCGGCGAACTGGTACAGGCGCAGCACGCCGGTGGTGGTCTCTTCGGTGACACCCTTGACCGACTCGGCGATCTTGGTCCACTTGGTCTTGTCGTTCTCGAAGCCCTTGCGCACCAGCTCCAGGAAGACCTTCCACTCGGCCGAGTCGTCTTCCTCGGCCGGGGGCACGACGCCCGCCTTCTCCCACTGCGCGCCGCGCAGCACCAGCATGGTGGCGTCGCCGCCGTCGTCCAGGATCATGTTGCAGGGCTCGCCGTCCCAGGTGAGCATCTGCTCGGCGCACCACCAGTACTCCTCCAGCGTCTCGCCCTTCCAGGCGAAGACCGGGGTGCCCTTGGGCTCCTCGGGGGTACCGTGCGGGCCGACGACGATGGCCGCGGCCGCGTGGTCCTGGGTGGAGAAGATGTTGCAGGACGCCCAGCGCACCTCGGCACCGAGGGCGGTCAGCGTCTCGATCAGCACTGCGGTCTGCACAGTCATGTGCAGCGAGCCCGAGATGCGCGCACCCTTGAGCGGCTGCACGTCGTGGTACTCGCGGCGCAGCGCCATCAAGCCGGGCATCTCGTGCTCGGCGAGGCGAATCTCCTTGCGGCCGAACTCGGCCTCGGACAGGTCGGCGACCTTGTAGTCGATGCCGTTACGGACGTCTGCCTTCAATTCCGTCATGGATAGAGCCCCATTCAGTCGTGATTTGCATATGGGTGCACCGAGTGCACCGGAAACACCCATAGCCTGCGGGCTCGCGGGACAGGCGCCAGGAAAACTGCTCGATTGGCGCGCTGACGGCTACGGGGTATCCCCACTACCGTAACGGTCGGCGAACGGCGTCATGAGCCGGGCCAGGTCAGCGGCCACATCGTGGTCCGCTTCCGGCGGCATTGACACATAACTGATCGCCAGCCGGACGATCGCCCGGGCGAGTACGCCGGCATCGTCGTCGGAAATCTGCACCCAGCTGCCGCGGAACGCCTCGGTGAGGCGCTGCGAGCAGTGCGAGATGATCGGCGCGCTGTCGGTGGTGATGATCTGCAGCAGATCCGGCTTCGCGACGCCCGTCAGCAACGAGATGACGAGCGGATCGGACGCCGACTCGGTGAAGAACATCCGGAAGCCCTGCAGGAAAGCGGACTCGATGTCTCCGACATTGGCGTAGATGGCGTGCTCGACGGCGTCGACCAGGCGGTCGGCGAGGCGCATCGCGTAGCCCTCGGCGAGGCCCTGGCGCGACCCGAACTCGTTGTAGATGGTCTGCCGGCTGATGCCGGCCGCACGGGCGACATCGGACAGCGTGATCGACGACCAGTCCTTGGCCAGCAACAGCTCTCGCATGCCGTCCAGGATCGAATGCCGCAGCAGGACCCGTGAGGCCTCGGCGTACGGCACCCGAGGTGCCGCGGGACGCGACGCCTCGGGTCCGTCCGGTACTGCGGCCGCGGCGGTCACGACGCCACGACCTCCACCATTTCGAAGTCGGCCTTGGCGGCGCCGCAGTCCGGGCAGCTCCAGTCCTCGGGGATGTCGACCCAGCGGGTACCCGGGGCGATGCCGTCCTCCGGCCAGCCCTTCTCCTCGTCGTACTCGAAGCCGCACTGCAGGCAGACGAACTTCTTGAACGGCTCGCTCATGAACTCACTCCTACCGATTCGAAATCGACCTTCTCGCGCACCGCGCAGTCCGGGCAGCACCAGTCGTCGGGGACATCGTCCCACGCCGTGCCCGCCGGGAATCCTTCACGCGGAGCGCCTTTGGCCTCGTCGTAGACATAACCACAGCCTGGGCAGGCGTACGCACTCACGCGGCCACCCCCGCTCCGTACTTGGCCATCACCTTGTCCCGCACCCGCGGATGGACGTTGACCTTGGTGATGTCGCCGTCATAGTGCTCGATGACGCGGTGGTCCATCATCCGGCGCCACAGCGGCGGGATGTAGGTCAGCCCGATCAGCGTCGCGTAGCCGCTGGGCAGGTTCGGTGCGCCGTCGATGCTGCGCAGCGTCTGGTAGCGCCGCGTCGGGTTGGCGTGGTGGTCGCTGTGCCGCTGCAGGTGGTACAGGAACAGGTTGGTGACGATGTGGTCGGAGTTCCAGCTGTGCACGGGGGCGCAGCGCTCGTAGCGGCCGCTCTCGGTCTTCTGCCGCAACAGGCCGTAGTGCTCCAGGTAGTTGACCGACTCCAGCAGGCTGAATCCGTAGATGCCCTGGATCAGGACGAACGGGACGAGCGCCGGGCCGAACACCGCGATCAGGATGCCGAAGAACACCACCGACATGAGCCACGCATTGAGGACGTCGTTCTTGAGGTACGTGCGCGGGTCCCACGGGCTGCGGCCGAGACGACGGATGCGCTGGGCCTCCAGCTCGACCGACGACTTCAGGGCGCCCCACACGGTACGCGGCAGGAACTCCCAGAAGTTCTCCCCGAAGCGCGCCGAGGCCGGGTCCTCCGGAGTCGCGACGCGGACGTGGTGGCCGCGGTTGTGCTCGATGTAGAAGTGGCCGTAGAACGTCTGCGCCAGGGTGATCTTGGCCAGCCAGCGCTCCAGGTTCTCCTTCTTGTGCCCCATCTCGTGGGCCGTGTTGATGCCGACGCCGCCCAGGACACCGACCGACAACGCGACACCGAGCTTGGCCCACCAGGCCAGCCCGCCGTCGAAGCCGAGCCAGCTCAGGTCCTTGGCGGTGAACAGGTACGCGCCGAGGATGACGCTGGCGTATTGGAACGGGATGTAGACGTAGGTGCAGTAGCGGTAGTACTTGTCGTTCGCCAGCTGCTCCATCATCTCGTCGGGCGGGTTCTCCCCGTCGGGACCGAACTTCAGGTCGAGGATCGGCAGCAGCACGTAGAGCAGGCCCGGGCCGATCCACAGCGGCACCTGCGCGAGCGCATGCCATCCGGCCTGGTTCAGTGCCCAGATCAGCGGGAGCATCACGAACAGCGCGGTGGGCGCGATCAGGCCCATGAGCCACAGATGGCGCTTGCGATCGCGCCACTGCGGGGCGTTGACGTCGGATACCTCGACTGACACGGGTCCACCTCCATTGGTTGGGCCGACAACTTGTGATCTTGACTATAGACCGCAATTTGTCGCCGGTCTAGACAATAGAGGCAATTTTGTAAAATGGCTTGTGGCAGCCGTCACCGCCGCAGGTGACTGCGGGTTCTGGCGGCCTCAGCCGCGGTAGAGGTCGGGCTCGATGTAGATGATGCGGGCGTTCGGCACCGCGGCCCGGATCGTCACCTCGGCGGCGTCGATCGTGGCGGCGACGGTCGCCAGATCGGTATTGGGCGCCAGCGCGATCTTCACCCCGACGAGCAACTCCTCCGGCCCCAGGTACTGGGTCCGGAGGTGGATGACACGGTCGATGTGCGGCGTCTGCTCCAGCGCGTTGCGGATGGCGCCGGTCTCGTCGACCGTCGCGCCTTCACCGATCAGCAGGCTCTTCATCTCGACCATCAGCACCACCGCGATGATGCCCAGCAGCACACCGATGGCCGCGGTGCCGATGCCGTCCCACACCGGGTCGCCCGTCAACATCGACAGGCCCACGCCGCCCAGGGCCAGCACTAGACCGATCAACGCGCCGCTGTCCTCCAGCAGCACCACCGGCAGCTCCGGGTTACGCGAGGTCCGGATGAAACGCCACCAGCTGCCGGCGCCCTTGAGCGGCCGCGATTCCTTCACCGCGGTGTAGAAGCTGTAGCCCTCCAGCCCGATCGCCACGACCAGGATCGCGACGGCGACGACGGGCGACGACAGCGGCTCGGGGTGGGTGATCTTGTGGTAGCCCTCGTACAGCGCGAACATCGCGCCGAGGCTGAACAGCACCAGCGCCACCACGAACGAGTAGAAGTAGCGACTGCGGCCGTAGCCGAACGGGTGCAGATGGTCGGCGTCCTTGCGCGCCTGTCGTTGCCCCCACAGCAACAGCCCCTGGTTGGACGTGTCCGCCAGCGAGTGCACCGATTCCGCGAGCATCGACGAACTGCCCGTGATCAGGAAGCCGACGAATTTCGCCGCCGCGATCCCGGCATTGGCCAACAACGCCGCGATGATCGCGCGCGCACTCCCCGAGGCCGACATGACCTGCCCTTTCGTAGGTTTTTCTAGATCCCCACCGTCGCACGGAACACCGTCGACGGTTCTTCAGCCACCAACCGCACGGGACCCTCCCCGGCAGCGATCCAGGCGGCAGCACCCTTGTTCAGGGTCAGCTCGCCGCCGGCGGAATGCACCTGCACCCGACCATGCGTGCCCAGCAGAATCTGCGGGCCGGCGTGCCCCGGGGGCACGTCGACCGCGCTGCCCACCCGGTCGTCGTCGATCCGCAGGATCGTCACCGCGAATTCCGGTGCGGGGGTGTCGAAAACCTCTTCGATGCCGTCATCGGCCGGCCGCGGATGGATCGGCCGACCATCTGTCGGGGTGAAGTCGAGCACCCGGAGAAGCTCCGGCACGTCCACGTGCTTGGGCGTCAGGCCACCGCGTAACACGTTGTCGGAGTTGGCCATGACCTCGAACCCCATGCCGTGCAGGTAGGCGTGCAGATTGCCGGCGGGCAGGTAGATGCCCTCCCCCTCGACCAGGCTGAAGCGGTTGAGCAGCATGGCGGCCAACACCCCGGCATCACCCGGGTACCGCTCGCCGAGCTCGAGCACCGTCTTGGCCTCGGCCGCGAATTCTGTTGCCCCCGAACGGATGTAGTTCACCGCGCCATCGAGGACGGCCGGCACCAGTACGTCGAGATCGGGCTGCGGCAAGGTGATCCAGGTGGTGAAGACGGCACGCAGCCCGGCCGCGTCCGACTGGCCGGCCAGCAGGTTGATGTACGGATCGAGGTCGGACACCGCCAGCGCCCGCATCAACTCGACGGTGCGGGCCACGGGCCGGAAGCCGGCGAGCGCCTCGAACGGGCCGAGGGCCACGATCAACTCGGGCTTATGGCTGCGGTCCCGGTAGTTGCGGTTGCGCGCGTTGAGGGCAATGCCTTGGCGCTCTTCACGATTGAAGCCTTCGGCAGCCTGCTCGGCACTGGGATGCGCCTGTAGCGACAGCGGTTCGTCGGCGGCCAGCACCTTCGCCAGGAACGGCAACGACTCACCGAACCGGGCCACGACCTCGGGCCCCAGCTCGCCCGCGGGATCGGCCCGGATGACGTCCAGCAGCGACACCTCACCGTCGGCCGTCTCCAGCCGCGCCGGGTCACCTGGGTTCGCGCCCAACCACAGCTCAGCCTCGGGATGTGCTGAGGGACTTGGTCTTCCGGCGAAATCGGCCAAGGCGGTACGCGACCCCCAGGCGTAGTTCCTGACCGCGCCTCGTAGCAGATGCACTATGTCTAACCTCGAACCAGTTTCAGGTAAACGGCCGTCATCTCCAGCCGGACCGCCAGCATCGCGATCTGTTGTTCCAAGCGACTTCCCGGCACCTGCAGCCCCGCGTCGGGCACGTCGTCGGCGCTGAGCACGTCGACGTCCCCACCGAGCGCGTCCATCCGGGCGATCACCCCGGGGCGTTCCTCGTCGGAACACAGCACCACGGTACGGACCCGCGCCGGCACCGGCCCATCGATCTCGGGGTCGTGGAAAAGCGAGTCCTCGTACGACATTTCGACCGTCTCGCGGCCGAGCCCACCGTGCAACGCCACCAGGGCGTCGGAGCCGCCGGTCGCGGTCACGAGCTGATGGGCCACCCGCAGTAGCACCGTCGCGGCATGACGGACCAGCGCCAGCATCGCCGCCCCCTCACCGGCAAGCACCACCTGCCGGCCGGACATCCGCTCGGCCAGGTTCTTGGCCGGGTTGGTGAAAATCTCGCGGGCCGCACTGTTACGCAGGGCCTCGGCGTCCAACTCGTCGGCCAGGGCATCCAGGTCGATGCGCAATGCCGGGTCGAGGACCATCATCGTCGCGAGCCCCGCGGCCAGGTAGCGGGTGAGGCCGAAGTCGTCGGGCACCGACAACCGCGGCGACAGCACCACCGCGCGTCCGGCGGCCGCATCGCGCAGCGGACCGTCGTTGGGCGCCACCACGATCACGCGCGCGCCGCGCCGCACCCCGGTCGCCACCGCGGTCACCAGCGCCGGGTCGGCCGCGTCGTCCCCGGCCACCACCACGACGTCGAGCGCGCCGATCCACGGCGGCACATCCGGGGTGACCACGAGCGGGATCGACGACGTCGCGCCCAGTGCCGCGGCCAGCACGGTCCCCGCCGCGCCGGGAGCTCCCGACATCCCGCGCCCGCACACCCAGGTGACTGTGCGCGGACGCTGATCCGAGCGCAGTTCGTCGAGTTCGCCTTCAGTAAGCGCCGCGGCGACCGCGCGGGTCTGTGCGCCGGCCATCGACGCGGCCCGCAGCAGGCCGTCGCGGTCGGCCGCGATCAGACCCTCGACATCGTCGAGGTCGAGGGTCGCCGGGGCGGCACTCATGGTGTCGACGCCCTGATCTGCGCTCCGATGTGCTCCACGATCTGGTCGACTTCCACCTGGGTGCGGGCTTCGACGTTGAGCCGCAACAGCGGTTCGGTGTTGGAGCTGCGCAGGTTGAACCAGCGCCCGTCGCCGAGGTCGACGGTCACACCGTCGAGTTCGTCGGTCGAGGCGATTTCTCCGTCGTATGACTTCAGCACCGCGGCAACGCACGCCGGCGCGTCGGCGACGGTGAAGTTGATCTCGCCGGACGCCTCGTACCGCTGGTACTTGGCCATCAGTTCGGACAGCGGACGGTCCTGCTCCCCGAGCGCGGCCAGCACGTGCAGCGCAGCGAGCATGCCGGAGTCGGCGCCCCAGAAATCGCGGAAGTAGTAATGCGCCGAATGCTCGCCACCGAAGATCGCGTTGGTCTCGGCCATCAGCGCCTTGATGTACGAGTGGCCGACGCGGGAGCGCACGGCCGTGCCGCCGCGCTCGTCGATCAGCTCGGGCACCGCGCGCGAGGTGATCAGGTTGTGGATGACGGTCGCGCCGGACTCGCGGGCCAGCTCGCGATCGGCGACCAGCGCCGTCACCGCCGACGGCGACACGGGGTCACCCTTCTCATCTACGACGAAGCAGCGGTCGGCGTCGCCGTCGAACGCCAGGCCGATATCGGCGCCGTTCTCGACGACGTGCTTCTGCAGATCCACCAGGTTGGCCGGGTCCAGCGGGTTGGCCTCGTGGTTGGGGAATGTGCCGTCGAGCTCGAAGTACAACGGCAGCAAGGTGATCGACCCGACGGTGCCAAGCACGGCCGGCGTGGTGTGCCCGCCCATGCCGTTTCCGGCGTCAACCGAGACCCGCAGCGGACGCAGCGCCGACACATCGACCAGCGAACGCAGGAAGGTGCCGTACTCGGCGAGCACGTCGCGCTCCTCGACCGTGCCGGTGGCGCCGTCGTGACCGGGCACGCCGTCGATGACCTCATTGCTGATGTCGGTCAGACCGGTTTCCTTGCCGACGGGCTTCGCGCCCGCCCGGCACAACTTGATGCCGTTGTAGGCGGCCGGGTTGTGGCTGGCCGTGAACATTGCGCCCGGGCAGTCGAGGAGACCCGAGGCGAAGTAGAGCTGATCGGTCGACGCCAGCCCGATCCGGACCACGTCCAGACCCTGCGCGGCGACCCCCTCGGCGAACGCCGTGGCCAATGACGGTGAGCTGGGCCGCATGTCGTAGCCGACCGCCACCCGGGTGGCGCCCTCGGCGCGCATCAACCGCGCAAATGCGCCGCCGACATCGGCGACGAACGACTCGTCGATCTCCTCGCCGACCAGCCCACGCACGTCATATGCCTTGATGACGCGCTGTACAGAGGCAGCAGGCCGAGACATAGCCCTCCCGATCTCATCGTTCGCAGACCACTGCATTACCGAGGGTCTGTGACAGTCAGCCTATCGGCTGACCCATCTGCCCGCGGACGGTCGGTGGGGTTCGGTAGGACTTGTGTCGCTAACTCTCAGGCGGATCCGGCAACACCCGTAGATGCCCGCGGCGCCGCCCGTTGTGCTGTGTGCGCGGTGCAGGCGGGGCCATGACCGTGCCGCCGGGCGCGCCGGCGTGGCTGCCGGGCAGCGGATCGGTGAAACCTGTTGGGATGCCACCGCGAGGCGGCGCGTCACGACCCTCGCGCACCGCGTCGGCGAGCGCGACGAGGTCGTCGTCCTCAGAGGGTGTGGGCAGTGGACCGGCGTGGCGGACCAACTCCCACCCGCGGGGCGCGGTGATGCGGCTGGCGTGCGACACACACAGGTCCCACGAATGCGGCTCCGACACGGTGGCCAACGGACCTACGACTGCCGTGGAATCCGAGTAGACAAATGTCAGCGTCGCCACGGCGTAGTGCGGGCAACCTGGCCGGCAGCAGCGACGGGGAACATTCACTCGGCGAGATTATCGCGCCGCCGACGCGCCCACTGCCGGACACGCGCGTCGCGGGTGTGTCGATCTCCAACCGTTACTATCGGCCGATGGCCCACTCGCGTGTGCGCCGCCGTCGCGGCATGCGCGGCCCGCTACTCCCCCCGACCGTTCCCGGATGGCGCAGTCGCGCCGAGCGATTCGATATGGCGGTCCTCGAGGCCTACGAACCCATCGAGCGCCGGTGGAGCAATCGGGTGTCCGGACTCGACGTCGCGGTGGACGAAATCCCCCGGATCTCCCCCAAGGATCCCGATGCCATCCAGTGGCCGCCCGAGGTGATCGCCGACGGGCCGGTGGCGCTGGCGCGGCTCATCCCGGCGGGCGTGGACGTTCGGGGTAATTCGACACGGGCGCGAATCGTTTTGTTCCGCAAGCCCATTGAACGGCGGGCGAAGGACTCCGTTGACCTCGCCGACCTTCTGCACGAAATTCTCGTGGCGCAGGTAGCCACTTATCTCGGCGTCGAACCGTCGGTGATCGACCCGACCATCCTTGACGACTAGTCGGCCGATCTACCCGCGGTGAGTCAGATGACGCCGCGCTTGATCCGCCGGCGCTCGCGCTCCGACAGACCGCCCCAGATGCCGAAGCGCTCGTCGTGCGCCAAGGCGTACTCGAGGCACGCGTCGCGCACCTCGCAGCCCTGGCAGATGCGCTTGGCTTCGCGGGTCGAGCCACCCTTCTCCGGGAAGAAAGCCTCGGGGTCGGTTTGCGCGCACAGGGCACGCTCCTGCCACTGGTCTTCCGTGAGCTCGGGTTCGTTGTCGATGTGATCGGGCACCAGACTCAGCTGCGGCCGTCCGGCGACGACGTGCTGAACGGGTCCGGTGTTCGTGTGCGGTGCGGTCCCAACAGAGCCGAGCATCCGCCCGTCGAATTGCACCACATGATCGAAATCTGCGTGTTCGTAAGACATTTGCCGCCTCCTCCCCTGCTTTACGTAGTTCTCAAAACGGAGTCCAACTACTTGCCCTGCGTGCCGTGAGTGGCGAACAATATTCGAACAAACGGTCGAATCTCGGTCTGCTGCACCGGAACCGGTAAACAAACCGGGAATGACACTGTTGTGATTACACACGGGTTAGCTGCCACGGTCAAGCGGATGAAGCGCATTTCCTACCATCTTGTGACCTGAATACGGCGCGTCGTTACCGCGGCGTGTCGCGATAGTGACCAATAACACGCTGCCGCACAACGTAGTTGGTAATGGCGATAACTGATGCGGCTGTTACTCAAGTGAATACTGAGGTTTAAAGTTTGCTGCGCGCCAAATTGCCGTCCGGGCGCGTCATTCCGCCCGCGCGTCATCGCCTAGGGTGAGTCGACGTGAAGGTGACGGTTCTGGTCGGTGGCGTCGGCGGCGCTCGGTTTCTGCTCGGCGTCCAGAAACTGCTGGGGTTGGGTCAATTCGCCGTACCCGGCGCTGACCCCTCGCCGCACGAGCTCACCGCGATCGTCAACGTCGGTGACGACGCCTGGATGTTCGGCGTCCGCATCTGCCCCGACCTCGACACCTGCATGTACACCCTCGGCGGCGGCATCGACCCCGAACGCGGCTGGGGACACCGCGACGAAACCTGGCATGCCAAGGAAGAGCTCGCCGCGTACGGCGTGCAGCCGGACTGGTTCGGACTCGGCGACCGAGACCTGGCCACGCACCTCGTGCGCAGCCAGATGCTGCGGGCCGGCTATCCGCTGTCCCAGGTGACCGAGGCGTTGTGCGACCGCTGGCAGCCCGGCGCCCGGCTGCTGCCTGCCAGCGACGACCGCAGCGAAACCCACGTGGTGGTAACCGATCCTGAATCGGGCGATCAGCGCGCCATCCACTTCCAGGAATGGTGGGTGCGCTACCGCGCCCAAATCCCCACCCACAGCTTCGCGTTCATCGGCACCGAGAAGGCAAAGGCCGCACCGGGAGTCGCCGACGCCATCGCCGGCGCCGACGTCGTGCTGCTGGCGCCCTCGAATCCGGTCGTCAGCATCGGCGCGATCCTGGCCGTGCCCGGCCTGCGCAGCGCGCTGCGGTCCACCCCGGCACAGGTGATCGGCTATTCCCCCATCGTCGCCGGAAAGCCGTTGCGCGGGATGGCCGATGACTGCCTCAAGGTGATCGGCGTCGACAGCACCTCGGAGGCCGTGGGCGCGCACTACGGCGCCCGCAGCGGCACCGGCATCCTCGACGGCTGGCTGATCGACCAGGGCGACCACGCCGAGATCGAGGGCGTCAATGTCAACGCCGTACCGCTGCTGATGACCGACCCGGCGGCCACGGCCGAGATGGTCCGGGCCGGACTGCAACTCGCCGGGATTTCGTTGTGAGCGGCCCGGCCGCCGAAGAGCATGGGGCCGCGGCCGCCGTCGAGATCCTTCCGGTGCCCGGGCTTCCCGAGTTCCGCCCCGGCGACGACGTGGCCGCCGTCATCGCCACCGCCGCCCCCTGGCTGCGCGACGACGACGTGCTGGTGGTCACCAGCAAGGTGCTGTCCAAGGCCGAGGGCCGGATCGTCGCGGCGCCGACCGACCCCGACGAGCGGGACGCCCTGCGGCGCAGGCTGATCGACGATGAGGCCGTGCGCGTGCTGGCCCGCAAGGGCCGCACCCTGATCACCGAGAACGCCATCGGGCTGGTTCAGGCCGCGGCCGGCGTCGACGGATCCAACGTCAGCACAACCGAATTGGCGCTACTGCCGGTCGACCCCGACGGGAGCGCGGCCCGGCTGCGGGCCGGCCTGTCCGAGCGGCTCGGCGTGACCGTCGCCGTCGTCATCACCGACACCATGGGCCGGGCCTGGCGCAACGGGCAGATCGATGCCGCCATCGGTGCGGCGGGACTGGCCGTGCTGCACGGATATTCCGGCGTCCAGGACACCCACGGCAATGAGCTGCTGGTGACCGAGGTGGCCGTCGCCGACGAGATCGCGGCCGCCGCCGACCTGGTCAAGGGCAAGCTGACCGGCATCCCGGTCGCCGTGGTGCGGGGCCTGTCACCGCGCGACGACGGCTCGAACGGCCGGACCCTGGTGCGCGCCGGTCAGGACGATCTGTTCTGGCTGGGCACCGAGGAAGCACTGGCCCTGGGCCGCAGCCAGGCGCAGTTGATGCGCCGTTCGGTGCGCACGTTCAGCGCCGAGCCCGTGGCACCGGAGCTCATCGAGGACTCCGTGGCCGAGGCGCTCACCGCGCCCGCGCCGCACCACACCCGCCCGGTCCGGTTCGTCTGGGTGCAGGACCACGACACCCGAATCCGCTTGCTGGACCGCATGAAAGACAAGTGGCGCACCGACCTGACCGGTGATGGGCGGCCTGCCGACTCCGTCGACCGGCGCGTGGGCCGCGGCCAGATTCTCTACGACGCACCCGAACTCGTCATCCCGTTCCTGGTTCCCGATGGCGCACACAGCTATCCGGACGCGGCCCGTACCGAGGCCGAGCACACCATGTTCACCGTCGCGGTGGGCGCAGCCGTGCAAGGGCTCCTGGTGGCCCTGGCGGCGCGCGACGTCGGCAGCTGCTGGATCGGGTCGACGATCTTCGCCGGCGACATCGTGCGTGCCGAGCTCGAGCTGCCGGCCGACTGGGAACCGTTGGGCGCCATCGCCATCGGCCACTTCCCCGAGAGCGACGAGCCCCGGCGGCCGCGGCCGCCGGTGCCGACGGACGAACTGCTGATCCGTCGATGAGCGACTCGCTGCACGATTCGGTGCTGACCGCGCTACGCGACTGGCCGGCGCCCGACCCCGATCAGGACACTTTGCGGCACGCCGTCGCGGCCTTCGTCGCGGCCCGCCCCGACGCCTGCCGGCGCGCCTGCGTACCCGGCCACATCACCGCGTCGGCGCTCGTGCTCGACCACACGCGGACCAAGGCGTTGCTCACCCTGCACCCGCGGTTGGGTCGCTGGGTTCAGCTCGGCGGGCACTGCGAGGACGTCGACACCGACATCCGCGCCGCGGCACTGCGCGAGGCCACCGAGGAATCCGGCATCACCGGACTGGAGATCGCCGAGCTGCCGGCGGCGCTGCACGTGCACGCGCTGACGTGCTCGCTGGGCGTGCCGACGCGGCATCTCGACGTGCAATATCTGGCCATCGCGCCGGAGCACGCCGAAATTCATTGCAGCGATGAATCACTGGATCTGCAGTGGTGGCCCCTGGACGCGCTGCCGGACCCGGACCCGGGTCTGGAGCGGCTCGCCCGAGCCGCCGTAAAAGCCGCTCAGACGTCCGTGGAGTAGCGAATACCGCCATCGGGGATGGTGACCCCCGGCCACACCCGCGCACCGCGCAGCAGCTCGCAGCGGGCGCCGATGTTGGCGCCGTCGCCGATCACGCCGTCGCGGATCAGCGCCCGCGGGCCGATCCGGGCGCCGAACCCGACGATGGACCGCTCGATCACCGACCCGGCCTCGATCTTGACGCCGTCGAAGATCACCGCACCGTCCAGCCGGGCGCCGGCGCCGATCTCCGCGCCGCGTCCGACCACGGTCCCGCCGATCAGCAGCGCACCGGGCGCCACCGCGGCACCCTCGTGCACCAGGCTCTCGCCGCGGTGTCCGTCGAGTACCGGCGACGGTGCGATACCGCGCACCAGATCCGCCGAGCCGCGGACGAAGTCGTCGGGCGTGCCCATGTCACGCCAGTAGCTGGCGTCGACGTAGCCGCACACCTTGAACCCGTCGGACAACAGCTTCGGGAACACCTCGCGTTCGACCGATACCTCACGGCCGGTTGGGATCTCGTCGATCACCGCACGCTGGAACAGGTAGCAGCCGGCGTTGATCTGATCGGTCGGCGGATCCTGGGTCTTCTCCAGGAACGCCGTGACCACACCATCGGAATCGGTTGGCACACAACCGAACGCACGTGGGTCGCTCACCCGGACGAGGTGCAGCGTGACATCGGCCTGCCGCTCGCGGTGGCTGGCGACCATCGCACCGAGATCCAGCCCGGAGAGCACGTCACCGTTGAACACCATGGCGGTCGGGTGGCGCAGCTTGGGCGCCACGTTGGCGATACCGCCACCGGTGCCCCGGGCCTCCTCCTCCACCACGTACTCGATCTCCAGGCCGAGCTTGGAGCCGTCGCCGAATTCCGCCTCGAACACCTCGGCCTTGTAGGAGGTACCCAGCACCACATGGCGGATGCCCGCGGCCGCGATCCGGGCGAGCAGGTGAGACAGGAACGGCACCCCCGCCGTCGGCAGCATCGGCTTGGGCGCCGAGAGGGTCAGCGGGCGCAACCGGGTGCCCTGCCCACCCACCAGGATGACCGCGTCGACGTCAACCGGATTCACCGCGTCACTCAACTCGCGTCCTTTCAAGCCTCGAGGTCATCGCCGGTAGCCTAGTTCGCCCGACGGCGCTTACGCCTGGAATTGCCCACCACCGCGCGTTCGCGCGCATTCAGCGCCGACTTGATGGTCCACCGCAGCGGGGCCTGCCACCAGTGCGGATGCCGGTCGGCAAGGAATGTATAGGTACTGCGGTGGTGCGCCGCCAGATTGCGGGCCGGGTCCCGCCCGGTGGAATGCCCCTTGTCATGCAGGATTTCGGCCGCCGGGACGTACACGTTCTGCCAGCCGCCCTGCGCCAGCCGGTCCCCCAGGTCGACGTCCTCCATGTACATGAAGTAGTTCTCGTCGAATCCGCCGATCTGCCGGAACGCCTTGGTGCGCAACAACAGACACGAGCCCGACAACCAGCCGACGGCGCGCTCACTGGGCTCCAACCGGTCCTGGCGGTAGGCCGCCGTCCACGGGTTGGATTTCCAGAACGGGCCCACCACGGCGTGCATGCCGCCGCGGATCAGGCTCGGCTGGTGCCGCGCCGACGGGTAGACCGAGCCGTCGGGGTCGCGGATCAGCGGGCCCACGGCACCGGCGGCGGGCCACCGCGCCGCGCCGGCGAACAACTCGTCGATGCTGTGCGGCCCCCACTGCACATCCGGGTTGACCACGACGAAGAACTCCTGGTCGACGACGCTGTCGGGCGTGTCGAGGTAGGCCGCGACGGCGCGGTTGACGGCGGTGCCGTAGCCGAGGTTGCCACCCGTGCGGAACAACTCGACGTCGGCGTAGCGCTCCAGGGCCGACTCGGGCGCACCGTCGGTCGATCCGTTGTCGGCCATCACCACCAGCAGGCGGCGTTCCGTCGCGTGGGCCAGCGTCTTCAGGAAGCGGTCCAGATGCGCGCCGGGTGAATACGTCACCGTCACCACGAGCAGCGGGCGGTCCGATTCCGTCCCGGATGGCTGCTCGATCACGGCCTAGAGGTTAGCGGGCTGACGGCCGTACCCGCACCAGGGTGTGACCCGCCGAACCCCGGGCTACCCGCCACGGCAAGCCCTCACCAGTAGCCTGTCCTGGTGCCAGGTCGACTGTTCCGCATCCTCGCCGTCATGACGACGGTGCTCGTGATGGTGGGCACCGGCGTGGCCTGGAGCAGCCTGCGTTCGCTGGAATCCGGCATCAACCGCATCAGCACCGCGGCCCTCGGCGGCGGGGGCGACGACGGTGCCGTCGACATCCTGCTGGTGGGGATGGACAGCCGTACCGATGCACACGGAAATCCCTTGTCAGAGGAAGAACTCGCGACGCTGCGCGCCGGCGACGACGTGTCCACCAACACCGACACCATCATCCTGGTGCGCATCCCCAACAACGGGCGCAGCGCCACCGCCATCTCCATCCCGCGCGACTCCTACGTGCAGGCGCCGGGGCTCGGCAAGACCAAGATCAACGGCGTCTTCGGTCAGGTGAAGCTCGAGAAGATGAAGGAACTCGTCGAGGAGCAGGGTGAGGACGCCGCCACCGCCGAGCCGAAAGCCGTCGAGGCCGGCCGCGAGGCGCTCATCAAAACCGTGGCAAAGCTCACAGGCGTGACGGTCGACCACTACGCCGAAGTCGGGTTGCTGGGCTTCGCCTTGATCACCGATGCCCTCGGCGGTGTCAATGTGTGCCTGAAGAACGCCGTCGACGAACCGTTGTCGGGCGCCAACTTCCCGGCCGGCTGGCAGAAACTCAACGGCCCGCAGGCCCTGAGTTTCGTGCGGCAGCGCCACGATCTGCCCCGCGGCGACCTGGACCGGGTAACCCGCCAGCAGGTCTTCATGGCCTCCCTGGCGCACGACATCATCTCCGGGCAGACCCTGTCCAGCCCCAGCACCCTGAGCCGGCTCCGCAGCGCCGTGCAGCGGTCGGTGGTGCTGTCCGACGGTTGGGACATCATGGATTTCGTCCAGCAGATGCAGAAGCTGGCCGGCGGCAACGTCGCGTTCGCCACCATTCCGGTGCTCGCCGAGGACGGCTGGAGTGACGACGGCACCCAGAGCGTCGTGCGCGTCGACCCCGCGCAGGTGCAACAGTGGGTGGCCGGTCTGCTGCAGGACCAGGCCGCGGGCAAGACCGAAGAGCTCGCGTACACCCCCGGCAACACCACCGTCGACGTCGTCAACGACAGTGACATCAACGGACTGGCCGCCGCGGTGTCGGAGGTCCTCACCGAAAAGGGCTTCGTCGCAGGCAAAGTCGGCAACAACGAGGCCGACCACGTGACGTCGAGCCAAATCCAGGCCGCGAAGTCGGACGACCTCGGTGCGAAGGCCATCGCCGAGCAACTCGGCAATCTGCCGGTGATCGAGAACGCCTCGGTGCCGAGCGGCGCGGTGCGGGTGGTACTCGCGCACGACTACGCCGGCCCCGGCTCCGGTCTGGAGGGCGGCAGCCACACCGTGACGCAATCCGCTTCCGACACCACCGATTCCGGCACCACCACGCAGGTCCCGCCATCGCCGATCATCACCGCGGGCGCGGCCGACCCCAAGTGCGTGGACTGACCATGACCAATCTGGCCGGCGCGATCCTCGACCCACTGCTGCGTGACGACCCGGCCGGGCCGCGCATCACCTACTACGACGACGCCACCGGCGAGCGCATCGAATTGTCGGCGGTGACACTGGGCAACTGGGCCGCCAAGACCGCCAACCTGCTGCGTGACGAACTCGGCGCCGGTCCGGGCAGCCGGGTCGCGGTGCTGCTGCCCGCGCACTGGCAGACGGCGGGCGTGCTGTTCGGCATCTGGTACATCGGCGCGGAAGTCGTTGTCGGAGAACCGCTTCCGGATCAGTGCGATATCGCGCTGTGCACGGCCGACGGCATCGACGCGGCCGACGAGACCGGCGCCGGCGAGGTCGTCGTGCTGTCGCTCGATCCGTTCGGCAAGCCCGTCCCCGACCTACCGATCGGCGTCACCGACTACGCGACATCCGTGCGGGTGCACGGCGATCAGATCGTCCCCGAACGGAACCCGGGGCCGGCCCTGGCCGGCCGCCCGGTCGACGATGTCCTCGCCGCGGCCCGCAACGGTGCGGCTGCAAGGGGATTCACCACCGGCACCCGACTGCTGTCGACGGCCGCGTGGGGCAGCCCCGACGAACTCGTCGCCAATCTGCTGGCGGTGTTCGCCGGCGGCGCCTCCCTGGTGCAGGTGGCCAACCCCGACGCGGGCGCGCTGGAGCGGCGCCGTGCGACGGAGAAGGTCACTGCCGACCTGTAACGCCTGACGTCAGCGCAGCAGGGCGCGGGACATCACGACCCGCTGAATCTGGTTGGTGCCCTCGTAGATCTGGGTGATCTTGGCGTCGCGCATCATCCGTTCCACCGGGAAGTCGACGGTGTAACCGGCACCGCCGAACAGCTGCACGGCGTTGGTGGTCACCTCCATCGCCACATCCGAGGCGAAACACTTCGACGCCGCCGAGATGAAGCCCAGGTTGCCCTCACCGCGCTCGGCGCGGGCCGCGGCGTTGTAGACCATCAGGCGGGCCGCCTCGGTCTTCATCGCCATGTCCGCGATCATGAACTCGACACCCTGGAACTGGCTGATGGCCTTGCCGAACTGCTTGCGGTCCTTGGTGTAGGCGATCGCGGCGTCCAGCGCACCCTGCGCGACACCGACGGCCTGCGCGCCGATGGTCGGACGGGTGTGGTCGAGCGTCGCCAGCGCGGTCTTGAAGCCGGTGCCCGGCTCGCCGATGATGCGGTCACCGGGGATGCGGCAGTTCTCGAAGTACAGCTCGGTGGTCGGCGAACCCTTGATGCCGAGCTTGCGCTCCTTGGGGCCGATGGTGAAGCCCTCGTCGTCGATGTGCACCATGAACGCCGAGATGCCATTGGCGCCCTTGTCGGGGTCGGTCACGGCCATCACGGTGTACCAGCTCGACTTGCCGCCGTTGGTGATCCACGCCTTGGCGCCGTTGAGGATCCAGTCGTCACCGTCGGCCTTGGCGCGGGTGCGCATCGCCGCGGCATCGCTGCCGGCCTCGCGCTCGGACAGCGCGTACGACGCGAGCTTGCCGTCGACCAGGTCCGGCAGCACCTTGCGCTTGAGATCGTCGGAGCCGTTCAGGATCAGGCCCATGGTGCCGAGCTTGTTGACGGCGGGGATCAGCGACGCCGAGACGTCGACCCGGGCCACTTCCTCGATGACGATGCACGCGGCCACCGAGTCCGCGCCCTGGCCGCCGAACTCCTCGGGCACGTGCACGGCGTTGAAACCGGACGCGGTCAGCGCGTCACTGGCCTCCTGGGGGAACCGGGCCTGCTCGTCGACCTCGGCGGCAAACGGCGCGATCTCCTTCTCGGCCAGGGCCCGGATGGCGGCACGCAGCTCCTGATGCTCTTCCGGCAGTTGAAACAGATCGAATGACGGGTTACCGATAGACATTGATGGCTCCTTGCCTGCCCAGATGGCGAGATGCGGGGTGCTACTCGCCGGTAACTTTACCGCCCCTGACCCGACACCTTCTGCAGCCCACGGACCAACTCGCGGTAAGTGCGGTGATAGACGGAGCGCAGCGTCTCACTGCGGCGCAGCACGTCGACGGCCGTCACGGGGCCCAGCAGCAGCACGGGATGCCCGGCGAAAACCGAGGTGGTGTGCTGGATCCGGGCCGACCGGTGCGCCGCCGACTCGAGTTCGGCCTGGTAGTAGTCGCAGAACTCCGGCTGGGTGAAGAACACCTTGTTGAAGCCGATCGCGAACGGGGCCAGGCCGGCGCCGTCGTCCAGGTATTTGAGCGTGCCCACCGCGACGCCGGGCCAGAACTCGTTGAAGACGTCGTCGGCGATGACGATGCCGCCGTCGGCCAGGGTGGCCTCGGCCAGCTGCATGTCGCTGTAGACGATCTCCTCGGTGTGGCCACCGTCGACGCTGAAGAACCGGACGGGCCCGCCGGCCTCCTCCAGCAGCACCTCGGGGGTCAGCTTCGTGGAGTCACCCTGGTGGATCACCACGCCGTCCATCGACGACCAGACGTCGACGTTGCTGGTGAACTTCGCCAGATCACCGGCCCCGGAACCGTCGATGTTGAGGTCCTGGTCGCCGAAAATGTCGATGGCGACGGACTTTTCGTCGTCCCGCTGCAGCAGGTTCAGGCCGATGAACAGCTTGCCGTGGTGCACGCCGATCTCGGCGACCGCACCGCCGACGGACCTGGCCCGCTGGGCCTCGTCCAGGGCACCGGCGACCAGGAGCACCTCAGGCTCCATGAATCCCGTGACGAGTTTGTGGCCGACGCTGCGATACCGCGCGAATGAGGATTTCATCGATCGTGAGCTTACTTGCCCAGCAACCGATTCCGCAGCGCCTCATCCTTGTCGAGCACCATCTGCTCCAGGTCCTCCTGGAAACGCTGCATCCGCGCCCGCAAAGCGGCATCGGCCGACCCCAGGATGCGAACCGCCAGCAGGCCCGCGTTGCGCGCCCCACCGATCGACACCGTGGCCACCGGCACGCCCGCGGGCATCTGCACGATCGACAGCAACGAGTCCATGCCGTCGAGGCGGGCCAGCGGCACGGGTACACCGATCACCGGCAGCGGAGTGGCCGATGCCACCATGCCGGGCAGGTGCGCGGCGCCACCGGCGCCGGCGATGATCACCTCGACGCCGCGGTCCGCGGCGGTCTTCGCGTAGTCCAGCATGCGCTGCGGCGTGCGGTGCGCCGACACCACGCCGACCTCGAACGGCACCTCGAACTCGGCGAGCGCGGTGGCCGCGTCCTCCATCACCGACCAGTCGCTGTCACTGCCCATGATCAGGCCGACCCGGGGGCCTCCCGCGCGTTCACTCATGTCCACTCCATCCGTCGGTCCACTCAGCGTGCGACAACCAATGCGCGGCCCGGACGGCGCGCTCGCGCACGTCGGCCACGTAGTCCTCGTCGTCGAGCGAGCCGCCCGGCGCGCCGACGATGTTGACGTGGCCGATCTTCCGGCCGGGGCGCTCCCCCTTGCCGTACAGGTGCACCCGGGCCTCGGGCAACCGGCCGAACAGGTGGTGCAGGCGCTCGTCCATCGTCATCGCCGGCTGCGTCGGCGCACCCAGCACGTTCGCCATCACCGTCACCGGCGCCAGCGGTGCCGTCGACCCCAGCGGGTAGTCCAGGACCGCGCGCAGATGCTGCTCGAACTGGCTCGTCGTCGCGCCGTCCATGCTCCAGTGCCCGGAGTTGTGCGGCCGCATGGCCAGCTCGTTGACGACAAGGCCGGCCCCGCGCTCCTCATCGAAGGTCTCGAACAGCTCGACCGCCAGCACCCCGACGACCCCGAGCTCGTCGGCGATCCGCAGCGCGAGCTGTTCGGCCGCCGTCGCGACGGCGGCGTCCAGCTGCGGCGCCGGCGCGATCACCTCGACGCAGATGCCGTCCTCCTGCACGGTGTGCACGACGGGCCACGCCGCGCCCTGCCCGAACGGCGAGCGGGCGACCAGCGCGGCCAGCTCGCGGCGCATGGCGACCTTCTCCTCCACCAGCACCGCCACGCCGGCGGCCAGGTAGCCCTCGGCGGCGGCGCGGGCCTGCGCCACGTCGTCGGTCAGGGTGACGCCCTTGCCGTCATAGCCACCTCGGCTGGCCTTGACCACCAGGCCGCCGCCGACCTCGGCGGCGAGCTCGTCGATGGCATCGAGATCAGCGGTCGACGCCACCTCGCGGTAGCGCGGCACCGGCGCGCCGAGTTCGGCCAGCCGGCGGCGCATCACCAGCTTGTCCTGGGCGTGCACCAGCGCCGACGGCGGCGGGGCCACATTGACCCCGTCGGCGACGAGGGTCTGCAGCAGCTCCGTCGGCACGTGCTCGTGGTCGAACGTCAGGGCCGACGCACCGGCCGCCACCTGGCGCAACGCCTCGAGGTCGGTGTGCGAGCCCAGCACCACCGCCGGGCTCACCTGGGCGGCGGGCTCATCGGCGGAAACGGCCAGTACCCGCAGGGTCTGGCCGAGTGCGATGGCGGCCTGGTGGGTCATGCGGGCCAGCTGGCCGCCACCGATCATTGCCACGACGGGGGGTTGCGTCACGGCGCCTAGTTTGTCACGCACCGCGGGTGTCCCTACCTGCACGGGTACGTGAAATGCAGGTGCTTTCCGTAAACTGGCTGCTTATGTCGTTCACCGAGGCCACCATTGCGCGGCTCCCGCGAGTGATTCGGCCGTTTGCCGAGCGGCATCACGAGCTCATCAAGTTCGCGATTGTCGGCGCCACGACGTTCGTCATCGACTCGGGCATCTTCTATACCCTCAAGCTCACGGTGCTCGAGCCCAAGCCGGTCACCGCCAAGATCATCGCGGGCATCGTCGCGGTCATCGCGTCGTACGTGCTGAACCGCGAATGGAGCTTCCAGAACCGCGGTGGCCGCCTGCGGCACCACGAGGCGTTGCTGTTCTTCGCCGTCAGTGGGGTGGGCGTGCTACTGAGCATGGCCCCGCTGTGGGTGTCCAGCTACGTGCTGCAGCTGCGCCAGCCCAACGTGTCGCTGACCGTCGAGAACATCGCCGACTTCGTGTCGGCGTACATCATCGGCAACCTGCTGCAGATGGCGTTCCGGTTCTGGGCGTTCCGGCGCTGGGTGTTCCCCGACGAGATGGCCAAGCACGCACCCGACATGACGCTCGAGGCGACGATCACCGCCGGTGGTTTCGCCGAGGCCTACGACGAACTCGGCGACGACCCTCAGCTGGGCGACTCCTCGGAACCCAAGGTGTCGAAGACTTCGTGATACAGCAGCGAGTGGACCTGCTCCACCCGCGGAATGTCATGGAATTCCAGGGGATCCTGCGATGCCGACTCGATGATCAGCGTGCCGGTCCGCAGTATCCGGTCCAGTAGCTGGTGCCGGAACTCCACACTGTTGATGCGCGCCAGCGGAATATCGATACCCGACCGCGTCAGCACGCCACGCCGGAACATCACCCGTCGGTCGGTGATCACGAAATGCGTTGAGCGCCAGGTCAGGAACGGCCAGACGGTGAGCCAGCCGAGCACCACCAGCCAGACCACGCCGACCACCGCGAAGATGATGTTCTTGGCGTTCGAATCCCAGTTGGTGTGGTTGACCACCGCCGCGAGGAACGCGGCCAGCGCCGTCGCGACCAGCAGCACCAGCACCGGCCCGATCAGTCGCTTCCAGTGCGGGTGCCGATGCAGCACAACATGTTCGTCGGCCGCCAGCACGTTGTCCGGGTAACCCATACCCAGACTCTAGGCGGTGCTCAGCCGGCGGCGGGACGCAAATGGACGACGTCGCCCGCCGAGACGGCCACCGCGCCGTCGGCCGAATCGATCACCAGCGCACCGCCCGCGTCGATGTCGGTCGCCTGCCCGACCACCTCGCGCCCGCCGGGCAACTCGGCCCGCACCGACTGTCCGAGGGTCGCGCTGTGCTTGCGGTAGATGGCCAACAGCTCGACGTTCCCGCCCACGCGCCATTCGGCGATCCGCGCGTGCAGACGGTTCAGCAGCGTCACGGCCAGTCGCTGCCGATCCGGTTGCGCGACACCGAGACTCAACAGGGACACCGCCACCGGGTCGGGCAGTTCGGCGGCGGCGAGCGAAACATTCAGACCGATACCGACGACGATGACGGGCGACCCGCCGGCGGGCGCCGCGACCTCCGCGAGAATCCCGGCCAGCTTGCCGGTGCCCACCAGAACATCGTTGGGCCACTTGAGCGCGGCCTGCACGCCGGCCACTTCGGCGACGGCCTCGACGACAGCCACCCCCGCCGCCAGCGACAGCAGACCCCACGTCTCGCTCGGCACATCGGTGGTGTCCACCCCGATCGACATCAGAATCTGCGACCGTGGCACCGCCGTCCAGGTGCGGCCCTGGCGTCCCCGGCCCGCGGTCTGGTCCTCGGTGAACAGCGCCACGCCCGCCACGTTCTCGCCGGACTGGGCCCGCGCCGCCAGATCGGCATTGGTGGAACCGGTTTCGGCCACCACCTCGACGCGCCAGCCGTCGCCGACGGATGCCTGGATCGCCGCGGCGTCCAGCGGCAGCAGCTCAGCAGTCATTGGTTACCTTCTTCCCGGCGAACCGATCCGCCATCCAGTCGAGCATCTCCTGCGCCGCGGGCGGGTTGTGGCCGCCCTGCGGGTCGAACTCTGTCGTCACCGTGCCACCGAGCGAACAGGCCCGCCCGATGGCCGCCTTGGTCCAGGCGGAATCGATGAACGGATCCTGACCGCCGTACCAGACGTACAGCGGCGCGGCCAGCCGGCGCTGCGGAATTGCCCACGCCTGCAAGAGATTCTGCAGGCGCTGGGCCGCATCCGGCGACACCGGGAGGAAGTCACGCGGCCCGAGTTGCCCGGCGGCGACGGCACGCTTGTAGGCCGCGCCGGCGCTGCAGTCCGTCAGCACATTCCAGTAGCGGGACGCACCGCCGTGCCGGTATTCATCACGGTTCAAGTCGGGGTGCAGCCGGGCCAGCGATTCGATCAGCGCCTGCAGCACCGGCCGCTGCTCGCTGGTCAACGTGCCGGTCTGCGATTTCGCCACCAGGCCGCTGATATCGGCGGCGGGCGCCACGGCGACCGCACCCACCAAGTTGAGTTCCGGGGCGTAGGGCTCGGCCTGCTCGTCGGCGGCCCAGGCCGCGGCGCCACCCTGCGAGTCGCCGAACGCCGCCCACGTCGTGGAGATGTCACCGAACACGTGCCGTGCCGCGCGGACGGCGTCGATCATGTTGAGGCCCGCGGTGCGGGCGTCGGAGTACGGGTGCACGCCCTTGACGCCGAGCCCCTGATAGTCGGCCAGTGCCACGGCGTACCCGAGATTGATCACGACTTTCGCGATGGGCAGCAGGTTCATCAGGGTCGGCGACAGCGACGGCCCGCAGTTGTTGTCGATGCCGAGGGTGCCGTGCCCGAGGGCCACCACCGGCCAGCCGCTCTTGGGCGCCTGGCCCAGCGGGGTGAGCACCGCGCCCGAGACGACGGTCTGCGCACCGCTGTCACCCGAGGTGGAGTGGTACACCACGCGGGCGGCGCGAATCCCCTGCCCTGTGAAGGTGCTGGTGACCCCCGGCATGGTCGTCGCCGACAGCAAGGTGCCCGGGCCGGAGCCGGCGAGATCGGCCGAACCGATGGGCTCCGGTGCGCCCGAGAGCGGAATGAACATGTCGAGGACCTTCGAGGTCCCGATCAGTGCCAGCGGCCGCAGGTAGGTCGCGGCAGTGAGACCACCGACGACCAGGACGGCCACCACTATCCACGGCAGGGCTTTACGCATCAAAGGGGATTATTCACCGACGGTCGCCCGTCCGGAGTCAGTAGGCGCCAGAACCGCCGATGATGGTGCGGAAGGTCTTGGCCGCGATCAGCAGATCGTTGGTGATGGACCAGTTCTCGACGTACGACAGGTCGAGCCGTACCGAGTCCTCCCACGACAGGTCGGCCCGGCCGCTCACCTGCCACAGCCCCGTGATGCCGGGGAGCACCAGCAACCGGCGGCGCACCTGCTCGTTGTACGTGTCGAATTCACGGCGCAGCGGCGGGCGCGGCCCGACGACGCTCATGTCGCGGCGCAGCACATTGAAGAACTGCGGCAGTTCGTCGATGCTGTAGCGCCGCAGGTACTTTCCGACCAGCGTGACGCGGGGGTCCTCGTGAATCTTGAACAGCACCCCGCTGCCGCTCTCGTTGAGGTCCAGGCTGATCAGGTCGTCGACCATGCGGTCGGCGCCCTGCACCATGGTGCGGAACTTCGTCATCTGGAACGGCTTGCCGTCCAGGCCGATTCGCTCGGAACGGTAGAACACCGGACCACGGCTGGTGAGCTTGATCGCGATGGCGGACAACACCATCAGCGGCGCGGTCACGGTGAGCGCGAACAGTGCGACGAAGACGTCGAAGGCGCGCTTCTGGAGTTTCTTGGTCCCGCTGTACTGCGGGCGCTCGACGTGGATCAGCGGCAGACCGGCGACGGGGCGCATGGTGAGCCGGGGTCCGGCGACGTCGATGACGCTCGGGGACACGACCATGTCGATGCCCAGCTTGTCGAGCTCCCAGGACAGCTCGCGCATGCCTTCGGGGCCGAGGTGGTCGGTGGTGGTCAGGGCGACGGCGTCGAAGGCGGCCTGGGTGATGGCATCGGACACCTGGGACTCGTTGCCGAGCACCGGCAGCTCGCCGACCCCGGCCACCTCGAAGGTGCCGCCCGCCGGCCGTCCGGTGAGGCAGACGCCGCGGACCGAATAGCCGTACCACCACTCGCGGTGCAGGGACTGCACCAGGTTGCTCACGGCGCGCGGGTCACCGACCGCCAGCACGTTGGCGACGCACTTGTTGCGCCGACGCAGCCGGGCGAGCACCCGGCGGCAGATGGTCCGGCCCACGACGAGGCCGACGAGGCCGAGCGGCAGCGCGACGGCCAAGTAGCCGCGAGCGTACTCAGGGCGGAAGATCATCAGTGCGACGGCGATGATGCCGACGGTGGCCAGCGTCGCGGAGAAGACCCGGCGGTACTCCTCGACGCCGGCGCCGACGATGCGCGGCGAGCGGGTGCGGTAGGCGGCCAGCATGGCCAGCCAGATCACGGCGACGAACAGCGACAGGACCGAGTAATACGAGAAGACGTGCAGATAGGTCGAAGTGAATTCCAGGGAGGCGTCGGGTGTACCGAGCTTGACGAACTGGGCGCTCGCCAGGGCCAACACGACCACGACCAGATCGAATGCGATCAGGCACCAGCGGTAACGCGTCTGCCAGGCCCGGTCAGCTAAAGGCGCGACGGCCCGTACAGGACGCGTGGGAGGAGCCTCGGGAACGTAGAGTTCTTCTGCCACTGACACTGACGCGTACTCCCTCCCATTTGCTGGCTGTTCGCTATAGCCCCCGCTCAGCGAACTGCGACTACTATCGCATCGTTTGCTCGAAAATACCACCGATCAGAAAAATAGGCAGGTCAACCGCAGCGGCCCTGCAGCGCGGCCTTAGCGAACCCGGCAAACTGATAGAAGAACGTCAGCTCCCATCCGACCGGCGAGAAGTCGTAGTCCCTGGGCAAAGCCACCGCAACCACCGAACCGTGGTCCGGGGAATAGCACTGCCGGAAGATCAGGCGGGCGCGCGGCAGGTGATACCGCCAGCTGACCACGATGATCCGGTGCCAGGATCGGCCCTCGGAGAGTTGGCGCATCATCATGGCCTCGCCGCGGGTCGTCAGGATCTCCGGCTTCCGGCAGATCACCTCGATGTCGGTGGCCGGTGCGCAGGCGCTCTTCATCTGGGGGTCGCCCGGCACGTACGGGTTGGACAGCACCACGGTGCGCGCCCAGCCCTGCCGGGCCAGGCTCAGCCCGTACTGTTCGCGGCCGTCGTGTTCGCCGGCCAAGACGATGATCGCGTCGGCCTGCTGGAGCTGATCGGACTTGGCGCCCGCGAACAGCACCAGCCCGGCCAGTCCGACATCGACCAGCACGACGATCGTGACCACACCGATGACACGGCGGATGACCCGGCCGAGTTCACCGCGCGCCATAGCCCGCCAGTTGTTCGGCGCACATCTCTCGGTACTGCTGCCACATCCGGCGACCCAACTCGCGCTGCCCGGCAGCGCTGTAGTGGCGATCGTCGGGACTGTTGTACGAATCGCGCGGGCCCGGCACGAAGGTGCAGAGCGGCCACCGGTTCGGGGTGTCGGCGTGCACGGCGTCGATCGCGGCGTAGGGCTTGCCGCTCAGTTCCATCTCCTCGGGCACCATCTGCCCCAGGACAAACGGCAGGCTCTCGCCGTACCGCGCGCGCAGGTCCCCGAGCAGCGAGTCGAGCTTGGCCTGGTACTGCGCGCCGGAGATCAGCGGCACGTCGGTCTCCCCCTGATGCCAGAGCACCGCGGCGATCTCACTGCCGGGAAAACGCGCGAGCGCCGCGTCGATGGCCGCCACGGCCCGGCGGTACAGGTTCACCCGGGTCTTGCGGTCGGCCGGATCCCAGGTGTGCCCGTTCTTCGGCGTGAACGAGGTGTCGCCACGGGCACCGGGGATCAGCAGCACCGGGCGTCCGGTGTCGTCGGCGAGTTGCTTCGCAAAGGTCGGGCCGAAACCGACGTATTTGCAAGGTATTTCGTGCAGCAGGGGCTGCGTCGCCAGCACCGCGGTGCCTTTGGACGGCCCGCACATGGCCCACTGGTGCACCAGTGGATGGGGGCGGTCCAATCCGTCGGGATCGACGGGCAGCCCCATACCGAACGCGTTGGACTGCCCCAGGATCGGCAGGATCAGATACGGCCGCTCGGGTTCGCCGACCGCGGTGCCACGGGGCGCGATGAGTCGCTTCACGATGCATTTCGCCTCGATCAGCAACTGCTGATGAATCGGGCTGTCGCCGTCGGGATTACGTGGTTCCCTGCGCAGGACAGTCATTGACCGCCTCGCCTCCCCTGAATCGTTCTGCCAGCCACCGCAATTGACCCGGCCCGTCAATATCGCCGTGCCCACCGTCGGGCTGGAAATTCCAGACCACCGTACCGCCCAGCGAACACGCGCGGGCGATGGCGGCCTTCGTCCATTCCGGGTCGAGGAACGTGTCCTTGCCGCCGTAGACCACCGACATGGGGGCCGACAGCGGCTGCTGCGGCAGGGCCCAGTCCTGCAGGTACCGACGCAGCCGGTCGGCGGCCGCCGCATCGACCGGCGCCAGGTCGGTCGGTCCGATCGCGTCGATGGCGGTGGCGCGGTAGGCGACGTCGGGCCCCGAGCACGCCGACAGCACCTTCCAGTACCTGGCCGCGGCGCCCCGGCGGTAGTCGTCGCGGTTCAGGTCGGGATGCAGCCGGGCCAGTGACTCGACGATCGCCTGGAACGCCGCCGCCTGGTCCTTGGTCATGGTGCCCGCTTTGCCCTGATCGAAGATGCCGGCCTTGTCGACGATGCCCGCCACGTCGGCCGACGGCACGCTGGCGGCCGCGCCGATCAGATCGAGTTCGGGCGCATAGGTGCGCGCCTGCTCGTCGGCCGCCCAGGCCGCGCCGCCGCCCTGCGAACCGCCGAACACCGCCCAGCGGGCCGAGATGTCGCGGAACGTGTGGCGCAGCGCGCGCACCGAGTCGATGACGTTGCGGCCCGCCGTGCGGTTGTCGGTGTAGGGGTGGACGCCGCGCGCACCCAGTCCCTGGTAGTCGGCGAGGGCGACGGCGAAACCGAGGTTGACGAAGCCCTGCACGAACACCACGTTGCCGAGGAGATTCGCCGACAGCGACGGCGCGCACGGCTGGTCGATGCCGGTGGTGCCGTGGGCCAGCGCGATCACCGGCCAGCCGCCGTCGGGCGCCTGGCCCCGGGGCGTGAACACCGATCCCGACACCACCGTCGGCGCATCGGTGTCACCGGAGGTGGATCGGTAGACCACGCGGGCGGCCTGTAAATCCTTGCCCTCCACCGAGTTCGTCAGCGCCGGCATCGTCATGGCGCTGATCAGGCTGCCCGGGCCCGACCCCGTGAGATCGGCCGTGCGGATCGGCACCGGGTCACCGCCATCACCGTGCCGCAGCTTGTCCAGCGCCCAGCTGCCGACCTGCCACATCACCGGCAACGACGCCGCGATCAGGAGCACTGCCGCGAGCGCGGCGCCCCACTGGATCGCACGGCGCATTCAGGACCACCTGGTGCGGTACCGCTTGGCGAATTTCATGACGGGCTCTTCCACTGCGTAGTACGTGACGGCCGAGACCACCAGTGTCACCGCCAGGACGAGCGCCACGTTGCGCAGCATGCCGGGCACGGTGTCGCCGGCCATCAGGCCCCAGCGTCCCAGCAGCAGCATGAGGGGGAAATGCCAAAGATACGCCGACAGCGAGACCTTCCCGACGAAGCGGAACGGCGCGGTGTCGAGCAGCTCGGCCAGCCCGGACCGCTCGCCGCGGAACAGCGGCGCGACGATCACCAGGATGCCCAGCGCGCACAGCACGGCGAGGGCCGACGTGGCGTACGGGTTGGCCAGGGCGATCAGGCCGAGCATGACCACGCCCGCCGGGAACATCGCCAGGAAGCTGTACAGCCGGACGCGCCTGCTCAGCTTCTCGCGAATCGCGTTGTGCTCCATTGCCACGACGAGCACCGCGGCGGCCATGCCGAACGCGAAGGTGTCCGAGTTGGTCAGGAAGGTCTTGGTGTAGACCGCGACCCAGTTGGCGCCCCAGTTGATCTCCGTCGGATCGGTCAGGTGCAACGCCGAGATCATCCACGGCACGAACGCCCGGCCGATGAAGCCCAGTGCGATCAGCAGCGCCGGCCCGAGCGACACGACGAGCCACGGCCGCAGGTTCGACCGCCGCCCGAGGGCGAACAGCAGCATGCCCAGCAGCGGGATCGACAGGTAGAAGGCGTATTCCAGCGTCAGCGACCACGATGGGTTCAGGCCGGTCTGGAAGTACTTCGGGATGTACGACTGCATCAGGGTCAGGTTGGCGATCAACTGCCACGGGTCGGTGATCATGCCGGTGCCGTCTTCGGTGCGGGTCGGCTGCAGCGACGCATTCTCGATGTAGACGATCTGCAGCAGGTAGTTGCACAACAGGAAGATCACCAGGTAGCCGGGCAGAATCCGGGCGATGCGGTGCACGGCGAAGTTCGCGGTGCTGGGCAGTTCGCGCTGCTCGATCAGGTTGCGCACGTACGGCAGGAACAGCAGGAATCCGCTGAGCGCGTAGAAGAAGATCAGTGACAGCCCGACCAGGTTGGTCTTCCAGTGGTAGGCGGTCTGGGGCGAGTAGTGCCCGGTGACGTGCATGACGGCGACGCCCAGGCACGACAGCCCGCGGGCGCCGTCCAGCCCGATGATGCGGGCCCGGGTCCGGACCGGTGCCGAGGTCGGGGTCGGCGCGTTCACTGTCCTGCTCCCTGCGTGGAATTGAATGACGGACAACTGTTCGGGGCGGGGACGCCGTCGAAGCGGTCCTTGATCCAGTCGTAGGACATGGCCACGTCGATGTCGGCGTGCCCCTTGGTCGGCTGGAACATGATGTCGATGACGTCGCCGAGGCGGCATGCGGCGGCGAGCGCCTTGTTCGTCCAGTCCGGCGGCAGCAGCGTGTCCTGGCCGCCGTACAGCACCAGCATCGGCGCGGACGCCGGCTCCTTGGGCAGGCTCCGCTTGGCCAGCAGGCCCTGCAGCGTCGCTTCCGCCTGCGGGCTCGCGGGCCGCAGGTCGTCGGGCGTGATCTTGTCGATCGCCGCGGCCCGCGCCGTGGCGTCCTCCGTCCGGCACGAGGCGAGGACGTCCCAGTGGTCGACGATCTCGCCGCGGCGGTAGTCCCCCAGGTTCAGCGACGGGTTCTCCGTCGCAAGGGAGGCCAGGATCAACTGCAGGATGGCGCCCTGCTCCTTGGACAGGCTGCCGGCCGCCGCTCCGGCGGCCAGACCCGTGAGATCGGAGGCCGGTGAGAGGCTGACGGTGCCGACAAGGTTGAGCCCCGTACCGTAGCGGGCAGCGAGTTCGTTTGCGGCCCAAGCGGCTTGGCCACCCTGGGAGACCCCGACGGCCAGCCACCGGTCCGACGACTGCGGCACCAGCTTGTGCGCCGCGCGCACCGAGTCGATGACGTTGTAGCCCACCGTGGTGGCGTCGGCGTACGGATGGCCGGCGGTCCCCGGGCCGAGGCCCTGATAGTCCGGCAGGCTCACCACGTAGCCGGCCTTGACCAGCGTGGTGATCGGCATGGAGAGCCCGAGCAGATCCGACGAGCCCGACGGTCCGCAGTCGCGTTGCATTCCGGACGTCGCGTGGCCGAAGACGATGACCGGCCAGCCGCCCGGCGGCGGTGTCCCGTTCGGCACGAACACCGAGCCCGACACCTCGGTGTGCTCGCCGGTGATCCCCGACGTCGACGTGTAGGCGATGCGGGCCGCCAGCGAGACCGCCGATTTCAGCCGCAGGTCCAGCGTGGGGAACGTCGAGGCGGACACCAGCGCCCCGGGCACCGCGCCGGCGCCCGTCGTGTCGGGTTTGAGATCGATTCCCGAAGCCGTGGGTGACCCGGCCTTTTTCGGTGCCGAGTCACTCTGGCAGGCCGGCACGGTCAGGCCCACCGCGGCCAGCAGGGCCGCCGCGGCCACGCGCCGCAGCCGCCGCGAGTTCATCCCGACGTCCCGGCGTTCGCGTCACCGATCACCCGCTCGAGGTGGCGGCGACTCTGTACCCGGTCGAAGATCAGCGCCCGTGCGATGACCGCGATGACACACAGCGCGAAACCCAGGACCGCTCCGGTCATCACATAGGACGCCACGCCGCCCACCCGCTCGGCCGGACTGGCGTCGTCGATGACGACGAGCGTCGCGCTGGTACCGGCGACCAGGGCCAGCCGGTTGCCCACCGCGACCAGGTCATTGACCACCTCGTGCGCGATCTGCGTGGTCTGGTCGGCATCACCGCCGGTGACCGTGACGTTCAACATCGCTGTGGCACTGGGCAATATGACGATCCGGGCGGCCAGTTCCTTGTCGGACTCGATCAGGCCCAGCTTCTGGATGATGGGCGCGGTGACCTGCGAGCTGGTGGCGAGCTGCCGGTAGGTCTCCATCAGGCCGAGCATGTCGGCGTCGCCGTAGTAGGCGTCCAGCGGCGATGCGCTGCCCTCGGTCCGGACGAACACCGCCGCCGTCGACCGGTACTCGGGCTTGGCGTGCTCCCAGCCCGCCCAGCCCACCAGCGCGCTGGCGATGGTGGTGACCAGCACCAGCACCCAGCTGTTCTTGACGAACAGCACGTAGTCGCGCACCCGCGGCACTCCGGCCGGGGTGATCACGTCGCCCCCACGCAGACGTCGGCCACGCGTTCGCCGTCGAACCGCGCCTGCAGCCAGGCCAGCGCGTTCTGCATCGTCTGGTCGTTGATCTGGCCGGTGTCCCCCACGCCGCGCATCACCACGATCTGTTGGCCGCGGGCACAGGCGGCCGCGGTGGCCGTGAGCACGCCGGCCGCCGGGTTGACGGTGTCTGCCGTCCCGAATGCCACCAGCACCGGCGGATCATTGGGTCCCGCGGCGGGACCCGGCAGGGCGACGGCGCCGAGGCGACGCTTGAGATCCGCGGCCGCGGCCGCGTCCTTTGCCTGGAAGTCGTTGGGAGTCAACTGATTCAGTGCCAGTTGCGCGGCCGCGACGTCGCGCGGTGCGCAGTCGACGAGCAGGTCCCACTGGTCCTTGAGTTTCGCCGAGCGGTGGGCGTCGAGGTCGAAGTCGGGCTGCATGGTTTCCAGGCTCTGCAGCGCCCGGATCTGCAGCCGGTACTGATCGGCGGTCGCCAGCGCGGCGGTGCGGTCGGGGTCGGCGAGCGGCGCCAGATCGGCGATCGGGTTGACCGCCACCGCGCCCACCATGTTCATGCCGGCACCGTAGGCCCCGTTGCGTTCGGCCGCGGCCCACGCCGCCAGGCCGCCCTCGCCGGCGCCCAGCGCACCCCAGTTGGTGCTGGTGGACGGTACGGCGCGATGGATCGCACGGGCGGCGTCGATGATGCTGTTCCCGAGGCTGGTCGCGTCCAGGATGGAGTGCTGCCGGGCCGGGGAACCGGGGTCGATGCCCAACCCTTGGTAGTCGGACAGGGCGATGGCGAAGCCGCGCCGCAGATACACCGACATCCCGGTCGAATACCCCCAGAACTGCGGGGCGAGCGTCGGCGCGCACTTGGGCAGCAGCCCGGTGGTGTCGTGCCCGAACGAGATGATCGGCCAGCCGCCCTTGGGCGCCGGGCCCGCGGGCACCGCGATCAGCGCGCTGACCTGCATGGGGCGACCGTCCACGCCGCTGGTCGACCGGTACACGATCTTTGCCGCGGTGGCACCGGCCTCGTCGAAGCTCCGGTCGCCTTTGACGGGCTTCAGCTCGACCAGCGAGCCCGGCCCGTCGTCGGTGAGGTCGGGCGGCGGGAGCGCCTCGGCCCCCGGGAACATCGGGGTGAGGTCCCGGGTGGGACGCACGTCGTCACCCGGTCGCGGCGACACCGGGCCCGCCTGGCCGCACGCAGCCACGGTGACCAGCACTGCAGCCAGTGCCAGTACGGTGCGCCGCAACTCAACGTGACGCATCACGGCTTCTGGTGCGCCGCCGTCTTGGCCTCGGATGCCGCCACCTTGGAAGCCGCCTTCTTGCTCTTGCCGCCACCGGATTTGGGGCCACCGGACTTGGCGCCGTCGGACCCGCCGATATGGAGCTTGAACTCGACCGGTTCGTCGGTGGCGACCGAGCCGATCAGCACCGCGTTGGCGGACTTCAGGGTCTGCACGGCCCGGGTGAGCGCGTTGCTCGTGGTGTGACGGATGCGGCCGACCAGCAGCGCACCGTCCGACAGCGCGGCGGCGACGGCACCGTCGTTGAACTTGCCCAGCGGCGGCGTATCGACGACGACGTAGTCGAACTGGCCGGACAGCTCGGCGAACAGGCTCGCGGTGTGGTCGCCGGCCCACAGCTCCCCGGGGCGCGTGGTGGTGGGACCCGCGGGCAACACCGCGATCCGATGCTGACCGACGGAAACCTCGGGGATCAGGCTCTCGGCGACGGTGTTCTCGCCGACGAGCACGGTGGTCAGGCCGCGATCGGCCGCCCCTTGCCGGGCCGCGGCGGTCAGGTCCAGCCGCTGTGCCACAGCCGGGTTCCGCAGGTCACCGTCGACCAGCACCACACGTTTGCCGGTCTCGGCCAGCACGGCGGCCAGGTCGATGGCCACCGTGGTTCGTCCGTCGGACGGCGACGGACTGGCCACCGCGATCACGCGAGCGGCTTCATCACGGTTTGCCGGCACGGTGAACCGCAAATTGTTGCGGAGCTCGCGCAGGGCCTCCGGGTAGGCGCCATCTGCGGTCAGGTCGACCACCGGCGCGTGGCTCCGGGCCGAGTCCGCGGGCAGCGCGCCCATGAGCAGCGAACCGCTGGCGTCGGCCACCCGGTCACGGCCGCGCACCCGGCGGTCGATGATGCCGAGCACGATGGCAGCGAGCAGACCGAGGACGATGCCGCCGGCGAGACCCATCCCGATCCGGGTGACCATCGAATACCCGAGGGGTTTGGTCGGATAGCCGGCCTCGTCCACGACGATGGCGCCCGCGGCGGGGCTGCCGCCACGGCGGGAGGTCTCGAGCTCGCCCACCAGGCCGGCGAGCTGATCGGCCACCGCACTGGCGTAGGTCTGGGCCTGGCCCGGGTCCTTGTCGGTGACGGAGACCTGCAGCAACACGGTCTTCGGCAGCGGGATGGCGGTGACCTTCGCCCGCAGCTCGTTGGCCGAGATGGTCGCCTTCAGCTGGTCCACCGCGCGGGCGGCGACCTGCTCGCTCATGGCCAGGGTGGCGTAGGAGTTCACGCGGTCCTGGGAGAACAGGTTGTTCTGGTAGGCCTCGGTGACCGAGGTGCCGTTCTGGGTCGCCACGAACAGCGTCGCGCTGGACTGGTACTCGCGATCACCGAATTCCCACCACGACCAGCCGGCGACACCTCCGACAACCGCCAGCGCCACGATCGCCCACCAGTACCGGCCGAATATCCGCAGGTACTCTTTGATCTCCAAGGTCGTGCCCCTTATTTCAGCAATGCGACGGCTCACAGATTAACGGCTGGGAACCGGACCGACCATTCAGACGCGCCACGGGTCCGGGCAACCTGCTTGAGCTTAGCTGGTCGAGCTGAGAACATAGTCGGCATGAACGCCCGTTTGGGTCAACTCGGCAATCTTAAATCATCGGCCGGGATTCTGGCCGTGATCTTGGGCTTGGTCTGGTTGGCGACGTCTTTCGGCCAGGTCACTTTGTTGGGCATTGTCGCCATTGCCGCAGTGGTTGCCGGCATCTATGTCGGATTACGGCATCCGCTGTGGTTCTTGTACGGATTGGCGGTCGTCACCGGCGCGCTGCCTTTCGGATATTTCCCCGGTGTTCACGTCCCCTTATATCTGCCGTTCGCATTCGGTGCGGTGGTCGCGTTGTTCGTGCATCCGCGACTGGCCCGCCCCATTCATCCGATGGAATGGTCGATCATCGCGCTCGTGCTCACCTCGATCGCGTCCGTCGCGGTAACCGGTGTCGGCATGGGCGACATCATCCAGATCGTCCGGTGGTCGGTCGTGACGCTCGTGGCCATCGCCCTGAGCAGCCTGACGACCGAGCATCTGGAGAAATTCGGCCGCATATTCGTCTACGCGACGTTGTTCAACGCCGTATTCGGCTTGTACATCGTGGCTTTCGACCCCAACCAGACGTCGTTCAAATACCTGCGGGTCTTCGGCTACGCCGCGGAATACACCGCCACCCGGTTCGCCTTCACCGACGGTGGCATGGAACGTTCCATGCGGCTCGGCGGCACGTCGGTCGATCCCAACGCCGAGGGCATCGCGCTGGTGGTCGCGATCGCCGTGGCCCTGGTCGTGCTGGCCGGTTGGCAACGCATCGTGGTGACCGGCATCTTCGCGGTCGCGTTGCTGCTCACCCTGAGTCGGGCCGGCATGTTCACCGTCGTCGCCGGTGCGCTGCTGGTGCTGGCCTTCCACACCATGCGGCCGAAGGACCGCGGGCTCGCCATCGCCGCCATGATCGCCGCGGTGGGCATGGCGGCCGCGATACCCGAGGTGCGCACCCGGTTCCTGCACTCGTTCAGCAGTGACGACGTCGGGTCCACGTCACGAATTGATGCGATCCGCGAATTCCCCGACACCATGGCCGGTTACTGGCTGTTCGGAAAGGGCTGGAACCGGCTCGAATTCCGGGACGGCAACTACGCGTTCGTGCTCAACCACGTGTCCAACGCGCCATTGCTGACGATTTACCGCGGCGGCATTTTCACCGGTCTGGCGTTCTTTGCGATCATGCTGATCGGTTGCGTCATGAGCTACCGGGCCATCCGGTCGAATTCATTTCCGTGGGCGGTGTACGGCGGCATCTTCATCGGATTCTGCGTTGTCGCCCTGCAACTCGATCACCCAGTGGTCGGTATCCCGCCGGCCACGCTCAAATTCTCCATTTTGCTGGCATTCCTGGTGCATATAGACCGAGAACGCCGAGATCAGATACGGCGACACGCCCAAGCAGATTCACAGCAAATGCCCATTGCTGCTGCACACTGAGTGCGCGTTTGCGCCTCGCGACGCACTTCATAGGTGAAGGGCGGTTGCATGAAGCCCGGGAAGCGCCCCCGACGATCCGCCCGCCGCTTCTCGAGCGTGGCATCGGCGATCGCCGGCAGCATGGTCTGCGCCCTCATCGCCCTGACGGGCATCCCCGGGGACGCCCCGGAGCGGGTTGCGGTGGCCGAGCGGGCCAATGTCGTCAGCCTGCCGACCACCATCGGCTTCGCCGACTCCGACATCTACGGTCTGTCACCCGACGACGTGAACCGGACCTTGGCCCTGATGGCCAACAACCGCGTGAACACCATCAGGCTGATGATCCCGTGGGCCGGGGTCGAGCCGCTGCTCGGCCAGCTCGACTGGAGCCTGGTCGACAAGACGGTGAATGCCGCTGCCGCCATGAACATGTCGATCATCGCGTTCGTCAACGCCACCCCGCCCTGGGCCATGTCGCAGGGCGGCCTGCCGCTGAGCAGTCGGCCCAAGGACCCCGACGCCTACGGGAACTTCATGGCGAAGGTGGCCACCCGCTACAAGGGGAAGATCTCCGCGTACGAGGTCTGGAACGAACCGAACGCGGTGTTCTTCTACAGCCCCGCACCGGATCCCGCCGGTTACACCGATCTGCTGAAGGCGGCCTATCCGCGCATCAAGGCCGTCGATCCGGACGCGACGGTGATCGGCGGCGTCGTCGGCGCCGTGGTGGACTTCGGCTCGTGGTCGATCAACCCCGTGCGCTTCATCGCCGGGATGTACGCCGCAGGCGCCAAGGGGAACTTCGACGCGCTGTCGTTCCACCCGTACAACTACAACCTGAAGTTCTCCGACGGCATGCTGATCGCCAATTCGCCTGTCCTGCAACTCGTTCAGATGCGCCAGGTGATGATCGACAACGGCGACGACGAGAAGAAGATCTGGGCCACCGAGTACGGCGAGCCCACCTCGGTGGTCAACGAGACGACGCAGGCCGCGTACCTCAAGGACATCTACACCAAGTGGCAGGAGATGCCGTACACCGGACCGCTGATGGTCTACACCACGCGTGACCGCAAGACCGGCAGCAACCAGGCAGACGCCACCGTCGGGCTCTACCGCAGCGACTGGACACCGAAGCCCGCGGCCGCCGACCTGGCCGCCACCATCGCCGCCGGGGTGCCGAAATCACCGGAATTCCAGCGCTTTTCGCAGATCACCGATCCCGCACACGGCTCGGTCCTGAGCCCGGTGTTCAAAGCCACCAAGACGGTGTGGGCGCAGGTGCGCACGATCAACACCATCTACGAGATGCCGAGCGGCTACGTGTCGTCGCCGCGCCCCGTGGCCGACATTGCGATGCAGCGCAATTCAGTGCCCGCCAGCCTCTTCGCCAACGGCCAACAAGACTTCACCGGTGGCCAGGCGTTCCGGGTGTGGTGGTCGCCCGAGACCGGCGCCCACTGGGCCTCGAGCGCTTTCGCGCAGGCCTGGAAACCACAACTGGGGCTGGCCACCAGCGACGAGCGCTACGTCAACGGCTCCAACCGCGTCGACTTCCAGCACGGTTACATGGTCTGGGCGCCGTGGGTCGGCGTGAAGGTCTACTACACCTGAGTGTCGCCGCGCAGCAGGCCGGCAACCGCCTTGTGCGGCAACCGGTCCTGCCACCGCTGCCGATTGATCTCGTACAGCTGGTTTCCCAGCTCGACAGCGGCCGGCACGTCGGTGAGCAGCCGCCGGCACTCGGCGATGAACGCGCCGTCGTCGTCGAGCGCACGCAGCCCGAAGATCGGTCCGAGGGATCCGATGGCCGCGGTGGTGGCGACGGCCGGCAGTCCGATCCGGATGGTGTCGAGCAGCTTCACCCGGACTCCCCCGCCGGTGCGGATGGGCGCGATCAGGGCACGGCAGGTGCCGAGGAACGCCCCGAGGTCGTCGACGAATCCGAGGTCGCGGACCCCGTCGGGATACGCGGGATCGGCCGCGCCGGGTTTCTTGGCGCCGATGATGCACAGTTCGGCACCGGGGATTCCAGCGGAAATCCGCGGCCACAGTTCGAGGGCCCGCAGGAACCCCTCCTGGTTGGGTGGCCAGTCGCGGGTGCCCATGAACACCAGCCGTGGTGGGGACGCCGCGACGTCGACCTGCGTACCGGGCGGCATCGTGATGTCCATGAACCGGGCGTCGCGGACACCGTTGTCGCGGTAGTACTCGGCTTCCTCGGCGTCGTAGGTGCTGACGGCGTCGGCCGCGCGCGCGACGCGCAGTTCGTCACCGATCAGCCGCGGTTCCTCGATGCGTCCGAGCGCGCCGCGTGATGCGCGCCAGACCAGCGACTCGCTCACGTTGGTGTTGACGACGAGTCGCTTCTTGCCGAAATGCTTGCTGCGGAAGAACGATTCGGCCATGTAGCTGTGTTCGGCGACGAACACGTCGGCGTCGCTGCGGTCGATGGCGCGGACCAGTTCGTCGGTGTCGAACCGTACGTGCACCAGGCTGCGCCGCCGCCGCAGGGAGTCGATGAGCAGCCGGTGCGGGCGCACCGCCGGCTTGTGGACCCGCTCCAGCGGCAGGCCGCCGGGAAGCAGGTCGGCGGTGACGGTGCCGGGTTCGGGCGACAGTGCGATGGCCGAGACATCGAAGGAGTCGGCGGCCAGCTGCATGAGCATGCGGGCCAGCGCGACGTCGCCGGTGTGTTCGAGCACCGGGTCTTTCGACAGGATGAATGCGGTCTTGGGGCTGGTCACGATTCCGCCACCTCGCGCGGCCGGTAGACCGCCCACGTGAACCCGGCGAGCATGATCGCGTCGGCGACGGTGGCCGCGATGGCCGCACCGACGGCACCGAGCGGTGTCAGCGTCGCGAGGGCGGCGACCATGCCGAGTTTCACCGGCACGAGGCCGACGGCGATGGTGAGCCGGAAGACGTCACGCCGCTGGGTGTAGAGGATCACCTGCAGCACGAAGATGCAGATGCGCAGCGCGGCGAAGCCGCCCATGATCATCATGGTCGTGGCCAGCGGGGTGGGCGCCCCGAAGGCGAACAGACAGATACCGATGATCAGCAGCAACGAGCCGCCGAGCGCCGCCATCCGCAGGATGTTGCGCAGTGGCGGTGCCGCCGACAGGTCACCGCCGCTCTCCCGCAGCGGCTCGTGATAGGTCATGCCGAAGGACTGGCCGGCGGCCGCCACCGCGGCCGCGACCACCCACGCCAGCTGGTAGTAACCCGCGGCCGTGGTGTCCACCAGGGTGCCGAGCAGCAGCACGTCACCGCCCAGATACAGGGTGGTGCCCAGCATTTCGCCCGTCAGTGCCGCGATCAACCGCGGCGGCCCGGGTGGTGCGGGACGATGGCCGACAGCCAGCTTGGCGCCGACGAGCAGGATCAGCACGTAGGGCGTGCAGTACAGCAGCGAGGCATGGGTCAGCGTCGGGTGCGCCGACGTGTACAGGTACACCGCGCCGATACCGGCGCTGGAGAACTGCCGTGCCGTGTCGAGCCGATACACCTTGTCCGGGTGGCCATCTCGCGCGGACTGGCTCTTGACCACGTTGAGGGCGATCTCGCCGCCCGCCACCATCAGGCCGAAGCCGATGACGTAGTTGATGTCGAACGTGACGGCGCCCGCGGTGACCAGGCCCACCGCGACGAGATAGCGCATGGTGCGCTCGCGGAGGAAGTGCTCCTCGGATTCCCGGATGGCCCGGACCGCGAAGGCGTTGTCGACGGTGTTGCCGACGATGCCGTTGAGCACCGTCGCCATGGCGTACAAACCGTATTCGGAGACGCCGAGGCGCTGGACGAGGATCAGCGTCCACAGCAGACCCACCCCGCGTCCGCCGTAAATCCAGACCAGGGAGATGAGCGTCTTCGCCACATTGCGGGTGGGCGCTTCGGGAGCAGTCAGGTCACACGCTCACAGCTGCTCGGGTCAACATGTCGGTCCACACCCGGCCGAACGCCGCGGCCGTGCGCGGGCCCGAGCAGGCTTCGCGGTAGGCCTCGACGTGCCGGCCGAATTCGGCGAGCCGCTGATCGTCGTCGACGAGGGACACGATGGCCTTGGCCAACGACGACGCCACCTGTTCGGCGTTCTGGTCGCCGATGCGGACGACGAGGGCGCCGGCGCGCTCGTCCAGTTCGGCGAGGGCGCCGTAGTCGGTGCAGACGACGGGCGTGCGGTACGCCATCGAGTGCGCCACCGAACCGGACGCCGGGTAGGTCTCCGCGTAGAAGTGCCGCTTGCCGTACGGAATCACCACGGCCCGCACCGAATCGAAGAACGCATCCTCGGCCGTACCGTCGACCGGGCCGACGATCTCGACCCCCGGGCCACCCGTCAGCGCCTCGGTCCCGCGGCCCGCGACCCGGATCACGATGTCGTCGGGCAACTCCCGGCGGATGCGGGCGATCTGCTCGAAACCCTTGCCCCGGTACACATGCCCGAAGAAACCCACGGCCTTCGGCCGTTCGGTCAGCGGGCGCAGACGCGGCCGTTCGGAGATGATGTGCGGCACGGCGGCAACCGTGCTGTGGGGGTAGACGGCCTTGATGGAGTCCGCGCCGATCTGGCTCAGCGCGATCATCGTGCGGTCTCCGTTGACGACGCCCTCGATCCGCCGCGACAGCGGGCGCAGCGGGTAGTGCAGGCCGTGCATCACGAGCCGGTGCCGCGCGACGAACCGGGTTCGCGCCGGCCACCAGATGCCCTGCGGCGGATCGTGCACCGTCGCCGTCACCGGCACTCCGCGCAACCCCGCGATGGACCAGAATGCCGACACCGCACCGGCCGCCAGCTCCGCATGCACCAGCACCCGGCCCGGCTTCCCGCCGGCAACGAGCTCGGCGACCGCACGCCGGTGTCCCCGCACCTCGGCCACCGTCTCGGCGCCCGGGCCCAGCGTGCGGCGCTGCACGACCTCACCGAACAGCGGCTGCACGGCGTTGACGAAGTTCTCGGCGTAGTCGCCCACCGCGGTCTGGCCTTCGGCCGGACCGATGTAGACCAGCCGGTACTCGCGTAGATCGACCGGCATCAGCAGAACAGCGGCCGGTACTTTGCGCTGTAGCCCAATGCATCCGGATTACGCTTGGCGAACACTTTTGCGGGGTTGCCGCCGACCACGTCGAGCGGGGCGACATCCTTGACCACGAGCGCCTGCGCGGCGACGACGGCGCCGCGGCCGATCAGGGCGGGCAGCACCATGGCCCGGCTCGCGATCCAGACGTAGTCCTCGATGACTGTCGGGATCGGGATCGGCAGGAAATCCGGGTGGTTGATGTCGTGCCCGCCGCCGAGCAGGTGGACATCGCTGGCGATCGTCACGTTGTCGCCGATCCACAGGCCGGCCCGCGCATCGAGCAGGCAGCGGAATCCGATGGTGGTGCCGTTGCCGACCGTCAGGAATTCGATGTCCAGGATCGTGGTGCCGCGCATGATGGTCGACCACTCACCGATGGTGGCGCCGAACAGCCGCAGGAAGCCCTGGCGGATGGTGTGCGACGGGATGTGCGTGATGAACATGTTGAACAGCAGTTCGCCGATGCGGTTGCGCGCCTTCCGGCGGACGCTCATCTTCTGCATCTTGTAGTAGGTGACGCGGCCGTCCTCACCGAGCTCCCACTCGGGCTCCGGCGGCAATTTCAAGGTCGGCGCGGCCGCTTTCTTGCGTGCCACATCTGCCGGGTCTGCCGTTGCCGGCTCGCCAATCACGTTCTTCGCTCCCGTCGTCCCGGATTCCGAGTTAACCACAGTGTTTCGGCCTCGTCAGTGCAGCCGGCCCTGGCGCGTCAGCATCTCCGACCACTTTGCGGCGTAGGCGGCGGCGACGTTCTCCGGCGACCGCTCCCGGCGGGTCCGGTCGGCGTTCGCCTCCAGTTCCTTGAGCCGCGTTTCGTCGTTCAGCAGGGCCTCGATGGCCGCCGAGAAACCGGCCGGTAGCGCCTTCGGATCGTCGGAGTCCATGGGCACGACGACCGCGCCGGTCTCGGTGCCGAACTCGGCCAGCGAGCCGTAGTCGGTGCACACCACCGGGGTGCGGTAGGCCATGGCGTGCGCCGCGACCGACGACGCGGGGTAGGTCTCGGCGTAGAAATGACGCTTGCCGTACGGAATCACCACGGCGCGAACCGAATCGAAGAACGCGTCCTCGGCAGCGCCGTCGACGGCACCCACGATCTCCACGCCGGGGCCACTCGGCAGCGCCTCGGTCCCCCGGCCCGCCACCCGGATCACGATGTCGTCGGGCAACTCCCGGCGAATGCGGGCGATCTGCTCGAAACCCTTGCCCCGGTACACATGCCCGAAGAAACCCACGGCCTTGGGCCGCTCGATCACCGGACGGACCTTGGGCCGCTCGCAGACGAGGTAGGGGGCGTAGGCGACGTCGGTGTTCGGATACACGTCACGAATGGACTGGGCGCCGATCTGGCTCAGCGCGAACAGCGTCCGGTCGCCGTTGACCATGCCCTCCAGCATCCGCGACACCGGACGCAGTGGGTAGTGCAGACCGTGCATCACCAGCTTGTGCCGGGCCACGAACTTCGTGCGTCCCGGCCACCAGATGCCCTGCGGCGGATCGTGCACCGTCGCGGTCACCGGCACGCCACGCAACCCCGCGATCGACCAGAACGCCGCCACCGCACCGGCCGCCAGCTCCGCGTGTACCAGCACCCGGCCCGGCTTCCCGCCGGCGACCAGCTTCGCCACCGCCCGCCGGTGCCCCAGGATTTCCCGCGCGCTGTCCGAGCCCGGTCCCAGCGTGCGGTGCTCGACCAACTCGCCGACGTGTGGCCGCAGCGCCCGCGTCAGGTTTTCCGCGTAGTCGCCCACCGCGGTCTCGTGGTCCGCCGGACCGACGTACACCAGGCGGTAGTCCTTCAGCGAGGCGACCGGGGTCGCTTCTGGCGCCATCAGTACCCGGCCAGTTTGTCGACCGCTTCGTGCAGTCGAGCGCTGAACGCGTCCTCGGTGAACTGAGAGACGTGGTGCTTGATCTTCTCCTGGTCCCACGTCCTCGACTCGAATCGGTCCAGTGCCTCGCGAACCGAATCGGGTTGCGGCTCATCGAAATACAGGCCGGTGACGCCCTCGTCGATGGTGTCGAGGAAGCCGCCGAACCGCAGCGCGACGCTCGGCCGGCCCCACACGCCCGCCTCGATCGGGGTCAGGCCGTAGTCCTCGAAGCTCGATGACATCAGCGCCCGGCAGTTCTTGTAGAGCCAGGCCATCTGTCCGTCGGTGAGGTTGTGCAGCATGGTCACGTTGTCGGTCTTCATCGACCGCAGCCGCTCGGCCTCCGGCCCGTTGCCGACCACCACGAGCTGCCGGTCGCTGCCGGCGAACGCCCGCACGATGACGTCGACGTTCTTGTACGGCAGCAGCCGGCACACGACGAGGTAGAAGCTGCCGTCCGGATCGCTCAGGTCGACCTTGTCCTCGAGCTCCTCGACGGGTTCGACCGCGTACGACCGCGACATCGCCACCGGCGCGAACATCACCTCGGCGTCGATGTCGTAGGCCTTCTTGACGTAACCGCTGATCATGGTCGAGATCGCGAGGTACTTGTCGGCCGCGAGCGCCTGCCGGCGGTCCCAGTCCAGCAGGCGCTTCTTGGTGAGCTTGAGGCCCAGGCGTTTGATCGGGTTCGCGTGGTCCCCGAGGTAGGCCTCGGTCTGGTACAGCCAGCGCGCCGGGTTGTAGCAGTAGATGAGCTTCTTGCCGTTGGTACGGAAACCGTGCGACCAGCCGCTGCAGCTCGCCAGCACGATGTCGGCGTCGACGTACATGGACTCGGCGACGCGCGGATAGATCGGCAGCGCGGCCCGGTGGTACTTGCGGGCCAGACCCACCTTGTTGAGCGCCGACACCCGGATGTCCAGGTCGGCAAACTCCGGGTAGGTCAGCTCGGGGTCGTAGAGCATCGTGTAGAGCGGGGCGTCCGGGAACGCCTTCGTCATCGACAGGACAACTTTTTCCGCGCCGCCGAACTGGGTCAGATAGTCGTGGGCGATGGCCACCTTCGGCCCGTCCACTCCGTCGTACTTGCGCGTCGAATGCACTGTTGAATATCCCCTTGCGCCGATCTGCTGATCGTTTCGCGGTCGTAGAGTCAGCTACCCGAAAAGAGCGGGCACGCATATCGAACCGCAAACTTACGCAAATGACAAGCTAAATGCATCGCGCCTGCGCAGGACACCCTGCCTGCGGTGCACACGCACACCCTCAGCTAAGCGCGATTCGATACCATCGGTCCGCCTTTCCCGGCGCCGCGTTCGCCCGATGGCACCCCGGTCCCGCGGCTCCGACCAGGCATTACCCGCTGCCGCCGCGGCGCCGGGTGACGCCCACGCTCACGGCCCGCTCAGCAAATGCCACCGCCTGAACCCTGTTCAACACGAGTTACGGGCAGGAGTCGCGCGCGAAGTGTATATTTACCTACCAGCAAACTGCTGACGCAGGGCGCGTAAGCCGCGGGGGCGGAAGAATCTATGAACGGTGCGCAAATGAGCGGTACAGACGTGGATGTCCATTACAAGGACCTGGACACCCTCTGGCAGGGCTACGACGAGTCTGTCCGCACCCTGGCCGAGCGCGAAGGCGTCAGGGCCGTCGCCGAACTCGGTGGCGGCGCCAACCCGATCATCGGCGGCGACGACTGGAGCTTCGCCGACGAGCGCGTCGTCATCGACATCTCCGCCACCGAACTCGCCAAGGCCAACAGCCGCGTGCACACCCGCGTCGCCGATCTGTGCAAACCGATCGACAACGAGCTGGCGGCGTACGACCTGGTGTTCTCCAAGATGTTGTGCGAGCACCTGCCCGACGCCCGCACGTTCCACGAGAACTGCTTCAAACTCCTTCGCCCAGGCGGACTTTCGGTGCATTTCTTCCCGACGCTGTTCGCGTTCCCGTTCGTGGTGAACCTGCTCATCCCGGAGCAGGCGGCGCGCACCGTCATCAGCAAGCTGCAGCCCGGGCGGTTGCAGAACCCGCATCACGAGAAGTTCCCGGCCTACTACCGCTGGACCACCGGACCCACCCAGAAGGCCATCAAGCGCTACGAGAGCGTCGGTTTCCAGGTCGAATCCTGGTCCGGCGCCTACGGCCACGGCTACTACCGCATGCTCCCCCCACTCGACGCCCTCGAGCGCGCCAAGAGCCGTTTCCTTCTTAAGCACCCGGTGCCGGCGCTCACGAGTTTCGCGGCTGTGGTCCTGCGCAAACCGGCGTGACCCGCCGAGAGAGCACCCCAGCTTCACAACTTTCTTAGAGAACCGTTAACATCGTCGCCATGACGAGCGTGACCGAGCCACCGGTGGACAAGGCGATCGACATCCACACCACCGCAGGCAAGCTGGAAGACCTGCGTAGGCGTACCGAAGAGACCCTGCACCCCGTCGGCGAGGCCGCGGTGGAGAAGGTCCACCAGAAGGGCAAGCTCACCGCCCGCGAGCGCATCCTGGCGCTGCTGGACGAGGGCTCCTTTGTCGAACTCGACGCGCTGGCCAAGCACCGCAGCACCAACTTCGGCCTGGCCGACAAGCACCCGCTCGGCGACGGTGTGGTGACCGGCTACGGCACCATCGACGGCCGCGAGGTCTGCATCTTCAGCCAGGACGCCACCGTCTTCGGCGGCAGCCTCGGTGAGGTCTACGGCGAGAAGATCGTCAAGGTCCAGGAGCTGGCCATCAAGACCGGCCGCCCGCTGATCGGCATCAACGACGGCGCCGGCGCCCGCATCCAGGAGGGTGTGGTCTCGCTCGGTCTGTACAGCCGCATCTTCCGCAACAACATCCTGGCGTCGGGTGTCATCCCCCAGATTTCGCTCATCATGGGTGCCGCGGCCGGTGGCCACGTGTACTCGCCCGCGCTCACCGACTTCATCATCATGGTCGACCAGACCAGCCAGATGTTCATCACCGGACCGGACGTCATCAAGACCGTCACCGGTGAAGAGGTCACCATGGAGGAGCTGGGCGGCGCCCACACCCACGAGGCCAAGTCCGGCACCGTGCACTACGTCGCCTCGGGCGAGCAGGACGCCCTGGACTACGTCCGCGACCTGCTGAGCTACCTGCCCCCGAACAACTACGCCGAGCCGCCGCGCCTGCCCGCGCCGCCGCACCCGGGCGCCGTCGAGGACAACCTCACCGAAGAGGACCTCGAGCTCGACACGCTGATCCCGGATTCGCCGAACCAGCCGTACGACATGCACGAGGTCATCTCGCGCATCCTCGACGACGACGAGTTCCTCGAGATCCAGCCCGGCTACGCGCAGAACATTGTCATCGGCTTCGGCCGCATCGACGGCCGCCCGGTCGGCATCGTGGCCAACCAGCCGACCCAGTTCGCCGGCTGCCTGGACATCAACGCCTCGGAGAAGGCCGCGCGGTTCATCCGCACCTGCGACGCCTTCAACATCCCGATCATCATGCTGGTGGACGTCCCGGGCTTCCTCCCGGGCACCGAGCAGGAGTACAACGGCATCATCCGCCGCGGCGCCAAGCTGCTGTACGCCTACGGTGAGGCCACCGTCGCCAAGATCACCGTCATCACCCGTAAGGCCTACGGCGGCGCGTACTGCGTCATGGGCTCCAAGGACATGGGTTGCGACGTCAACCTGGCGTGGCCGACGGCCCAGATCGCCGTCATGGGTGCCTCCGGCGCGGTCGGCTTCGTCTACCGCCAGGAGCTCAAGCAGGCGGAGAAGGACGGCGTCGATGTCGATGCCCTGCGCCTGCAGCTGCAGCAGGAGTACGAGGACACCCTGGTGAACCCGTACGTCGCGGCCGAGCGTGGTTACGTCGACGCGGTCATCCCGCCGTCGCACACCCGCGGCTACATCGCCAACTCGCTGCGTCTGCTGGAGCGCAAGGTCGTCCAGACGCCGCCGAAGAAGCACGGGAACATCCCACTGTGAGCGCCGACGTGTCAGAAGCCGAAGTCGTGTCAGACGCAGAAGTCCAGCCGGAAGCGCCCGTCGCACCGCTGTTCCAGGTCGTCAAGGGCAACCCGTCCGATGAGGAGCTCGCTGCTCTGGTGACGGTGCTGGCCAGCGCCTCCGGTGGCGGTGCCGCCGAGGCCGGCGACCGCAACGACTGGGGCCACCCGGTTTCCAAGCTGCGGTACGCGTACACCAGCTGGCAGCTGGTGACCCTGGTGGAGCGCACCTTCATCCGTCGATGAAACTTGTTCTGGGCTCGGCCTCCTCGGGCCGGCTCAGCGTGCTGCGCAAGGCCGGTGTCGAACCGGTCGTGCGGGTGTCCGACGTCGACGAGGACGCGATCATCGCGTCTCTCGGCGACGCGGGCCCCGGCGATGTGGTGCGTGCCCTGGCAACGGCCAAGGCGCAGCGGGTCGCCGACTCACTCGACGAAACTCTGTCGTCGGATTGCGTTGTGATCGGCTGTGATTCGATGCTCGAATTCGATGGCCGGCTGACCGGCAAGCCCGGCGCCCCCGATGTGGCGCGGCAGCAATGGCATTCGATGGCCGGCCGCAGCGCCGTCCTGCACACCGGCCACTGCGTGCTCCGCCTGACCGCCGGCGCCGTCACCGACCAGGTCACCGAACTCGGTTCCACCACGGTGCGTTTCGGCGAACCCAGCACCGCGGATTTGGATGCCTACATCGGCACCGGCGAACCCCTGTGGGTCGCAGGCGCTTTCACGCTCGACGGCCTGGGCAGCTGGTTCATCGACGGCATCGACGGCGACCCCTCCAATGTCATCGGCCTGAGCCTGCCGCTGCTGCGCCGCATGCTGGCCCGGCTCGGCGTGTCCGTCGCGGAGCTGTGGGCCGCGAACCGGCCCGCATAGTTTTTTCCCGAATCCACCTATCCACACCGCATCCCGCACCGAACCCCTGGTGACAAACCAGGAAGGACGGCACGGTGCGGCGGATTGCAGTGATCGGGAGCGGCATATCGGGGCTCACCGCGGCCTGGGTGCTCGCCCGCGACACGGAAGTCACCCTGTTCGAGGCACAACCACGATGCGGTGGTCACGCCCACACGCATGAGCTGGCGGCCCGCCGCGGCGGCACCGACGTCGTCGGTGTCGACTCCGGCTTCATCGTGCACAACGACCGCACCTATCCCACGCTGCTCCGGCTGTTCGCCGAACTCGGTATCCGGACACAGGAATCCGACATGTCGATGTCGGTGTGCTGCGAGGGCTGTGGCCTGGAGTACGCCGGCGCGAAGGGGCTGACGGGCCTGTTCGCCACGCCGGGCGCGCTGGTCTCACCGCGCTACCTGCGTCTGCTCGCCGAGGTGACGCGGTTCCACCGGCTCGCCCGTGCCGAACTGGAACATGGTGTGGCGGACGGTCGAACCCTCGGCGAATTCCTCTCTACCGCAGGGTTTTCCCGCTACTTCGTCGCGCATTTCATGGTGCCGCTGGTCGCCGCGGTCTGGTCGTGCCCCCCGGACGTCGCGCTCGACTACCCGGTCGGTTACCTGCTGGCGTTCCTCGACCACCACGGGATGCTGACGGTGTTCGGTTCGCCGACCTGGCGGACGGTGACGGGAGGCTCTGCACGGTACGTCGAAGCGATCACCGCGCGGCTGCCGTCGGTGCGCCTCGGCGTACCCGTCCGCACCCTCACCCGCAACTCCGACGGCGTGCTGGTGCGTGACGACGCGGACCGGGCCGAGCAGTTCGACGCGGCTGTCATCGCCACGCATCCGAATCAGGCCCTGTCGATCCTCGACCAGCCGACGGCGGACGAGATCGAGATCCTCGGCGCCCTGCGGTACTCGATCAATCACACTGTGCTGCACACGGATACGTCACTGCTGCCGCGGCGCCGCGGCGCTCGTGCGTCGTGGAACTACCGGATGCCGTCGTGCACCGTCCAGGCCGACGAGGTCCTGGTCAGTTACGACCTCAACCGCCTGCAGCGACTCGACGGGAGCACCGATCGGCGGTTCGTGGTGACGCTGGGCGGCGGCACCCGGGTCGACCCGAATCAGGTCATCGCCACCATGCTCTACGACCACCCGCAGTACTCCCCCGAGTTCCGCGCCGCACAACAGCGCCTGCACACCCTCGGTGATCACCGGGTGGCGTTCGCCGGCGCGTATCACGGCTGGGGCTTCCACGAAGACGGCGCGGTATCCGGCGTCGTCGCGGCGGAACGACTCGGCGGCAGCTGGCGCGGTGCGGTGCCACCCCTGCTGCGGCCGGCGGGGAATGTGGCATGAGCCCACCACAGATCGTGCGGACCAGCATCCACCACACGCGCACCGTGCCGGTGCGGCACGCGTTCACCTACCGCAGCTACAGCTGGCTGGTCGACCTCGACGCCGTGCCCGAGCTGCCCCGCCTGCTGCGGCCGTTGGCCGGGTTCCACGCCGCCGACCATGCCGGCGATCCGCGCCGCACCCTGCGCGAGAACGTCGACGCCTATCTCGCCGAACACGGTATCGACCTCGGTGGCGGCCACATCCGAATGCTGGCCAATGCCAGGGTGTTCGGCTTCGTGTTCAATCCGCTGACCGTCTACTGGTGCCACGACGCCGGCGGCGCGCTGGTGTGCGCCATCGCCGAGGTACACAACACCTACGGCGGACGGCACCGCTACCTGTTGCGCGCCGATCATCGCGGCGAGGTCGTCGTGCCGAAGGAGTTCTACGTCTCGCCGTTCAATCCTGTCAGTGGCCGATACGTGCTGCGCGTCCCCGAACCCACCCGGGGCCGGCTCGGCGTGGCGGTCACCCTGCTCGACGCGTCCGGCGAAGTCGTGCTGACCGCGACCTGGACCGGGTCGGTCCATTCCGCGCACCCCGCAACCGTTTTGACCACCGCACTGGCAGCGCCGCTGGCGCCGCTGCTGGTCCTCGCCCGCATCCGTTGGCAAGGCGTGCGCCTCTGGGCGCGCGGACTGCCACTGCACACCCGCCCCCAGGAGGCCGCCCTATGACGAATCAACTCCACGACGGTGCCGCGTACGATCCGTTCCTGCCCGCCAGATGGACCGAGATCGCGCAGGTGCCGAGCGGTCTGCGCACCAGGCTGGGTACGCCCGTCACCCGGGCGTTGTTCCGGGCCGCGGTGCGGGACCTACCGGTGCGGGTGGAGTATCCGGACGGCACCGTCCAGGGTGCGGCCGGTGCCGCTGATCCGGCCGCACCGCGAATGTTGTTGCACCGCCCCGACGATTTCTTCGGCCGCATCGCGAACAGTGGCCTGATCGGCTTCGGCGAGGCGTACATGGTCGGTGACTGGTCCGCGCCCGAGCTCACCGCCGTACTCACCGCGCTGGCGTCCCGCATCGACACCGTGGTGCCGGCAGTCTTCCAGGGACTGCGCTCGGTCCTGCTACCGCAGACACCGCGCAACCATCGTGGGGCGCACGCGGATACGCGCGCGAACATCGCCCATCATTACGACCTGTCCAACGAGTTCTTCAGCATGTTCCTCGATCCGACGCTGACGTACTCGTGCGCATTGTTCGACACACTCGACCCGCCACCGACCTGGCGCGACCTGGCCGCCGCGCAACACCGCAAGATCGACCGGCTGCTGGACGCCACCGGCGTCGGTGCCGGCACGCGGCTGCTCGAAATCGGCACCGGCTGGGGCGAATTGGCGATCCGGGCCGCACAGCGCGGAGCGCACGTCCACACCGTCACCCTGTCGCGTGAGCAGCAGCTGCTGGCCCGCGAGCGCATCGCCGCCGCCGGGCTGTCGGACCGGATCACCGTCGAACTGTGCGACTACCGCGACATCACCGGGACGTACGACGCGATCGTGTCCATCGAGATGATCGAGGCGGTCGGGTACCGCTACCTACCGGCCTACCTGCGCACGCTCGAGCGCCTCCTCGCGGCCGACGGCCGGGTCGGCCTGCAGCTGATCACCATGCCGCACAAGCGCATGCTGGCTTCCCGTGACACCTACACCTGGGTGCACAAGTACATCTTCCCGGGCGGGTTCCTGCCGTCGGTCAAGCTCATGGAACGGTCGATCAACGGGCACACCGCACTGCGCATCACCGACCGGCATTCGTTCGGGCCGCACTACGCCCACACCCTCAGGCTGTGGCTGCAGCGATTCACCGCGAACAGCGCCGGCGCCGACGCACTGGGATTCGACCGCATCTTCCGGCGCATGTGGCGTTTCTACCTCGCCTACTCCGAGGCGGGCTTCGCCTCGGGCTACCTGGACCTGCACCAGCTGGTCCTGCAGCCGAAGGCGCGATCGTGAGCACACCGTCCGGGTCCGACGGGTTGCGTCAGATCGACCCGGTTCCCGCGCAGCCGTGCGACGATTCACCGATGGTGGGTGAGCCGGACCGCGCAGCTCTGCTCACCGCGATCGCCGACGGCGACAGTGCGGCTTTCACCGAGTTCTACGACCTGACCTCGCCACGGGTGTTCGGCCTCGCCTATCGCGTCGTGCGGGACCGGACCCTGGCCGAGGACGTCGTGCAGGAGGTCTTCCTGCAGGTGTGGTCCTCGGCGGCACGGCAATACGACCCGGCGCTGGCCAGCCCTATCGGCTGGCTGATGACGTTGACCCACCGCCGCAGTATCGACCGGGTTCGCTCCGAACAGTCGGCCGCCGACCGCAACCATGCCTACGGCGCCTCGAGCCTCGGCCGCGAACACGACACCGTCGCCGACGAAGTGGGACAACGACTCGACGAGCAGGAGGTCACCGACTGCCTCGACGGACTGACCGCCGTCCAGCGCGAAGCCATCGGCCTGGCGTACTACAGCGGCCACACCTATCGCGAGGTCGCCGAACACCTCGCCGTCACGCTCCCCACCATCAAGGCCCGAATCCGGGACGGCCTGATCCGCCTGAAGAACTGCTTGGGGGTGGGCACCGATGCCTGACAGCTACACCGACGACGAACAGCAATTGCTCGATCTCGCGTACGTATATGCACTCGATGCGGTGTCCGAGGCCGAGCGCTCCGACATCGCCGGCCGCCTGGGCGTCGCGGCGCCGCACACCGCGCAGGCGTTCGCCCGAATCGTCGGCGACACCCAGGAGACCATGGCAGTGCTCACCACGGCCGACACCCTGACGCCGCCCGCCGAACTGCGCGTGCGCATCCTGCAGGCCATCGGCATCCAGGCGGCCGAGCGCAGTTCGGATGAGTTGGCGCTCAAGCGAACCCGGCGACGCCGGCTGATCGTCCGGCTCGCGGCGGCCGCCGCGGTGATCTGCGCGATCGCCATCGGCACGACGGTGATCGCCGATCGCTTCACCGAGCACCCGGCACAGCCGACGGTGTCGCAGGTGCTGGCCAACCCCGACATCCGCACGTACTCGGCGCCGGTCGCCGGGGGCACCATCACCCTCAGCGCGTCACAACAGGCCAATGCCGTGGTGGTGGCCATGGCGAACGTGCCCGCGCCACCGGCAGGCCACGTCTACCAGATGTGGTTCATCCCGGCGTCGGGAGCGCCGCGGTCCGCCGGCACCATGAGCGCCGACACCATGCCGCCACCCGGCGGCGAGGTGATACCGGCGCTGGACTCGGCCGCCAAGGTGGCCGTGACGGTCGAGCCGGGCTCCGGATCGAGCCAGCCGACGAGCAATCCGGTCGTCGTCGTCGCGCTGACCTGATGACCATGGTCGGCGCCTTTTTCGACGATCTCCTCGACCGCACTGTCGTACTCGGTTACTCCCGGCTGGGTCTGGCTGTGCGGCAACAGCTCTGGCGGGCCCCCGAGCTGCCGGCCGGCGCACTCGCCGGCCGCACCGTACTGGTCACCGGCGCGAACTCGGGTATCGGCAAGGCCATCGCCACCGAACTCGCGATGCTCGGGGCGACGGTGTTGATGACGGTGCGCGACCGGGCCCGCGGCGAAGCCGCGCGACATCACGTGCTCACCGTCGCGCCGGCTGCCGACGTGGCAGTGGAGGTGTGCGACGTGTCGCACCTGGCCGCGGTCCGATCGTTCGCCGCGGACCTGCTGTCGCGGCGCTCACGACTCGACGCCGTGATCCACAACGCCGGTGTCATGCCCGAGCAGCGGACGGAAAGTGCTGAAGGGCACGAGCTCTCGCTGGCAACCCACGTGCTGGGGCCGGTGTTGCTGACAGAACTCCTGCGGCCGGCGCTGACCCCGGCAGCGCGGATCGTCCTGATGTCCTCCGGCGGCATGTACACCCAGGCACTTCCCGTCGACGACATCGAGTACCGGCGCGGGCACTACCGCGGTGCCACGGCGTACGCGCGCAGTAAGCGCATCCAGGTCGCGTTGACGCCGCTACTGGCGCGGCGCTGGCCCGACCTGATGGTGGCGGCCATGCATCCCGGCTGGGCCGACACCCCGGGCGTCGCCCAGTCGCTGCCCGGGTTCCGCCGCGTGACGCGTCCGATCCTGCGGACGCCCGAACAAGCAGCCGACACCGCCGTCTGGCTGACGGCGACGAACCCGCCGCCGGAGTCGGGACGGTTCTGGCACGACCGCCGGATCCGTCCCACGCATTACCTGCCCGGCGCGCACGATGACGACGCCCAGGTGCGGCAGGTGTGGCAGTACTGCGCGGCCGCCGTCGCGTTGTGAGGGATTGTCGCGCAATCAGATTCGCGCGAGTTCACGCCGCAGGCCGCGCGCGCCGTCATCGAGGAGGTGCGCCACCGCGAGCTGGAGCAGGGGCTCGATCCACCGCAGCCACCCCTGGAACGCAAACCTGATCCGGTAGGTGACCTGAGTGCCGTCGACGTGCGGCACCACGGTGATGGTGTCGCGCGCGACGAGGTACCGATTGACCCCGCGCAGTTCGATCGACTGTCCCGGCGTCAGGCTGGTGACTTCGTATGTGATCTCCGAGGTGCGACCGGCGAAGCGGGACGTGTTCGCGTACCGGGTACCCACACCGCCGTCGCCCGCGATGCGTTCGGTGCGGATGGTGCCGGGGTCCCACTGTGTTGTCGTGGTGAAGTCTGCCAGATACGCGAAGACAGCGTCCGCCGGCGCGGCCACCACCACCTGTCGCTGCGCGTCGATCATCGGGCCGCCTTCCCCAACTGGTGGCGCAGGCACTGTTCGAGGTCCGGGCGGCGGAAGCGGTGGCCGGCCTCGATGAGCCGGCCGGGCACCACGCGCTGACTGGCCATGGCCAGCTCGCGGGCCCCCTGCCGGCCGAGCAGCAGTGCCGGCCCCAGCGCGGGTACGGGCAACACGGCGGGTCGGTGCAACACCCCGGCCAGCGCCCGGGTGTAGTCGGCGTTGCGGACGGGTTGTGGCGCAACGGCATTCACGGGGCCGGAGAGCCCGGTGTCGACCAGGGCGCGGTAATACACGTCGATCAGGTCGTCGATGTCGATCCAGGACAGCCATTGCCGCCCGCCGCCGAGCGGACCGCCCAGACCGGCGGCGAACAGCGGCCGCATCAACTGCAGGGTGCCGCCGCGCGGCGTCTGCACGATCCCGGTACGGACGTTGACGACCCGTAGTCCGGCAGCGGTGGCCGGCGCCGTTGCCGCTTCCCAGTCGGCCACGACAGCCGCCAGGAACCCGTCGCCCGGTTGCGCCGATTCGTCGAGGCGCTCGTCGGCCCGGTCGTCGCCGTACCAGCCGATCGCCGACGCACTGACGAAGACCGACGGCCCGTCCGTCGCGCGGGCGGCGCACTCGGCCAGCCGACGGGTCGGCTCGATCCGGCTGTCGCGCACCGCCTTCTTGTGCGCGTCGGTGAATCGGCCGGCAATCGAGGCTCCCGCGAGGTGCACCACGGCGTCAATTCCGTCGAGGAGATCGTCGGCGGGTGATTCGGGATCCCAGCGGCGTTCGGTGTCGTCGCGTGGTTCACGGCGCACCAGCCGGATTACCTGACGACCGCCGGTGGACAGGAAGGCGGTCAGGGCGCTGCCGATCAACCCCGATGCCCCGGTCACCGCCACCGAGCCGGGACGCTCGCCGTGTTCGCGCGCCCACCGGTGGGCGGCGAGGTCGTCGCTCAGCTGGCGATGCCGGTACCGGAACGTCTGCTGGAGCAGGGCCCCGGGCACCGGTGTATCGACGCGATCGGTGACCCGGGTGCGCCCGGCACCGACGGCGTCGAAGCAGTGTTCGTGCCGCCAGTGCCCGATCAAACCCGTTGGCAGTGAACGCAATCCGTCCCGGCCCAATTCGTCGACGAACCGTGCCGGCGGCGCATAGTCGGCGGGATTGTGTTGCGCGCTCCAGCGCAGTCCGCCGGGCAGGCCGAGCACGGCGCGCCCGTCGGCCAGCGACGCGGCTTCGGCGACCACGCTCATGGGTTGCCACGGCGGCAGCAACCGGTGGATGGCGCCCGGCCGCGCATGCCAGGCGAATACGTCGTCGCGCGGCGCGTCGACCACACTGCTGTACTCGATTCCCATCAAACCTCCGAGTCGAACCGTCCTCGTATGGGATTCGGAGCCAACCGGCCGTCGGATGGGTCCGGTCAGCTGGTGGGCTTGTAGCTGAACGACACCTTGCCGTCGGCGACGTCGGTGACCGTCAGCGTGTAGGCGCGGCTGCGACCACCGACATCCGCGGTGCAGCGCTGTGTCGCCCCGACCTTGCTGTCGACGTCTCCGTCGCACTTGACCGTGCTGGGACTCTGACCCAGTTGCGTCGCAAGCGAACTCTCCGCCACCGACTTCTCCAGCACGGGTGTCAGGCCGTAATTCATTGCGAGGCCGGACACTTCGCTCACCAGCGCGGTGCGCCGGCTGGTGAACCCGTCATCGGTGATGTCGCACAACGCCACCGCGCCCTGCTTGCCCTCGAGCCCCGACTGGCACACGACGGAATCCGGGGCAGCCTTACGCGTCCGCGTCACCATGTCCGCCACCGCCGCCTCCAACTGCGTCTTGGAAACCGCCGGGGTCATCGAATAGCTGACCTTGCCGTTTTCGACGCCGGACACCGTGATGGTCGGCTGGATTCCGTAGGCCGGTGACATGGTGACGTCGCACCGCGTGCTCTGTCCGACCCGGGCGATGAGGCCGCGCTCACAGATCACGGCCTGCGGCGGCTGGCTCGTGAAGGCATCATGGATCGCCCGCTCCAGTGATGCCTTGTCCACCATCGGCAGCTGCGCCGACGGCTTGGCCTGGACGGCATCCGGTTCCGGACGGGTGAGGCTGTAGACCAGCGCCGCGAGGCCCGTCAGCAGCAGCCCAGCGATGACGACCAATGCCAGGATGCGCGCCCTCATAGCCGCTATTGTGCCCGGCTACATCAGGTCGTTTGCGGGCACGTCATTTCGGTGCTCGCGGTACCAGGCCACGGTGCGCGCCAGCCCGTCGTCGAGGGCGATCTGCGGCGACCAGCCCAGCTTGCCCATCTTCGTGATGTCGGGGCAGCGCCGCTTCGTCTGGCCTGCGGGAGACTCGCCGGGCTGGACGTCCAACTCGACGCCGACGATGGCACCGATGCGGTCGGCCAGCTCACGGATCGACATCTCCACGTCACTGCCGATGTGGTAAATCTCGCGGTGCCCGCCCTTTTCGTACATCGTCATGATGCCGTCGACGCAGTCGTCGACGTAGCAGAAGGACCGCGTCTCGGTGCCGTCACCCTGGATCGGGAACACCGCATCACCGCGCTCCTGGCAGCCCAGCGCCCGCAGGATGAATTGCGGCTCGACGTGCTTCCACCCCATGTTCGGCCCGTAGATGTTGTGCGGCCGGAAGATCTGCACCTGGCGGTAGTGCTCCTGACCGTAGTTGAAGGCGATCAGTTCACTGGCGATCTTGCCGCCGCCGTAGGAGTACCGGGGGTTGAGGCTGTCGGGCAGCATCAGCGGGATGGTCTCGGGCGTCGGGATGATCGACGGCGACTGATAGACCTCGGCCGTGGACGCCACCACCAGGTCCGGCACGCCGGCGTTCCGGCCCGCGTTGACGACCGCCAGCGCGCCCAGCATGCCGACCTCGAGCACCAGTTCCGGTTGGGTGTAGAAGTTCTGGGTGCCGTTGATCGCAGCCAGGTGCATGACCACCTCGGCGCCGGCGAACGCCTTCTCGAGGGCGTCCTGATCGCGGACGTCGCACGTGAAAAGCTCGACGTCCGAGGCGACTTCGGCGAATCGGCTGGCATCGCCGCGGACCATGGAGTCCACCACCGCGACCTGCCAGCCGTCCCGCACCAGTCGCTTGACCAGGTAGGCGCCGATGAATCCGCCACCGCCGGTGACCACGACCCGCTTAGACACGCTCGACGACCTTTCCGCTGCGGCCCACCGCGAAGTAGCTGTCGCCCAGTTCGGTGGCCGGCAGGTGGCTGTAGTGGTTCCAGTAGTCGAAGACGAAGCCGTCGGGGCTGATGAACTCGCTGATGGTGCGCGGCGAGATGGTGCCCAGCGACGGGTGGTTGTTGCCGAGGACGACGACGTCCGCGCCGCTCACCGCGTCACCGAACCGGTTGTACACCTTGTGCCCCGGAAAGGCCTCGGCCAGAACGTCGTTCGGGGTCACCGGGTCGTAGACGCCGATCTCGGCATCCGGGTGCGCGGCCTTCAACTCATTGAAAACCTTGATGGACATCGACCCGCGCAGGTCACTGGTCTCGGGCTGGCCCTTGAACGCCATGCCCAGCAGGTTGATCTTCAGCGGCCCATCGGCGCCCAGGTTCCGGCGCGCGATCTCGCTGCTGATGAAGCGCACCGTCTCGGCCGGCTGGCGTTCGTTGACCAGGCGACCGGCGGCGGTGATGTCGAGGGTGACGCCGCGCTCGCGGACGCTCTCCATCAGGATGTGCGGGTCCTTCTCCAGGCACGGCCCACCGACCAGACCCGGCAACGGGATATTGGTGCGGTTGTATCCGAGTTTGCCCGCCGAGATCACCTCGTAGGCGCTGACGCCGAATGCGTCGCAAATCCGGGCGACTTCATTGGCAAACGCGAACTGCACATCGCGGAACGTGTTGCTCACCAATTTGATGATCTCGGCGGTCTCGATATCGGAGACCAGCACGATCGAGCTGGTGAGTTTCCGGAATACCGCCGCGGCCCGGTCGGCGACCGCCGGGTCGTCGGCGCCGACGATCTGCGGCAGCTCGCGCAATTCCTGCAGCGCCTTGCCTTCCAGGGTGCGCTCGGGGCACATCGCGATGTCGAAGCTCTTGCCGCTGGCGGCCAGCATGGGCGCCACCACGTCGCGGGTGGTGCCGACCTTGACCGTCGACCGCAGGATGACCAGCGCGCCGTCCTGCATGTTCCCGGCGATGTCGCGGGCCGCGGCCTCGATCATGTCGACGCGCGCGACACCGTCGGGCGACAACGGGGTGCCGACGGTGATGATGTACGTGTCGCACGAGAAGCTGTCGTCAAATGCGGTGACGGCCTTCAGTTTCCCGAATCGGGTGACGCCCTCGAGGGCGTCGGGCAGGCCGGTCTCGGTGAAATGCGGCAAACCCTGATTGGTCATATCGACCAATTCCTGACGGGTCTCGATTCCGATGACGGAGTTGCCGGCCTCGGCCAGCACGGTGGCCAGCGTCAGCCCCACATATCCCAGGCCGATGATTCCGACGTCGTATTTCTCTGGCAAATCCTCAATCCCTCCAGTCAGCCCTGTGGGAGACGGCTGTTTTCTTACCGCAGCGGTCGTCGCGCAAACAAGTTTCGACCTTACGGGTCGGCGGCGCATTTCGGGCCTAGGTACGCTTCCAGTGTGCCGCTGCCCGCAGACCCACATCCCGCTTTCGCCACCTACGCGCATCCCGATCGGCTGGTGACCGCCGACTGGCTGTCCGGCAACATCGGACGCCCGGGTCTGGCCATCGTCGAATCCGACGAGGACGTCCTGTTGTACGACACCGGCCACATCCCCGGCGCGGTGAAGATCGACTGGCATACCGACCTCAACGACCCGCATGTCCGCGACTACATCGACGGCGCGCAGTTCGCCGCACTGATGGACCGCAAGGGCATCAGCCGGGACGACACCGTGGTGATCTACGGCGACAAGAGCAACTGGTGGGCGGCCTACGCACTGTGGGTTTTCACGCTCTTCGGGCACCCTGATGTCCGCCTGCTCGACGGTGGCCGCGATCTGTGGATCACCAACGGCCGCGACACCACGCTGGACGTCCCGAGCAAGCAGACCACGGGGTACCCGGTGGTCGAGCGCAACGACGCCCCGATCCGCGCCTTCAAGGACGACGTCCTCGCGATCCTCGGCAAAGAGCCGCTGATCGACGTCCGCTCGCCGCAGGAGTACACCGGCGAGCGCACCCACATGCCCGACTACCCGGAGGAGGGTGCGCTGCGCGGCGGCCACATCCCCACCGCGCGGTCCATTCCGTGGGCAAAGGCCGTCGATGACAGCGGCCGGTTCCGTAGCCGCGCCGAACTCGACGAGCTGTACGGCTTCATCTCTCCGGATGACAAGGCCGTCGCGTACTGCCGCATCGGCGAGCGCTCCAGCCACACCTGGTTCGTGCTGACGCACCTGATCGGCCTGCCCGCCGTGCGCAATTACGACGGTTCGTGGACCGAGTGGGGCAACGCGGTGCGGGTGCCCGTCGCCGTTGGTGAGGAACCGGGGGACGCACCTTCGTGACCATGCCCGCGGCTCTGGCCGAGGTCGTGTCGGAGTTCTCCGAGATGCAGGGGCAGGACAAGCTGGCACTGCTGCTGGAGTTCGCGAACGAACTCCCGCCGCTGCCGTCGTCGCTCGAAGAAGCCGCGATGGAGCCGGTGCCGGAATGCCAGTCGCCGTTGTTCCTGCACGTCGACGCCGCAGACCCCGAGCACGTGCGGTTGTACTTCAGTGCGCCGGCCGAGGCCCCGACGACACGGGGTTTCGCGGCCATCCTCGCGGCCGGTCTGGACGGCCTGCCGGCGTCCGACATCCTCGCGGTGCCCGACGACTTCTACGCCGACCTGGGGCTGGCCAAGCTGATCAGCCCGCTGCGCCTGCGTGGCATGTCGGCGATGCTGACGCGCATCAAGCGCCGCCTGCGGGAAGCGGCATAGGCATCCGGGCTCAGAAGAACGGCAGCTTGAACTTGCCGCTGTAGTGCAGCGCGTCCGGGTTGCGCTGCCCGATGATCTTGCCGGGCACGCCGCCGACGATGCCGAACGGCGGCACTTCCTTGTTCACGACGGTGTGTGCGGCCACCACGGCACCCCGGCCGAGCAACGACGGCAGGACGATCGCGCGCGTCGCGATCCACACGTGGTCGTCGATGACGATCGGGTCCGGCGGATTCGGCGCCGGCACGAAGTTCGGGTGATTGATGTCGTGCCCGCCGGCGATGATGTGCGTGTCGCTGGCGATGACGACGTCGTTGCCGATCGCGATGCCCGCGCGGGCGTCCAGAACGCACCGGAAGCCGATGGAAACCCGGTCACCGATCACCAGGTACGGAATCGACCAGACGCTCGTGCCGCGGTTGATCGCGGAGCCCTTGCCGATCTTCGCCCCGAACAGCCGGAGGTAGCCGAGCCGGATGAAGTGGAACGGGATGTGGGTGACGACCGAGCTGTAGAACAGCGCGGCGTAGGTGTCCCGGATCCGGTGCCACAGGGTCTCCCCCGGCAATTCGTGCTTGAGGATGTTGCCGTCGTCGTCGGTCACCCACTGCATCTTGGGTGGGATGCGGACGTTCGGGTTGACCGCCCGCTTGCGCGCGATCAATTCGGGGTCTGAGGCCTGCGGCTCGACGAACAACGGTGTCCCCTTACTCGTGGCTCCCCGGCGGGTCCGGTGCGGCACCAGTATCACCCAAGCAGATGTTCGGTGAGAAAGCGCGGGTCAAGCGGGTCGCTTGGGCAATCTCTAAGAAAACGCCCCGGCGCCTTCGTTTCCCGAAGTGGGGATCCGCCGGTTAGGCCTTACACTGCACGCGATACATTCTTAAAGACATTTCTTAGAGAACCGCCGTCAGGAGGCACTGTGGCCAACCACGCCAGTTCCAAGATCTCCAAGGTGCTAGTCGCCAACCGTGGAGAGATTGCCGTCCGGGTCATCCGGGCTGCCAAGGACGCCGGACTGGCCAGCGTCGCCGTTTACGCCGAGCCGGACGCCGATGCGCCGCACGTGCGGCTTGCCGACGAGGCCTTCGCCCTGGGCGGCCAGACCTCGGCCGAGTCCTACCTCGTCTTCGACAAGATTCTGGACGCCGCCGCCAAGTCGGGCGCCAACGCCATCCACCCGGGCTACGGCTTCCTGTCCGAGAACGCCGACTTCGCGCAGGCCGTCCTCGACGCCGGGCTGATCTGGATCGGGCCGAGCCCGCAGTCCATCCGTGACCTGGGCGACAAGGTCACCGCGCGCCACATCGCCGCCAAGGCCAACGCGCCGCTGGTGCCGGGTACCCCGGACCCGGTCAAGGATGCCGACGAGATCCTGGCGTTCGCCAAGGAGCACGGCCTGCCGATCGCCATCAAGGCCGCTTTCGGCGGTGGCGGCCGCGGCATGAAGGTCGCCCGCACCCTCGAGGAAATCCCCGAGCTGTTCGACTCGGCCACCCGTGAGGCCGTCGCCGCCTTCGGCCGTGGCGAGTGCTTCGTCGAGCGCTACCTGGACAAGCCGCGCCACGTCGAGGCTCAGGTCATCGCCGACACGCACGGCAACGTCGTCGTCGCCGGTACCCGCGACTGCTCCCTGCAGCGCCGCTTCCAGAAGCTCGTCGAGGAGGCGCCCGCGCCGTTCCTGTCCGACGCGCAGCGCAAGGAGATCCACGAGTCGGCCAAGCGCATCTGCAAGGAAGCCGGCTACTACGGTGCGGGCACCGTCGAGTACCTGGTCGGCCAGGACGGCCTGATCAGCTTCCTCGAGGTCAACACCCGTCTGCAGGTGGAACACCCGGTCACCGAGGAGACCTCGGGCATCGACCTGGTGCTGCAGCAGTTCAAGATCGCCAACGGCGACGCCCTGGACATCACCGAGGACCCCACCCCGCGTGGCCACTCGTTCGAGTTCCGGATCAACGGCGAGGACGCCGGTCGCGGCTTTCTGCCCGCCCCCGGCCCCGTCTCGAAGTTCGAGGCGCCGACCGGCCCCGGTGTCCGGATGGACTCGGGTGTCGAGACCGGTTCGGTCATCGGTGGTCAGTTCGACTCGATGCTGGCCAAGCTGATCGTCACCGGCGCCACTCGCGACGAGGCCCTGGCCCGCTCGCGCCGTGCGCTGGCGGAGTTCAACGTCGAGGGTCTGGCCACGGTCATCCCGTTCCACCGCGCCGTGGTCTCCGACCCGGCCTTCATCGGTGACGGCGACAAGTTCGACGTGCACACCCGCTGGATCGAGACCGAGTGGAACAACACGGTCGAGCCGTTCACCGGTGGCGAGGCCCTGGACGACGAAGACGCGACGCCGCGTCAGAAGGTCGTCGTCGAGGTCGGCGGCCGTCGCGTCGAGGTGTCGCTGCCCGGCGATCTGGCCATCGGTGGTGGCGGTGGTGGCGCAGCCACCGGCGTCATCAAGAAGAAGCCGAAGCCGCGTAAGCGTGGCGCCGCCGGCGGCAAGGCCGCCTCGGGTGACTCGGTCACCGCGCCGATGCAGGGCACCGTCGTGAAGGTCGCCGTCGAGGAGGGCCAGCAGGTCTCCGCGGGTGATCTGATCGTCGTGCTGGAGGCCATGAAGATGGAGAACCCGGTGACCGCGCACAAGGACGGCACCGTGACCGGCCTGTCGGTCGAGGCCGGCGCCGCCATCACGCAGGGCACCGTCATCGCCGAGCTGAAGGACTAGTTCTTTCTGTCCGCCGGGTGGTCAGTTCTCTGGCCACCCGGCGGATTTTTTCATCATGGAAGCCATCGAGATCAACGCCGGCGCGTGGTACCTGCGCGCCCTGCGTGCCGACGACCGGATGGATGACCGGCCGTCACTGGCGGACCTGGGCGAGCACTCCCCCGATCACGTCCAAACCCGCACGGCGCAATGGGAATCCGACACGTTGTACTCGTGGGCAGTCTGCGAACCGACGACCGGCGAACTGCTGGCCGAGATCACCTTGGACCCCGCCACGCGAGAGATTTCCGTGCGCACCCGGGCCGGGTTCGACGACGCCGCCGCGACGGGCGTCGAGTCGGTGCGCCGCTTCGCGGCCGCGATGCTGGGCTAGCGGCTAGAACAGCAGCACCGGCAGGCTCATCGTCAGCACGATGGACATCAGCAGCAAGAGGAACCACCCGGCGCCCTGCCAGGCCCACCAGACCTGGTCGTTCCGCCAGGCCCGATAAGTCCGGACGAAGGCCCACACCCCGCTGCCGAAGAGGAACAGCGGGCCGACCAGCGCCAGCACGGTGCGGTACGGCATGCTGCACGCCGCCGTGTCGTAACCACTGCAGTGCCGGACCCAGATGGCCGCGAGCACCATGAAGCCGACGCCGAGGCTTCCCATCACCAGTCCGAATCGCGCGGCCTGATGCACGCTGGGATCGTCGTCGCGGAACCGATCGGTTGTCGGGCTGAGCATCAATATCACCGCCAACCCCAGTATGCGCCTGGTGGACGCTAGGGCGCCACCCCACCCTCGGCGATCCGTTTGATCGCGGCCAGACGCCGATCCCATTGTCGGCCAATGGTTTCCAGCTCGTTGCCCAACGCGCTGAGCTTGGCGCCCAGCGCCCGGTAGCGAATCTCCCGGCCCACTTTGACGGGCTCGACCAACCCTGCGTCGGCCAGCACCGACAGATGCTTGGCGATGGCCTGCCGACTCACGGGCAATCGGCCGGCCAGGGCGCTCGCCGACAGATCATCAGCACCGAGCTCGGTGAGGATGCGCCATCGGGTCTCGTCGGCGAGCACCGCCAGCACCGCCGGCATGCGGGTGTCGGTCACGCCGACGCCTGCAGGTACATCACCAGGTCGTCGAGTTCGGCCGTCCAGCCGCCACTGTTCTCGGCGTGCGCCGTCTGCGGGTCCGCCAGGTTCTCGAAGCCCGTCTCGCGCAGGTCGAGCCGGGTGCCGCCGTCGATCTCGGTGAGGTCGAAGCGCACGACGGTCGAATTCTGCGGGGTCGGGTCGGCATCGGTTTCGCGGTGCGCCCACCGATAGACCAGCGTGTGCGGCGCCTCGGCGCTTTCGACCAAGACCCGGAACTTGCCGTGGGCATTCCAGCCGAAGAACCCCGTGCCACCCGGTATCGCCTCGAGTTCGGCCGCGTCACCAAACCATTGCGCGATGAGCTCAGCTTTGGTCAGGGCGTCCCAGACCCGCTGGATCGGCGCGTTGATGTCGATGGTCCGAGTGATGTCCAGCGTGTCCATGATTCCCCTTCGAGCGACGGTAAGTGCAACTCCACAGTTGCACACTCACCGCACGTAGTGCAACCCTCAGATTGCAGTTTGGGTCACGCGCCGTTGCCGCAACATCACCAGGCCGATCGTGCCGAACACCAGATTGGCGGCGATCTCGAGAAGCGCGGTCACCCACGAGAAGGCCGTCACCCGCGCCCACGGCGGGGCATTGATGAAGCTGTCGCTGAAGAATCCCCATTTCGGAAGCAGATGTGCCGCAGTGAATCCCACCGCACCGGCGTAACCGATCCCGACGGCCGCGAGCGGCGCCCACCGGTTGCGCTTGAATACCAGCGCGAACGTGACCGCCGCGAAGATCAGTTGCAGCGTGCCACCCACCATCACCGCCGGCGGGACGACGTTCATCCCCCGCCGCATGTGGTCGGCGCCGTGCAATAGCAGCGCGACAGCCAAAAAGCCTGCGGCCCAATCGAAGTTACGTTGCCAATTCCTGGAGTCACCAGTCATTCGGATCACCTCTACTACGCACGGTAGTAAATCGTCGGCGTCGTGTAAAGACCTGTCGGGGGCTGGCCCTACGATGCCTGGCGTGCGGATGAAACTCTTGGGCGCGGCAGGGCTGTGTGCCGGTGGCGCGGCGTATCTGCACGGGTGGACGTGGGAACCGGCGCTGGCCGTGACCGCGGGTGTGCCGCTGCTGCTCGCCGCCATCCCGCACGTCGTGACCGGAATGCGCACCCCGAGCCGCCATGAAGATCCCGTACACGACATGTCGGGCACCGAATTCGAGGACTACGTCGCCCGGATCGCCCGGTCCTGCGGTGTCCCGGTCATCATGACCGACCTGTCCGGGGACTGGGGCGTCGACCTGATCGTCGGCACGCGGCCCAATCGCCTTGCCATCCAATGCAAGCGACTGTCCCGGCCTGTCGGTCCCGGCGCCGTCCAGGAGGTGGTCGCCGGCGCGCCCATGCAGGACTGCGTGCACACCATGGTGGTCACCAACAACGACTTCACCCCGGCCGCAAGGAAATTGGCGGAGTTGCACGACTGCACCCTGGTCAGCGGCACCGAGCTGACCCGGCTGCGCGGCTTGATCCGGCAGCAGGTCCTAGAGCGCCGCTAGTACGCCCCGCACCGCCTGGACGGCCTCGTCGATCTCGGTCCGCGACACCGTCAGCGCCGGCCGGAACCGCACGGAGTCGGCGCCACTGGCCAGCAGGATGACATGGTGCTGCCACAGCCGCTTGATCACCTCGTCACGCTGCGCCGCCGACGGCATGCTGAACGCACACATCAGCCCACGTCCGCGCGGGTTGAGTACCAGCGATGGGAATTCGTTTGCCAAGCAACGCAACTGGCCCACCAGATACCAGCCCATCCGCACAGCGTTGTCGATGAGGCCGTCGGCTTCGATGACCTCGAGGATGCGCCGGGCCCGCACCATGTCGGTGAGGTTGCCGCCCCAAGTGGAGTTGATCCGCGAGCTCACGTGGAACACGTTGTCCGGAACGTCGTCGACGCGGCCACCCGCCATCACGCCACACACCTGGGCCTTCTTGCCGAACGCCACCACATCGGGCGTGACACCCAGTTGCTGGTAGGCCCAAGCAGTTCCGGTCATGCCGACGCCCGTCTGCACCTCGTCGAAGATCAGCAGCGCGTCGTATTCGACGCACAACTCCCGCATCGCGGCGAAGAACTCGGGACGCATGTGCCGGTCACCGCCCTCGCCCTGGATCGGCTCGGCGATGAAGCAGGCGATGTCGTGCGGGTACGCCTCGAAGGCCGCCTTGGCCTGGCGCAGTGATTCCCGTTCCAGCGCAACGCTATCCACGCCCGGGGCGAGCACCGGCGCGTCGATGCGCGGCCAGTCGAACTTGGGGAACCGGGCCACCTTGTTGGGGTCGGTGTTGGTCAGCGACATCGTGTAGCCGCTACGGCCATGGAAGGCGCCGCGCAGGTGCAACACCCGGGTGCCCAGGGCCGGGTCGATCCCGCGCGATTCATTGAGTCGGCTCTTCCAATCGAACGCCACCTTCAGCGCGTTCTCCACGGCGAGCGCGCCGCCGTCGACGAAGAACAGATGAGGCAGCGCCGGGTCCCCCAGCACCCGCGCGAACGTCTGCACGAAGCGTGCCATCGGCACGCTGTACACATCCGAGTTGCTGGGCTTGTTGACTGCGGCTTGCGCGAGTTCGGCGCGAAACGCCGGGTCGGTCAATGCCGGGTGATTCATGCCCAGTGCCGACGACGCGAAGAACGTGAACATGTCGAGGTAGCGGGTGCCGTCGCGCGCGTCGGCGAGATACGAGCCGCCCGAGCGGTCCAGATCGAGCACCAGGTCCAGACCGTCGGTCAGGATGCTGCGCCCCAGCACGTCGCGCACGTCGCGGGCGCGCCCCGCCGACAGCCCGTCACCAGAAGTCAGAACAGCAGTCATACCGCCATACTAACGCAATATTTACAGTTTGAAGGACTTGAAACAGGAACTATTCCGGTAGCGACACGTGATCATCGTAAAAAGTCTGTAAGATGATGGTGCTTCGCGTGCGAACGTTGGCGACCGTACGGATCCGCTGCAGCAGGCCCTCCAGCGCCCGCGCCGAGGTGACCCGCACCAGCAGGACGTAGCTCTCCTCGCCGGCCACCGAATGACAGGACTCGATTTCGGGGAAAGGCTGCAGCCGCGCCGGGGCATCATCAGGTTGGGAAGGATCGAGTGGGGTGATCGCGACGAACGCCGACAGCATGTGGCCGACGGCCTCGGGGTTGATCCGCGCCGTGTATCCCGTGATCACACCGCGAGATTCGAGCCTGCGCACCCGCGACTGCACCGCCGAGACCGACAGCCCCGCCGCCGTCGCCAGGTGCGCCAGCGTCGCGCGGCCGTCGGCCATGAGCTCCCGCACCAGGATTCGGTCGACATCGTCAAGCTGCTCGGCTTCGGCCATGGCCGGAGACTACCCGCAGGCGTTGCCATGACGGTTCAGACGTGGGAGCTGCGTGCCGCGTTCGCCGCCGCGCTGTCCCGCATGTACGGCACCGAGGTACCCGCCTACACCACGCTCGTCGACGTCAGCACCGCGGTGAACCGGGACTGCGCGACCGACGGCCGGCTCGGTTCCATCGACCGGGTCACCGGGGAACGGCACGGCGCCATCAGGGTCGGCAGCCCGGCCGAACTCGCCGACGTCGCAGCCCTTTTCGCCGCTTTCGGCATGTACCCGGTCGGGTTCTACGATCTGCGCGAGGCCGCCTCCCCGGTGCCGGTGGTCTCCACCGCGTTCCGGCCCATCGAGGCAGAGGAGCTGGACCGCAACCCGTTTCGGGTGTTCACCTCGATGCTCGCGACCGAGGACGCCCGGTTCTTCTCCCCCGACCTACGGGCCCGGGTGCAGCGGTTCGTCGGGCAGCGTCAGTTGTTCGACCCGGCACTGATCTCCCAGGCCCGTCGCATTGCTGCTGACGGCTGCCCGGAAGCCGATGCCGACGACTTCGTGCGGCGCGCCGTCGCCGCCTTCGCGCTGTCCCGCACACCGATCGACAAGGGCTGGTACGACGAACTCAACGCCGTCTCCGCCGTCGCCGCGGACATCGCCGGCGTCAGTACCACCCACATCAACCACCTGACGCCGCGCGTGCTCGACATCGACGAGCTGTACCGGCGGATGACGGCCCGCGGCATCACCATGGTCGACGCGATCCAGGGACCGCCGGCCACCGATGGACCGCCGGTCCTGTTGCGGCAGACGTCGTTTCGGGCCCTGGCCGAGCCGCGCACCTTCCGGAACCCGGACGGCACCGTGTTCGACGGGAGTCTGCGGGTGCGCTTCGGCGAGGTCGAGGCCCGCGGGGTGGCACTGACCCCAGCCGGCCGGGAGCGCTACGACACAGCCATGACCGATCAGACGCACTGGGACCGGTATTTCCCCGCCACCGACGCCGAGATGGCGACGCAGGGGCTCGCCTACTACCGCGGCGGCGACCCCACGAAACCCGTTGTCTACGAGGACTTCCTGCCGGCCTCGGCGGCAGGAATCTTCCGATCGAACCTGGACCGCGATGCGCGGCCGGCAGCCGCCGACGACACTGGCGACTACAGCCTCGACTGGATGGCCGGCGCCATCGGCCGACACATCCATGACCCTTACGACCTCTACGAGAAAGCGGCATCATGACCTCTGTGCAGAATCATCTTTTGCCCACGGCCGATCAACTTCGTGACCGTGTGCGGACCGCGCTGCAGGCCGTCGGTGCCGACGTCACGCTGGGGGCGCCCGGCGACCACGGCTTGCACGCCAGCACGCCCATCACCGGCGAGGTACTTTTCACGCTTCCCGAGAGCACCACCGAGCAGGCCGACGCCGCGATCACCGAGGCGGCCCAGGCGTTCACCACCTGGCGCACCACGCCGGCGCCGGTTCGCGGTGCGCTGGTGGCCCGGCTGGGTGAGCTGCTCGTCGAGCACAAGGCCGATCTGGGCACGCTGGTGACCGTCGAAGCCGGCAAGATCACCTCCGAGGCACTCGGCGAGGTGCAGGAGATGATCGACGTCTGCCAGTTCGCGGTCGGTCTCTCGCGCCAGCTCTACGGCCGTACCATCGCCTCGGAACGGCCCGGGCACCGGCTCATGGAGAACTGGCACCCGCTCGGGGTCGTCGGCGTCATCACGGCGTTCAACTTCCCCGTCGCCGTCTGGGCCTGGAACACCGCCATCGCGCTGGTGTGCGGTGACACCGTGGTGTGGAAGCCCTCCGAACTGACCCCGCTGACCGCCGTCGCCTGCCAGGCGCTGATCGAACGCGCCGCGGCTGACGTCGGAGCGCCCAGCTGCGTCTCCCGGTTGGTGCTGGGTGGCCGCGAGATCGGCGAGCAGCTGGTCGACGACCCCCGCGTCGCGCTGCTGAGTGCGACGGGATCGGTGCGGATGGGTCAGGAGATCGGCCCGCGCGTGGCCCAGCGGTTCGGCAAGGTGCTGCTGGAGCTCGGCGGCAACAACGCGACCATCGTCACGCCGTCGGCCGACCTCGATCTGGCGGTGCGCGGCATCGTGTTCGCCGCCGCCGGCACCGCAGGCCAGCGGTGCACCACGCTGCGCCGCGTCATCGCGCACCGCAGTGTGGTCGACACATTGGTGCAGCGCATCGTCACCGCTTACCAGAGCCTGCCGGTGGGCGATCCGTCCGCGGACGGCACCCTGATCGGGCCGCTGATCCACGAGCGGTCCTACCGCGACATGGTGGGCGCGCTCGAACAGGCGCAAACCGAAGGCGGCGAGGTGACCGGTGGTGAGCGGGTGCAGCTGCACCCCAGCTCCTACTACGTCACACCGGCGGTGGTCCGGATGCCGGGGCAGACCGCCATCGTGCACCAGGAGACGTTCGCGCCCATCCTGTACGTGCTGACCTACGACACCCTCGACGAGGCCATCGCCCTCAACAACGCCGTACCGCAAGGTCTTTCGTCGGCCATCTTCACCACCGACATCCGGGAGGCCGAACGCTTCATGGCCGCCGACGGGTCGGACTGCGGCATCGCCAACGTCAACATCGGCACGTCCGGCGCGGAGATCGGCGGCGCGTTCGGCGGCGAGAAGCAGACCGGCGGCGGCCGCGAATCCGGCTCCGATTCGTGGAAGGCCTACATGCGCCGGGCCACCAACACCGTCAACTACTCGTCCGAGCTGCCGCTGGCGCAAGGCGTGCAGTTCGGGTAGCAGGGCCGCAGCGACTCGGGCAACGGTTTCTGGCGACCGCGCGGACCTCACTGCCGGAGACCCCGAGCCGGCCAAATAGCATGAAAGCTCATGACCAATCTCCGCTTGTCCGTGTCGATCCCAGTGGTAGCCACGATGTTGATCGCGGCGTGCTTCGGCACCAGCGGATGTGGCAGGCACCACCGTTCGCAGACGTCCGATCACTCACCCCAAACCGAGGCCGCTGAGCCGACAAAGCACCAAGACGGGCGCGAAAGCGGCCCTGTCACCGAGGATGAACTCGAGGGTCTGCTGCTCACCGCCGATCAGATGAGCAGGGCCACAGGCGTGGACGGCTTGGCAGCCGACAAGATCGACAAGACCCCCGATAGCTCACAGGTAACCAAGGGAAATGCTGCATGCAAGCGCCTATTCGGTGCTTCACCGTCGGGGTACGCCGACGCCATCGCCACCCGCAGCCAAGGATTCGATGATTCGGCGAACTTACGCAAAGCTTCGAACGCGGTGACGCTCTACCCGTCCTCACACGACGCGGCCGAGCTGCTCGAACTCGATGCCAAGGACGTGAAATCGTGCGCCAACAAGGAATTCACCGTGACCTTTGCCGACGGTCAAACCGAGCGACAGACGATAAGTTCCGTTTCCGAGACCGATGGAATTCTCACCAACAAGCTCACCTACGAATCCGATGCAGGCGACGGCAATAGCGCCGAGGCAGAAATGGCGGTCAACAACGTCATCATTTACGCGGAGGCCGACACCGTTGCTGTCGCAACCAAGATCGTCAAACAGGTCGCAGCCAACCTCAAGAACTGACCCCGCCATGCGGTAGACATGAGCCCGTGAAGATCGAAGGTGCGGTGGCCGTCGTCACCGGTGCGGGCTCGGGCATCGGCAGGTCCATCGCGACGGCACTGGCCGCCGCGGGCGCCTCAGTCGTGGCGGGCGACATCAACGCCGAGGCTGCCGCAGATGCGGCCGCGGGCTACGGCGGTGTCGGCATCGGCGCCGACGCGTCGTCGGTCGACGGCATCGCGACGCTGCTCGACGCCGCCCGCGAGGCGTACGGCCCCGTCGACATCTACGTCGCGAACGCCGGCATCACCGGCGAACCGGGATTGGGCGACGACGAGGCCGCCTGGGACCGCATCATCGACATCAACCTGCGCGCACACATCCGCGCCGCCAAAGCTGTTGTGCCCGAATGGGTTGAGCGCGGCGCCGGGCATTTCGTCGCCGTGGCCTCGGCCGCCGGCCTGCTCACCCAGCTCGGCGCGGCCGGCTACAGCGTCACCAAGCACGCCGCCGTCGGCTTCGCGGAGTGGCTCACCATCACCTACGGCGACCAGGGCATCGGCGTCAGCTGCGTCTGCCCGATGGGCGTGGACACCCCGCTCCTGCGCGGCATGACCGACTCCCCCGACGCCGCGATCCGGGTGGCGGGCAACGCCGTGACCCACGCCGGCAACGTCGTCGGGCCCGATGATGTCGCCGCCCTCGTCGTCCGGGCCATCGAGGACGGCACGTTCCTGGTGCTGCCGCATCCCGAAGTGTTGGAGATGTACCGGCACAAGGGCGCCGACTACGAACGGTGGCTCGCCGGCATGCGGCGCTACCAGCGCACCCTCAACCAGTGATTTGTGCACGATTTTCCGCGCCAACCGCGGAAAATCGTGCACAGGACGCCCTGGGTTGTCGGTGGCACGAGGCAGTATGGAGCCGTGGCCCCGGACAACCCGATGGCCCGGTTCAGTGACCTGACCCGGGAGTGGTTCGCGGCTGCCTTCAGCACGCCGACCCCGGCCCAGGCGCAGGCCTGGCAGGCCATCGCCGACGGGCACAACACGCTGGTCATCGCGCCCACCGGGTCGGGCAAGACGCTCGCGGCGTTCCTGTGGGCCATCGATCAGCTGGCGCAGGAGTCCACCGACACCAATGGCGTCAAGGGCACAAAAGTCCTGTACGTCTCGCCGCTGAAGGCCCTCGCGGTCGACGTCGAGCGCAACCTGTCGACGCCACTCACCGGCATCACCAGGGTGGCCGAGCGGGTGGGCACGCCGGCACCCGACATCACCGTCGGCGTGCGGTCGGGTGACACCTCCCCGACGCAACGCCGCCAACTGATCGCGACGCCGCCGGACATCCTGATCACCACGCCCGAGTCGCTGTTCCTCATGCTGACGTCGGCGGCCCGCGAGACTCTGGCGACGGTACGCACCGTCATCGTCGACGAGGTGCACGCCGTCGCGGCCACCAAACGGGGCGCGCACCTGGCGCTTTCGCTGGAACGTCTCGATGAGCTGCTCGACAAGCCGGCCCAGCGGATCGGCCTGTCCGCGACCGTCAAGCCACCCGAGGAAGTCGCCCGCTTCCTGTCGGGCGCCGCGCCCACCACCATCGTCAAGCCGCCGGCCGCCAAGACTTTCGACCTGAGCGTCGAAGTACCGGTGCCGGACATGGCCAATCTCGACGGCGGCACCATCTGGCCCGATGTCGAGGAACGCATCGTCGACCTGATCGAGTCACACAATTCGTCGCTGGTGTTCGCCAACTCCCGGCGGCTGGCCGAACGGCTCACCGCGCGGCTCAACGAGATTCACGCGGCCCGCTCGGGCATCGAACTCCCCAACGAGCGCAACGCACAGATCGGTGGCGGCGCGCCCGCCACGATCATGGCCAGCGGCCAGACATTCGGGGCACCGAGCCTGCTGGCCAAGGCGCATCACGGATCGGTCAGCAAGGAGGCCCGGGCGCAGGTCGAGGAGGATCTCAAGAGCGGCCGGCTCAAAGCCGTCGTCGCCACCTCCAGCCTGGAACTCGGTATCGACATGGGTGCCGTCGATCTAGTCATCCAGGTCGAGGCGCCGCCCTCGGTGGCCAGTGGTCTGCAGCGCATCGGCCGTGCCGGCCACCAGGTCGGTGAGATCTCCGAGGGCGTGCTGCTACCCAAACACCGCACCGACCTGATCGACTGCGCCGTCACCGTGCAACGGATGCGCGCCGGCGAGATCGAGACGCTTCAGGTACCCACCAATCCACTCGACGTGTTGGCCCAGCACACGGTCGCGGCGGCCGCTCTCGAACCGCTTGATGCCGACCGCTGGTTCGACGCGGTCCGCCGCAGCGCACCGTTCGCCGCCTTACCGCGCAGCGCTTTCGAGGCGACGCTAGACCTGTTGGCCGGCAAGTACCCGTCGACCGAGTTCGCCGAGCTGCGGCCGCGATTGGTCTACGACCGCGACAGCGGCACCCTGACCGCCCGTCCCGGCGCGCAGCGGCTGGCCGTCACCTCCGGCGGTGCGATCCCGGACCGCGGCATGTTCACCGTCTACCTGGCCACCGGCGACGAAAAACCCTCGCGGGTGGGCGAACTCGACGAGGAGATGGTCTACGAGTCGCGGCCCGGCGACGTCATCTCCCTGGGCGCCACCAGCTGGCGGATCACCGAGATCACGCACGACCGGGTGCTGGTCCTACCCGCGCCCGGTCAGCCCGCGCGGTTGCCGTTCTGGCGCGGCGACGCCGTCGGCCGGCCCGCCGAGCTGGGCGCCGCGATCGGCGCCTTCACCGGGAAGCTCGCCGGACTGCCGCGCGCCGAATTCGACGAGTACTGCAGCACAATGGGTTTCAACAACTACGCCACCGATAACCTGTGGCAGCTGCTCGACGAACAGCGGCAGGCCACGGGCACCGTGCCCACCGACACCACATTCGTAGTGGAACGGTTCCGCGATGAGCTCGGTGACTGGCGGATCGTCCTGCACTCCCCCTACGGGCTGCGGGTGCACGGTCCGCTGGCGCTGGCAGTCGGCCGGCGGATCATGGAGCGGTACGGCATCGACGAGAAGCCCACCGCGTCCGACGACGGCATCGTGCTGCGGCTGCCCGACACCGGGGAAAATCCGCCCGGCGCAGACATCTTCGTCTTCGAGGCCGACGAGATCGAGCCCATCGTCACCGCCGAGGTCGGCGGGTCGGCACTGTTCGCCTCCCGGTTCCGCGAGTGCGCGGCGCGGGCGCTGCTGCTGCCACGGCGCCATCCCGGCAAGCGGTCGCCGCTGTGGCACCAGCGGCAACGCGCCGCCCAATTGCTGGATATCGCCCGCAAGTACCCGGATTTCCCGATCGTGCTGGAGACGGTGCGCGAGTGCCTGCAGGACGTCTATGACGTCCCGATGCTCATCGAGTTGATGCGCCGCGTCGCGCAACGCCGGATCCGGGTGCTCGACGTGCAGACCGCCACGCCGTCGCCGTTCGCCGCGTCGCTGTTGTTCGGTTACGTCGGCGCATTCATGTACGAGGGCGACAGTCCACTCGCCGAACGACGGGCTGCCGCACTGTCATTGGACGCCACGCTGCTGGCCGAGCTCCTGGGCCGCGTCGAACTGCGCGAACTGCTCGACCCGGACGTGGTGGCGGCGACCATCCGCCAGCTGCAGCATCTGACCGAAGACCGGGCCGCCCGCGACGCCGAGGGCATCGCCGACCTCTTGCGGCTGCTCGGTCCGCTGAGCACCGAAGAACTCCGGCAGCGTTGCACCGCAAGCGATGTCGAAGCCTGGTGCGCCACGCTGCAGGCCGCAAAGCGCGCGGTCTCGGTGACCTTCGCCGGCCAGAGCTGGTGGGCCGCGGTCGAAGACATGGGGCTGCTGCGCGACGGGCTCGGCGTCGCGGTGCCGGTCGGCGTGCCGGCCAGTTTCACCGCTGCGGTATCCGACCCGCTGGGCGAATTGCTCGGCCGCTACGCCAGGACCAACGGGCCGTTCACGACGACGCAGGCGGCCGCCCGGTTCGGCCTGGGACATCGGGTGACTGCCGATGTCCTCAGCCGGATGGTGTTGGACGGCAAGCTCATTCGTGGTGAATTCACCGATCTTCCGGACAGCGTCGACCAACAGTGGTGTGACGCCACGGTGTTGAAGATCCTGCGGCGCCGGTCACTGGCCGCACTGCGCGCCCAGATCGAACCGGTCAGCACCGCCGCGTACGCCCGGTTCCTGCCGGCCTGGCAGCAGTTCGGCGACGCCCGCGGCATCGACGGCCTGGCGTCGGTCATCGAACAGCTTGCCGGCGTGCCGATTCCGGCATCCGCGGTCGAGCCGCTCGTGTTCGGCCAGCGGGTGTCGGACTACCAACCGGCGATGCTCGACGAACTGCTGGCCTCCGGTGAGGTCACCTGGTCGGGTGCCGGCCAGATCGGCACCAACGACGGCTGGGTCGTGTTCCACCGCGCCGACACCGCGCCAATGTCGCTCGCGCCGGGCACCGAGATCGAGTTCACCGACACGCACCGCGAACTCCTGGACACCCTCAGCAACGGCGGCGCCTACTTCTTCCGACAGCTGGCGGCCGAAGACAGTGCCGACGCGAAACAGGCTCTGTGGGAACTGATCTGGGCCGGCTGGGTCACCGGCGACACCTTCGCCCCGGTGCGGGCGCTGCTCGGCAACGCGGGACGCAAACCGGGCGGCGCGCACCGGCAGCGCCAGCAGCGCCCGCCCCGGCTCAGCCGCTATAGCGTCGCCCGGCCGCAGGCCCGCACCGTCGACCCGACGGTCGCCGGCCGCTGGTCGGCCCTGCCACCCGCCGAGCCGGAATCCACGACGCGGGCACACTTTCAGGCCGAGCTGCTGCTGAACCGCTACGGCGTCGTCACCCGCGGCGCGGCCGACGGCCTGCCCGGCGGGTTCGCCACGCTGTACAAGGTGTTGACGGCTTTCGAGGAGGCCGGGCGCTGCCAGCGCGGGTATTTCATCGAATCGCTCGGCGGCGCACAGTTCGCAGTGGCGTCGACGGTGGACCGCCTGCGCAACTATCTCGACAACGTGGACCAGAGCAGCCCCGACTACACCGCCATCGTGCTCGCCGCCACCGACCCGGGAAATCCCTACGGCGTCGCGCTCCCGTGGCCTGAGGTCGCGGGCCACCGGCCGGGCCGCAAGGCGGGCGCATTGGTGGCGTTGGTCGACGGCGAGTTGGTGTGGTTCCTGGAGCGCGGCGGCAAGTCGTTGTTGTCGTTCGCTGCGACTGCGGAGCAACAACGCGCGGCGGCCGGCGCGCTGGCCGACCTGGTGAGTGCGGGGCGGCTGCAGTCGCTGTTGATCGAGAAGGTCAACGGGGAGCCGGTATTGGCGCCCACACCCGACGCCGAGCAGGCCCAGGTCCACGCCGCGCTGGCCGACGCCGGTTTCTCCCGGACACCGCGGGGGCTACGGCTGCGCTAGGTCTCCGGCGCCGCGTTCGGCAGTATCGACCGCATGGACAACGGGTTGTCGGACGCCGCCATCGCCGCGATGTCGCCGGCACAGCGGCATGACCTGATCATGCGATTGCAGCGTCCGCTGGATGAGGTGTTTCCGCCTGCGATGGCGAGAAGAATGCGGCGCATCCGGCTGACGGTGATGACCGGCAGCTGCATCGCGCTGATCCCGTGGGTCGTCTACCTCGGATTCACGCTTCCGGACAGCTACACCGCGCACAATTGGCCGGCCACCTGGATCGGTTTCGACGGCCTACTCGTCGCCTTCATGGCCACGACGGCCGTGCTCGGTTGGTTGCGCCGGCAACTCGTACTGCTCACCGCGTTCACGACCGGGGTGCTGTTGGTGTGCGACGCCTGGTTCGATGTCATGACGTCGGATTTCGGCCACGACGCGACCATCCCGCTGATCACTGCGATGTTCATCGAGCTGCCACTGGCCGTACTCATGATGACCGGCGCCATCCGGATACTGCGCCTCACCGCGACGCGACTGTGGTTCCTCGAGCCCGGTGCGCCGCTGTGGCGGCTGCCGCTGCTGCCCTAGCTGGTCGACGGTGTGGGTGGTGGTTCGAAGGGTTGGTACCACCACCATTGGGCGCGTTCCCCGGTGGGTCCGGGGCATGGCGGCACCTCAGGGCGGGCTGTGGTGGGTGGCCGCGCAAGGGATCCGCCGTCGAGTTGGCGGCCCGCGGCGTCGGTGACGACCAGCCGATCAGCGGGTCCGGTGATGGTGATGACCCGCTGGTGATGCAACCGGTGGTGATACGGGCACACCAGCACCAGGTTGTGCAGCTCGGTTTCCCCGCCGTTCTCCCAATGAATGATGTGATGCGCATGCAAGCCCCGGGTCGCCCCGCAACCCGGTACCCGGCAGCACCGGTCCCGGTGCTCCAGCGCTCGGCGCAGCCGCCGGCTGATGGTGCGGGTCGTCCGGCCGGCGCCGATCGGCTGACCATGCTTTTCCAGCCACACCTCGCACGTCGCGTCGCACAACAGGAAGCGGCGTTCGTCGTCGGTGAGCAGCGAACCCAGATGCAGAGTTGCTTTGTCGTGGTCGATGTCGAAGTGCACGACCACGGTGGTGTGCTGCCCATGCGGACGGCGTTCCACATCGGTGTCCCAGCCGGCCTCCACCAGGCTCATGAACCCATCCACCTGATTCGGGAACGGCGGCGCCTGCTCGCCGGCGTCTTCGTGGTCGCGTTTCCAGTCCGCGACCAACGCATCCTGATGCGACGCCACCGCCGCATCGAACTTCGCGGCCTCCAACTTCGGCAACCGAACCTTGTATGTCGCCGACCCGTCCTCGTGCGTGGTCTTGGTGATCGACCGCTCCGGCTCCGGCTTCGATCCCGGCCCGGGGTCCGGGCGCGGTTCCAGCTTCACCGCAGTCCGAAGCTGCGTAACCGTGGCGGATTCGGCGAACTGGACGTAATGCTCATCAGACCCGTCAGCGGCATGCTCGGCAACGACGCCGACCTGATCCAACGACAACCGGCCCTCCCGCATCGCCGCGGCGCAGCGCGGGAACTCCTCGATCCGGTGCGCGACCGCGACCATGACTTCCGCATTGCGCGGCGAGACACCGGTTTTCCACGCCACCAACGCAGAAAGCGACCGCGCCCCGGTCGCGCCCCACAACCCGTCGCGATCGATCTCGGCGACGATCTCCACCAACCGGCCGTCGATCGCATTGCGCTGACCGATCAACTCACCGATCTCCGCGACGAACGCATCAAGACGCTCACACGGCGACGGCGACTCAACATCGAAAACCGTTGCCGTGGTGGACATAACACCATCAAAGCAGAAGGGTACGACAAAAAATCGCACCCGGCCGCTCGCGTACTCCTCAAGCAGCAGAGGGATTTTCGAGCACAACGGCAACGCCTTGACCCGATCCGACGCAGACGCCGATGGCTCCGTAGCGGGCATTGCGCTCGCGCAGTTCGGTAGCCAACGTCAGGACGTACCGGGCACCGGTAGCGCCGAACGGATGGCCGATCGCCACGGCGCCGCCATTGGGTGTGAGCTTCTCGTCGGGAACGACGAACCCGCCGAGCTGATTCGGCAGTTCCCGCAGCACGCCGAGGGCCTGCGCGCTGAACGCTTCGTGGACTTCCCAGACGTCGATCTGTTCGGGCGTCAGCCCGGCACGCTTGATCGCCAGGGGCAGTGCCCACGCCGGGGCGAGACCCATGAACAGCGGATCGATCCCGTACACCGCCGAGGACACGACCCGCGCCAACGGCTCGACGCCGAGTTCCGCCGCGCGCTCCCCCGATGCCAGCACCAGGGCGCTGGCGCCATCGGTGAGTGGCGTCGAGTTGGCCGCCGTCATCTGGGTGGTGCCCGGCTGCGGACGCAGAGCCGCAAGTTGCTCGGCTGTGGTTTCGTCGCGGATGAACTCGTCGTGCTCGAAACGCCTCGCCGGTGACTTCTTCGTCGCGGCGATCTCGACCGGCATGATCTCCTTGGCCAGCCGTCCGGAATCGCGGGCCGCCTTGGCATTTCGTTGCGTCCGCAGTGCGAAGGCGTCGATCTCCTCCCGCGTGAGACCGTAGCGATCGGCCACCTTCTGCGCGGTCTCGATCATGCTGATGTACGCGTTGCGCGCCAGCAGCGCGGGGTTGGGCGGGCCGCCGGCGCCGGCCCACATGGTGTCGAGCAGGATGACCGGCCCGCGCGGGGCGAACGGCGCGTCGCCCTTCATGTAGGCCCAGCCCGATCGCGACATCGACTCGACGCCGCAGGCCATACCGACACCGAGGTCGCCGGCTTTGATGGCGTGCGCGATGTTGATCGTGGCACTCAGCGACGACCCGCAGAACCGGTTGATGGTCGTCCCGGCCACGGTGTCGGGGAAGCCGGCGGCGAGCGCGGCCCAGCGCGCGACGTCGCCCATCCCCTCATGCGCGGGATTCACACAACCGGCGACGATGTCCTCGATGGCGCCGAGCTCGACGCCGACACGTTCGCACGCGCCCTTCATCGTCATGCCGAGGAGGTCGTCGGTGCGGATGTGCGACAGCGAACTGCCGTACCGCGCAAATGGAGTGCGGACACCACCAAGCACAAATGCTTCTGTCATCAGCTGTCTCCCGCTCGATGTCGAGGCGAGCGTACCGCCGACGATGCTCCCGCAGAGGGCAATCCGGCAGGGCCGCGCCCTCACCGGCCTAAGCCGGGTGCGCGCGCAACCAGTCCAGCACCTGTTGCGCGTGGGTATTCGGCGGGAAGATCGGATAAAAGACGTGCTCGATGCGGCCGTCGCGGATCACCATGGTCAGCCGGGTATAGAGGCGAGGGTGACCAGCCGCGGCGAACGTCGGGAGCCCCAGAGCCTCAGCCAGAGCGAACGTCTCATCGGACAGCATGTGGAACGGCAGCCGCAGCCGCCGCACCACTTCCGCCTGATAGTCGACGTCCTGGCTGGACAAACCCCAGACCTCTTCTATGCCGGCGTCTTTCAGCTCGGTGAAGTGATCGCGGAAATCGCACGCCTCGGTCGAGCAGCCACGGGCTCCCGGTATCGCATCCCACCCTTCGGGGAGATCGGTGCCAGGACGACCGGTGAGCGGGTACAGATACAGGATCGTCCGTCCCATCGGCAGGCTCCCAATCTGGACGGGGCCACCACCACTGGACTTCAGCGTGACGTCGGGGACCCGCAGTCCGACCAGATGGTCTGCCGCACCGTCGTTTTCGGGAACCGGAAGGCCTGCGGGAAGCGTCGTGTAGTCCGTCACCTGCTCATACTCCTTGTCGAATTCGCGACACGCGGCAGCATTGAGCCGCGCCGTGAGGTCCTGCCGCCGCTGCGTCAACGCCGCAATGGTCTCGTCGAGAACCGCGATGCTGTCCCGATACGCCGCCAGCGACTCGGGACACTCGTCACTGTGCTCGTGGCCGTGCCGCAGGCAGTCGATGAACGGCCCGGCCTTCGACGGCGCGATGCCGACGGCGGCGAGCGCCCGCACCTCACTGACGATCTGCACGTCCTCGTCGGAGTAGTCCCGGTAACCGTTGGGCAGGCGCGACGGCTCCAGGAGGCCGAGGTCCTCGTAGTACCGCACGGCCTTGGTCGACGCGCCCGTTCGCCGGGCCAGCTCGGAAATCTGCATGGTCAATGTCCTCTGCCCAGAGGGTAAACATTGCCGTCGGGGGCAAGGTCAAATTCCCGCCCCCGACCGCGTCATAGAGTGAAGTCATGGCCCTGCACACCCCACTGACGGAACTGTTCGGCATCGACCACCCGATCGTCCTGGCCCCGATGGGCGACGTATCCGGTGGCCGGCTGGCCGCCGCGGTGTCCGAGGGCGGCGGACTGGGTCTGATCGGCGGCGGCCGCGGTGACCTGACCATGCTCGCCACTGAATGCCAACTGGCCAAGGAGGGTACCGAAAAGCCTTGGGGCGTGGGTCTACTCACATGGGCGGTGACTCCGGAGATCATCGACTGGGTCATCGCGCAGCAGCCCGCCGCCATCATCTTGTCGTTCGGCGACCCGGCCCCGTTCGCCAAAGCCATCCACGACGACGGAATCCCGCTACTGGCCCAGGTTCACAGCCTCGACGAGGCCAAGCAGGCGCTCGACGCGGGAGTTCAGGTGCTGGTCGCGCAGGGCCGGGAGGCCGGGGGCCACCACGGCGGCCGGTCGACGCTGCCGTTCGTCCCCGCGGTCGTCGACCTCGCGCACGACATCCCGGTGCTGGCGGCCGGTGGTATCGCCGACGGCCGCGGCCTGGCCGCTGCACTGACCCTCGGCGCCGCGGGCGCCATGATAGGCACCCGATTCGAAGCCACCCACGAGTCCCTGCTCAGCGCGGCCGAGTCGAAGGTCATGCTCAAGGCCAAGGCAGCGGACACCACCACCGGCCGCGCCATCGATATCGCCGCCCGACCGCTCGAAACGCGTTGGCCCGCCGCGTATCCGGCGCGTACCTTGCGCAGCGCTTTCACCGACGAGTGGCAGGACCGCGACGCCGAGCTCGACGCGGATCCCAAGGCGCAACAGGAGTTCCGCACCAAGGTCGCCGAGCTGGACATGGATTACGTGCCGATCTGGGCCGGTGAGGCCCTCGACCTGATCGACGACCTCGAACTGGCCGCTCCCCTGGTTCAGAAGATCGCGCATGACGCCGAACGCGCGCTGACCCGGGCCAACGCCTACATCCGCTGATGCCCGAAGGTGACACCGTCTGGCACACCGCAGCCATCCTCCGCGAGGCGCTGCAGGGAAAGACGCTGACGCGCTGCGATATTCGCGTCCCGAAGTTCGCGACCGTCGACCTCACCGGCCAGACGGTCGACGAGGTCATCAGCCGCGGCAAGCACCTGTTCATCCGCACGGCCGAGGCCAGCGTCCACTCGCACCTCAAGATGGAGGGCAAGTGGCAGGTCAACCCCAGGCCCCGGCGCCCCGACCACAAGACCAGAATCATCCTGGAAGCAGGCGACATTCAAGCGGTGGGCTCCGAACTGGGCACCCTGGAAGTCCTCCACCGGGACCACGACGACGAACCCGTCAAACACCTCGGCCCCGATCTCCTCGGCCCGGACTGGGATCCGCACCGAGCAGCGCAGAACCTCACCCAGCTCCCTGATCGGCCGCTGCACGAAGCACTACTCGACCAACGCAACCTTGCGGGCGTCGGCAACGTCTACGCCAATGAGCTGTGCTTCATCGTCGGCCGCCGCCCGACCGCCCCGGTCAGCACACTGAAAGACCCGCTGCGGCTGGCGCAGCGGGCCCGGGACATGTTGTGGCTGAACAGAAACAGATGGAGCAGGACCACAACGGGCGATACCCGACCCGGCCGTCAACTCTGGGTGTACGGCCGGGCGGGGCAGGCGTGTCGCAGGTGCGGGGCGCTGATCGAATCAGCCGGCCGACACCGGCACGAGAACCTCGACGTCGTCGGCGACCTCAACAACCTCACGGACCGGATCACCTTCTGGTGCCCGCTTTGTCAGCCATGAGTCCGGCAGGGCCAGGCGGCAGATCTTCTTGACCACCGAGAAGAACTGCTTGTGGATCGGACCGCTGTTGTAGGGCAGGTCGTACTTCTCGCACAGCGCCTTGACCTCCGGCGAGATTTCCGCGTACCGGTGCGCCGGGATGTCGGGGAACAGGTGGTGCTCGATCTGGAACGACAGGTTGCCACTGAAGATGTGAAACCACTTGCCGCCGGTCAGGTTCGCCGAACCCAGCAGCTGGCGGTAGTACCACTGCCCGCGGGTCTCGCTCTTGGTCTCCTCGATGGTGAACTCGTGGGTGCCCTCGGGGAAGTGGCCGCAGAAGATGATCGTGTACGACCACACGTTGCGCATCAGGTTGGCGGTCATGTTGCCGGCGAAGACGAACGGCGCGAACGGACCGGCCAGCAGCGGGAACGCCACGTAGTCCTTGATGGTCTGCTTGCGGACCTTGGCCCACATCTCACGCAGCATGTCCTTCTTGTCCCGGAGGCGGATTTCACCGGTGCGGATGCGCTCGGCCTCCAGCTCGTGCAGCGCAACGCCGTACTGGAAGAACACCATCAGCAGGAAGGCGTAGACCGGGTTGCCCAGGAAGTACGGGCTCCACTTCTGGTCCTCGCTCATCCGCAGGATGCCGTAGCCGATGTCGCGGTCCATGTCGACGATGTTGGTGTAGGTGTGGTGCATGTAGTTGTGCGAGTGCCGCCACTGGTTGGACGGGCAGGCCGAGTCCCATTCGAAGTTCTGGCCGCGCAGCGCCGGGTCACCCATCCAGTCGTACTGGCCGTGCATGACGTTGTGGCCGATCTCCATGTTGTCGAGGATTTTCGACAGCCCGAGCATCACGGTGCCGACGGGCCAGGCCGGCGGCAGGAACAGCAGGGCGCGGCCACCGACCTCGAGCTTGCGCTGCATGGCGATGATGTTGCGGATGTAGTCGGAGTCGCGGTCGCCGAGGTCGGCGAGGTGGCGTTCGCGGATGGCGTCGAGCGCGCGGCCGAACTCGTCGAACTGCTCGGGGGTCATGGGGGCGGGACGTTGTGCCATGGTTCGTCTCCTTTGGGTGTGGGCTGGTGGGGTGGTCTAGAGGTCGATCTGGACGTCGCCGCACGGGGCGGTCACGCAGATTTCGATGTTTTCGTCGGGGGCGGTCGAGACGGCGCCGGTGATCAGGTTCTTCACGGGGCCGCTGATCTTCTTGCGGGTGCAGGTGTGGCAGATGCCCATCCGGCAGCCGTTGGTCGGGTTCAGGCCGGCGGCCTCGGCCTGCTCGAGGATCGAGCGGCCGTCGTCCACGACGTCGACCTTGCTCTCGGTGAAGGCGACGCTGCCGCCGGAGACCTCGGTCGGGACCGCGATGACCGGGGGCACGAAGCTCTCGGACTGCGCGCCCGGCAGGAGGTCCTTGACCGCGTCGACTAGTGCCGGCGGGCCGCAGACGAACACCGCGTCGGGGTTGGGCATGGCGGCGGCCAGGTGGTCCGGACCGAAGTGGCCGCTGAGGTCACCGCGATTGGACCGGGTGTAGCTGTGCAGCACCTTCACGCCGGGCGTCGCCGCCAGCTCGGTGGCGTACGCGGCCTCTTCGGGGTTGCGGGCGTAGTGGAGGAACGCGACCTCGCCGTCGAAGTTCTCCTCCCGCAGCGTGCGCAGCATGGAGAGCACCGGGGTGATGCCGCTGCCGCCGGAGACCAACAGGATGCGGCGTGGACGCTCTGCAGGGAGGACGAAGTCACCGCCGACGGAGTCGAGGTGGACGACCATGCCGGGCTCGGCGTGCTCGAACAGGTGAGTGGAGACCAGACCGCCGTCGTGCAGGCCGACGGTCAGCTCGATGACGGGGCTGCCCTCGGAGTTGGCCGGTGAGTAGCACCGGGTGCGGCGACGGCCGTCGATCTCGACGGTCAGGTTGATGTGCTGGCCGGCTTTGAAGCCCTGCCAGGCGTCGTTGGGCTGCAGGGTCAGGGTGACGCTGCGCGGCGTCTGCCGGCGGACCGCGACCACCTTGGCGCGGGCATCGTTGACAGTCCAGGTGCGGTCGAAAACCTCGGTGTACCGGTCCACGCCGTGCGGGCCGGTGAGGATGCCAACCAGGGCGGAGCGCCGAACTCGGCGGCTCAAAGTTTCGGTAAACATGTGTACACAGTGGCTGATTTCAACCGTTCGCGTCAAGGGTTAAACCGCAGGTTGTTGCCCGCATCACACGGTGAACATACGTACTGGTAACTCATACACATTTGTATCGAACTGCGGTTTCGTCGCGCTGTGTAAACTTTGTTCGGTGAACAGTCGTACCCCTGGTTCACGCGACCGGAGGTCCAGCCGCTCATCAAGCTCCCGCGTCCAGGACAGCCTCTCGCGCGAAGAGCGCAAGGAAGCCACCCGCCGCGCCATCATCGCGGCCGCCCTCAAGCTGCTCGACGAGGACAGTTTCAGCGCGCTCAGCCTGCGTGAGGTCACCCGCGAGGCCGGCATCGTGCCCGCCGCCTTCTACCGGCACTTCGAAACCATGGACGCCCTCGGCCTGGTACTGATCGACGAGTCGTTCCGCGCCCTGCGGGAGATGCTCCGTGGCGGCCGCGCCGGGCAACTCGACCCCAAACGCATCATCGAGTCCTCGGTCGACATCCTGTTCAGCAGCGTCGCCGAACGCCCCGAGCACTGGCGCTTCATCAGCCGCGAACGCAACAGCGGCGTCACCGCGCTGCGCTATGCGATCCGCACAGAGATCCGGTTGATCACCTCAGAGCTCGCGATCGACCTGGGTCGGCTGCCCGGGCTCACCACCTGGAGCGCCGAGGACCTGAACATCGTGGCCGGACTGTTCGTCAACACGATGATGACCACAGCCGAATCCATCGACGACGCCAATGACGCCAAAGCACTGGACGACGTGAAGCGGACCGCGCGCAAGCAGTTGCGCATGATCGCCGTCGGCGTGGCCGGGTGGCACAGCGGCTAACGTCAGGCGCATGACAACGCTGTCGCTCGCCTATCCCCGCCCTGAGATCGCCGTCCTCACCCTGAACCGGCCGGAAAAGCTCAACGCGCTGAACTTCGAACTCGTCGAAGCACTGCACAGCACCCTCGAGGACATCCACCGGAACAACGAGTGCCGCGTCGTCGTACTCACCGGCGCCGGTCGCGGATTCTGTTCGGGCCTGGACCTTTCCGACCCCAACCCGCCGGAAGCCGGTGGTGGACTCGAATTTCCGCGGTCGGGCATGCGCTGGCAGGAACGGATCGCCGAGCTGACGACCCGCATCCAGAACCTGCGCCAGCCGGTGATCGCCGCGGTCAACGGGCCCGCTTACGGTGGCGGCTTTGCCATCGCGCTGGCCGCCGACATCCGCATCGCCGGACCCGGCGCACGATTCTGCACGCAGTTCATCAAGCTGGGCATCGGTGGTTGCGACATCGGGGTGAGCTACACCCTCCCCCGGGTCGTCGGCGCCGGGCAGGCGTTCGACCTGATCCTCACGGCCCGGACAGTCGAGGCCGACGAGGCGCTGCGTCTGGGGCTGGTCTCGCGCCTGTCGGCCGACGACGTGGTCGCCGACGCCCTGGCGATCGCCGAAACCTTGTGCGGCTATGGAGAGTTCGGCGTCGAGTCGACCAAGCAGGTGCTGTGGGCCAACCTTGAAGCGCCCAGCCTGCAGGCCGCCCTGCACGTCGAGAACCGCAGCCAGATTCTTGCCGCCTCGCGCCAAATCGATTTGGCGGCCAAGGCGTTCGGCAACCGGTAGCCGCGGCGGTCCGGGTCAGGCAACCAGCGAGGGACTCGTCGGCACCCGCTTCTTCAGTCGTGCCACGCGGTGCAGCTGACCGAAGATGTTCAACGACGTCAGCATCGGGATGCCCCCGACGAAGGTCCGGAACGAGGGATGGCCGCCGTGCACCTGCAGCTCGTAGAGGCACCCGACGACGTAGAAGAAGCCCATGGTGAAGAGGACGGCTGGTATCGCGTAGGCCAGCGGTGCGCCGGCGTCGGACACCAGTTCGTGCGCATAGTCGATCTCATCCTGCGACATCGGTTGGCCTTCACGCACTTTGGCCAACACCGCTTTGTGGGCGCCCACCTGTTCACCCAGCGGTGCCGGTGGGCGCCGCTCCAAGCCGCGGACGTACACGAAGACGCACGCGACCAGGGTCAGTGCCAGCAGCCCGGCGAGCATGGTCAGACCACCCCACAACTCGATGCCCGTCATGCGTCTCCTCCGTGCCGTCGCGCGCCTGCACCCGATCCACTGACCGCGGGATCGCCGTCCTCCCACAGCAGCAGCTGCCGCACGGCCTGGCGTGATCCGTAGGGCTGCAGCATCTGGCTCGCGGGGCGCGGCCGCACCCTCAGCGGCCACCAGAACCACCGTCCGAGCAGCGCCGCGATGGCCGGCGTCATGAACGACCGCACGATCAACGTGTCGAACAGCAGGCCGAGGGCGATGGTCGTGCCGATCTGACCGAGGACCCGAAGGTCGGCGAATACGAAGGACGCCATGGTGGCGGCGAACACCAGCCCGGCCGAGGTCACCACGGCGCCGGACCCCGCCATCGCCCGGATGTGCCGGTGTTGATGCCGGCGTGGATCTCCTCCTTGAACCGGGAGACCAGCAGCAGGTTGTAGTCCGACCCCACTGCCAACAGCAGAATGACGGCCAGCGCCAACACGATCCAGTACAGCTCGATGCCGAAGATGTCCTGCCAGATCAACACGGAGAGGCCGAACGAGGCGCCCAACGACAGCGCCACGGTGCCGACGATGATGACGGCGGCGACAATGCTTCGCGTGATGAACATCATCACCAGCAGGATCAGACTCAGCGCGGCGATGCCGGCGATCATGAGGTCGTATTTGGCGCCGTCCTGAATGTCCTTGTAGGTGGCTGCAGTTCCCGCGAGATAGATCTTCGACCCGCCCAGCGGCGTGCCCTTGACAGCCTGTTGCGCGGCATGCCTGATTTCGGCGATGTGCGAAATGCCTTCGGGCGTTGCGGGATCGCCGTCGTGCGTGATGATCATCCGGGCGGCCTTGCCGTCCGGCGACATGAACAGCTTCATACCGCGCTGGAACTCGGGGTTCGTGAACGCCTCGGGTGGAAGATAGAAGGAGTCGTCGGTTTTCGACGCGTCGTACGCCTGGCCCAGCGCGGTGGCATTCTGCAGCGACGCGGCAGCCTGGTCGTTGAGACCTTTGTTCGTCGCGTAGTTCGTCATCGTCAGTTCGCGGTTGGTCTGCTGGCTGGCAATCTGCGGCGGGATCAACGCGAGCAACTTCGGCTGCAGCGCATCGAGTTTGGCGATGCTCCCCGCGACGTCATTCAATTGATCGGTCAGGTCGTCGATGCCGTCGAGCGCGTCGAATATGGATCGCAAGGCGGCGCAGACGGGGATGTCGTAGCAGTGCGGCTCCCAGTAGAAGTAATTGCGCAGCGGGCGGAAGAAATCGTCGAAGTTGGCGATCTTGTCACGCAGGTCCTGGGCGGTCGCGACCGTCTGCTGGAATGCCGTGGCCTGCTCGTGCGTGATACCGCTCGACTGTTGTTGCAGCGAATACTGCTGTCGCAGAATGTCGATCGACTTGTTGATCACCTCGACCTGCTTCAGCAGGTCATCGCTGCGCGCCTGCTGGAACGGCAGGTTGTTGATCTGCCCGGCGTTCCCGGCACTGATCAGAAACGGTATCGACGAGTGGTCCAGTGGCGTCCCCAGCGGCCGGGTGATCGACTGCACCTGCGCGATGCCGTCGGTGTGGAAAACCGCTTTCGCGACGCGCTCGAGCAGGATCATGTCGGTGGAGTTCCGCAGATCGTGGTCGGCTTCGATCATCAGCAGTTCGGGGTTGAGCCGGGCCTAGGAGAAGTGCCGTTCGGCGGCGGCGTAGCCGATGTTGGCGGGCGCGTTGGCAGGCATGTACGGGCGGGTGTCGTAACTCGTCTTGTACCCGGGCAGGGCGATCAGGCCGATGAGGGCCACGGCGACGGTCACCGCCAGGATGGGGCCGGGCCAGCGCACGATGGCCGTACCGATGCGCCGCCACCCTTGCGTCTGCAGCTGGCGTACCGGTTCGAAGAGGCCGAAGTGCCGGCCGATGCACAGCAGTGCGGGCGCGAGCGTCAACGCAGCCACCACGGCGACGAGAACGCCTGTGCCGGCCGGGATTCCGAGGCTCTCGAAGTACGGCAACCGGGTAAATGTCAGGCAGAACACCGCGCCCGCGATGGTCAGACCCGAACCCAGGATGATGTGCGAGGTGCCGTGATACATCGTGTTGTAAGCCGAGATCCGGTCCTCCCCCGCATAACGGGCCTCGTGGAAGCGGCCGAGGAGGAAGATCGCGTAGTCCGTGCCGGCGGCGATGACCAGGAGCGTCAGCAGGTTTGTCGAGTATGTCGACAGCTCGATGATGCCCGCGTTGGCGAGCGAGGCGACGACGCCGCGGGACGCGGTCAGCTCCATCATCACCGTGAAGATCACCATGATCACCGTGGTGAAACGTCGGTAGAGCGAGAACAGCATCACCATGATGACGCCGATGGTGATCAGCGTGGTCTTCAGCGTCCCGTGGCGGCCCACCTCGAACTGGTCGGTGATCAGCGGCGCGGCACCGGTGAGATACACCTTCAAACCCGATGGCGGCGGGGTGGTTTCGATGGTCTTGCGGACGGAATCGACGGACTCGTTGGCCAGCGACTCACCCTGATTGCCGGCGAGATACACCTGCACCAGCGCGGCCTTGCCGTCAGCGCTCTGCGAGCCGGCCGCCGTCAGCGGGTCACCCCAGAAGTTCTGCACGTGCTGGACGTGTTTGGTGTCGGCGGTGAGCTTGTCGATCAGGCCGTCGTAGTAGTGGTGCGCAGCAGCGCCCAACGGCTGGTCACCCTCGAGGACGATCATCGCCGAACTGTCGGAATCGAACTCGTGGAACACCTTGCCGATCCGCTTCGCCGCCTGCAGCGACGGTGCGTCCGTCGGGCTCAGCGACACGTTGTGCGACTCAGCCACGGTCTCCAGCTGCGGCACAAAGACATTCGTGACCACGGCCAGGCCCAGCCAGAAGAACGCGATCAGCACCGAGTATCGGCGGATGAAGTCGGGAACGCGGTTCGCGCTCATCCTGATTTGTCCAGACAGTAGGTGAAGGCGTGCACGGTGTTGACCGTTCTCTCGTCCTTGACGGCGTCATCAATGGTGATGCGGCAGCCGATCGAGTCGCTGTCGCCCTGGGCCTGGAGATTGACGAACACCGCGGGCTGCGTGGTGGTCGTGTCGTAGGTCCACGGCAACGTGACGGCGTCGGCGCGCTGCGGTTGGGCATTGACGTCCAGGTAGGTGACGGTGGCGACCGTTCCCGGCGGTCCGTAGACCTCCATCACCACGTGCTTGGGGTTGAAGGGCACGATGTCGTTCACCGCGCCACTCGGGGTCGAGGTGACGTCATGCGAGGCGAAGATGCCCTGCAATCGGTACACCGCGAACCCGGCGACCACGACCACCATCACGGCCACCACGTACATCCAGTGCTGACCGAGCCGGCGTCTGATCGAAAGTCGCTGCATCCGTGAACCTTTCGCACGGGTGGGCGCGAACTGCGCGGAACATGTCTATGGCGTTGTTCATCAACGAGGTTGACGGTATGACATTAGCCCCGCCGGAGCTATAATTCAACACGTAAAGAATTCTGTGAATCAGGGAGTCGAATGACCCAGCGACCCACCCGGGGTGGACGCCGCCCGGGGCCCAACGGGACCCGCGAGGCGATCGAGCAGACCGCACGAAAGCTGTTCGCGGAGTTGGGGTATGAGCGGACGTCGCTGCGGCAGATCGCGCTGCAGGCCGGTGTCGACCCCGCGCTGGTCAGCCACTTCTACGGCAAGAAGCGGGACCTGTTCCTTGCCGTGGTCGAGCTTCCGGTGGAACCGGCCGCGATCATCGGCCGCGTACTCGACGGCGACAAGGACTCGGCGGGTCTGCGCCTGGCGACATTCATCATCGAGGTGCTGGACGACGAAGTCCGGCGCCGACCCATGATCGGCATGGTGCGCGCTGCCACAGCCGAGCCGGAAGCCGCGAAGCTGGTCCGGGACTTCCTGGCGCGCAAGATCATTGCGCCCATCGCCGAGGGTCTGGGCTCCGCCGATGCCGACTACCGCGCCGCGCTGGTCATGTCACAGGTCAACGGTTTCGCCATGGCGCGGCACGTCATCGGCCTCGAACCACTGGCCAACCGCTCGAACGAACAACTCGCCGCCGACCTCGGCGTGACGCTCCAGCGTTATCTACTCGGCGAGCTCGCGCCGGACTGAGCCAGCTCATGGCGGATGAGGCGCGAGCTGTTGGTGACAACGGCGACGGACGACGCATTGTGCAAGATCGCGGCCAGGACCGGGGACAGCCCGCCGACCGCTCCCAGTAGCAGCCCGACGGCGTTCACCGCGATCGACATGGCGTAGTTCTGCCGGATCACGCCGACCGCGTGGTCGCTGAGCCCTCGGACGTCGAGCAGCCGTCGGAGGTCGTCTGTCGACAGTGCCACGTCTGCGGTCTCGACGGCGACGTCGGTGCCGGCCAATCCCATGGCGATACCGATGTCCGCCGCGGCCAGCGCGGGTGCGTCGTTGACCCCGTCCCCCACCACCGCAACGGTGTAGCCCTCGTCATGCAGGGTGCGCACCAGCGCGAGCTTGTCCTCGGGTAGCGCGTTGGCTTTCCATTCCGTGATGCCGAGTTCGGCGGCGACTGCCTGCGCGGTCTCGGCGTGATCACCGGTGAGCATGACGATCCGGCGTACACCCGAGGACCGCAGGCGGGCAAGCACTTCTGCCGCTTCGGGGCGCACCTCGTCGCGAAGGCTGATCAAACCCACCAGTTCACCGTCGACGGCAAGCAGTAGCGGCGTCTCGGCCTGACGGCGCAGGCGCTGCACCCACTCCTCGGCTTCGCCGCACACGGTGACATTTTCCCGATCCAGGAGAGACGGGCTGCCAAGCAGCAATGTGCGGCCGTCGGCGCGGGTCCGCATGCCTAGACCGACGAGCACCTCGCACTCCTCGTGCGGCGGAATCACGATGTGTTTGTCTTCGGTCGAACGGATCACCGCCTCGGCCAACGGATGCCGTGAGTGAATCTCCGAACTCGCGGCGTACGCGAGAATTTCCTCGGGATTCCAACTCTCCTGGAAGGAAACAATGTTTGTGACAATGTGCCGGCCGAGAGTCAAGGTGCCGGTCTTGTCGAAGACCACGGCGTCGGCCCGGCCGGCCGCTTCCAGGTGCGAACCACCCTTGATCAGAATCCCGCGCCGGGCGCCGTTGCCGATCGCCGCGCTGATCGCGGTCGGAGTGGCCAGCCCCACGGCGCACGGGCACGCCACCAGCAGCATGGTCATCGCCCGGCGCACGTCGCCGGTGACGAGGAACGTCGCCGTTGCCAGAACGAATGAGGCGGGCACAAAGCGACGGGAGAAGTTCTCGCCCACCGTCTGGATCGGTGCCCGATCACGTTGCGCCTCTTCGACTCTCGCCACGATGCGGCCCAGCACGGTGTGACTGCCCACCGCCCGGGCCCGCACGACCACACGGCCCCGCACGACCACTGAACCCGCGTGAACAGCCGCACCGGGCGCCACGGTCACGGGCAGGGTCTCGCCCGTGATGGCCGACTGGTCGACGATCGCCTCGCCCGCGACGACGTCGCCGTCGACGGAAATCGCGACCTGCTCGTGAACGACGACCAGATCGCCGATCCGCAGCGCTTCGGCATTGACCTGCACTTCGGTGCCGTCGTCCAACTGCACCCAGGCGGTGTCCTGAACGCCGCGCAGCAGGTCCGCGATGGCTCGACGCGTACGACGCAGCGTCAGATCCTGAAGGTATTCACCGATGTTCAGCAGCCACAGCACCGTCAGTGCGACGACGTTCTCGCGCAGGACCAGGCTCGCTATGGTCGCCGCGGATACCAGCAGATCAGTGCCGGGCGACTTGCCGCGGCGCAGGGCTCGCAGCGCCCCGCGCAGGAAGGGGTATCCGGTGACGATGGTCGCGCCCGTCGCGAACGTCCGCGCGGCCGGCCCGAGCAGCCGCGGTCGGGACAGTCCGTAGCGACGGACTCCCAAGAGTGTCAGAGCCAGCGCACCGAGCGCCATTCGAAGTACATCGGCATTGTGAATGTCGGCCGAACGCGGCGAGCGGGCGGGCACCAGCTGGGCGGGGGTGGCTTGCGCGGCCCGGATCGCGGTCAGCAGCTCCGCGGTATCGCACCGCTGTGGCGAGTACCAGATCACCACCGACGCCGTGCGCGGGTACGCGTGGACGGTTCTGACGCCACCGACCTTGTCGACGGCGTCTTCGATCGCCACCGCACGCACGGCGTCACCCCGCAACCACGGGGTATGAACCCGAACCCGCCCCGCCGCAACGGATATCACCGTCAGTTCGGTGTCGGCATCGATGCTGGGCGCATCGGCCTCGTCGGTCAGCACATCAGTGGTCATGGGAATGTTCGGCGTCGGCCACCGACGGCGGGGGCACTTCTTCGCCGATCCGCTCGCGCGCCTCGGCCATCACATCGGCGACCTTCAGCCGGGCGTTCTCTGCGGCTTCCTCGGCTTTGCGAGTGCCGCGCAGCGCCCATGCTGCCGTGGTGACACTGGCTTCGTGGACCGGCGCCGCGCGCAGTGCCTTCCGCAGCACATCGTATGCCGCCACGCCGATGACGCCGGTGGCCACGGTCCGGGTGGCCTTGATCAGTGCTGGGTGAATCGACATCGGGCGGTACCTCTCGTCGTGTGATGTGTTGTTCAGTTCCGGTTTTCGGGCGTTCGGCAACGGTGCGGCATGAGTCGCGGTCGCGATCGGCGGATCAGGCCGACGCCGCGGACACATGTCATACCGACCAACGTAGTGCCTGACATCGGTGCTGTGGTGGGCTTGCATCAGTTGACGCGCCGGTAAGCACACGGCAGCGGCGCCGCGACACACTCAGACGTGGCTGTGCGCGGCGGTCCACGCCGGCAGCGGATCCGCGTAGCGCAGCCAAGCACTCGTGCCGGCCGCCATTTCGTCGTCGGTGAGCAGCGCTGAGTCGAGAAGTGCTCGTACCGAACTTGTTTCGAGGCGGACACCGATGAAGACGATCTCCTGACCCGGCTCGATGTCGGTGCTCGTCCAGTATTGCGCGGGCTCGATCGTGAGATTGGGGCCGGCCTGCGACCAGATGGCGGCGATGTTCGGCCGGGTCGCTATCCAACAGAAACCCTTGCTGCGCAGCAGGCCTCGCACCTGGTCGAGGGCCTCGGCGAGACGTTGCGGATGGAACGGACGAGCAGCGCGGAACGTCATGCTGCTGATGCCGTATTCCTCGGTTTCGGGGGTGTGCCCATTGGCGATCTCCTCATCCCACCCGGGCGCTTCCGCTGCCAGTTCCGGATCGAACAACCCGGTGTCCAAAACGGTTGCCAACGGGACGATCCCGTGCTCGGTGTGCTCGATCCGCGCGGTGGGGTTGAGGCGCCGCACGACGGCCTCGACGGTCGCGATCGTCTTGGCGCTCACCAGGTCGGTCTTGTTGACCAGGATGACGTCGGCGAACTCGACCTGATCGACCAGCAGATCGGCGATGTTGCGGCCGTCGCCGTCGGCCACCGCCAGGTTCCGATCGGCCAGCGCCTCCCCGCGCGCCAATTCCGGCAGGAAGGTGCACGCGTCGATGACGGTGACCATCGTGTCGAGTCGGGCCAGCTCGGACAGGATGAAACCGTCCTCGAACTCCCAGCTGAAGGTCGCCGCCACCGGCATCGGCTCGGAGATGCCCGTCGATTCGATCACGATCTGGTCGAATCGGTTCTGCCGGGCCAGATCCGCGACCGCGGTGATGAGGTCTTCACGCAGCGTGCAGCAGATGCAGCCATTGGTGAGCTCGACGAGCTTCTCTTCGGTCCGGTCGAGATGCCCCTGCCCCGCGATGAGCGCCGCGTCGATGTTCACCTCGCTCATGTCATTGACGATCACCGCCACCCGGCGACCCTCCCGGTTGGCGAGGATGTGGTTGAGCAGCGTGGTCTTGCCTGCTCCCAGGAAGCCCGAAAGCACGGTCACCGGAATGAGGTCAGCTGAGGTCGAGGACATGCCCTTAACGATAATGATTTTCATTAAGGAATGCGAGTCGACCGGTTGGAATAATCCGGACTGTGGTCCGGTTGGGCAGTGCAGAGTCCGGACGAGCCGGTGCTCACACGAGAGACAAAGGACAGGCACATGACCACCGCAACCGTTCCCCTCAGCGTCGGCACCTGGGCGATCGACACCGCCCACTCCACCGTCGAGTTCTCGGTACGCCACCTGATGGTCAGCAAGGTCCGCGGGAAATTCGAGAACTTCAGTGGCACCATCACCGTCGACGCGGACGGCACGCCGTCGGTCACCGCCGAGATCGACGTGACATCCCTGAACACCGGCAACGAGCAGCGCGACGGCCACGTCAAGTCGGCCGACTTCTTCGACGCCGAGAACCACCCCGTCGCGACCTTCGTGTCGACCGCCGTGCGACCCAAAGGCGATTCATACCTCCTCGACGGCAACCTGACCATCAAGGGCAACACCCGCCCGGTCACGCTGAACCTGGAATTCAACGGCGTGAGCCCCGGCATGGGTCAGGGCGAAGTCTCCGGCTACGAAGCGTCAGTTGTCATCAACCGCAAGGACTTCGGCGTCGACCTCGACCTGCCCATGGAGACCGGTGGCGCCGTCGTCGGCGACAAGGTGACCATTACCCTCGACATCGAGGCCGTCAAGCAAGCCTGATCGAAGAGACGACGCCGGGCCGGGTTCCCCGTCCTGTCGCCCGGCCCGGCGCCGTCCATCGCCATCGCTTGCGTTCATTCCGGCCAGGCGTTGCCCTGAATGAGGTCAACCATATTGATCCGTTCGAACGAGGGATCGAAGTGCGCCAGCACGTCGTCGTTCATCGTCCCGAACGTGGTGAGCGGACGGTGGGCCATGCCGTCGTTGAAGGCCCGCAGGATGCGGTTTTTGAAGTCGGGACGCGGATGGGCGGCAACCACTTCGGCGCGCTGTTGGTCGCTGATCTCGTCGAGGCCCAGGCCGATGACGTCGGTTTCGACGCCCATGATCACCGTCGCGACCTCGGGTGCCAGGTGATACGGGACCTCCGGCGTGGTGTGCAGCGCGATCGCCAACCACACATTCGTCGCTTCCTGCTCGCTACGGCCGAAGTCCAGCAACAGTTTTCGAGCCAAGTCGGCACCGTCGATCTCGAACCGCTGATGCTTGGTGCCGTACTCCGTCGTGAGGCCCAGGTCGTGGAACATGCCGCCCACGTAGGCAAGTTCCGGGTCGACATCAAGGCCCCGCGCAGCGGCCTTCAACGATCCCCACAGGAACACCCGACGGGAATGGTTGAACAAGGTGTCGTCGGTCGCCTTCCGGACGATCGAGGTGGCCTCCCGGACCAACTCGGTATCCGGAATCGTCACTCCTGCAATGACTTCGGTCATGATCGTCAACCTTCCATCGGACTAAATTGGATACGTTCCATTTTGTCCGCGGATTGACCAGACTTACAGGGCGCGCAATGCCACGCATCCCACAAATTAGGACATGTCAGACGTACTTCTCGTGCACGTAGCACCACCGCCAGTTCTCACCCGGCTCAAAGGACTGCACGATCTCGTGCCCCGGGGTCTGCGCGTGCGCACTCGCATGTTTCATCGGCGACGAATCGCAACAGCCGACATGCCCGCACGTCAGACACAACCGCAGGTGCACCCAGCGGCTGCCGGCCGCAATGCAGTCCTGGCAGCCCTTGGTGGTCTGCGGGGTGACCAGGCGGACGTTCTTCAAGTGCGAGTCGCCGAAGATGGATGCCACGGCCTCCACGGTAACCCCCAGTTGCGGCGGGATCACCTGGACGCGTCGGACCGAACGTCAGAGAGGAGCATCTCGGCCAACTTCGCGCTCGCCGGTCCGATCTGTGATTGCTCCGCCGATGCCAGATAGATCTGCCACACGATCGCGGGTCGAATTTCTATGGCGCGCAGGTCCGGAAAGTTCGCGGCTTCACTGCCCGGCATGATGATGGTGCCCAATCCGTGCTGAACCAGCCTGGCCGCGATCGAATACTCGAGTGCCACCTCGTGCGGTGTCCGGGCAGACACGCCGGCCGCCGAAAAGGCCGATTCCACAAGCCTTCTGAGCCCGAACTCGGGCGGGAACCCGATGAGGTCCTCGTCGCGGAGCTCCGTGAGGTCCACGTGCTGACGCTGCGCCAGGCCGTGGTCGGCACGGCAGACGAAGACCATCGGCTCCTCGCACATCAACTGCATCTGAACCCGCGGCGGAAACCGGTCGGGCGCGGACACCAGCGCGAGGTCCAGTGATCCTTCAGCGATCGCGGAAAGGTAAGCAGCCGAGCCTGTTTGACTCTGCCGCAGCCTGATCTGGACAAAGGGGTACGTGCGGTGGAACTCCCCCAGCACCTTGGGCACATCCAAGGTACCGAACGAGATGAGCGAACCCAGATCGACGGTTCCGGACAACTCCCCACGGAAGTCGCTGAGCGAATCCTTGGCCAACCGCGCGGTCTGGATAACCCGGCGGGCATGTTCGCGAAACAACTCACCCGCCGGCGTGATCTTGATCTGCTGCTTGGTCCGATCGAACAGTTCGACGCCGAGCTCCTTCTCCAGCTTCCCAATCGACATCGACAGCGCGGATTGCACGACATGGGCCTGCTCCGCGGCGCGCGAGAAGTTCATCGCGCCGGCCACCGCGAGGAAGTGTTCGAGCTGGCGCAGTTCCATCGCCTCAACCTATCAATAGCGCTGATCAAAAAGATCAAATCTAGTCATTGGACTTGATGGGTATGGATTGCTCTGATGGAGGAGACGCAAGGAGGAAACGTCATGCAAGCCATGGCAGTGAGCGATCGCGAAGCCGGCATCAAGGGCATGTCCCTGACGGAACTGCCGTACCCGCATGCCGCCGAGAACGACGTCGTCGTCCGCGTACATGCCGCCGGGTTCACGCCCGGTGAATCGGACTGGCCCGCCACCTGGACGGACCGTGCGGGACGCGACCGGACCCCGAGCGTGCCCGGCCATGAGCTTTCCGGGGTCGTCGTCGAGTTAGGGTACGGCACAACGGGATTGACCGTCGGACAGCGGGTGTTCGGGCTGGCCGACTGGGCACGTGACGGGTCGCTCGCCGAGTACACTGCCGTCGAGGCCCGCAATCTCGCACCGCTGCCGGCCGATATCGACCACGTCATCGCCGCCGCGCTTCCCATTTCGGGACTGACGGCCTGGCAGGGCCTGTTCACGCACGGTCACCTCACCCCCGGCCAGACGGTCCTGATTCACGGCGCGGCGGGCGGCGTCGGCTCGATCGCGGTACAGCTGGCTCGTGAAGCCGGCGCCCACGTCATCGGGACCGGCCGCACCGCGGACCGCGACCGGACCCTCGCCCTCGGTGCCGACGCCTTCGTCGACCTCGACACCGACGAGCTGGAAGATGCCGGTGACATCGACCTCCTGTTGGACGTCATCGGCGGCGACATCCTCGCGCGCTCAACCGCTCTCGTGCGAGAGGGCGGCAGGGTCGTGACCATCGCGGAACCGCCCGAGATCTTCCCCCGGAACGGCCGCGCGCTGTTCTTCGTCGTCGAACCCGACCGCTCACAGCTGATCGAGCTCGTCAGCCGCGTGCGCGATGGCCGCCTCAAGCCGATCGTCGGCGCCGTCCGGCCGCTTGCCGATGCGGTAGCGGCATTCGCACCGGACAAGCGCACGCCGGGGAAGACCATCATCCAGATCGCCGGAGAGACTCGATGATCAGGATGCGCTGTGCAACAGTATCTTTGGTCGCCGCAGTGTTCGCGGGGACCACGGGGATTCCGTCCTCGACCGCCGATACCGGATCGCCACCCGTCGAGACGCTGACCCCACTGATCGAACAGGCACTCCCCGACGTGCCAGGTAAGACGTTCACGTCAGCGGTCGTCGAGTTCCCACCCGGCGCACGCGCGACACCGCACCGGCACGGCGATGCGTTCATCTACGCCTACGTCCTCGAGGGAACCGTGCGCAGCCAGGTCGACGATGCACCGGTCCGCGCCTACCACCAGGGCGAGAATTGGGTGGAGCAGCCCGGCGCCCACCATGTGCTCACCGAGAACACCAGTCCGACGGAATCCGCCAAGCTCCTCGTCGTCTTCGTCTCGACCACCCGGGACGCACTGAAAGTCGACGACCCGCAGCGGTAAGTTGTTCGCCTGGCGGCTCCGCGCGAAAGCTGGTGGACTGGAGCCACTTCGGGGAGGAACGGGGCGGATACGGTGACACAGCGTTATGACGTCGTCGTCGCCGGTGGAGGTCCGTCTGGCGCCGCCGCGGCCTGGCAGGCGGCGCAGGTGGGCGCCAAGGTGCTGGTCGTGGACAAGGCAGAGTTTCCCCGTGACAAACCGTGTGGCGACGGCTTGACCGCCCGCGCCGTCGGCTACCTGCAGAAGATGGGCCTGGCCGACGAAGTCGCCACCTTCCACCGGGTCGACCGCGTCACGGTGTACAGCCCGAGTCGGTGGGAGATGTCCTTCCCGCGGCGCCCCGGCATGCCCGATCACGGACATACCGTCAGCCGAACCCATTTGGATACGGTGTTGCTCCGGCACGCCGAGAAGGCCGGGGCAGAAGTACGCGAGGGCGCCGAAGTGGCGGGCCCCGAACTCGATGCCGGCGGCCGCGTGGTCGGCGTGGTCCTCAAGACCGGAGAGAAGATCACTGCCGACGCGGTCATCGCCGCCGACGGCGCGTACTCCCCTGTCAAGCGCGCGCTGAACATCGATTCGGAGTACAACGGTTACTCCGCCATCGCGATCCGCGCCGAGATGCCCGCCAACCGGCCCGACACCGATTCGCTCGACATCCACCTCAAACTGCAGTTCCAGGGCGACCAGTTGCCCGGCTACGGCTGGGTGTTCCCGATGGGCAATGGCGTACTCAACGTCGGCGTGGGCTATGTCAACTGCTACCGGAACTGGCAGGCGATCAACGCCACGCAGTTACTCGGCAACTTTCTGCGGTCCCTGCCGCGGGACTGGGAACTGCCGTCGATCGCGGAACTGAAGAAGAGCAAGAGCGTGCGGGCGTGGCGCCTGCCGATGGGTTTCACCGCATGGCCGCCGTGGCGTCCGGGCGTGGTGTTCACCGGCGACGCCCTCGGTGCCGCCAAACCGGTTTCGGGCGCAGGCATTTCGAAGGCGCTCGAGGCCGGCCTGGGCGCCGGCGAGTGCGTCGTCGCGGCACTGCAGAACGGTGGCCCCGACGACTTCACCAACTACACCCAGCGCCTCGAGGCGGCCTGGGGCCGGGAGTACCGCATGGGCCGCTTCGGCCACAAGCTCGCCGGTATCCCCGCAATCCCGAACACCGGCATCAAGCTCCTCGACAAAGGATTCGTCCGCGACGCCGCCCTGCGGGTGATGTATGGAAAATCGCACGGTCCCCTGCACACGTACTGACGTTCTCTACCGCGGCGTCCCGCCGCCGTCGACGATGACGACCTGCCCGGTGATGTAACTGCCTGCGCCCGAACACAACAGCAGCGCCGTGCCCACCAGTTCGTCGGGGTTGGCGAGCCGCTTCAGCAGCGTGTTGGAGGCCATCACATCGATCACCGCCTGCGGGTTGTTGCGCACCATGTCGGTATCGACGGGTCCGGGGGCGATGGCGTTGACCCGGATGCCGTCGGCCGCGTAAGCGGCTGCCATCGACCTGGTGAACGACAGCAGCGCGGACTTGCCCGCGGCGTACATCGACACGAACGGCGCGAACTGGAAGGCACCGACCGACGACATGTTCAGGACCGCGGCGGCCGGGCTGGCCTTCAAGTGCGGCAACGCTTTCTGCACCAGGAACACCGGCCCACGCAGGTTGGCGTCGTACGACTTGGCCCACGCTTCGGGCGTCATCTCCCCCAGCGGCTGAGCCAGCGCGTTGGCCGCATTGTTCACGAGAACGTCGATGCCGCCGAACTCCGCGACGGTGGCATCCACCAGACGGTCGAGGTCATCGAGGTTGCCCATGTTGGTCGGCACGCCGATCGCCTTGCCGCCCAGGGTGCGCAGGTGCTCTGCCGCGGCCTCGCAGGCGTCGGGCTTGCGGCTCGCCACCACCACGTTGGCGCCGGCCAGGGTGAAGCCCTCGGCCATGGCGAGGCCGATACCGCGGGTCCCGCCGGTCACGATGGCGGTGCGGCCGGTCATGTCGAACAGGCGGTCAAATGTGGTGCGGTCCATGGCTAGCAGTAGAACACAGGGGCGCCTAGGCCCGGTTCGCCAACGTCCGCTCACTGACGAACTCCCGCTCCACCCCCGTCACCGGATCGGTGAAAGCCAGTCGGTGAGCCAGCAGCTGCAACGGCGTCGAGAAGTCGCCGGCGGCGACATCAAGCACCGTGGGGTACAACGGATCCCCGTCAATGGACAGACCGAGTGAGTTCATGTGCACCCGCAGTTGGTGGGTGCGACCCGTCGAGGGCGTCAGCCGGAACAGCCCATCCCCAGCCGGCTCGACGAAAGTCACCGCGTTGACCGCACCGGGCTCGATGACGGCCTGTAAAGACCCGCGCCGCTTCACAATTCGGTTCCGGATTTCGACGGGCTCGGCCAGCGTCCCGGCCGACGACCGCGCCAGATACGTCTTGGACACCGCGCCCGCCGCGAACATCGTCTGATACGCCCCGCGTACCTCACGCCGCGCGGTGAACACCAACACGCCCGCCGTCAGCCGGTCCAGCCGATGTGCCGGCGAGAGCTCCGATAACCCCAGCGACCGTCGCAACCGCACCAATGCCGTCTGCACCACGTGTCCGCCGCGCGGCATGGTGGCCAGGAAGTGCGGTTTGTCGACAACGACGATGTTCTCGTCGCGGTACAGCACCGGCACGTCGAACGGGACGACGACCTCGTCGGGCAGGTCCCGATACCAGTAGATGTACGCGCCGGCAGACAGCTCGGTCGTCTCATCGACCACTGATCCGTCAGCGCAAACCACCTCGCCGGCAAGGACTTTCGCAGCCGCGTCGTCGCCGAACCGCCCCCGGAGCTCGGCCAGCACCGGCCCGCCGTGCACCCGTAGCCTGGCAGGCCCGATCCCCTCGTATCCGGGACGGACGGGCAGGCTCAATCGAGCGGAACCGGCTCGAGAATCTCCGAACGGGCCTCGGGAGCCGCCGCGCGCAGGGCATCTGCCGATTCGTCGTCGGGCTGAGTCTGTGACAGCACCTCGGCTTCGACGCGGGCCAGATACGTCGCAACCTCGCGGTCGATGTCCTCGGCGCTCCAACCCAGCACGGGCGCAACAACTTCCGCGACCTCGCGGGCGCAGTCGACGCCGCGGTGCTGGTACTCGATGGAGATCCGCATGCGGCGGGCCAGGATGTCCTCGAGGTGCAGCGCGCCCTCGGCCGCGGCCGCGTACCAGGCCTCGACCTTGAGGTACACCGGCGCCTCGGTGATGGGTTCCAGCAGCTCGGGCCGGTCGGCCGCCATGTCCAGCACCTCGCCGATCAGTGAGCCGTAGCGGTCCAGCAGGTGCCGCACCCGGTAGGGATGCAGACCATAGTGCTGGCCCACGTGTTCGGTCTGGTTGATCAGCGCGAAGTAGCCGTCGGCGCCGAGCAGCGGCACCTTCTCGGTGATCGACGGCGCCACGCGCGTGGGCACGAACTCGCTGGCCGCGTCGATGGCGTCCTCACCCATGACCCGGTAGGTGGTGTACTTGCCGCCGGCGATGGCCACCAGGCCCGGGGCCGGCACCGCGACGGCGTGCTCGCGGGACAGCTTGGAGGTCTCCTCGCTCTCCCCGGCCAGCAGCGGGCGCAGGCCCGCGTAGACGCCGTCGATGTCGTCATGGTTGAGCGGGGTGGCCAGCACCTTGTTGACGTGTCCGAGGATGTAGTCGATGTCGGCCTTGGTCGCCGCCGGGTGCGCGAGGTCGAGGTTCCAGTCGGTGTCGGTGGTGCCGATGATCCAGTGCGTGCCCCACGGGATGACGAACAGCACCGACTTCTCGGTGCGCAGGATGATCGCCACCTCGCTGACGATGCGGTCCCGCGGGACGACGATGTGCACGCCCTTCGAGGCGCGGACCCGGAACCGGCCGCGCTGCTTCGACAGAGCCTGAATCTCGTCGGTCCACACGCCGGTCGCGTTGACCACCACATGGCCGCAGACCTCGGTCACCGCACCGGTTTCCGAATCGCGGACCCGCACACCGGTGACCCGGTCGCCTTCGCGGAGCAACGCCACGACCTGCGTCGAGGTGCGGACCACGGCACCGTAGTGCGCCGCGGTGCGGGCGACGGTCATGGTGTGCCGCGCGTCGTCAACGACGGTGTCGTAGTAGCGGATCGCACCGATCAGCGAACTGCGCTTGAGGCCCGGAGCCAGCCGCAGCGCGCCGGCTTTGAGCAGGTGCTTCTGCGCGGGCACCGACTTCGCGCCGCCGAGCTGGTCGTACAGGAAGATGCCCGCGGCGATGTAGGGGCGCTCCCAGACCCGCTTGGTCAGCGGGAACAGGAACGGCAGCGGCTTCACGAGGTGCGGCGCCAGAGTGGTCAGGGACAGTTCGCGTTCGTACAGCGCCTCACGAACCAGGCCGAACTCGAGCTGTTCGAGGTAGCGCAGGCCACCGTGGAACATCTTGCTGCTGCGGCTGGAGGTGCCGGAGGCGAAGTCGCGTGCCTCGACCAGGGCGACCTTCAGCCCGCGCGTCGCCGCGTCGAGCGCCGCACCGGCGCCGACGACACCGCCACCGATCACGATGACGTCGAACTGCTCGGAGCCCAACCGCTTCCACGCGGTGTCGCGTTGCCCGGGGCTCAGCAGGGTCTGACCGTTGCCCGGACCGGGAATCGGGTCACTCACGGCGGAACTCCTCGTGGTTACTCGTCGGTAGGCCTTGCGTGACCGAGCCTACGTGGTCGGCCCGGTTCGTGTGTCAGTCCAGATCGTCGTGAGCCATGAGCCGGCGGGCGGTCTCGATGATCGAGCCCGACAGCGACGGGTAGACCGACAGCGTCTGCGCCAGATCGGTCACCGAGATCCGGTTCTGCACCGCCAGCGCGATCGGCAGGATCAGCTCGGACGCGATCGGCGCAACCACGACGCCGCCGATCACCACGCCGGTGGCCGGGCGACAGAAGATCTTGACGAAACCGTGCTCGAGCAGCGACATCTTGGCCCGTGCGTTGGTGTTCAGCGGCAGCATCAGGGTGCGGGCCGGAACCGTGCCCGCGTCGATCGCGGACTGCGGCACGCCGACCGCGGCGATCTCCGGGCGGGTGAACACCGCCGCGGCTACCGTCCGCAGCTTGATCGGCGAAACCCCCTCGCCCAGTGCGTGATACATCGCGATGCGGCCCTGCATGGCGGCCACCGAGGCCAACGGCAGCAGCCCCGTGCAGTCACCTGCGGCATAGATGCCCGGCGCCTTGGTGCGCGACACCCGGTCGACCGTCAGGTAGTTGCCCGGGCCGAGCTCGATGCCGACCTTCTCCAGTCCCAGGCCCGAGGTGTTGGGCACCGACCCGATGCTCATCAGCGCATGGCTGCCCTCCACGACGCGGCCGTCGGCCAGGCTCACCTTGACGCCGGTGTCGGTGCGGACCACCGAATCGGCGCGCGCGTTCTTGACCAACGTCACACCGCGTTCGGAGAACACCTCCTCCAGCACGGCGGCGGCGTCGGAGTCCTCGTGCGGCAGGATCTGGTCGCGGCTGGCCACCACCGTGACCTTGACGCCCAGTTCGGTGTAGGCGTTGCAGAACTCGGCGCCGGTGACACCCGAGCCGACGATCACCAGGTGCTCCGGCAGGTCGGTGAGGTCGTACAGCTGGCGCCAATTCAAGATGCGTTCGCCGTCGGGCACCGCGTTGGGCAGCACGCGGGGGCTGGCACCGGTGGCGATCAGCACCACGTCGGCCTTCAACACGCCCGTGCGCCCATCGGGGGTCGTGACCTTGACGCGGTGGTGCGCCATGCCGGGGATGCTGTCGACGAGTTCGCCACAACCGGCCACCACGTTGACGCCGGCGCGCAGCAGCTGCCCGCCGATGTCGACCGACTGGCTCCGCGCCAGCGTCTTCACCCGGTTGTTGATCTGCGGCAACGAGATCTTGGCGTCCTCGATCTTGATGTCGAAGCCCAGCCCGTCGGCGCGGCGCAACTCGGTGCGCACGCCGGTGGAGGCGATGAAGGTCTTGGACGGCACACAGTCCCAGAGCACGCAGGCACCGCCGATGCCGTCCCGGTCGATGACGGTGACTTCGGTTGCGTCAGGGCCGTAACCGGCGGCAACGAGTGCTGCCTCATACCCGGCGGGACCGCCGCCGATGATCACGATGCGGGTAACCACGGCTACATCTAACCCTGAGTTGGGTGTTGGTCGCCGGACAACAAGCCGTAGGCTTGCCGAGTGCCGCTCTACGCCGCTTACGGATCGAACATGCATCCGGAGCAGATGCTTCAGCGGGCCCCTCATTCCCCGATGGCGGCCACGGGGTGGCTGCACGGCTGGCGGCTGACGTTCGCCGGCGCGGACATCGGCTGGGAGGGCGCGCTGGCGACGCTGGTCGAGGATCCGCTGTCGAAAGTCTTCGTCGTGCTCTACGACATGACCCGCGAGGACGAGGACCGCCTGGACCGCTGGGAAGGCTCCGAGCTCGGTATCCACAAGAAGATCCGCTGCCGGGTGCACCGGGTGTCGTCGGACACCTCGACCGAGCCCGTACTCGCGTGGCTGTACGTCGTCGACGCGTGGGAGGGCGGCCTGCCCTCAGCGCGCTACCTCGGCGTGATGGCCGAGGCCGCCGAGATCGCCGGCGCCCCCGCCGACTACGTCCACCACCTCCGCACCCGCCCCTCCCGCAACATCGGGCCGTAGGAGCTTCGCGCAACCCTCTTTCCCGCGAGCGGCCATTGCTCCTATGTCAAGCGGCCGGGGGTGTGTGGGGTTTTTGGTGTGGTTGGTTGAGGTGTAGGTCGGTGTGGAGGCTGCGGTAGACGGTTCGGCTGAGGTGGCGTTTGAGGC
>Ga0209051_1000190_pt1 | contig 109110 bp, 104 predicted proteins | sample AraplaCvi_mMS_r2_2_FD_184286 | JGI IMG/M metagenome (GOLD analysis project Ga0209051, IMG submission 184286) | Arabidopsis root microbial communities from North Carolina, USA - plate scrape MF_Cvi_mMS_r2 (SPAdes) (version 2) | ecosystem: Host-associated > Plants > Roots > Endosphere | place...
TGCCCAGCTTTCGGGCACGGTTACCGATGTCCGCTGGGGTGGCGCCGGAGAAGAACTGCCCCAACAAATCCGTCACCTGCCGAAACCGGGCCGCCTCATCCACCGGGCCTGGCGACCGGGCGCGAATATGGTTGATGCCCTTGACGATCGCATCGACATGCTCACCGGAGATCACCCCATCGCCGGCATGCGCGGCGAGCGTGGGCAGCGTCGGCAAGGCGCCGCCGACGCGGATCAGCCGCTCGGCCACCGACGGTGCACAGCCCAGCGACATCAACAGCTCCCGCGGCGTCCGGCCCTGCGCGGCCGCAACCCCGCACCGGTCCAACACCCCGACCGTCGTTGCGGTCAGGTGATCGATCACATTCCGCAGCCCCACCAGACCCCGCGCCACTTCGAGAGCGTCACCCCCAGTGATGTCATCGGGGATGACCACGTCGCGCAGCTGGTCGACAAACGATTGGAGATCCGGTGCGATTCCCATGCTTAATTTTATCGAACAAATGTTCGAAAGGCAAGGAATTTTTGTCTTATATCATGTGATGTATCAGGACATCGGTGACAGTTCTGCATCACGACTTCGGTGACAGTTGATGTATCAAGACATCGGTGACGTTTCGTCTGTTTTGGGGTGTGAGCCTCGGGGTTTTCCGTTGCCGACGTAGGTGACTCCGGGTGCGGGCCGGGTGTGCTCGATGAGGATTTCGCCGTCGAGGCCGGCCACGATGATCTTGTCGCCGTCGGTGGCGACTAAGACCTCTTGGAGGCCGTATTGGCCGCCGACTTTGTAGATGACCCCGGCGAGCATGAATGCGCCGGCGGTGTTCAGTGTCCTGACATGTGTGCTCGCCGGTAGCTCTGGTGCGGGCTGTAGCTGTTTGACTGCGGCCTGGATTTGTCTTATATCAGGACATCGGTGACAGTTCATCTTGTCCAGCGTGCGAGCCGCGAGATAGCCGACATACCTCCGCGCATCCGGTGGCGAGCTTGAATGGGCCGGGACGAACGTGTGTTGATGCAGTGCGTTCGGAAGGTGCGCAGTGGTACCCCGTTGGCCGACAGGCGCATCCACCAGACGCCGACGACCCAGCCTGGGGGAGCGGCTCGGTTGCGAACTCAGGCGCGCATCACCGACGGCCCCAACGCCTCATAGCGTGCCGCCTCCGCGGCCGGCAGTTCCGTGCCGGTGACGATCGTCTCGAAGTCGGATACCTCGGCGAACCGGCAGAAGCTCGTCTCGCCGAATTTGGAATCGGCGGCGACGAGGATGCGCCGCGTCGCGACAGACACCGCTGTCTGCTTGACCGCGGCCACGGCAGGGTCCGGGGTGGTCAGCCCGTGCTCGGGCGTGATGCCGTTGGTGCCGAGGTAGGCGACATCGATGACCAGGCTGCGCAATCGCTCGACGGCCCAGTTGTCCACCGTCGCCAGGGTCCGTCCGCGCATCCGTCCACCGAGCAGCAGCACCGTCACGGTCTCGCTGTGGGCGAGTGCTTCGGCGGCCAGCAGCGACGACGTCACCACTGTCAGCTGCTCGTCCGCCAGCCGCTCGGCGATCAGGCGTGGGGTGAAACCCTCATCCAGGTAAACGGTTTCAGCTCCGTGCAGCAGATCCGCGGCTGCGGCGGCGATCCGGTGTTTCTGGGCCAGGTCGACCTGGCTGCGGTACTCGACCGTCGATTCGAACGCGGCTGTCTCCAACGGTATGGCTCCGCCGTGGACCCGTTTGAGCATGCGCCGCCCGGCCAGCACCTTCAGGTCGCGGCGGATGGTCTCCGACGCCACGTTCAGTTCTTCGGCCAGCGCCAGCACCTCGACCCGCCCGCGGGTGCGGGCAAACTCGACGATGCGGCGCTGACGGCTGTCGGAATCCACGGATGACATTCTTGCGGTCGTCGTCTACCGGCTTTCGCTCAGCACCGCCCGAACCTCCTCGGGAGTGCTGGCGCGGCGCAACCGCTCCACCTCGTCCTTGTCCAGGAACACGTGGGCGATGCGGGTGAGAAGCGCCATGTGGTCCTTGCCGGCGCCGGCGATGCCCACCACGAACTCGGCGGGCTTGCCGTTCCAATCGATGGGTTCGGGATAGCGCACGAACGAGATGCCGGAATGGCGGATCGCGCCCTTGGCGTCGTTGGTGCCGTGCGGGATCGCCAGGCCGTTGCCCATGTACGTCGACACCGACTTCTCCCGCTCGTGCATGGCGTCGACGTAGGCCTCGTCGACGGCTCGGGCGGCGACCAGCAGCCGGCCGGCCTCCGTGATCGCGGCCGCAGCGGTGGTGGCCGAGCCGGCTAGCACGATCGAGTCGAGTGACAGCACATCGTCGGCGGCGGGTTCGGTTGGGGCCGTGGCCGATTCACCCGAAGTCCCCGAGGTGCCGTTGGTCCGTCCCAGTAGTTCGACGATTTCGTCGTAGCGGGGCGAGTTCATGAAGTCGTCGACCGAGACGTGGACCGCCGACGGCGTCTTCTGCCGCGCTCGCGCGGTGAGATCGCGATGGGTGACAGCCAGGCCATAGGTGTCGGTGAGATTGGAGATCGCCTGGTTGACCACCGTCACGCCGGTGATGCCGGCGTCTCGGATCTTCTTGCGTAGCACCGAGGCTCCCATCGCCGACGAACCCATGCCGGCGTCGCAGGCGAACACGATGTTGGAGATGGGAGCGGTCGAACCGCCGGTCAGTGCCGCGGCGACGCTGGACCGCTTGCCTTTCAGCGCTTCCATTTCGGCGGTGGCGGCGGCCAGATCGGGCTCATCGGTGGCGCGGTCGGTCTTGAGCAGTACGGCCGCCACCGCGAACGAGACGGCCGCTGCCCCGAGTACCGACAGCGTGACGCCGAGGTAGCTGCCGGACGCGGTCTGGGCGTAGACGGCGATGATCGAACCGGGTGCGGCGGGCGCGCGCAGGCCGGAGCCGAACAGCACATTGATGAAGACGCCCGTCATTCCGCCGAGGATGGTGGCGGCGATCAGCTTCGGCTTCATGAGTACGTACGGGAAGTAGATCTCATGGATGCCGCCGAGGAACTGGATGATCGCGGCGCCCGGTGCCGAGGCCTTGGCGGCGCCACGGCCGAACACCATGAACGCCAACAGGATTCCCAGGCCGGGGCCGGGATTTGCCTCCAGCAGGAACAGGACGGACTTGCCGGTGGCGAGCGCCTGGGTCGTGCCCAGTGGGGTGAGCACGCCATGGTTGATGGCGTTGTTGAGGAAGAGCACCTTGGCGGGCTCGATGAAGATCGAGGTCAGTGGCAGCAGGTCGTGTCCGACGAGGAAGTCGACGCCGTGGCCGGCGCCGCGGGTGAAGGCCGATACCACCGGGCCGACACCGAAGAACCCGATGACGGCCAGCACCAGACCGGCGATCCCGGCCGAGAAATTGTTCACCAACATCTCGAACCCGGGGCGGATCTTGCCGTCCCACAACGCATCCAGCTTCTTGATGACCCAGCCGCCCAAGGGCCCCATGATCATCGCGCCCATGAACATCGGCACATCGGACCCGGCAACCACGCCCATGGTGGTGATGGCGCCGACGACGGCTCCACGGGTTCCGTACACCATCCGCCCGCCGGTGGATCCGATGAGGATCGGCAGCAGGTAGGTGATCATCGGCCCGACGATGCCGCCCTTCTCGAAGGCTCCCCAGCCGCCGATGTGGGCCACCCAGCCGTCGGGGTTCTGCAGCGAGTGAAAGAGGCCGGGCAGCCAGCCGGTCTTGATGAACAGTGCAGTGATCAGGCCCCACGCGATGAAGGCGCCGATGTTCGGCATCACCATGTTCGACAGCGCGGTGCCGAGCTGCTGTACCCGCACGCGCAGACTGACGCGCTGGGGTGTTTCCGTCGTTGCAGTCACTGTGCTGGACCTCCGCTTGACCCACCGTGAAGGTGATGCCCGTCACATCACCGCGTGCTACGAGTAAAGCCCACAAATGGGCATGTTGGCAAGGAAATGGGCAAAAATGGGCAGACAAATGTTTGTATTTCTGCCCGAATTGGGGTTAGAGTGGCCGCAACGTGAACCACGCCACACCCGCCGGCCAGGCCGGAGAACCGGAAGGAACGCTATGAAAGCGCTGCGCTACTACGCACCCGAGGACGTCCGGCTCGAAGATGTGCCCGAGCCCGTGTGCGGGCCCGACGAGATCAAGATCCGGGTGCGCAACTGTTCGACCTGCGGCACCGATGTCAAAATCCTGCACAACGGGCATCAGAACCTGACCCCGCCGCGGACCATCGGGCATGAAATCGCCGGCGACATCGTCGAGGTCGGCGCCAACGTCAACGCCACGTACGGCACCGAATGGGCCGAGGGCGACCGCGTGCAGGTGATCGCCGCCGTGCCGTGCGGTGAGTGCCACGAATGCGCCAAAGGCTGGATGGCGGTGTGCCAGAACCAGACATCCATGGGCTACCAGTACGACGGCGGGTTCGCCGAGTACATGATCGTGCCCCGCCAGGTGCTCAAAGTCGATGGGCTGAACCGGATTCCGGACAACGTCGGCTATGACGAGGCCTCGGCCGCGGAACCGTTCGCCTGCGCCATCAACGCCCAGGATCTGCTGGGCATCGAGCCGGGTGACACCGTCGTGGTGTTCGGTGCGGGCCCGATCGGGTGCATGCACATCCGCATCGCGCGCGGTGTGCACAACTGCGGGCCGGTGTATCTCGTCGACGTCAACGACGCCCGGCTGAAGATGTCCGCCGACGCGGTGCACCCCGACGCGGTGATCAACGCGGCGGAGGTCGACGTCGTCGAGAAGGTCATGGCACTGACCGGCGGCCGTGGCGCCGATGTGGTGATCACCGCGACTGCCGCCAACATCACCCAGGAACAGGCCATCGCGATGGCCGCGCGCAACGGCCGCATCTCGTTCTTCGGCGGCCTGCCCAAGACCAACCCGACGATCACCTGCGATTCCAACGTGGTGCACTACCGGCAGTTGCACATCCACGGTGCCAACGGCTCCGCGCCTGAGCACAACAAGCGTGCGCTGCACTACATCTCGACCGGTCAGGTGCCGGTGAAGGACTTGATCACGCGGCACATCGCGCTCGATGAGGTCCTCGACGCGTTCGGCATCGTCCAGAACGGCGAGGCCATCAAGGTGACGGTGGAGCCCAGCGCAGTGCTCGTCTGAATCTCAGCCGCCGACGGCGGCGATGTAGCCGCCGATGGCGCCGATGCACAGGACGGCACACAGCCCCAGCGTGCCGACGGCAAATGGCCAGGCGCGCAGGCGCTTCACCAGCCGGATGACGGTCACGACCGTGCCGGCGACAGCAACCAGCAGGGCGGCGATGAAACCCGCCGCCATGGCGTTGATGCCGGCGTCGATGTGACAGGTCGCCGGCGGGCAGTAGTCGGTGAAGGCCAAAGCGAACACCGCGAAGAACGCGGCCACGCCGCCGCCGACGTAGGTGAGCACCAGTGCGCTGATCGACGCGGCGAGATCGCCGCTCGAGAGCGGGGGCTTGGCCGGCGCCGGCGGCGGATAGCCGTAGGTCATGGCGGGATGTTATCCGCGCCGAGCACGCTCGTCGCCCGAATTTGACGCACATGCCAACCCCTGCCGGGCGGATGTGCGTAACCTTCGGAGCTATGCGGCACTACTACACCGCCGAGCAGATCCGCGCGGCCGAGGCGCCGCTGTTGGCTTCCCTGCCCGATGGCGTGTTGATGCGTCGGGCAGCCTATGGCTTGGCGACGGCCATTGCCGCCGAACTCAAGTCCCGCACCGGTGGCGTCGCGGGTCGCCGGGTCTGCGCGGTCGTCGGCTCCGGGGACAACGGCGGCGACGCGTTGTGGGCAGCCACCTTTCTGCGCCGGCGCGGAGCCGGCACAACGGCCGTGCTGCTGAACCCGGACCGCACACACACCAAAGCGCTCGCAGCCTTCCGGGCCGCCGGCGGCAGAATCGTCGAAAGCATCCCAGAAGAAACGGATTTGGTGATCGACGGTGTCGTCGGCATCGGTGCCAGCGGGCCGCTACGGCCCAACGCCGCGGCCGTGTTCGCGGCCAACACCGCGCCCGTCGTCGCCGTCGACCTGCCCAGCGGTATCGACGTCCAGACCGGCGCCACCGACGGCCCCCACGTGCAGGCCACGCTGACCGTAACCTTCGGCGGCCTCAAACCTGTGCACGGACTGGCGGACTGCGGTCGCGTCGAACTCATCGACATCGGACTGGACCTGCCACAGCCGACGTTCCTCGGATTCGAAGCACGCGACGTCCGCGCCCGTTGGCCGGTGCCGCACCCGGCGGACGACAAGTACAGCCAGGGCGTCAAGGGCGTGCTCGCCGGGTCGGCGACCTACCCCGGCGCGGCGATCCTGAGCACCGGCGCCGCCGTCGCCGCGACCTCCGGCATGGTCCGTTACGCCGGTTCCGCCCACTCCGAGGTCGTGTCGCACTGGCCGGAAGTCGTTGCGGCGCCGGACGTGACGGCTGCGGGACGGGTCCAGGCGTGGGTCGTCGGCCCGGGACTCGGCACCGACGCCGCCGGCGACGAAGCACTGCGCTTCGCACTCGCCACGGACCTCCCCGTGATCGTCGACGCCGACGCGCTGACCCTGCTTGCTGCCGACCTCGACCTCGTGGCGGACCGCACGGCGCCCACAGTGCTGACCCCGCATGCCGGTGAATTCGCCCGGCTCGCAGGACATCCGCCGGGTTCCGACCGGGTCGCAGCTGCCCGTGAACTGGCCGACCGACTGGGCGCCACCGTCCTGTTGAAGGGCAACGTCACCATCATCGCGGAGCCGGGCGGCCCCACGTATCTCAATCCCGCCGGCCAATCCTGGGCTGCCACAGCCGGATCCGGCGATGTCCTGTCCGGCGTCATCGGCGCTCTGCTGGCGTCGGGTATCGCACCGGGCGAGGCCGCCGCGATGGCGGCGTTCGTCCACGCCCGTGCCGCCGATCTCGCGGCACACGATCCCGGCCCTCGTCCCGCGCCGACGTCGGCGCACCGCATCTTGGCCCATGTCCGGGCTGCCATCGCATCGCTCTAGGAAGGGATTTTTTGTGTCGCACAAGCATGTTCGTGCATCGGTCATGAGCCCCGCTTACACCGGCAGGCTCTCCACGGCACCGGTTCCGTCGCTGCGGCTACCCGACGACCCGATGGATCCGCAGGCCGCCTACCGCTTCATCCACGACGAGCTGATGCTCGACGGCAGTTCCCGCCTGAACCTCGCCACGTTCGTCACCACGTGGATGGATCCCGAGGCCGAGAAGCTGATGGCCGAGACGTTCGACAAGAACATGATCGACAAGGACGAATACCCGGCCACCGCGGCGATCGAGGCCCGGACGGTATCCATGGTGGCTGACCTGTTCCACGCCGACGACCTGCGCGACGACGACCCGTCGTCAGCGTGCGGGGTGTCCACCATCGGTTCCAGCGAGGCGGTGATGCTGGCCGGTCTGGCTCTCAAGTGGCGGTGGCGCGAGAAGGTGGCCGATTGGCAGGGCCGCACACCCAACCTGGTGATGGGCGCCAACGTCCAGGTGGTGTGGGAGAAGTTCTGCCGCTACTTCGACGTCGAGCCGCGGTACCTGCCGATGGCCGAGGACCGCTACGTCATCACCCCCGAACAGGTGCTCGCCAACGTCGACGAGGACACCATCGGTGTCGTCGGCATCCTCGGCACCACCTTCACCGGTGAGCTCGAACCCATCGCCGAGATTTGCGAGGCGCTGGACAAGCTCGCCGCCGACGGCGGGGTGGACGTGCCCGTGCACGTCGACGCGGCCAGCGGTGGTTTCGTGGTGCCGTTCCTGCACCCGCATCTGGAGTGGGACTTCCGGTTGCCGCGGGTGGTGTCGATCAATGTCAGCGGCCACAAGTACGGGCTGACCTATCCGGGCATCGGGTTCGTGGTCTGGCGCAGCAAGGAGCACCTGCCCGAGGACCTCGTCTTCCGGGTCAATTACCTGGGCGGCGACATGCCGACCTTCACGCTGAACTTCTCCCGGCCCGGCAACCAGGTCGTCGGCCAGTACTACAACTTCCTGCGCCTCGGCCGGGCCGGCTACGCGCAGATCATGCACTGCCTGTCGGACACCGCCCGCTGGATCGGTGACGAGCTGCGCAAGAGCGAGCACTTCGAGGTCATCACCGACGGCTCGGCCATCCCGGTGCTCGCTTGCCGTCTGAAGGGCAAGCGGCCCTACACCGAGTTCGACGTGTCACACGCGCTGCGGGCCTACGGCTGGCAGGTGCCGGCATACACCATGCCCGAGGGTGCGACGGACATCGCAGTGCTGCGTGTGGTGGTACGCGAGGGCTTCTCGGCGGACCTCGCCCGCGCCTTGCGAGACGACCTGATCACCGTCCTGAACAGCCTCGACGAGCTCAAACCGAAAGGCCAGTTCGACGACGTGCAGCCCTTCGCGCACTAGCTGCCGAGCACGCTCGGCGCGGGGCCCGACCGGGTCTGGGAGAATCGGAGGCGATATGAGCTCGCCCGACCTCCAACCCGCTGCCCAGGCCGTCATCGATCTGGGCGCAATTGCGCATAACGTGCGGCTCTTGCGGGAACGTGCAGGCAGTGCGGCGGTGATGGCGGTGGTCAAGGCCGACGGTTACGGGCACGGTGCGCCGCAGGTCGCGCGCGCCGCGCTGGCGGCGGGGGCCGCCGAGCTGGGCGTCACCAACATCGGTGAGGCGGTGGCGCTGCGGCAGGCCGGCATCACCGCGCCGGTGTTGTCGTGGCTGAACCTGCCCGGCACCGACTTCGCGCCCGCGTTGGCCGCCCGCGTGCAGGTGGCGGTGGCCTCGGTGCGCCAGTTCGACGACGTGCTCGACGCGGTGCGCCGCAGCGGCGCGCCGGCCACCCTGACCGTCAAGGTCGACACCGGCCTCAGCCGCAACGGCGTCAGCCCCGCCGAGTACCCAGCGCTGCTCGAGGCCATCGCCCGGGCCGCCGCCGACGGTGCGGTCCGGCCCCGCGGCATCATGAGTCACCTCGCGTGCGGCGACGAGCCGCAGCACCCGATGAACGACACGCAGGCCGCCCGCCTCACCGCGGCGCGCAAGCAGGCAGCGGCTGCCGGTGTGCACTTCGAAGTAGCGCACCTGGCCAACTCGCCCGCGACGCTGACGCGGCCCGATCTGCATTTCGATGTCGTGCGGCCGGGTATCGCGGTCTACGGGCAGACGCCGATCCCCGCGCTCGGTGATTTCGGCCTGCGACCCGTCATGACGCTGAAATGTCCTGTCGCCGCGGTACGTTCGATCAATGCCGGCGACGGTGTGTCGTACGGACACACGTGGATCGCCGACCGCGACACCACTGTCGGGCTCATTCCACTCGGCTATGCCGACGGGGTGTTCCGCGGCTTGAGCGGACGCATCGACGTCAGCATCAACGGCGCCCGATACCGCAACATCGGCCGAATCTGTATGGACCAGTTCGTCGTTGACCTCGGCCCCGACGGCGCCGGCGTCAAGGTGGGCGACGAGGCGGTGTTGTTCGGCTCGGGCGCGTCGGGTGAGCCGACGGCGCAGGACTGGGCCGAACTGCTGGGCACCATCAACTACGAGGTCGTGACCAGCCCGCGCGGCCGGATCGCCCGGACCTATCGCGAGTCGACGGGCTGACGTCCATGAGCGACAACAAGAATGCCCGGTGGCTGGCGGGCATGGCCGGTCTCACTGCCGTCGGGTCGGTCGCCGGAGTCAGCGTCGCCCGCTCGTTGCGTCGTCGTCGTGGTGAGGACCCTTACGCGGCTGAGGATTTCACCACGCTCGACGCCGACCGCGGATATGTGGTGACGGCCACCGACGGGGTGCCGCTGGCGGTGCGTGAGGTCGGCCCGAGAGACGCCCGGTTGACGGTGCTTTTCGCGCACGGTTTCTGTAACAGCATGGGCTCCTTCCATTTTCAGCGCGCCCGGCTGGCCGAGCGGTGGGGCGATCAGGTCCGCATGGTGTTCTACGACCAGCGCGGTCACGGCCGGTCCGCGGCGGGGCCGACCGACTCGTACACCGTCCCGCAGTTGGGGCAGGACCTCGAATCGGTGATGCGGGTGATGGCGCCGCGTGGTCCCGTGGTGCTGGTCGGGCACTCGATGGGCGGCATGACGGTGCTGTCCCACGCTCGGCAGTTCCCGAACAACTATCCTTCGCGGGTGTGCGGCGTGGCGATCCTTGCCTCTGCGGCACAAGGGGTTACGCGTTCGCCACTGGGTGAGGTGCTGCAGAATCCGGCGCTCGAGGCGGCGAAGGTCGCGGTGCGGTTCGCGCCCGGGGCGGTCAGTGCCGGCCGCGGTGCGGCGAAGGCTGTCATCGGCCCGGTGCTCAAGGCCGCGTCGTTCGGTGATGACGCGGTCAGCCCGTCGGTGGCGCGGTACGTCGAGAAGATGACGCACAACACGTCGATCCGCACGACTGTCGAGTTCCTGCACGCGCTCGAAACCCACGACGAGGCCGGCGCGCTGCCGGTGCTGCAGCACGTGCCCACCTTGATCGCCTGCGGCGACCACGATCTGCTCACCCCACTGGCGAAGTCCGAGGCGATGGCCCGGCAGTTGCCGAAGTCCGAACTGGTGATCGTCGAAGGGGCCGGGCACATGGTGCACATGGAGCAACCTGAACTGATCAACGAGGCGCTGGAGCGCTTCGTCGAGCACGCCACGCCGTCGCGGTTGGTGGCGCTGACCCGGCATCTGCGTGGAAAGGCCAAGCGCAATGGATGATTCGCACGGCACCGTGCATCTGCCGACCGAGGCCGACACCATGGCGCTCGGCGCGCGGTTCGGCGCCGAGCTGCGGGTCGGTGACGTCGTGGTGCTCACGGGTCCGCTGGGCGCTGGGAAAACCATGCTGGCCAAGGGAATTGCGCAGGGCATGGACGTCGATGGTGCGGTGACGTCGCCGTCGTACGTGCTGGCCCGGGTGCATCCGGCCCGTCGCGCCGGATACCCAGCCATGGTGCATGTCGACATGTACCGGCTGCTCGACTCGGGCAGCACCGACCTGCTCGGAGAACTCGATTCGCTCGACCTCGACACCGACCTCGATGACGCCGTGGTGGTCGTCGAGTGGGGCGAGGGTCTGGCCGAGCGCCTGTCGGCCAGCCATCTGGACATCCGGTTGGAGCGGGCCGACGACGACACCCGTACCGCCGTCTGGCATTGGAGCCGTGGATGATTCTCGCTATCGATACCGCCACCCCGGCCGTCACCGCAGGCGTCGCGCGGCGCACCGCGGCCGGTGTCGAGGTGCTGGCCGAACGGATCACCGTCGATGCCCGTGCGCACGCCGAGCAGTTGACGCCCAATGTGATTGCCGCCGTTGCCGATGCCGGTATCACGTTCGCCGACCTGGGAGCGGTGGTCGTCGGCTGCGGGCCGGGCCCGTTCACCGGGCTGCGTGTCGGCATGGCCACCGCGGCCGCGTACGGGCAGGCACTCGGCATCCCGGTGTACGGGGTGTGCAGCCTGGATGCGATTGCCCCGGCTACTCCGGGAGAACTGTTGGTGGTCACCGACGCCCGGCGCCGGGAGGTGTACTGGGCACGGTACCGCGACGGCGTGCGGGTCGACGGGCCCGCGGTGAGTGCCGCGGCGGACGTCGAGCCGGGCTCCGGCTCGGTGGCCGGCCCCGCCGCGCAGGCCGCGCTGTTCCCGTTGCCGTCGCTCGCGGTCGAGTACCCGACGGTGGCGGGACTCGTGACCGCCGCCGACTGGGACCAGCCGCCCGCCGCGCTGGTGCCGCTGTACCTGCGCCGCCCCGACGCGAAAACACTTGCCGAGCGGGGACTCTCGTGACCATCGAGTATGGCCGCCTGACGGTCGGCGACGCCGACCGGTGCGGCGAACTGGAAGCGATTCTGTTCCCCGGCGACGACCCGTGGCCGGCCGTCGCCTTCATCCGTGAGCTGGACTCGGCGCACAACCACTACGTCGCCGCGCGGGACGGCAAGCTGCTGGTGGGGTATGCCGGCATCAGCCGGCTGGGCCGCAAACCGCCGTTCGAGTACGAGGTGCACACCATCGGCGTCGATCCGGCCTACCAGGGGCAGGGTGTCGGCCGGGAGCTGCTGGACCGGCTGTTGACCATCGCCGACGGCGGCACCGTCTTCCTGGAGGTCCGCACCGACAACGAGCCCGCGATCGGCCTGTACGAAAGCGTCGGATTCGTGAAGATGGGTGTGCGCAAACGGTATTACCGGATCAGTGGCGCGGACGCGTACACCATGCGGCGCGACGCGGACGTGAGGAGCAATTCAGGCTCATGACAATCATCTTGGCAATCGAAAGTTCCTGTGACGAAACAGGCGTGGGCATCTGCGAACTGGCCGTAGAGAAGGACGGGTCGGTACGCGTTTCGTTGTTGGCCGACGAGGTCGCCTCCAGCGTCGACGAGCACACCCGCTACGGCGGTGTGGTTCCCGAGATCGCCTCGCGCGCGCACCTGGAGTCGTTGGGCCCCACCATGAGCCGGGCCCTTGCGACTGCCGGCATCGAGCGGCCCGATGTCGTGGCGGCGACCATCGGACCCGGCCTGGCCGGCGCCCTGTTGGTGGGTGTGGCTGCGGCCAAGGCTTATTCGGCGGCGTGGGGTGTGCCGTTCTACGGCGTCAACCACCTGGGCGGACACCTGGCCGCCGACGTCTACGACCACGGCCCGCTGCCCGAGAGCGTTGGCCTACTGGTGTCCGGTGGGCACACGCATCTGCTGCACGTTCGATCGCTGGGGGAGCCGATCGAGGAGCTCGGCAGCACTGTCGACGACGCGGCCGGCGAGGCATACGACAAGGTGGCGCGGCTGCTCGGCCTCGGCTACCCCGGCGGGCGAGTGCTCGACGAGCTGGCCCGCACCGGCAACCGGGACGCGATCGTGTTTCCGCGCGGCATGACCGGTCCGCGAGATGACCCCTACGCCTTCAGCTTTTCGGGGCTCAAGACCGCGGTCGCCCGCCACATGGAGAAACACCCGGACGCGTCGCACGCCGATGTGGCGGCCGGTTTCCAGGAGGCTGTCGCGGATGTGTTGACCCGCAAGGCCGTTCGTGCGGCCACCGACCTCGGTGTGTCGACGCTGCTGATCGCCGGGGGAGTCGCCGCCAATTCGCGGCTGCGTGAGCTGGCCGAAGAACGTTGTGCCGAGGCGGGTTTGACGCTTCGGGTGCCGCGACCACGACTGTGCACCGACAACGGCGCCATGATCGCGTCTTTCGCCGCACATCTCATCGCGGCGGGAGCCAAGCCGTCGCGTCTCGACGTGCCGAGCGACCCGGGACTGCCGGTCGTGAAGGGGCAGATCGCGTGAGCAACGACGTCGCGGACAAACTGGCCATCACCGAGCTGCTGTACCGGTACGCCGAGTTGATCGACGCCGGCGACTTCGACGGGGTGGGAGAGCTGTTGGGACGCAGCCGGTTCGGCGGACCGACTTCCGGCAGCGTCGAGGGCCGGAACCTGATCGCCAACACCTTCGCCCGCACCACCCGCCGATTCCCCGATCACGGGAACACCCCGCGCACTCGGCATCTGGTGCTCAATCCGATTGTCGAACTCGACGGCGATACCGCTCGTGCGCGGTCGACGTTCTGCGTCGTGCAGCAGACCGATACGGTGCCGCTGCAACCCATCGTGGTGGGCCGGTACGCCGATACGTTCGCGCGCGATGACGCCGGTTGGTACTTCACCGAACGCGTCGTGGATGTTCAGATGGTCGGCAATGTATCCGACCATCTGAACATCACCTTGGGATGAGGGGGAGTCGCAGCGCCCCCGGAGCGCCCTCCGGCACAACCGGTTTGACCGGCGCGACGGCGTCCACCCGGCGGTAGGGCAGCCCCTGCACGGGACGCAGGTCTTCCTCGCCCTTGTTGGGCCACATCGCCGCCGCCCGCTCGGCCTGGGCGGTGATGGTCAGCGACGGATTCACGCCCAGATTCGCCGAAACCGCCGACCCGTCAACGACACTCAGGGTCGGGTAGCCGTAGACCCGGTGGTACGGGTCGATGACCGCGTTGGAGGCATCCGAGCCGATGGCGCAACCGCCGAGGAAGTGCGCCGTCATCGGGACGTTGAACAGCTCGCCCCAGGTGCCGGCCGTCACGCCGTCGATCTTCTCGGCGACCCGCCGGGTCGCGTCGTTGCCGGCCGGGATCCACGTCGGGTTGGGCTGGCCGTGGCCCTGCTTGCTCGACAGGTGCCGGCCGCGCAGTCCGCGCTTGGTGAACGTGGTGATCGAGTTGTCCAGGTTCTGCATCACCAGCGAAATCACCGTGCGCTCACTCCAACTGCCGACCGTCAGCACCCGCAGCAGCGCGCGCGGATGCTTCACGGCCAGGCCGAGTGCCTTCAGCCACCGCGGCCAGCGGCCGCCGCCGTCGGTCATCAGGGTCTGCAGCAGGCCCATCGCGTTGGACCCCTTGCCGTAGCGCACCGACTCGATGTGGGTGTCGCTCGTCGGATGGAACGACGACGTGATGGCGACCCCGCGGGTCAGGTCCAGCGCCGGGTCGACTTTGTATTTCATTGCGCCGACGATGGATTCGGAGTTGGTGCGGGTGAGCACACCGAGCCGGTCCGACAGCTGGGGCAGGGTGCCGCTGTCCTTCATCTTGTGCAGCAGGTTCTGGGTGCCCCAGGTACCGGCGGCCAGGACGACGTGCCGCGCCGTGAAGGTCCGGCGGTTCTTGCGCAGGGTCCGGCCGGTGCGCACGGTGTCGATCTCCCAGATGCCGCTGGGGCTCTGCCGCACGGAGGCGACCGTCGTCAGCGGATGCACTGTGGCGCCGGCATTCTCGGCGAGACCAAGGTAGTTCTTCAGCAGCGTGTTCTTGGCGCCGTAGCGGCAGCCTGTCATGCAGCTGCCGCATTCGATGCATCCGGTGCGGGCCGGTCCGACGCCGCCGAAGAACGGGTCGGCCACGGTCTTGCCGGGTGCACCGAAGAACACCCCGACCGGGGTCTGGACGAACGTGTCGCCCACGCCCATGTCCTCGGCGACCGACTTCATGATCTCGTCGGCCGGGGTCATGCTCGGGTTGATCACCACTCCGAGCATGCGTCTGGCCTGGTCGTAGAACGGCGACAGCTCGTCGGACCAGTCGGTGATGTGGGCCCACTGCGGGTCGTTGAAGAACGTGGCGGGCGGCTTGTAGAGGGTGTTGGCGTAGTTCAGCGAACCGCCGCCGACGCCGGCCCCGGCCAGGATGACGACGTCCCGCAGCATGTGGATGCGCTGAATGCCGAAGCAGCCCAGCTTGGGCGCCCACACGAATTTCCGGACGTCCCAACTGGTTTTCGGGAACTGGTCGTCGGTGAACCGACGACCGGCCTCCAGAACGCCGACGCGGTAGCCCTTCTCGGTCAGCCGCAACGCCGTCACGCTGCCCCCGAATCCGGACCCGACGACGATCACGTCATAGTCGGTGTTGGACATGTACTTCTCCTCAGTTGGCAGTGAAGCGGCTGGTTTCGTCGTCGACCATGTCCATGGCGATGCGTCGTGCCCGAATGGCGGCCCGGTCGGCCTTGACGTTGATGTCGCGCCGGCGGGCACCGGGTTCATCGAGGCGCCGCTGAATCGTCTCCAGGATGGCGGCGTCGCGAACGGCCCACTCGTGGAACATGATCCGCAGATACTCGGTGACGCTGTCCTCGGCACTGGCGTAGTTGCGGGCCATCTGCAGGAAGACATGCGTCGAGCCGGGGGATTCGGGCGTGAACCCGTGAATGCGCAAGAGTCCGTATGACTCTCCGTCTGCGAGGTCGATGGCGTAGTGCTGCGTGTGCAGCGCGGGTGAGACGAAGGTGCCCTCTTCGCGCCGGGTGGCCACGGTTTCTTCCGGCAACCCGGTGATCGCCGACTCCCACGGCGCCAGCCGGCTCGGGGGAGTCGAGCGGGTGTAGGCCACCGAGCGTTCGGAGATCTCGACCTCGTTGAGCGGCGGCAGCTGCTGAATATCCGGCGGCACGACCTCGGGGTGCGTCACGAACACATCAGTCAGATCGAGGTAATGCTCATGCAGCAGAAGGTAATTCGCATCGACACGCAGCACCTCGGTGGTGCTGGTCCAGCCAACGGAAGGCATGCGCGGCGGCGGGCGCAGGGCGGCGGCACGTGGCTCGCCGAGCCAGATCCAGATGAACGGCGCGGTCTCGACAACCGGGTACGCCGGCACCCGGGCGCCCGGCGGCACATTCTCCTGCGACGGCACGTCGGCCAGACAGCCGTCGGGCTCGTAGCTGAAGCCGTGATAGCCGCAGACCACGCGGTCACCGTCGCGCCGGCCCTCCGACAAGGGATAGGCACGGTGCACGCAGCGGTCCTCCAGGGCGACCACTTCGCCGGACGCGCGGCGGTACAGGACCACGTGCTTGTCCAGCAGACGCCGGGCGAGCAGTTCCTCGCCGACCTCATCGCTGAGCGCGGCCACATACCAGCAGTTGAACGGGTAGTTGGTTCTCATAGGTCGAGCACCAGCCTTTCGGACCGGGAGCGCGAGACGCAGATCATGATGGTTTTGTTCTCCGCCTTCTCCGAGTCGTTCAGCACGGAGTCGCGGTGATCGCCGAGGCCGGCGATGATTTCGCATTCACAGGTGCCGCAGACGCCTTCCATGCACGACCCCAGCACGTCCAGGCCGGCTTCTTCGGCCACGTCGTAGATCGTCTTGTCCGACGGCACGGTCAGCGTGATGCCGGAGCGCTGGCATTCGATCTCGAACGTGTCGAGGGCGTCGGCCGGCTCCTCGATCGTCTTCGCCGAGAAGCGCTCGAGGTGCAGGCTGCCGCCGGGCCAGGTCTGGCAGCCCTTCTCGACGGCGTCCAGTAGTCCCTCGGGGCCGCAGCAGTAGACGAGCGTGTCGTCCTGCGGAGCCGCGAGCACCGCCGCCAGCTTCGTCCGGAATGCGTCGCCGTGCTCGTCGCGCGCACAGATGGTCACGCGGTCGCCGAAGCGCTCCAGCGAGTCCAGGTACGCCATCGACGAGCGCGAGCTGCCGCCGTAGATCAACTGCCAGTCGGCACCGGTGGCCTCGGCGGCCTCGATCATCGGGAGCATCGGCGTGATGCCGATACCGCCCGCGACGAACCGGTAGCGCGGTGAACTCACGAGCGTGAAGTGGTTGCGCGGCCCGCGCACCCGCACCGTGGCGCCTTCGTGCAGCTTGTCATGGACGAACTGCGAGCCACCGCGGCTGTTCGGGTCCAGCAGGATGCCCACCTGCCACTCGCTGCGGCTGGCGGTGCTGCCGCACAGGGAGTACTGGCGCGTCAGTGACGGCGTCATGACCAGGTCGATGTGAGCGCCGGGGGTCCACTCGGGCAGGTCGGCGCCGGAGGGGTCGGCGAGGGTCAGCGTGACGACACCGTCCGCGGACTGCTCGCGCCGGCGCACCTCGAGGTCGACCTCGACTTCCCGGTATGCGGCGTTGTTCATGGGTACGAAAGCTATTCACCGAGGCGGTTCGGATCGACGTCTCGGGACGACCAACTCTCGAGGTGTTCGAGGATCATCGTTGTCCTGCGGCGACAAAGCCCGAATTGCGGCAACTTCAGCACCTGGTGATCTACCGTCGTTTCATGCCGGAGAGACGCGTCGACGAGGCTGCTGTCGTCGGGCGCGCAGCGGAGCTGATCGGCGCGCTCGACGGAAAGTCGAACGACATCACGCAGTCGATCCAGAAGATCCTCCTCACGGAGATCGCCGAGCTCAGCGAGGATGCGCAACTGATGGAGTTGCAAGCGCACACCGTCGCGGCCAATGTCGAAACTGTCTTCGCCTCCATTCGGCACCGCATCCCGATCGAGGACGTCGTGCCGCCGACCGAATCGCTCGAACATGCGCGGCGCATGGCACAGCGGGGTATGCCCGCAAACGCGATGGTGCGCGCCTACCGGTTGGGCCACCAGGAAGTGCTGAACTTCGTGCTCGACGAGATCGCGGCGTCGGACATGGATCCGCGTTGGGGGCTCGACGTGTTCAAGTACTTCCAGACGGTCTCGTTCGGCTACATCGACTGGATCTCCCAGCAGGTGCTCAACACGTACCAGCAGGAGTACGACCGCTGGGTCGAGAACCGGAACAGCATGCGCGCCCAAGGCGTCGGCGCCATCCTCGGCGCGGAGGGTGGTGACGTCGATGTGCTCACCGAGGAAATCCGCTACCCGCTGCGGCGCATACACGTGGCGCTGGCGCTGTGGTACCCCGAGGGCAACGACGGCGACGAGCTCGTCCGCATGGAACGTTTCGCCAACCACCTTGCCACGTCACTCGGCACCCACGAGCCGCCGCTGTTCCTGTCGGTCGACCACCTCACCGCGTGGGTCTGGCTGCCGCTGTCGACGCACGGTGCGGCGAACGTGACCGACCGTATTCGGGAATTCGCGACAGTACAGCAGGATTCACCGTGGATCGCGATGGGCAACCCGCTTCCCGGCATCGATGGGTTCCGCCGTTCACATGAGCAGGCGGTAGACGTCCGTGCCGTGGCGGTGGTGTCGGGATCCGTCGACCGCCGCGTCATGGCCGCGAGTGACCCGGGGTTGCCGGTCGCAACGCTGCTCGGGGACAACGTCGGATCGGTCGGCGCCTGGGTGGCCGAAATTCTGGGCCCGCTCGCGAGTGACACCGAGAACGACGAACGGCTCCGCGAGACATTGCGCGTATTCCTGCGGACCGGGTCGAGTTTCAAGGCCGCCGCCGATGAAATGCACCTGCATTCGAATTCGATCAAGTACCGGGTGAACCGAGCCATCAGTCGGCGTGGCGCGCCGATTGTCGACGACCGCATCGAGGTCGAGGTCGCATTGCTGCTGTGCCACTGGTTCGGTCAGGCAGTTCTGAACTGACAATTCGTCGTGACGGGGCATTTGTGGACCGTCGACAACGCGTGCCCCGGGTGCGGTACGAACTTTGGCTGTTTGCGACGTAGTTCGCGTGCGCCGGCGTCGGTAGTTTTTGGATCACTGCGAAACGCATGTGAGCGAGCCGGTCCTTTGGATAATTACTCGCACAGTCCGACGGAGGCGAATCATGAGCGACGATCCAAAATCCGGCGATCGCGATCAAGAGCAGAGCAGTAATCCGTTGGGCGCCATAGTCGATCCGCTCACCAAATTGGGCATCGACACCGCGCGTGACATCGCGGCTGCCGTGCAATCGACCCGAGCCGCTGCCGGCGACCTGCTGAAAGTCGTCAACATTCTGAGCCGGCTGCCGGGACGCGAGACGCAGCCGACACCGTCCGACGATATTGACGATGGCGACGAAAATGCCGCTGCCACAACCGCTGTGCTGCCTGTCGAGGACCCGGGAATCTTCGGCGGCCTGAAGCGCGTCGCCGTCACGCCGGTACGCCGCGTGATGGGTGGCTCCGGCGACACCGTCAAGAAGAAGTCCGAACACCGCGACGGCGACAAGAAGGACGCGAAGCATGACAGCGACGCTGATCTGCGCCACTGGGGCGACGAGCTGATTGCCAAGTCGCAGAAGCCCACCCGTAAACAAGCACACCGGCATCCGGCATTCAGCCAGATTCTCAACGAGCTTGCGCCGGACGAAGTTCGGATGCTGCGCTTCCTGGCCGTCGCGGGCACCCAGCCATCCATCGACATCCGGACGAAGACGATGTTCCAGGTCGGCTCGGAGCGGCTCGTCAGTGGCGTGAACATGATCGCGGACATGGCCGGCTGCCGGTGGCCCGAGGCTGACCAACGCTACCTGGCCAACCTCAACCGCCTTGGCCTGGTGCGCTTTTCGTCTGAACCAGTGGCGGACTACCGACGCTATGCGTTGCTCGAGGTGCAACCGCGGGCACTCGAGGTGACCGAGGTGATACCCAAGACGATCAGCGTGTACCGCAGCATCTATCTGTCGGACTTCGGCAAACAGTTCTGCGAAGTCTGCATCGACACCGACGGTTACAACGCCGGGGGCTGGGCCACCGATGAGCGCGGCGACAAGATCATCGGGAAAGGCCCACCTGATCCCGCCGCGCACAAAACCAAGCACTGATCCGACCCCCGACAAGCCCAGGGATATGCCATGACAACGCTCGCCGCCGGGCCCTTTCTTGATTGGGAGGAGCTCACCGGACAATCGAAATTCGTCGTCGACATCATCAGCGTGCCGATCTTCAGCGCGATCGCCGGCTTGATCACCAACTGGACCGGCGTCATCATGTTGTTCGCGCCCGTGCGGTTCACCGGCTTCTATGTGCCGGGCCTGAAACGGATATTTCCCTTTCTGCCCCGCAAGGTTCAGATTCTGCCCACATTCGCGCCCAACGGAATTCTGGGTTTCCAGGGATTCATTCCGTGTCGCGCCGAGAAGATGGCCAGCCTTATCGTCGACACCTCCATAGCCCGGATCGGGAAGATCTCGGACTTCTACGCGCAACTCAATCCCGACAAACTCGCCAAAGCCATTGCAGTGGCGGCACGACCGGACATCGGCCGGCTGACCACCGAGATCATCGAGGCCCGGCATCCGCAGATGTGGCGCTCGCTCCCACAGCCGCTGAAAGAAGAGGTGCTGCAGACCGTCGACGCCGAGTTACCGACCATTTCCAAGCGGGCCTTCGCCAAGATCGGCGAGAACATCGACCAGCTGCTCAACGTCAAGCTGATGACCGTCAACTTCCTGCGCCGTAACCCAGAAGTGTTGCGGGACATCATCAAAGGCATGGCGGTGCCCGAACTGCGCTTCATGGTGCGCATCGGCGCGCTGGGCTTTCCGTTCGGCATCCTGCTCGCGCTGTGGCTGTCGCTGATCTACTACTCCAGCGATGAGGCGCGCGAACACGCAGCGGCCCATGGGGGTTTCGCGATCCACCTGCCGGGATTCCTCGACTCGGTCCTGCACTTCCTGCCGACCTGGCTGTGGGTGCTCGGCGGCGCCGCGGTCATCGGCATCATCGTCAACATCATCGCGATCAAGGTGGTGTTCGAGCCCGGCGAGCCGCAGCCCCGATACAAATACCTCTGGAAGCAAGGGCTTTTCGCGAAGCGGCAGCACCAGGCCGCCCACGAACTGGCCACGATGTTGTCGCTGCAGGTCCTGACCGTCAAGAACTTCGCGCACGAACTGCTCAACGGCGCCAGCGCGGACAAGACCCGTGCGCTGATCCAGTCCGCGGTGGGCGAGGAGGCCGAACGCATCCTGGGCCCGTACCTCGTCGTCGCCCGCAACTCGTTCGGTGTCGTCGATGTCGAAGGGCTGCAGCGCGGCGCCGGCGACAAACTGGTCGATTTCGCCCCGAGCGTCCTCTACGACCCCGGGTTCAACAAGACCCAGGCCAAGAAGATCGAGACGTTCGCGACCGAGAAGTTCCGTGCACTGCCGCCCGACAAGTTCGGCGAGATGCTGTACTCGGCTATCGAGCAGGACGCCTGGCTGCTGTACGCCCACGGTGGACTCCTGGGCATCCTCGTCGGCGCCGTCCACATCCTCGTCTTCGGAGCGTGACCAACATGACCACCTACTCCCGCATCGTCGTCGGCACCGACGGGTCCGACGAAGCGACCGACGCGGTCACAGTCGCCGGCGTGGTGGCCGCTGCCCTCGGTGCGCCGGTCACCGTCGTCACGGCGTGGAAGCCCAGCGTCTCGGTTCCGGGTGGGCGGGAACAGCCGTGGGCGGATCTGACGGCCGAGGGTGCCGACGTCGATCTCACCGCGCTGGGTGTCACGGCGATCGACAAGGTTCCGGTGAAGGGCAGCGCGTTCGACGCCCTGGTCGACGCCGCGGCGCAGTCGGAGCGATCGCTGATCGTGGTCGGTGCGGCGGGTCTCGGCCACACCTCCAGCCGGTTCTGGGGGAGTACCTCGAACGAACTGTCGCACCACAGCCCCGTCGACGTGTTGTTCGTACGCAAGCCGGTCGCCGCGGTACAGACGATCGCCCTGGCCACCGACGGCTCCGACACCTCGGTGCGTGCGGTCCGGGCCGGGTATGACCTGGCGGCCGCACTCGGGGCCCGGCCGATCCTGGTCACTGTGGCCGGCGACGCCGTCGCGGCCGAGGAGACCCTGAATACGGTCGAAAGTCGGCTGGTACTCGCCGGCCCGCTGGCGCGGCAGGCGCTCGCCGGCGACCCCGCCGACGTGCTCGCCGCCGCCGAATACGACCTTCTCGTGATCGGTAACCGCGGCATGACGGGCCTGGCCCGGGTGCTCGGGTCGACGGCCAACACCATCACTCATCGAGCGACCTCCAACCTGCTGCTGGTCAACACTGGTAGTTAGAACGGCGCCGGGTCCGCGTCGGCGGCCATTTCTTGATCGAAGAGTTCTTCGACGATGCGGACGTCGTTGAGGTACCGCTCTCTGTAGATACGGTCGCGGCGTTCTTGAACTCGGGTGCGCTTGCGGGTGGGCATGCAGCGCCCGCGACCTGGCCTTCCAGCTGGTACATCGCTCACCTCCGGCACCCCGGTGGGCTGCCCCAACGCTGGGAACCAGTGCGCGCCTTCGGGTTTGGTGATGTAGGTGTGTCCGGTGGGGGAGGTCCACACGACGGTGCCGTCGGGATATTGGTGATCAGTCCAGTCATGGAACGTCTTGAGCAGATGGTGAAACCGGCACAGGCACTTGAGGTTCGACGGATGCGTCGGCCCCGACGGGTGGGGCACGGTGTGGTCGATGTCGCAGGCTTCGGCGGGTCGGTCGCAGTCAGGGAACCGGCAGGTCAGATCCCGGCAGCGGACAAAGTCCGCGAGCTTCGCCGACGGCCGGTACCGCGGCTCGGCTTCGTCCGGCGGCATGAGGACTTCCCGAACCGTGGCCGCCACTGCCAAGCTGTCGACCTGCTCGGCGGGGATCTCTCCATACCCGGGGAGGTACCCGGGTGCCTGGCCGTCGAGAGTAACGGGGCCGGTGATCACATGGATCACTGATTTCACCGCACTCCCCGCGGCAGGCTCTTCGCCGGCGGCGGGGCACTGTCGCAGTCCGCACTCGCACTGCAACCGCCCGCCCTCGGCCAATGCCCTGAGGGCGGCGGCGCGGCGCTGGTCATGCCTGCGTGGGTCATCGGCGCACACCCTTCGCGCCAGCTCGTCGAGTCGGGCGTCCACAACGGCGGCGGTCGCCGCATCGAGTGCTCCGCAGACTGACGCGGCGCCTGGTCCAGCGGACCGGAAATCGAGGTAGCGCGCTTGCGACGGCGGCCGCGGGCCATGCACGGCCAGTTCGTCGATGCGGCCGATGATCGCGTCGATCCGTTGCTCCATTTTCGGTTTCGACAACCGGCCCCAGCGCACCATTTTCACTGCCAGCTCGGCGTCGACCCGGCGGGCCGCGTCGTCGTCGACGATCAGGTCGGTGCGCGAGACGATCATGCCGATCAGTACCGCGTCGACCAGGCCGCGTGCGTAGATCTCAGCGACTTTGGGGAGCCGCTCCCTCAAAGTGACCGCTCGCTCGACCTGCGCGCGGGCCCGGCACCGCGATACTCCCAATGCCGCGGCGACCTCGACCACCAGACCGGCGAACCCATCGATCACCCAATACTGCTTCTCCACATCGTCATCGGGCGCCCGCAATGCGTACAGCTCCCCGATCGCCGTCAGCCGGCGGGCGCCGGCGGCGTTCTCTTCCCGCGTAGCGGCGGTGATCGCGTCGACCGCCGCGGCAGCGGGGTCGGGGGCGCTCCTCGATTCGAACATGTGTGCGATTTTATACCGCGGGTGTGACACGTTGTGGCGGCGTCGAAACCGGCTCCAGGTATCGATCGAATGTGATTAGGGCAGCTAGCTGACGGCGGCGATTTCTGCGCGATGCGCTTAGGTCACCTAATCTCGCTGGACTCCTTCTCCCTCGCGCCCCCGGAATTCCGCAGCCCGGCTAAGCATCGACGATGCCCGCTCCTTCAGCTCTCAGCGAGTTCACCCGAATCCGGCACTGCCCCACCCTTGAGCGCTAGCACTCGCGTGTATAGAGTGCTAGGTGGCACGCGGCCAACCGCGCTCCGGCACCCGCGACGACGGTGTGTGGCCAGGACGCTTGCCGAACAACCTGGCATCCGGGGATTGGCCCTGGATCGACATACCAACCAAGTGGAGGGCTTCCATCGTGGCAGTCAACATCAAGCCACTCGAGGACAAGATCCTCGTTCAGGCCAACGAGGCCGAGACCACGACCGCTTCCGGTCTGGTCATCCCTGACACCGCCAAGGAAAAGCCGCAGGAAGGCACCGTCGTCGCAGTTGGCCCCGGCCGCTGGGATGAGGACGGCGAGAAGCGGATCCCCCTGGACGTTGCCGAGGGCGACACCGTCATCTACAGCAAGTACGGCGGCACTGAGATCAAGTACAACGGCGAGGAGTACCTGATCCTCTCGGCCCGCGACGTGCTGGCTGTCGTCTCCAAGTAAGCATTCGTGTCCCGCCCCGGAGATCCCCGTGTCCGCATGGGTGATGTCCGGGGCGGTATGCGTATCAGCGAAAGGCTCTTATGAGCAAGCAGATTGAATTCAACGAAGCTGCGCGCCGGGCCATGGAAGCCGGTGTCGACAAGCTCGCCGACGCGGTCCGCGTCACGATCGGCCCGCGCGGCCGGAACGTCGTGCTGGCCAAGGCCTTCGGTGGCCCGCAGGTCACCAACGACGGCGTCACCATCGCCCGCGACATCGACCTGGAAGACCCGTTCGAGAACCTGGGTGCCCAGCTGGTCAAGTCCGTCGCGACCAAGACCAACGACGTCGCCGGTGACGGCACCACCACCGCCACGGTGCTGGCTCAGGCCATCGTGAAGGCCGGCCTGCGCAACGTCGCTGCCGGTGCCAACCCGATCGCGCTCGGCGCGGGCATCTCGAAGGCCGCCGACGCGGTGTCCGAGGCCCTGCTGGCCGCGGCCAAGCCGGTGTCCGACAAGACCGCCATCGCCCAGGTCGCGACTGTCTCGTCGCGCGACGAACTGATCGGCGAGCTGGTCGGTGAGGCCATGACCCGCGTCGGTGCCGACGGCGTCGTCACCGTCGAGGAGTCCTCGACCCTGAACACCGAGCTCGAGGTCACCGAGGGTGTCGGCTTCGACAAGGGCTTCCTGTCGGCGTACTTCGTCACCGACTTCGACGCCCAGGAAGCCGTCCTCGAGGACGCGCTGGTGCTGCTGCACCGCGACAAGATCAGCTCGCTGCCCGACCTGCTGCCGCTGCTGGAGAAGGTCGCCCAGGCCGGTAAGCCGCTGCTGATCGTCGCCGAGGACATCGAGGGCGAGGCCCTGTCGACCCTGGTCGTCAACGCGATCCGCAAGACCCTCAAGGCCGTCGCGGTCAAGGCGCCGTTCTTCGGTGACCGCCGCAAGGCGTTCCTGGAGGACCTCGCCGTCGTCACCGGTGGCCAGGTCGTCAACCCCGACGTGGGCCTGACGCTGCGCGAGGCCGGCCTGGACGTGCTGGGCACCGCCCGACGCGTCGTGGTCAGCAAGGACAGCACCGTGATCGTCGACGGTGGCGGCACCGCCGAGGCCATCGACGGCCGCAAGGCGCAGCTGCGCAGCGAGATCGAGGCCTCGGACTCGGATTGGGACCGCGAGAAGCTCGAAGAGCGCCTCGCCAAGCTGGCCGGCGGCGTGGCCGTCATCAAGGTCGGCGCTGCCACCGAGACCGACCTGAAGAAGCGCAAGGAAGCCGTCGAGGACGCCGTCGCCGCCGCCAAGGCTGCGGTGGAAGAGGGCATCGTCACCGGTGGTGGCGCCGCTCTGGTCCAGGCTCGCGCCGCTCTGGACGGGCTGCGTGGCTCGCTGTCCGGCGACGAGCTGATCGGCCTCGAGGTCTTCTCCTCGGCGCTGTCGGCCCCGCTGTACTGGATCGCCACCAACGCCGGCCTCGATGGCCCGGTCGTGGTGAACAAGGTCTCGGAGCTGCCCGTCGGGCATGGCTTCAACGCCGCCACCCTGACCTACGGTGACCTGCTGGCCGACGGTGTCGTCGACCCGGCCAAGGTGACCCGGTCCGCGGTGCTCAACGCCGCCTCGGTGGCCCGGATGATCCTGACGACCGAGACGGCCGTCGTGGACAAGCCGGCCGAGGAAGCCGATCACGGGCACGGCCACCACGGCCACGCCCACTAGGTAGTTCCAACGAACCACCCCCGGTCCTGATGGGCCCGGGGGTGGTTTCGTCTTACCCGAAAACGAGCTGTCGCTGCCCGAGCGCCGCGACGCCGTCATGCGCGAAACCTGCCCACAGGGAACGCATTTGACGCCCGAGGTCTTCGTCGACGGTGCGCGGTTCGGGGCCGAGCATCGGCGCATCACTCCACGAGCCAACCGCGCCCAGGAGCAGCGGAAGCTCGATGCAATGGCATGCGCCCAGCGGTGCTCGCGGTGGTGCCCAGTCCACGCGGAAGGTCGCCGATCGTCCGCCCACGCGCTCCCAGGTGCGCGCGAGATCGATTGCGGGCCTGGCGAATTCGGTGCGTGTCAGGTTGCGTCCGATCGCCGCGGTGAGCACTGCGCCGAGCGGACCCAACCGCTGCACGCGGGCGCCCCGCGGGTCCATCGATACGAAGGGGCGGCCGTCGTCGCGCGTGTAGCCGACCAAGATCTCGACTTGCGCTGCCGCAGCGGCGATCTGCGACTCGAACTGTTCGGCGGAAACCAGCGGTGCGTGTCCGAGAATGGGTGCGAAGGCCATCATGCCGAGCCGTCCAAACGGCTGGGCGGCGGTCAGCGCAGCAAGCTGTGCCTCGAGCAGTTGGTCGATGTCGGCTTCCATGGCCGGCACGCCCTTCAACGACGCCAGCGCCGCGGTGCGCATCGCGGCGGCCAGCGATGAGCGCTCGCGCGGCAGGCCCAGCGGAGCGCTCTGCAGGATGGCCCGGGTGAACAGGCCTGCCGTCTCCGGGCACAACATCAGTGACAGCACGGAATCGCCGCCGGCCGACTGGCCGAACACCGTGACACGGCCTGGATCGCCGCCGAACGCCGCGATGTTGTCGCGGACCCACTGCAGTGCGCAGATCTGGTCACGCAGCCCGAGGTTCTGCGTTTCCGGGTCATGGATGTTCAGGTACCCGAAGATGCCGAGCCGGTAGGTGACCGTCACCACGACGACCCGCCCCTCGGCCGCCAGTGCCTGCGGGTCGTACTTCGGGGATTCGCCACCACCCGACACGTAGGCCCCGCCGTGAAACCACACCATCGCCGGCAGGCTTTCGGCATCGGCGGGTGCCGTGACGCTGAGCACTTGGCACTGCTCGCTCACCGCGAGGTCGTCGACGACAGCGCCCGTGACGGACCGCAGACGCGATGGCAATTGAGGACACGCGGGGCCGCGCTCGGTGGCGTCGATCTCTTTCGGGCCGACGGCGACCGGCTCCGGGGCGGCGAACCGGTCGGCGCGGGCGTAGGGGACGCCGCGGGCGACGACCACGCCGTCGTCGTCGATCGCCCGCAGGGTGGTGCCGTCGATGTCGATACGCCTGACCGCCATGAGGTCACGATATGAAGGGACCCCCGATCCGAGCGGATCGGGGGTCCCTTCATCGGGTCGTCAGAACGCTTGGTCGTAGAACCCGTTGGTGGTGTAGGTGTTGCCGTGGTTGTCGACGCTGTAGTGCGGACCGATCGGGGTTCCGGTGGTGGCCTGCGCGGGAACGGCCAGGCCCAGGACGGCGGCGGTCATGCTCGATGCGATCAGTGTGGCAAAGCCGAACTTCTTCATTTTGAACCCCTTTTTCGGTTGTTGTGGTGCTCTGATGGTTGAAACCGGTTGTGCGGCAGTACCATTCCGATCGGCAGGATTTGATTCACGGTTGGCAGAATTAAGCCTTTTGTGACGACCGACAATGCTGTGCGGGGAATATCTGCGATTCGCCGCACATCCCTCCCGCCCGGCGAGATGCTTGGTCGGCGAGGAGGACACGATGACCGAGACGACGCCATCCCTCTACCGACGGCTGGGTGGTTACGACGTGATCGCGGCGATCATCGACGACATGTTCGCCCTGTTGCGTGCAGACCCGGCGTTCGCGCGTTTCGGTTCGGGCCGCAGCACAGATTCCCATCTGCGGGCGCGGCAGCTGCTCGTTGATCAGATGTGCGAGCTCACCGGCGGGCCGTGTCATTACATCGGACGTGACATGAAGACCTCACATGCAGGACTGGCGATCTCCGAGGCCGAATGGGACGCCAACATGAAGCATGCCGACGCCGCGCTGAGCAAGAATGGCGTCGCCGATGCCGAAAGAGCTGAATTCCTGGCGCTTTTCGAGCGCTACCGCGGCGACATCGTCGAATAGCGGCCTCGGCTGGCCCGCGTCTCCGCTATTTTCGCCCTGTGGGTGCGCAAACGGTCCGGTGCTGGGTGCAGCAGCGGCATGCCCGGCTTCATATGCGCAAATGGATGCTGGAGTTCGACGACGCTGACTCCGAGCGCGAATTCCGGGCACACGACGACGCGAACGGGCTCCGGGCGGCGACCTTCGCGCAAGTGGTCGGCATCCTGTTCACCGTTGTCTACGCGGCCGTGGACTTCCTGGTCCTGCGCGGGTTCGTTCCCGGTGCCCTGATCGTCCGCGCCGTCACCATCGGCATCTTCCTGCTGGGCATCGTGGCGATCCGCCGGATTCGAACGCTCCAGGACCGTCTGCAGATCGCTGCTGTCGTACAGCTGACGGTCATCCAGGTGCTGCTGGTACCGGTGCTGTCCCGTGTCGGCGATTTCCCGACCCAGTACCTGATGACATCGGCCACCGTCACGCTGCTGGGCGCCGTCGGCCTGTTGAGGTTGCGCATGCACGCCGCGCTGGCCAACACCGTGGTGTTCGTCGCGGTGTGCCTGGAGCTGCCGAGTGCGCGGGGGAGCCTGGACGAGCTCGGCACGATGACGCCGCAGATCGCGGGACTGGCCGCGATCAGTGTGCTGATCGCCTATGCGCTGGAGCGGCTGCGGCGTATCGACTTCCTCCGGCAGCGTGAAGTCGAAAGGGAGCGGGCCCGGACCGAGGAAATTCTCTACAACGTGCTGCCGGCACCGATCGCGGACCGGCTGCGTGACGGCGCGCTGACCATCGCCGACTCGGCGGACAGCGTCAGCGTGTTGTTCTCCGACATCGTCGGCTTCACCCCGGTGTCCGAGACGTTGACGCCAGAGGCGCTGGTACAGCTCCTGGACGAGATGTTCCGCGCTTTCGACGAGCTCTGCGATCGGCGCGGCATCGAGAAGATCAAGACGCTCGGTGACGCCTACATGGCCGTCGCGGGCCTGCCCAACCCCGATGAAGACCATGCGGCATCGATGGCCGAACTGGCGCTCGACATGCAACGCACCGTAGACCGCCTGGCATCGAGCTGGCCGAGTCCGATCTCGATGCGGATCGGTATCTCGTCGGGCCCGGTGGTCGCGGGCGTGATCGGTCAGCGCAAATTCATCTACGACCTGTGGGGCGACACCGTGAACACGGCGAGCCGCATGGAGTCCAGTGGCCGCCCGCACCGAATCCAGGTGTCCGCGGCCACGCACGCATTGCTCGCGCAGCGCTACGCATTCAGCGACCCCCAGGTGGTCGAGGTCAAGGGCAAGGGGCCGATGACGACGTACTTCCTGGAGGGTGTCCGCTGATGAGCGAGCCGCTGCTGCGCCGTGACCGCGATGACCGTGGTGTCGTCACGCTGACGCTGAACCGTCCGCAGGCCTTCAACGCACTCTCCGAGGCGATGCTCACCGAACTGGGGGAGGCCTTCGCCGCCCTCGCCGCCCTCGCCGTCGATGCGACGGTGCGGGCCGTCGTAGTCGGGGCATCCGGCAAGGCGTTCTGCGCCGGCCACGACCTCAAGGAGATGCGCGCCGAGCCGTCGCTCGAGTATTACCAGACACTGTTCGGCCAGTGCACTGCGGTGATGTTGGCGATCCAGCGCTTGCCGGTGCCGGTGATCGCGCGGGTACAGGGTCTCGCGACAGCTGCCGGTTGTCAGCTCGTGGCGATGTGCGATCTGGCGGTGGCGAGCCACGACGCCCGCTTCGCCGTCAGTGGCATCAACGTCGGATTGTTCTGTGCCACACCAGGAGTCGCGCTGTCGCGCAACGTCCCGCGGAAGGCCGCCTTCGAGATGCTGGTGACCGGCGAGTTCATCTCGGCGGACGAAGCCAAGGCGCTGGGATTGGTGAACCGGGTGGCGGCCGCGGAGGCACTCGACGACGAAGTGGAGGCCATCGTCGCGAGCATCGTCGCCAAGCCCGCCGTCGCCGTCGCGATGGGCAAGTCGTTGTTCTACCGTCAGATCGAGGTCGGCATCGACGCCGCGTATGCGGACGCCGGCGCGACGATGGCCTGCAACATGATGGACCCGAGCGCGCTCGAGGGCGTGTTGGCCTTCATCGAGAAGCGCCCGCCCAATCGATAGGCGGACGATCTCCGCGCCAAGAATCCGCCAAGGGCCGCGCACCACTCTGTGGCCATGAAGACCATTCTGATTGCAGCGTTCTCGGTCGCGGCCACCGCGGCACTGCCACTCGCCGCCGTGGCGAACGCCTGTGGCGGCGGCGGCCCGGTCCCCGCCAACCATGAATTCGTGACGCCGTCGGGGAACATCGTGTGTGATATCTACTCCGACGGCACCGGCGTGAATTGCGAAGTGCGGGAACATGCCTGGGTGCAGCCGGCATCCACGATGGGGCCCTACGGCAGGGCCTGTAATTTCAACTTCGGCGGTCTGCAGTTCTACGTCAGCAAGGGCAACCCGGGAAAGCTCGGATGCTACGAAGGCGCGAGCAACTTCACCGCCTCGAACCTCAAGACGCTCGACTACGGCCAGACCTTCACTCAAGGTGCGATCACCTGCGCCAGCGAGCTGGCCGGCGTCACCTGCACCGACACTGCCACCGGGCACTTCATCCGCGTCTCGCGTGAGAATTACGACTTGGGTTGAGTGGTTGACGGCCCGGCCGTCGGCGGCGCACTGTGATACAGGTCATATTTCCGTCCGGGCATATGCGCGCAGAGAGGCGGCCGTTGATGACTACCAAGGACAAGTACACGACGGTGCCCTCGCCCTATTCCTGGGATGTGGCGAGCGGCGGCGACGCGCGCTTCACCTGGGAGTATGACGACGGCCGCGGGCGCCTGCTGTCCCTGTATCAGAAGGGCAAGGACAAGCAGTGGGATGCGCAGTCGCGAATCGACTGGTCGCAGGACGTCGATCCGATGAACCCCATCGGCCTACCTGACGAGTTCCATCCGCTGTTCGGCAGCCCGATGTGGGAGTCGGCCGATGAGAAGCGGCGTGCCGAGATGCGTCAGCATTCGCAGGCCTGGCAGTTCTCGCAGTTCCTGCACGGCGAGCAGGGTGCCATGGTGTGCGCGGCGAAGATCGTCGAGGTGGTACCCGACCTCGATGCGAAGTTCTACGCGGCCACGCAGACCATGGACGAGGCCCGGCACGTCGAGACCTTCTCGCGGTTCCTGCAGGAGAAGGTCGGCGTCGTCTACCCGGTCAACAAGAACCTGTCCGTGTTGCTCGAGGACACCCTGCGCGACTCCCGCTGGGACATGCCCTATCTCGGCATGCAGGTGCTCATCGAAGGCCTGGCGCTCGCCGCCTTCGGCGTGCAGCGCGATCTGGCGGCGCCCAATTCGCTGGCCAAACAGGTGCTGGCCTACGTCATGCAGGACGAGGCCAGGCACGTCGCCTTCGGTCGAATCTCGTTGAAGGACTACTACTCCCAGATCAGTGACGCCGAGCGGAACGAGCGCGAAGAATTCGTCGTGGAAGCCTGCTACCTGATGCGGGACCGGCTACGGGGCGACGAGGTCTACGAAGCGCTGGGTCTCGACGTGCAGGCGTGTGTCGACTGGGTCGAGACGGCGCCGATGCTGAGCCAGTTCCGGTCGCATCTGTTCAGCCGAATCGTGCCGATTGTCAAGGACATTGGGCTGTGGGGCCCCAAGGTGCAGAAGGCGTTCGCGGACATGGGCGTGCTGGACATGGCCGGCTTCGACATCGAATCGATGATGACGGCCGACGAGGATCAGGCCGAAGCGCTCGACAAGGCCCACGCCGAAATGGTCGTCCGGGCAGCCGAAGTCGACGACATCATCACGCAGGCTGCGAGCTGACCGGCCGCAACGACGTGGAGACGTGCACCGTCGAGGTGAGCGTCCGGTGCACCGGACAGCGTTCGGCGATGGCCAGCAGCTTCGCCCGCTGATCGTCGTCGAGGTCGCCGAGCAATTCGATCTCGCGGTCCATGTGGTCGATCATGCCCGTGGTCGAGGTGTCGCAGTCGGCACAGTCCTTCGCGTGAATGCGCGAGTGCCGCAACGACACCCGGACCTGCTCCAGTGGCCAGCCCTTCTTGTCGGCGTACATCCGCACCGTCATCGACGTGCAGGCACCCAGGGCGGACAGCAGGAGGTCATAGGGTGACGGTCCCGCGTCGTCGCCGAAAGGTTTTGGTTCGTCGGCGATCAACCGGTGCCCGCCGGCGATGATTTCCTGCGTGTAGGTCCCCGTGCCGCTCTCGGCGACGGTGACGGTGCCTTCGTTCGGGGTTGTCATCGACTTCTCCTCATCAGGTCAGCATCACATTCGTTCGACCCATCGGGCGCGAGATGGCCCAGGTTCGAACGCTTCGGTGAAGTACTGGGTTTCCCGCACAACTTCGGTACCCGAGAATTCCATGATGCTCACGGTGTAGAACGGCCGCCCGTCATACGTCATGACCAACTCGGTGAGCCATAGATCGCCTGAACCGACGATGCGCCGCACGGTGAAGTGCTTCACGTTCGGTTGTGCAGACCTCGACGCCTGGATGTTGTGCCGCCCGCGGATGCGCTCGCCCGACTGCGGGTACTCGAGAACCGCGTCGTCGCGGTAGATGTCGTGTTCTGCTGCAAAGTCGTTGGCATCGGATGCTGCCCAGTGCCGCCGCAGGGCGGCCTCCACGTCGTTGTCGCGCATCGCTGTTCTCCCTGCCTCAGCGATGACGTTAGCCGTGGGCTGACGGTTTCGCCGCAGAAAATAGCCGACCGGTCGGTTAATATCGTGGGATGCCGCGCCCAGCCAATCCTGAAGTCCGCCGGCGACTGCTCGCCGCCGGGCTCGATCTCGTGCATGAGCACGGATTCGCGGCCAGTGGAGTGAAGGACATCACGGACGCGGCGGGGGTGCCGAAAGGGTCGTTCTACGCTTATTTCCCCAGTAAGGAGGCATTCGCGGCCGCGATTCTCCAGCACTACTGGTCCGATATCGAGGAGCGGCTCCTGCCGTTGCTGGATGCTGACGGATCGGCGGACGAGCGGATCGCCCGCTTCTTTCATGCGCTTGCCGACGAACATGAATCTGCGGACTTCCTGCTGGGTTGCCTGGTTGGCAACATGTCGCTGGAACTCGGCGGGTCCAGTGAGCCGGTGCGTGCCGAACTGACTCGCATCCTTGACCGCTGGGGCGAGGCGATTGCCGGCTGTGTGCGGTCCGGACAGGTGGGTACGGGTGGCATCGCCGCAGATCTCGGTGCGTCCGAGTTGGCCTCGGTGTTGATCGAGGCCTGGGAGGGTGCGGCCTTGCGGGGGAAGGTCACCCGGAGCCGAGCGCCGTACGACCGATTCGAGACAGTGACGCTGCCGGCGTTGTTGCGCTGATCTGAGCTGTTACGCAGGCCACTCTGTCGACTCTTGATTAATAGACGACCGGTCATCTATTCTTTTGGTGTCAACTTCCACCGACCTCGAAGGCCGTGCCATGGCAGACCACCCCGACTACGCCGAACCGCTGCACCCCGCCCTGCCGAGTGCGGGTTTCGTGCTCGACCATGCGCACGCGGCGCTCGTCGTGACCGATCCCCAGATCGACTTCCTCAGTCCCGATGGGGTGTCGTGGTCCGTGTTCGGAGCGAGTGTCGAAGAGAACGACACCGTCACGCATATCGGCGAATTGTTCGATGCCGCCAAGCGGGCTGATCTCACGGTCGTGGTCTCGCCGCACCACTTCTATCCGACCGACGGGCAGTGGCGGTTCGGCGACCCACTCGAGCAGTTCATGGGCAGTGTCGGTATGTTCGCGCGCGCCGGCGCCTACACGATGGCCGGCTTCGCGGAGTCCGGCGCGGACTTCCTGCCGGCGTACCGGCACCACATCCACGACGGGCGCACGGTCATCACCTCACCCCACAAGATCGTCGGCCCCGAGTCGAATGACCTGGTGCTGCAATTGCGCAAGCGCGTTGTGACGCAAGTGATCCTGGCCGGTATGGCCGCCAATCTGTGCGTCGAAGGGCACATGCGCGAACTCGTCGAACAGGGCTTCGAGGTGGTCGTGGTCAAGGACGCCACAGCGGGTCCGCGCCTGCCTGAAGGCGACGGTTACCTGGCTGCGTTGGTGAACTTTCGCTACCTGGCCAGCGCCGTATGGACCACCGCTCAGGCGGTCGAACATATTGCCCCCGAATGATTTCCGTGAACCAACCAGCAATGATCAAGGAGACAAATACCATGACACTCAACGGCGATCTGCGGCAGCGACGCTTCCCTTTGAACAACGGTAGCGGTGCGATCCCGGCCCTCGGGTTCGGCACCTCGCTGTCCGACAACACCAAGACCGAAGCCGCGGTGATCGCCGCGGTGGAAGCCGGATTCCGCCACCTCGATGCCGCCGAGCGGTATCGCAACGAAGCTCAGGTCGGCGCGGCACTCAGGAAACTGTTCGCCAACGGAACAGTCCGCCGCGACGACCTGTTCGTGACCACCAAGCTGTGGAACAACAACCACCGTCCGGAACGGGTCAGGCCCGCGGTGCAGGCCAGCCTGGCCCGGCTGGGATTGGACAGACTCGACCTGTACCTGGTGCACACTCCGTTCGCGTTCCAGCCGGGGGACGATCAGGACCCCCGCGACGTGCACGGGAACGTGATCTACGACAACGGCGTGACCCTGGCTGAAACCTGGTCCGCCATGGAGCATCTCGTCGACGAAGGACTTGTCGGCGCGATCGGACTCTCTGACATCAGTGCCGCACGAACCAGAGAAGTCTTGGATTTCGCGCGGATCAAGCCGGCCGTTGTCGAGGTGGAGTCGCATCCGTATCACCCGCAGTGGGAGCTCTACGAGCTGGCCAAGAGTCACGGCGCCATCTTGCTGGCATTCGCATCGCTCGGGCATGCCCTCGAACCACGATTGCTCGACGATCCGCTCATCGTCTCGATGGCACAGCGATACGGTAAGACGCCCGCGCAGGTGTTGCTGGCGTGGGGAATCCAACGCGGCAGTGCCGTCCTGACCGCATCGGTCACACCCTCGCGGATCGCCGAAAACTTCGATGTCACAGCGCTTCCCGATGCCGCAATCGAGGAGATCAACGAGCGCATGGAAACTCGCATCCGATTCAACTCCGTTGTCGACGGGGGAGAACCTGGATTTGTCGAGGTCCCGTCAGACAGTCCGACCGCCGGACTGCGATCATGACGAAATTGCTTTACCTCCAGGCATCTCCCCGCAAGAGCGATTCGAAGTCGAGCCAGATCGCGATGGTATATCTCGACGCGCTGACGGCCGCCAACCCGGACCTCGAAATCGATATCTTCGATCTATGGGAGGCGAAACTTCCCGCTTTCGACGGTGACAAGGCGGCCGCGAAGATGAATGTCATCAACGGCGCCGCGCAGGACGGTGCCGGACAGACAGCCTGGGATGAGATCGTGTCTACCGCCGACCGCTTTGTGTCCGCCGACCGGTATCTCATCGCGTCGCCCATGTGGAACTCCGGGATTCCTTACCGGCTCAAGCATTTCATCGATCTGGTTCATCAGCCGGGGATCCTGTGGAGCCTGGATCCGGAGGCCGGCTACCAGGGATTGCTCACCGGCAAGCACGCCACTCTGGTCCTGACCTCGGGTGTGTACGCAGATGGTGTCGTCGAACCCGCATTCGGCGTGGACCATCACGCCGCATACCTGCGCATGTGGCTCAACCAAGCCGGGATACAACAGGTCGACGAAGTGAGATTCCAGCCGACGATGCTGACCGGCGATCCGGCCGGCGATCTGGCCAAGGCGCTCGAGGACGCGCAAAAGCTTGCGGCGACGCACGGGTACCTCTGACGGCGGGCAGTGAGATGCGAGCGATGGCCGGTATCGGGATGTCGTCGGTGCTACCCACGGTGGTCACCGCGACCGACGGCCTGACGAGGTGTCGATGGGCAACCGAAACCGGCAGGGACTTAAGGGCGTACCACGACCAGGAATGGGGTGTGCCGACCCACGACGACACTGCGTTGTTCGAAATACTCACGTTGACGTACTTCGAGAACGGACTGTCGTGGGCCGCCGTGTTCGACAAGCGGGATCACCTGCGCAGTGCGTTCCGGGGCTTCGTCCCGGCGGCGGTTGCCGCGATGACCGGCGGCGACATCGAGCGATTGATGGCCGATACAAGCATCATTCGCAATCGGCGCAAGATCGAGGCGACCGTGCACAATGCGCGGCTGCTGTCGACATGTTCGCTTTCGCAGTTGTCCTGGCGGTATGAGCCGCGGCAGCATCACCGGATCAGGAGTTGGGACGACGGCCGGATGACCAGCCCTGAGTCCACTCGGCTGTCAGCAGCCTTGCGGGAAGCCGGGGTTCGGATGATCGGGCCGGTCGTCGCGCACTCGTTCATGCAGACTGCGGGAATCGAGAACGGTCATTTCGAAGGTTGCTTTCGGGCCTGAGCGCCGGACAGTGGGGCCAGGATCAATCGGCACGCCAGCTGAATTTCGTCTTCGGTCTCGTCGGCGTCGATCCGCCCGTTGAGGCTGGACTGCAGGATGCCGTGCCAGGTGTGCTGGACCAGTCGCATCAGCGAAATATCTTGTGGCCCTGGATCGTCCACGCCGCAGATGGTCAGCAGCATGCTGCGGACCTGGCGGTCGATGTGCCCCACCTCGGCGACAGCTGTCGCGTCGGCGGTGTTCAGGGAATTGAGCATGGCGGCGGTCAGGTGGGGCTGGCGCAGCATCGGGCGGGTGGCGCGCGACAGGACGTCGAACACGCGATCGGCCGCGGTACCGGCCGGAGCCTTGCGGCGGTGGATGCCGTCCTGCATCTTGTCCACGCGGTCGGCCATGAGGCCGACGAAAAGGTGGGTCTTGGACGGGAAGTAGCGGTACAGCGTGCCGAGCGCGACCCCGGCTGCGCGGGCGACTTCGTTCATCTGCACCTGGTCGGCGGGCTTCTGTGCGGCCAGGGCCGCAGTGGCCTGGAGGATCGCGTCGCGGCGCTGCTGCTGCACGGCGGAGCTGGGCTCGGCGGCCGGGCGGGGGTCGGCGATTCTTGCCAAGGTGCAGCTCCTTTCTGGGTCTGGAGTCAATTCTAGTTGTTCGGTAGAGTCCCAAAACTGAAATTGATTCTAGTCTGCTTGGAGGTTGCAATGCCGCGATTCACCCGGGACGAGCTGATGGCCGCGCTCGAGCACTACACCAAGGTCGTCGAGGTCTGTTCGAGTACGGGGGACTGGGCGCCGTTCGCCGATCTGTTCACCGAGGATGTGCACTACATCGAGCACGCCTACGGCGAGATGCACGGCCGTGAGGCAGTGCGCGAATGGATCGTCGGCGTGATGAAACCGTTCCCGCACATGCGATTCCCGCACACCTGGGTGGCGATCGATGAGGAGAACGGGGCGATCGTCACCGAGATCATCAACGCACTCGACCACCCGACGGAGCCGGGCAAGGTCTTCGGGTTCCCCAACATCACCCGCCTCGTCTACGCGGGCGACAACCTGTTCTCGTCCGAGGAGGACGTCTACAACCCCGTCCGGGACGCGCCGCGTGCCGTCGGGGAGTGGCTGCAGGCCGGTGGCGTCATGCAGGCCGAGCCGATGGCCGCCAAGCATGGCTGACGTCGTGAAACTGACGTACGCCCTGTGGGGCTCCGGCCTGGACACCGCCCTGCATTCGGCGCAGCTGCACACACTGCTGCGGGCCGCGGGCGCCACTCGGGTGCAGGTCAACGTCGACGACGCCGACGTGACGGCGGCGATGTTGCGCATCACCACCTTCGACAGCCCGGTGTCGGCGGTGGTCAGCGTCTGGACCGACCCCGGCACCGACCCGGAGCCCATTTCGGCCCTGCTGGCTGCGATCTCGCAGCGCAGCGCAGGCTGGGAGGTCGAGGAGACGGTGCGGCTGGTGCCGCCCGTCGTCGAGAACGGAGTTCGCACAACCGCATTGGCGCAGATCGGTTTCCTGCGCATCCCGGTGGACCTCGACCCGGCCGACTGGCTGCAGATCTGGCAGGGGCAGCACACCAGCGTCGCCATCGACACCCAGGACACGTTCGGTTATGTGCAGAACCGCGTGCTGCGGACGGTGCACGGCACCGAGCGGGTCGACGCCGTCGTCGAGGAACTGTTCCGCATGGCGGCGATGACGGATGTGCACGCGTTCTACGGCAGCGGGGGAGACGATGCGGAACTGCAACGGCGTATGACGCTCATGGTCGAGAGCGTGATGCGCTTCGGCGCCCACACCAACCTCGACTCGGTGCCGACGAGCAGGTACTGCTACGCGCTCTAAGCGCCGTGGATGAGGTCGCGGATGTCGCCGTCGACGGATTCGTCTGCGACGAAAAGCAATTCGTCGCCGTCCTCGAAGCGGTCCCCGGATTTGGGCACGATGATCCTGCTGCCGCGCTGCACCGTCACCAACAGTGTGTTCGGCGGCAGGCTCATCTCCCCGATGGTGCGTCCGATCAGCGGGCTGTCCGGCGGCAGCGTGAATTTCGTCAGGTTGGCGTGCCCCTGACGGAGCCCCATCAGCCGCACCAGGTGGCCGACGTCGATGGCGCCCTCGACCCCGGCGGCCATCGCATGCGGCGTGGACACCGCGACGTCTACGCCCCAGTCCTCGGTGAACAACCACTCGTTGGCGACGTTGTTCACGCGCGCGACCACGCGCGGCACGCTGAACTCGGTTTTCGCCAACAGTGCCATCGCGAGGTTCGCCTTGTCGTCGCCCGTCGCGGCGATCACGACGTCGCACATCTCGATGCCGCATTCCTCGAGCGAGGCCACCTCACAGGCGTCGGCCCATAGCCAGTCGGCCTCGGGGACCGTGTGCGGCTCGTACTTGTGGATGTCGCGCTCGATCAGGAGAACCTTGTGCCCGTTGGCGACGAGTTCCTGTGCGACCGACCGGCCGACCGCGCCGGCGCCGGCGATCGCCACGCGCATGCCCCGGGTGCTCACGCAGTCATTGTCGCCTACCGCCGGTCGCAGCGAGTTCCCAGATACATTTGCTTCGGCCGCACACCGGAAATGGGGGATCGATGACACTCGAGCAGCTGAACCGGGTGCTGCTCGTCGGGGCGCTGGTGCTGTTGGCCAGCATCGTCGCGACGCGACTCGCGACCCGCGTCGGCCTGCCCAGTCTGCTGCTGTTCCTCGGCCTCGGCGTGCTGGTCGGCGAAGACGGCATCGGATTGCGGTTCGACGACGTCGCCCTGGTACGGGATCTGGGGACCGCGGCACTGGCGATCATCCTCATCGAGGGTGGTCTGACCACCAAGTTCAGCGACGTCCGCAAGAGTCTGGCGCCGGCCGCCGTGATGGCCACCCTCGGCGTCGCCGTCAGCACGGCCATCACCGCGGCGGGCGCGCATCTGCTGTTGGGGATGGACTGGCAGCTGGCGCTGCTGCTGGGCGCCATCGTCTCGTCGACCGACGCCGCCGCGGTGTTCTCCGTGCTGCGGGTGCTGCCGCTGCCCCGGCGGGTGGCGGGCCTCCTGGAAGCCGAGTCCGGTCTCAACGATGCCCCCGCCGTCATCCTGGTCCTGATGTTCAGCGCCGTTCCGCTGGCCTTCGATCCGGCGCACGGGCTGGTCGACCTGGTCTACGAGCTGGCGGTCGGCGCGGCGATCGGTCTGCTGTGCGGCTACCTCGGCGCCGTCACGCTGCGCCGGATCGCGCTGCCGGCCTCGGGTTTGTATCCGCTGGCCACGTTCGGGCTGGGCACGGTGGCCTTCGCGGCGTGCGGGGTCACGCACGCCAGTGGGTTCCTCGCGGCCTACCTGACCGGCCTGGTGCTCGCGAATTCCGGTCTGCCGCACCGTGCGGCCACCCGGTCGTTCGCCGAGGGGCTGGGTTGGCTGGCCCAGATCGGGCTGTTCGTCCTGCTCGGCCTGTTGGTCACGCCCAGCCAGCTCGGTGACGATCTGGTGCCGGCCGTCGTCATCGGCCTGGTTCTGCTGCTGTTGGCCCGGCCGCTGTCGGTGGTGTTGTCGCTGATCGGTTTCCGGGTGCCGTGGCGGGAGCAGGCATTCCTGTCGTGGGCCGGACTGCGCGGTGCCGTGCCGATCGTGCTGGCGACCTACCCGATCGTCACCGGGGTGCCGGACAGTCAGCGGCTGCTGAACATCGTGTTCGTGCTCGTGGTGGTGTTCACGCTCGTGCAGGGCCCGAGTCTGAAGCCGATCGCGCACCGGCTCGGACTCATCCGGCGTGATGTCACGCGGGAGATTCAGGTGGAAGCGGCGCCGCTGGATGTGCTCGACGCGGAGCTGTTGACGCTGACGGTGCTGCCGCAGTCGCGGCTGCACAACGTGACGGTGCTGGAACTGCGGCTGCCCGATCCAAGCGTGATCACCCTGATCATCCGCAAGGGGAACACCTTTGTGCCGCAGCCCGACACGCGCCTGGAAGCTGGTGATGAGTTACTGATCGTCAGCACCAGCACAACCCGAGAGGCCACCGAGCGCAGACTGCGCGCGGTGAGCCGTCGCGGGAAACTTGCCTATTGGTTCGATGAATACGGTGAGCCGGACTGACGGCTACGACGCGCGGCGGATGCCCCGCTTGAGCAACAGTTCGCGCTCGCCTTCGCTGAGCCCACCCCAGATGCCGTACGGTTCGCCGACGGCCAGGGCATGCGACCGGCACTGAGTGATCACCGGGCAGGCCCGGCACATTTCCTTGGCGCGCATTTCGCGTTGGGCCCGAGCCCGGCCGCGCTCGCCATCGGGATGAAAGAACACCGCTGAGTCGACACCACGGCATACGCCGTGCATCTGCCAATCCCACATATCGGCGTTGGGTCCGGGAAGCTGCTGCGGCTGTGGCATTGGGAACGACTCCTCCCCGCGCGTCCATTCGGAAATCTGTGGATGCGCGTTGATCTGCAAATGACCCGAGAACTTGTCGCCGATGACAACTCGTGCACACAAAGTAGAAGGATTCGGCAAATTCCGTCAATAGCCACGCGCTGTGCGAAACCCCATAAGCGCAGGTCAACAATTTACATCACGTTCATCTGCGCGATGCTTTGGAAACGAAACGAGTGGTGGCGAAATTGTCGGGCGATACCTGTTTCGCCAGTTCGCGCCAGTTCGCCATGCCTGTCGATATGTGGCGGAATTGGAAGTCGTTGACATGTTGTTAACACCGCCCGCATTAATTATTAACGAAAGCTGCCGAACTCGCACGGCGAGAGAACGTCGCCGGCCGGCGCGGCGGCATTGATACCGTGCTGACTCGATGACCGCAACCGGTACCAGGGCGGGCGCTGCCGACCCGCCAGCAGTCCGTCTGTACGACGCCGCTTTTGGCAACGATCTGCCGTGCTGGCCGCTGCCGGCGGCGCACTCGGCCGACGAACTGTGGCTGCGCGCCGTCGCCGCCGGCGGTCAGGGTAGATACGCCGTCGCCACCGCCGATCTCCATGAGGTGGCGCGGCGAGGTCGCGGTCCGTTGCTGTCGCTGGCGCAGAGCACCCGCGCGTCGTTTCTCCGGCAGCTCGGATGGCATCGCCTCGCCCGGGTTGCCGACGGTCGGGCGTGGGCCTTGGTCGCTCACCGGCCTGACGCGCCCGAGGCGCGCGCCGACGCCCTCGTCGGTCTGGCTGCCGACGCCCTCGGGATCGGCCGGTTCGCGGCGTCGCAGCGGTTGCTCGAGCGGGCCGCGGTCGACACCGACAAGAGTGGGGTGCCGCGCCAGCAGGTCCGGCTGGCCTGGGTGAGCGCCGAGCTGGCCATGGTCAGTGGTCGTGGCGACGACTCCGTCGCCCATGCCGAACGCGCCCGGGCACTCGTCGGTGACCTCGGTTCGCCGCGCCACGCCGTGAAAACCGACGTCGTGTACTCCGCGGCGCTGTGCAGCTCCGGCCGGTTCGACGAGTCCCGTCGCATCGCCGACGCCGCTCTGGAGCGCACCCAGCATCTCGGGCTGGTACCGCTGACCTGGGCATTGGGCTGCTTGTTGAGCGACATCGGAAGTGGCGGGCACAGCCCGGAAGAGATGGCACAGGTCCGGGACACGGCGGCCGCCACCGTGCGCGACCGCGGCGGGCGATGGGCGGGATGAATCTGGTAGCCCGCACCAGTCATTACTGTTGTCCTGACATACCAACCACGGCTCTGCCTCGTCCGTAACGCTGGAGATTGCGCACACGATGACATTTTCGGGAGATGGTCTCGATGCTGTCGTTGCTGACGCAGTTGCCGGCAATCGCGACGCGCTCCGCAAGGTGTTGGAAACCATCCGCCCGATCGTCGTTCGGTACTGCCGTGCGCGATTCGGGGTCGGCGAACGACAGGGTGTTTCCGCAGACGATGTGGCTCAGGAGGTGTGTTTAGCTGTGATCACGGCGCTGCCGCGGTACAAGGACCAGGGACGGCCGTTCCTGGCTTTCGTGTACGGCATTGCCGCTCACAAGGTTGCTGACGCGCATCGTGCCGCCGGCCGCAACCGGGCTGAAGCCACCGACGATCTGCCGGACCGCCCCTCGACCGAGCTGGGCCCGGAGCAGTTGGCCATCGACGCCGACTCGGCGGCCCGGATGAACCGGTTGTTGTCGGTGCTGCCCGAGAAACAGCGCGAAATCCTGATCCTGCGCGTCGTTGTCGGCATGAGCGCCGAGGAGACCGCCGAGGCTGTCGGCAGCACCGCCGGCGCGGTCCGCGTCGCTCAGCACCGCGCGTTGGCGCGCTTGAAGACCGAGATCGGATCGACGGAGCGCGGCCATGCCTGACTCCGGACAATGGCCGCCGGGCGGCGGCGACCCCTCGCTCAACGAGATTCGACGCGTCGACCGGTTCTTCGACGCGCTCGCCGCCGACCAGCACGCGTACTCGACCGATTCCACGGAAGCCGAGCTGGCGTTCCTGCTCGCCGACTGGCGCGACAGCATCCGCGAGCCCGCGGTGACGACGCCCGTCACGGCCCGCGACGCCGTCGCCGCTTTGCAGAACGGGTTGCACCGCAAGGAATCTCGGACATCGCTGACGATCGTCGGCTCGATTGCGGCCGCGCTGCTGTGCCTCGGTGGCTTCGGCACCGCGATCTACGCCGCCGGGCCGAACTCCTCGCTGTACGGCCTGCACACCGCGATGTTCGGCACCGACAAGGCCAGCCGTGACGACCAGGTGATGCTTGCTGCGCAGACCGAGATGCAACAGGTACAGCAGCTGATCGACAACGGTCAGTGGCAGCAGGCGCAGGAGAAGCTGCAGGCGCTGAGCCCGACCGTGCAGAGCGTCGACACGCCGGAGCACAAGCAACAGCTGATCCAGCAGTGGAATGCGTTGACCTACAAGGTGGTTGAGCAGGACCCGGCGGCGACCCTGCCCCCGCCGGGAGAGCCGATGCCGGTCCTGCCGTCCTCGCCGCTGACCCTGCTGCCGGTCCCGGTCGTCGAGACGACGTCGTCGTCGACCTCGTCGTCCGGCACGATCAGCACCTCGTCATCCACGACGGCCACTTCGACCGACACGTCCACGACGTCGACCAGCGCGTCGACCTCGACCTCGGAGCCGACGAGCACGTCTACCTCTTCTGCCTCGTCGACCGCGACCTCATCCACGGAGACGGCGAGTTCCACGTCGCCGACGGCGTCGAGCAGTTCGACCGCGACGTCGACGTCGGCGGCGACATCGATCCCGACCGTCACCTCGGCGCCGTCGACGACTGTGCCGACTGTGCCGTCCACCGAGCCCGTCGTCACCAACTCGCCGACTGCAACTGCCACGCAGCCTGCCACGGTCACGACCGTCGCCCCGACTGTCACAGTGCCCTCGGTGACCACACCGGCCCCGACAGTCCCGGCCGTGCAGCCGACCGTCGCTCCAACAACCAAGGACGTGCAGCCCGAACCCACCCGGGAGCGGTCGGTCGTCACGACGACGCAGGCGCCGTCGGGCTCGGGATCAGGATCGGGACACGGGCAGCGCTGAAGTCATGGCGGTCGGTGGCCGATGTTGAGTTGGACGGTTGACCCTGTAATGGCGGCGTTGCGTACTCGGCTTTTCGCACCCTGGGCGCAGGGTGAACGCAATTCGGCTGGGTTTGGCCGTTGAGCCTGTAATGGTGGCGCTGCCTACTCGGCCTTTTGCGCCCTGAGTGCAGGGCCAACGAAATTCGGCTGGGTCCGGCTGTTGAGGCTGTAATGGTGGCGCTGCCTACTCGGCTTTTTGGGCCCTGAGTGCAGGGTCAACGCACCGCGGCTGTTGAGCCTGAAACCAGGGCGCCGCCCACTCGGCGAATTTCGCCCTCAGCGCAAGATCAACGAACCAGACGTGATGTCCGGCACGTCAACAGAAAAAATCAGCGGTAGCCGTCGTGCTCGGAGGTCGCCTCGTTGAGCGACGCATCGGCATACCCGCGGCAGTAGTCCCACGTCACGTAGGCATCAGGCTCGGGGTCGTAGGCCGGCTCATGCGGGCGGACCGTGCCGTCGACCAGCAGCTGCAGCAGGTTCGCCCGCAGCATGTCCCAGTCGTGGTAATGGTCTTGCTGACATTCGTCGCAACAGACGACGAGGCCGCGAATGCCCTTGTGCGCCAACAGCGTTTCGTACACTGCCAGATCGGCGAGATCGGCTTCGACAGCCATGCGTTCCTGCGGGTCCAGGGGTTGTCCGGGCTCCAGCGCATCCAGAACGGCCGACGGGTCCATGGGATCGTCGGCGAACGGGTCGGGTGGCAAGCCCGGCGGCAGGTGGTCACGCACAGGTCCACCCTACTTATCACCCCCGACGATGCGCCAGCCGTTACCCCGGCGAGCCGTCACATAGTGGGGTTCATTGCACACAGTCTGGGCCGATAGGATGGCTTTTTAGTTCCACGACTGTGTCTGCCCTGGAGGCCCCACCCATGTCGATCGCTGAAAGCAGCGTTCCCATCTCCGTTCCGGTGCCGACCGGAGGTGACGATCCGACCAAGGTCGCGATGCTCGGGCTGACCTTCGACGACGTTCTGCTGCTGCCTGCGGCGTCCGACATCATCCCGGCCACCGCCGATACGTCGAGCCAGTTGACGCGCAACATCCGGCTGCGGGTGCCGCTGGTCAGCTCGGCCATGGACACCGTGACCGAGTCGCGGATGGCCATCGCGATGGCCCGCGCCGGCGGTATGGGCGTGCTGCACCGCAACCTGCCGCTCAGTGAGCAGGCCGCGCAGGTCGAGACCGTCAAGCGGTCCGAGGCCGGCATGGTCACCGACCCGGTCACCTGCTCGCCGAGCAACACGCTGGCCGAGGTCGACGCCATGTGCGCTCGGTTCCGGATCTCGGGCCTGCCCGTCGTGGACACGGCCGGGCAGCTCGTCGGCATCATCACCAACCGCGACATGCGCTTCGAGGTCGACCAGGACAAGGCCGTCGCCGAGGTGATGACCAAGGCGCCGCTGATCACCGCCCAGGAGGGCGTCTCGGCCGAGGCCGCGCTGGGCCTGCTGCGCCGACACAAGATCGAGAAGCTGCCCATCGTCGACGGCCACGGCAAACTGACCGGGCTGATCACCGTCAAGGACTTCGTCAAGACCGAGCAGTTCCCGCTGGCCACCAAGGACAGCGACGGCCGTCTCCTGGTCGGTGCCGCCGTCGGTGTCGGTGACGACGCCTGGACCCGCGCCATGACGCTGGCCGACGCCGGTGTCGACGTGCTGATCGTCGACACCGCACACGCCCACAACCGCGGTGTGCTGGACATGGTGGCCCGCCTCAAGAAGGCCGTCGGCGAGAAGATCGAGGTCGTGGGCGGAAACGTCGCCACCCGGTCGGCCGCCGCCGCGTTGTGCGAGGCCGGCGCGGACGCCGTCAAGGTGGGCGTCGGGCCCGGCTCCATCTGCACCACCCGCGTGATCGCCGGTGTCGGCGCCCCGCAGATCACCGCGATCCTCGAGGCGACCGCCGCGTGCCGCCCCTACGGCGTCCCGGTCATCGCCGACGGCGGTCTTCAGTACTCCGGCGACATCGCCAAGGCGCTGGCTGCCGGTGCCTCGACCGCCATGCTCGGTTCGCTGCTGGCCGGTACCGCCGAATCGCCGGGCGAGCTGATCTTCGTCAACGGCAAGCAGTTCAAGAGCTACCGCGGCATGGGATCGCTCGGCGCCATGCAGGGTCGTGGTCAGGGCAAGTCCTACTCCAAGGACCGCTACTTCCAGGACGACGTGCTGTCCGAGGACAAGCTGGTGCCCGAGGGCATCGAGGGCCGGGTGCCGTTCCGCGGCCCGCTGTCCACCGTCATTCACCAGCTCACCGGCGGTCTGCGGGCCGCCATGGGCTACACCGGTTCGGCCACCATCGAACAACTGCAGCAGGCGCAGTTCGTGCAGATCACCGCGGCCGGCTTGAAGGAAAGCCACCCGCACGACATCACGATGACCGTCGAAGCACCGAACTATTCCTCGCGCTAACTGACACGCGCCATCTGACAGGGAAGTCAATACACATGCGTGACATGGTTGAAATCGGCATGGGCCGGACCGCTCGTCGTACCTACGAACTCGACGACATCAACATCGTGCCGTCGCGGCGCACCCGCTCCAGCCAGGACGTTTCCACGGCCTGGCAGCTGGACGCCTACCGGTTCGAGATTCCGGTCCTGGCACACCCGACCGACTCGTTGGTGTCGCCCGAGTTCGCCATCGAGATGGGCCGCCTCGGCGGCCTCGGTGTGCTCAACGGTGAGGGCCTGATCGGCCGGCACCGCGATGTCGAGGACAAGCTCGCCCAGGTGGTCGAGCTCGCGGCCAAGGAAGACGATCCGTCGGCCGCTGTCCGGCTGCTGCAGCAGCTCCACGCGGCGCCGCTGGATCCGGAGCTGCTCGGCGCCGCCGTCGCCCGCGTGCGCGAGGCCGGCGTCACCACCGCGGTGCGCGTCAGCCCGCAGAACGCCCAGGCCCTGACACCGACGCTGGTCGCGGCCGGGATCGACCTGCTGGTCATCCAGGGCACCATCATCTCGGCCGAGCGGGTGGCGCAGGACGGCGAACCGCTCAACCTCAAGACCTTCATCTCCGAACTGGACGTGCCGGTGGTCGCCGGCGGCGTGCAGGATCACCGCACCGCGCTGCACCTCATGCGTACCGGCGCGGCCGGCGTCATCGTCGGCTACGGCTCGACCTACGGCGCCACCACCAGCGACGAGGTCCTGGGCATCAGCGTGCCGATGGCCACCGCGATCGCCGACGCCGCCGCCGCGCGGCGCGAATACCTCGACGAGACCGGCGGCCGCTACGTGCACGTGCTGGCCGACGGCGACATCCACACCTCGGGCGACCTGGCCAAGGCCATCGCGTGCGGCGCCGATGCGGTGGTGCTGGGCACCCCGTTGGCTGCTGCGGCAGAGGCGCCTGGGGACGGGTGGTTCTGGCCGGCCGCCGCGGCGCATCCGTCGTTGCCGCGCGGCGCGCTGCTGCAGGTCGCGCTGGGCGAGCGGCCGTCGCTCGAACGGGTCCTGGGCGGCCCGTCGGACGACCCGTTCGGTTCGGTCAACCTGGTCGGTGGCTTGCGCCGGTCGATGGCCAAGGCCGGGTACTGCGACCTCAAGGAGTTCCAGAAGGTCGGCCTCACCGTCGGTTCCTAGTACCGGCGGTAGCAAGTTAGGTTTACCTTGGTAGCTGGTTACCGAGCGGTAGGTCCATACTTTTGCCATGGAGCCTGACTACGACGTCTTGATCATCGGTTCGGGTTTCGGAGGCAGCGTCAGTGCCCTCCGACTCACGGAGAAGGGTTACCGCGTCGGCGTTTTGGAAGCCGGCCCCCGGTATTCCGACGCCGATTTCGCCAAGACCTCGTGGGACCTGCGAAAGTTCTTGTGGGCGCCCAAGTTCGGCATGTACGGCATCCAGCGGATCCACCTGCTGCGCAACGTGATGATCCTGGCCGGCGCGGGCGTCGGCGGTGGTTCGTTGAACTACGCGAACACCCTCTACATCCCGCCGGACCCGTTCTTCAACGACCCGCAGTGGAAGGACATCACCGACTGGCGCGCCGAACTGATGCCGCACTACGAGCAGGCGCAGCGCATGCTCGGCGTGGTCAAGAACCCGACGTTCACCGACGCGGACAAGATCATCAAAGAGGTCGCCGAGGACATGGGCTGCGCCGACACCTTCGTCGCGACGCCCGTCGGGGTTTTCTTCGGACCGGACGGCGAGAAGACCCCGGGCAAGACCGTGCCCGACCCGTACTTCGGCGGCGCCGGCCCGGCCCGCACCGGCTGCATCGAGTGCGGTGAGTGCATGACCGGCTGCCGGCACGGCGCCAAGAACACCTTGGTGAAGAACTACCTCGGCCTGGCGGAAAAGGCTGGGGCGCAAGTACATCCGCTGACCACGGTCACCAGCTTCGCGCAGCGCGGCGACGGGCTGTGGGAGGTGGCGACCCGCCGGACCAACGGCCGGGTGCGCCGCGGCAAGCGGACCTTCACGGCCAAGTACCTCATCGTCGCGGCCGGCACGTACAACACCCAGAAGCTGCTGTTCAAGGTGCGCGACACCGGCAAGCTGACCAAGCTGTCGGACAAGCTGGGCGTGCTGACCCGCACCAACTCCGAGTCCATCGTGGGTGCCCAGACCCGCGAAGTGCCCACCGACATGGATCTGACGCACGGCGTGGCCATCACGTCGTCGATCCACCCGACCCCGGACACCCACATCGAACCCGTGCGGTACGGCAAGGGCTCCAACGCCATGGGCATGCTGCAGACGCTGATGACGGACGGCGCCGGCCCGCAGGGCACGGACGTGCCGCGGTGGAAGCAGTTCCTCAACCAGGCCGGCGAGGACCCGCGTGAGCTGATCCGCCTGCTCAACCCGCAGCGGTGGAGCGAGCGCACCGTGATCGCGCTCGTCATGCAGCACCTCGACAACTCGATCACCACGTTCACCAAGCGTGGGCCCGGTGGTATCCGGATCATGTCGTCCAAGCAGGGCCACGGCGAGCCCAACCCGACCTGGATCCCGGTCGGCAACGAGGCGACCCGGCGGATGGCAGAGAAGGTCGGCGGTATCGCCGGCGGCACCTGGGGCGAGCTGTTCAACATCCCGCTGACGGCCCACTTCCTCGGCGGTGCGGCGATCGGTGACAGCGCTCAGACGGGCGTCATCGACCCCTACCACCGCGTCTACAACTACCCGACGCTGTTCGTCACCGACGGTGCCGCGATCTCGGCGAATCTCGGTGTGAATCCGTCACTTTCGATCGCTGCGCAGGCCGAACGCGCGGCGTCGCTGTGGCCGAACAAGGGACAGGACGACGCGCGGCCGGCCCAGGGTGAGCCCTACCGCCGGATCGAACCGATCGCACCGGACCGTCCCGTTGTGCCCGCCGACGCCCCGGGCGCGCTGCGCCGGCTCCCGATCACCCCGGTCTAAGTTAGGCGGAGCTGAACCGCCGGTGTGTGGGCACCCGCCCCGGCGGTTGCGGCGGCGGGGGCAGTATCGACTGCCGCGGCTTGACGTCGACGACGGTCGGCTCGCGGGTACTCAGCGTGAGTTCGTCGCCGGCGTGCCGGATCACCAGGGTGGAGTCGGGACCGTCGCGCAGGGTGTACGTCACCTCGCTGTGCGTCGCATCGACGGTGACCCGAAATTCCCTCCACCGCAACCGAAACCGGAGCCGGGACAGACTGTCCGGCAGCTGCGGGTCGAGTGCGAGGAAGCCTTCGTCGTCGCGCAGACCACCGAAACCGGCGACCAGAGCGATCCAGGCACCCGCGAGCGACGCCATATGCAGTCCGTCGCGGGTGTTGTGGTGCAGATCGCGTAGGTCGATCAAGGCCGCCTCGTAGGCATAGTCGTGCGCCAGTTCGAGGTGACCGACCTCGGCGCACATCACCGCCTGGGTGCACGCGGATAGTGACGAATCCCGGACTGTGCGCCGCTCGTAGTAGTCGACGTTGTGCGCCTTCTGCTGGGCGGTGAAGGCGTGGCCCTGCCACTGCATGGCCAGCACCAGGTCGGCTTGCTTGATCACCTGCGCCGGATACAGCCGCACGTACGGGTGATTCATGAACAGGGGATAGGCGGTGTCGGGCGAGAACTCCCATTCCGCGAACGTGGTGAAGCCCTCGCACTGCGGGTGCACCGCGAGCTCCTCGTCGTACGGAATGTGCGCGGCGGCGGCGGCATCGCGCCAGGCGGCGGTCTCCTCGTTGGTGACACCCATGGCATAGGCGTTGTCGGGGTGCCGCGTGCAGGCGTCGGCGGCGACGCGCAGGTTGTGTGCCGCCATGAGATTGGTGAAGACGTTGTCGCGCACCATCGCGGTGTACTCGTCGGGACCGGTGACGCCGTCGAGGTGCCAGACACCGTGCCGGTCATGGTGTCCCAACGACATCCACAACCGTGCCGTCTCCACCAGTACGGTCAGGCCACAGTCGACTTCGAGGGATTGGTCGCCGGTGGCGTTGCGGTAGCGCTCGAACGCCATCGCGATGTCGGCGTTGACGTGCCACGCCGCGGTGCCGGCCGGCCAGTACGCCGAGCACTCGGGTCCGGATATCGTGCGCCACGGGAAGCTCGCGCCCCGTAAACCCAGTTCGGCCGCACGGCTTTTCGCCAATTCCAGCGTCGAGGCGCGCCACCGCAGGGCGTCGGCCACGGTATGCGGTTTCGTGTAGGTCAGCACCGGGAGGACGAAACCTTCGGTGTCCCAGAAGGCGTGACCGTCGTAGCCGGTTCCGGTCAGTCCCTTGCCGCCGATCCCGCGGCATTCTGCGCGGGCACTGGCCTGCAGCACGTGGAAGAGTCCGAACCGCACGGCCTGCTGGCAGTCCGGGTCACCGTCGACCTCGACGTCGGCACTGTCCCAGAAGTCGTCGAGATAGGCGCGCTGCAGATCCAGCAGACCCTGCCACCCGCTGTAGTGCGCGCCGGCCAGCGCGCCGGCGACCTGGTCTCGCAGCGCGGGCCGCGACCGCAGGCTCGACCAGCCGTAGGCCAGATACTTCACGATGCGCAGTTGCTGGCCAGGTCGCAACCCGCAGATCACGGTGGTGCGCGCCAGATCTGGGCGGGCGTCGGTGGCCACCTCCACACGGCCCGGCACCTCGATCTCGTGGTCCATCGCGGCGGCCATCATCAGGCCACTGCGCTTGGTCTGGTGGATCAGCAGCCCGCTGTGTTGGTTGTGTTCGTGGTGTATCGCCTGTAGTGGATTGGCGAGGGCCGCGGCAACGCGTGGATCCGATGAGGTTTTCGGCTGATCCTCGTTGGCGACCAGCTCCGATTGCACTGTGACACGGACGAATTCGTCGATGGCCTCGACGGTGTACTCGATGGCCGCGACGCTGCGCTGCGCGAGGGAGACCAGCCGAGTCGACGTGACCCGCACCTGCTTTCCGGCCGGTGACCGCCAATGCGCTGTGCGAGAGAGGGTTCCGGCGCGCAGATCCAGTATTCGCTCGTGGTCGATGAGTTCGCCGTACCGGACGTCGAAGGGCTCGTCGTCCACCAGGAGGCGAATGATCTTTCCGTTGGTGACGTCGACGATGGTCTCGCCGCCCTGGGGGTAGCCGAATCCACTTTCGGCGTAAGGCAGTGGTCGGGTTTCGTAGAACGAGTTGAGGTAGGTACCGGGCAGGCCGTGCGGTTCGCCTTCGTCAAGGTTGCCGCGTAAGCCGATGTGCCCGTTGGACAAACTGAATACGGACTCTGACTGCGCCAACAGCTCGAGGTCCAGCTGCGTCTCGCGCACCTGCCAGGGCTCGACCGGAAATGATTCCTGGGTGATCATCGTCGGCCTACAGCAGCTCGGCCAGGTCGCTGACGACGACGTCTGCGCCGCTGTCGCGTAGCTGCGCGGCCTGATCGGCCCTGTCCACCCCGACGACGTATCCGAAGTGGCCGTTTCGGCCCGCCGCGACGCCGGCCAACGCGTCTTCGAAGACGGCGGCCGCCGCCGGTTCGACTCCCAACAATTGCGCTGCCCGCAGAAATGAGTCCGGTGCCGGTTTGCCCGCGATGTGCTCGTCCCGCAGCGTCAGGCCGTCGACCCGCTGCTGGACGAAGTGGGACAGCCCGGTGACGTCGAGTACCTGACGGGTGTTGGCGCTCGACGACACGACCGCGATGCCGAGTCCGGCGGCGGCGACGGCCTCCAGATATCGCCGGGACCCGCTGAACGCTTCGACACCGTCGTCGTGCAGCACCTTCTGGAACATCTCGTTCTTGCGGTTGCCCAGGCCGGCGACGGTCTCGGCGTCCGGCGGGTCGTCCGGGTTGCCGTCGGGGAGGTCGATGCCACGGCTGCGCAGAAACGAGCGGACGCCGTCCTGGCGCGGCTTGCCGTCCACGTACTGCAGGTAGTCGTCGTGGCTGTCGAACGCGACGAACGGTTCGCCGTCACGTTCGGCGCGTTGCCGCAGATAGTCGTCGAACATCGCCTTCCAGGCCTTCTTGTGCACGCTCGCGGTGTCGGTCAGGACGCCGTCGAGGTCGAACAGGCAGGCGTGCACGGCGTTGGGGAGACCCAGCATGGTCGCTCTTTCGGTCGGGGATTGTCCTGCTGTGTCCTTTCCCGCTTTTCGGCCCGGTTATTCGTTGACGCTACGCCGCGCTGATCACGCGGCTGGGTGTTCCGTGCACGTCGACCGGGACGTCGCCGGTCAATGTGACGCGGTGCATCAGCCGGTGCTGGCCGTCGTAGTCGTCGACGGCGCGGTGCTGGGTGGCCCGGTTGTCCCACATCGCGACGTCGCCGGGTTGCCAGTCCCAGCGAACGGTGTTCTCCGGCAAGGTGATTCGGCGCTGCAGCAGTTCCAGCAAGGCGGCCGACTCGTAGCTGTCCAGGCCGACGAAGCCGCGGACGAAATTGCCTGCGAGCAGCGTTCGTTCGCCGGTTTCGGGGTGTACGCGGACCACCGGATGCTCGGTGCGGAAGTCGGGCTTCTGGAACGACTCCATGTACTGGCGCTGTTCGTCGCTCAGCTTCCGGACATCGACGACGTCCTTGATGTAGTCGAAGCGGTTGGAGTGAATGGCCCGGAGATTCTCCACCAGTGCCTTGAGCGGCGCGGGTAATGCGTCGTAGGCCGCCGCCGTGGACGCCCACAAGGTCGAGCCGCCGTAGCGGGGCAGGGTCACTGCGCGCAGGACCGACGCCGAGGGGTAGTCGGGCATGAACGTCACATCGGTGTGCCACTGGGTGGCCTTGCCGTACTCGGAATCGATCGGGGTGATGTTCGGCGCATCGGCGCGCTTCATGGAGTGATGGCCGACCAGATCGCCCATCAGTTCGCCGAAGGCCTGCTGCTGCGCGTCGTCGAGGTGGTCCTGGCCGCGGAAGAAAATGACCTTGTGTGCCAGCAGGGCGGTACGAATCTCGGCGACGGTCTCGGGGGACAGGTCGCCGCCCAGCCGCACGCCGTCGATGACGGCACCGATCTTGCTGGTCAGTTTGGTGATGTTCATCGGAAGCCTTTCGGAAGGTGAGCACTGTAGTCAGTTGACTACAGTGCTGGTCGCTAGTGTAGCCACATGACTACAGGTGTGCCAGTGGGTCGGGACGAAGTCGTCGCGGCCGTTCTCGAGGCCGCAGCGGAGCTGTTCGCCGCGCGCGGTCCCGCGGCCACGTCGATCCGGGACATCGCCGCCAAGTCGAACGTCAACCACGGACTGGTGTTCCGGCACCTCGGCTCCAAGGAGAAGCTGGTCGGAGCGGTGCTGGACCATCTGGGGCAGCGACTCAAGGAGCTGATCGACGCCGGTGCGCCGGCCGATGTGCTCGATGCGGCGCTGGACCGGCAGCTACGGGTGATCGCCCGGGCCGCGCTCGACGGTTACCCGGTCGGCGAGCTGCAGACCACATTTCCCAACATGGCGCGGCTGCTGGACGAATTCCTGCCCCGGTATGCCGACGAGAATCAGGCCCGGTTCGCGGTGGGCAACATCATCGCGCTGCAACTGGGCTGGCGACTGCTCGGGCCATTCCTGCGGCCGGCGCTGGGGCTCGGTGAGATGACCGACGACGACGTCCGCGCCGCTGTGGGCGCGGCAGCCGAGCGGCTGGCAGAGCCCCCGGCTCCCCACCACTAGACTGGGCGGGTGCAAACACCAGCTTCACAGCCCGTTCTGGTCATCGACTTCGGTGCGCAGTACGCGCAGCTGATCGCCCGCCGGGTCCGCGAGGCTCGGGTGTTCTCCGAGGTGCTGCCGCACACCGCGACGGTCGAGGACATCAAGGCCAAGAATCCGCAGGCCATCGTGCTGTCGGGCGGCCCGTCCAGCGTCTACGACGACGGCGCCCCGCAACTGGACGCGGCGATCTTCGATCTCGGTGTCCCGGTGTTCGGCATCTGCTACGGGTTCCAGGCCATGGCACAGGCGCTCGGCGGCACCGTGGCGCACACCGGCACCAGTGAATACGGCCGGACCGAGCTGAAAGTCGCCGGTGGAGAGCTGCATTCGGGCCTGCCCGCCATGCAGCCGGTGTGGATGAGCCACGGCGACGCCGTCACCGCGGCGCCCGCCGGCTTCGACGTGGTGGCCAGCAGCCCCGGCGCCCCGGTCGCCGCGTTCGAGGATCGGGCCCGGAAGCTGGCCGGCGTCCAGTACCACCCCGAGGTGATGCACTCCCCGCACGGCCAGCAGGTGCTCAGCCGGTTCCTGCACGACTTCGCCGGCATCGGCGCGACCTGGACCGCCGCCAACATCGCCGACCAGCTGGTCGAGCAGGTGCGCGAGCAGATCGGCGACGGCCAGGCCATCTGCGGCCTGTCCGGTGGCGTTGACTCGGCGGTGGCGGCAGCCCTGGTGCAGCGTGCCATCGGTGACCGGCTGACCTGTGTATTCGTCGACCACGGCCTGCTGCGCGCGGGCGAGCGCGAGCAGGTGGAACGCGACTTCGTCGCGGCGACCGGCGCCAAGCTCGTCACCGTCGACGAGGCCGACCGCTTCCTCGACGCACTCTCCGGAGTGACCAACCCCGAAGGCAAGCGCAAGATCATCGGCCGCGAGTTCATCCGCGCCTTCGAGGGCGCGGTGCGCGACACCTTGGGCTCGAGCGAGTCCGAGATCGAGTACCTGGTGCAGGGCACGCTGTACCCGGACGTCGTCGAATCCGGCGGCGGCACCGGCACCGCCAACATCAAGAGCCACCACAACGTCGGCGGGCTGCCCGAGGACCTGAAGTTCAAACTCGTCGAGCCGCTGCGGCTGCTGTTCAAGGACGAGGTGCGTGCCGTCGGCCGCGAGCTCGGCCTGCCCGAGGAAATCGTTGGGCGCCAACCCTTCCCGGGGCCCGGACTGGGTATCCGGATCGTCGGCGAGGTGACTGGTCCCCGGCTGGACACGCTGCGCCGCGCCGACTCGATCGCCCGCGAGGAACTCACCGCGGCCGGCCAGGATCAGAGCATCTGGCAGTGCCCCGTCGTGCTGCTCGCCGACGTGCGCTCGGTCGGTGTGCAGGGCGACGGACGCACCTACGGCCATCCGATCGTGCTGCGTCCGGTGTCCAGTGAGGACGCCATGACCGCCGACTGGACCCGCGTGCCTTATGAAGTGCTGGAACGCATTTCGACGCGAATCACCAACGAGGTGCCCGAGGTCAACCGCGTGGTGCTGGACATCACCAGCAAGCCGCCGGGCACCATCGAGTGGGAGTGAGCTAGCGGGCTGGGTCGCCCCGCCAGCTGAAGCTGTTGACGTACTGGCCCATGTCCAGGGCCAGTTGCAGGCCGACGGCGGACGGCTTCCCGGAGCCGAAGTCCGGTCCGAATCGGTGGTACGGACCCGACGCCGCGGCGATCAGCGCCAGGTCGTTCTTGACGGCGACGAGCACCAGCAGCCGCATCCGGGTGTATTGGCGGCTCGCGCCCTGCGGATACCAGTCGGCGACGATGCCGTAGCCCGACTGGTAGCCGACCATGGCGTTCGGAATCTCGTACGCGGTCTTGGCGTCTGGATAGGTCGATGAGACCAGTTCGGCCGCAATGTCTTTCGGTTGGCGTCCGGTCGCGGGCCGGCTGAACAACTGCAGCATCCCGCCGTCTCCGGCGAGCAGTTTCGCCAGCACGCCATGGTCGTCCTTGGTGACGTCGTATGCCGATCCGGTCGCGGGGTACGCGACGCTGAACGAGCCGTCGGGTGCGGTGAACCGGGGGTTGATGGTCACCGGTTGGCCCATGGGCGGATGGCCGCATTCCGGTGGGCACACGTACCGCACCGCCGGTTTCTCCAGGAGGCCGGACACTCCGACCAGGAGCGCGGCCACCACCACGGCGGCGAGGACGAACACCAGTGTCACCTGAACGCGTTTCGTGGTCCGGGTCGGCGTTGTCGAGTAGGCCGGGGCATGCAGTGAATAGCCGGGGAGCAGGCCGACGGACATGCTGTCGGCGGGTGCCGGGCGGTCGGTGCGCTGGCTGTGCCGTGCGGCGCGTGACGAGGCGCGGGTGGCGGCACCGCAGGCCGCGCAGAACGGAGCGTCGGGCACCACGTGGCCGCACTGGGTGCACAGCAGCGGTTCGTCCATGTTGTAGTCGTCGTGCGCCTCGTGCAGGAGCGCCAGGTGCAGCCCGACGCGCAACGCCAGCAGCGCGATCATCGTGAGCCCGAAGTACATTGCCAGCTGGACGAACTGTGGCAGCTGAACCGCGTCGATCAGGCCGAGCAGGGCATAGACCACGGCGACGACCACCGCGATCAGGGTCAGCGTCAGTCGGACATAGCCGCGATGTTGGTGTGCCTTGTTCGGCGGCCGGGTGAACCACAGCGCCGCCCCGATCAGACCGCCGACGGTGGCCGCGATGATGGGCGTTGCCAGGCCGCGGATGCCGGCTTCGACCAACAGGCCCTGCAGCGGTCGATCCCGGTTGACCATGCCCGTGCCGAACTGCGGGGCCAGCCGAGTCAGGGTTGCCGCCGCGGTGAAGTAGATGGCGGCGTGGGCGCCGATGGCATAGCCGTGCAAGGCTTCTCGATGGCCTGGCCGGACCAGGCGGATCACGAGCGTCGGTACCTGCATCAGCAGGAGCCCACCGAGCGTGACACCCACGCCGGTGCGCAGCATGCGAGCGGCCGCGATGCCGGCGCCGAGCGGTATGCCATAGGTCCTGGCGGCGGCAGCTCCGGTGAGCAGTGCCCAGCCGACGCCGAGGGCGACGGCGAGGACGGCGGTCAGCCACAGGTTTCCGCGGGGTGCGTCCTTGTTGAATTCGGATTCCCGCAGATAGATCCCGAAGATGACGGGCAGCCCGAGGACGGCGACCGCGACCAGCGCGCCGGGCAGGCGGAGCATCGCGGTGGCGACCAAAGCGAGCACCAGCGCGACGAGCCCGAGCATGAACGACGTACGCGACCGCGGGGACAGGTGCGGGAACAGCGAGCTGGTGATCGACAGCCGAAGCAGGTGCTGGCCGGGCGCGGCGCTGAACGACCGCGCCCGCAACCAGTGCGGTCCGTCGCGGCGGTGCTCACTGAGCGGTGCGCCGCACAGCCCGCAGTACTCGCCGGCCGGGACGTCCAGCTGGCAGACCTCGCACTCCATCATCGGCCGGTCTTCGAGCTGGGTGGTCATTGCGTCACCTTCTGCAGCAACAACAGGTTTTCCGCCAGGTTCTCCACGTTCGGGGTGCCGAGGCCGCTGACCAGGTCGTAGCCCGGCCCTGCGGTGTCAATGGCGTTGCCGCCCAGGGTGATATCGCGGAATGCCGGTCGTGGGGCGCCCGTGGCGATCCGGTACAGCAGCGGGTTGAGCGCACCGATCGGACGTCCGCCATTGGCGGTGAGGTACTGCGTCATGACGGCGGTCAGCCCCGCCCAGATCGGCGCGGACTGCGAGGTTCCGCCACCGACGACCACCTCTTTGTCCACCACGATCCGCACGCCGGTGTAGGGATCGGCGACCGCTGAGATATCCGGCGTCAGGCGCTTGCCGGCGCTACGTTTCGGGTCGACCTGGGTGGCCGCCGCGTCCTGCCAGCGGGGCTGGTCGAACAGCGCGGATACGCCGCCGCCCGTGCCCTGCGAGAGCGGGACGTTGAACCAGGCCTGTTCGTCGACCCATCTACCGTCGGCGTCGGTGGACAGGGTGCTGCCGCCGACGTTGGTCATCTCCGGCAGCGACGCCACCGAATCCAACCCGATGTCGCTCGGGCCGGGCGGGGAATCCCAGTCGTCGCCGCCTTTGCATTCCAGCCCGGCCAGGTCGCCGCTGGCGTCAAAAGCGGTGGTGCCGTGCGCTTCCGCAGCGGCCAGCGCGGACCGGACGGGTGCGAGGTCGGCCGCGGTGGTCAGTTTGTCGCAGCCCCAGCCGATCGACAGACTCCAGATCGCGCCGGGGAAATCCCGGTCGGTCTTCTCGAACATCTCGCCGATCTTGAGGTAGGCGCCGTCGCCGGTGACCGTGGGTCGGGCGTTGACCACGACCAGCCGGGCGTCGGGGGCGATGGCATGGATCACCTCGAGGTCCATGGTGGTTTCGCCGCGCTCGTCCCCGGGTTGCCCGCCGACGAGGGTCGGGGTGAATTTGGGCAGGCCGAAGGTGGTGGAGAACTGATCCAGGTCGGCTTGGTCGTAGCCGTTGAAGGCGAAGACCACCACCGTGGTGCCCTTGCCGGTGTGGCCGGCGGCGCTCAACTTGTCGGCGTGATAGGCGCTGATGAGGTGGCTCGGGGTCAGGCCGCGTTCCGGGACGCCCTGTGGCGGGTCCGCCGGTGCCGAATTGTGGTGCGGGGTGTAGCTGAGGATCCGGCCCAATTCGCTGACGGTGCCGTGCAACTCGGTGGGAATCCGGGGTTGTTGCGGTGCGGCGTAGAACTCCTGCCCGCGCCGGCTTCGGTAGTCGTGCACCTCGACGCCGAAGGCGGCGCCCATGCGATCAGGATCACCTTCGACGACGGCCCAGTTGTCACCCGGCCGCCAGCGCACCGAAAGCCGTTGCAGCTCAGCCCAGTTGATCAGCGCATCCGGCCGGTAGTCGTCATCGAGGGCGGCGGTGAGCTGGACGCGCTGCGGATGCGCGAGCCCGAGGTCGGTCGACGACGCCAGCAACGACGCGAAGGGACCGTCGATGGTGCCTGACGGTTGGTCTGGCGCCCTGGTCGGCCGGCCCGGAGTGGGCAGGTTGAAGACCAAGGTCAAGGTGGCGACCAGGGCCAGGGCCAGCAGCCATCGCTTTGACGGTATCCGGGTTGGCGATGGCATGTAGCAACGGTAGCGCCAACCCGGATGCTGTTGAGCCCTTGGATTACCGGGGTCGGTGGTCAGTTGCGGTGGGTGCCCGGTGTGGCCGTGGGCGCCGGGTTGGCGGTGACCGACGGGGTGAACAGGTTGCCGCCGTTAGGGCTGAGCGACTTCTCGGTCGGGGTGACCGCCGATGTGGTCGTGGTCGTCGTGGTGGTGGTCGACGACGGCGCCTCGGGGGTCTTCTTCTCTTCACCGCAGCCGGCGGTGAGGCCGATCATCGCGATGAGTGCGGTGCCGCCGGCAGCGACGGTGATGCGGTGGACCAGACGATTCGAACGCATGAGGCATGCCTTTCCACTAGCGCAGCGGTCCGCCAAGCCCCGATCGGGTTTCCAGACCTATTCCAGTTATGAGCGTACAGGTCAGAGCGCTGAGGCGGCGACGTTGTGGGTCGTGCGCGGCTTGACCCTTGTCGGTGGGTGGGTGTTTACTCACCATATCGAACAAATATTCGAATTCGGCTAGTGTCTCATGGTGCGGGAGGTGTTGTTGTGGCGGCTGTGACCAGTCTGGTGGATGGCCGGATTGACCGTGCTGACCAGCTGGAACAGCTCCGGCGCAAGATCGCCGAGATGTCCGGGCCGGCAGGTTTGCGCGGCCGGGACCGGGGGCGGCCGGAAGTGGCCCCGAGGGTCGATGAAAGTTTGCTGGAATCGTCGGATCTGCAGTCTGAGCTGCTGTCTGACGTGTTGCCCCGCGGCACGGTCGCGGTGCTCTCGGGGGCTCGCTCGCTGCCGTTGCGGATGGTGGCTGCGGTGACGGCGTCCGGTGGGTACGCAGCCATCGTCGGTCAGCCCAAGGTTGGGCTGCTGGCCGCGGTGGAGATGGGGGCCGACCTGGAACGCATCGCGCTGATTCCGGATCCGGGGCCGGACCCGGTCGAGGTGGCCGCGGTGCTCATGGACGGGCTCGACCTGGTGCTGCTCGGCCTGGGCGGCAAGTCCGTTCCGGCCGGCCGCGCTCGAGTGGTGGCGTCCCGTGCCCGGCAGCGCGAGTGCACCCTGTTGGTCACCGACGGCGACTGGCCCGGGGCGTCGGCCCGGTTGGAGGCCAGGGTCCGCGGGTACGAGGTGGTCGGCGCGGGGGCCGGGGACCCGGTGCCGGGGTGCGGACGGATCGGCCGGGTGCGGTTGGACACGCGGGCCCGGGGCCGTTCGATGCGCCCGCTGCGAGCGGTGGGGGGCTGAGATGTCTCGGGTACTGGCCATCTGGTGCATGGACTGGCCCGCGGTGGCGGCGGCCGTGGCGGCCGGGTTGCCGGTGACCGAACCGGTGGCGGTCACTCTGGCGAACCGGGTGGCGGCCTGTTCGGCGTCGGCTCGGGCGGCGGGGGTGCGAAGGGGATTGCGGCGCAGGGAGGCTCAGGCCCGCTGCCCCCAATTGCACGTCGCCACGGCCGATCCGGCGCGGGATGCCCGGCATTTCGAGGGGGTGACGGCCGCGGTCGACGAGGTCGTGCCGCGTGCGGAGGTCCTGCGGCCGGGGCTGCTGGTATTGCCGGTGCGTGGAGCGGCCCGGTATTTCGGGTCGGAGCAGACCGCGGCCGAGCGATTGGTCGACGCGGTGGGTGCGGCCGGGGTCGAATGCCAGGTGGGCGTCGCCGACCAGTTGCCCACCGCGGTCTTCGCGGCCCGGGCGGGACGCATCCTCGCGCCAGGTGAGGATGCGGAATTTCTCGCCGAGTTGTCCATCCGGCAGTTGGCCACCGAGCCGAGCCTGTCCGGCGAAGGCCGGGAAGAGTTGGCGGATCTGTTGTGGCGCATGGGTATTCGAACCATCGGGCAGTTCGCTGCGCTGTCCCGGTCCGACGTGGCGTCCCGGTTCGGGACGGATGCCGTGGTCGCGCACCGGTTTTCGCGGGGTGAGCCGGCGCGCCGCCCGTCGTGGCCGGAGACGCCGGCGGACCTCGATGCCGTGATGGACTGTGACCCGCCGATCGACCGGGTGGATGCGGCGGCATTCGCCGGCCGCTCGCTGGCGAGCCAGTTGCACCGCAGCCTGGAGTCCGCCGGGGTGGGGTGTACCCGGCTGGCCATCGATGCGGTGACCGCAAATGGTGAAGAACTGCAACGTGTCTGGCGGTGCGCCGAGCCGCTGACCGAGGACGCCACCGCAGACCGGGTGCGGTGGCAGCTGGACGGTTGGTTGACCAGGCGGGGCCTGGGCGGGGCCGGACCCACCGCGCCTATCACGGTGCTTCGGCTGCATCCGGTCGAGGTGGTCTCGGCCGCGGCGCTGCAGTTGCCGTTGTGGGGATCTTCCGGAGACGACGACCGGATGCGGGCCCGGCGGGCGCTGGTGCGGGTCCAGGGTCTGCTCGGGCCGGAAGCGGTGCAGGTGCCGGTGCTCAGCGGTGGGCGGGGGCCGGCCGAGCGCATCACGCTCACCCCGCTGGGGGATGAGGTGGTGCCGTTGAACGATCCGACCCAGCCGTGGCCGGGGCGGCTGCCGGAGCCGGCTCCGGTGGTCCTGCTGGATGATCCGGTGGAACTTGTTGACGTACGCGGTGATTCGGTTCGGGTGACGGACCGGGGCATGTTCTCCACCGATCCCGTCGGGCTGACGGGTTCGGGTTATCGCGGGGTGTTGCGCTGGTGGGCGGGCCCGTGGCCGGTCGACGAACGCTGGTGGGACCCGGAGCGGGGGAAAGGCCGCACGGCGCGGGCCCAGGTGCTGCTCGGGGATGAGGGGGAGAGCCGTGCGCTGCTGCTCTGCTACCGGCAGCGGCGGTGGTATGTGGAGGGGGTTTATGAGTAGGCCGCGTTGCAGTTCGAACCATGGAGTTCCTGGGCGGGGCAGCACCCAATGGTCGCCTGATCGCTTCCTATGGCGAATGTGCAGGTTTGGGTCGATATTTCGCAGATCCACGGCCTAAAGCTGCACATTCGTCGTAGCACCTCGGGGATAGGTGGACCGCCGGCAACGCCGGAAGCAACGCGAACTGACGACATATTTTTGTGGGCCGTCTCAGACGTACCGAAGATTTAGTTGTGCACAACTGAATTGTGGGCTACAGTTCCTCACGTGGACGCACTCACCTTGGACCGCCAACTCTGCTTCGCCTTGTATTCGGCGTCGCGGGCGATGACGGCGGCCTACCGGCCGATCCTGTCCGAGCTCAACCTCACCTACCCGCAGTACCTGGTGCTGCTGGTGCTGTGGGAAGAGGGTCGGGTCACGGTCGGGCGGCTGGGTGAGCGGCTGCAGTTGGATTCGGGAACCCTCTCACCGCTACTCAAACGGTTGGAGGCGGGCGGATTCATCCGTCGTGAACGGTCGCAGCAGGATGAGCGTCAGGTCGAGGTGAGCCTGACCCCGGCCGGACGCAAACTCGAAGCCAAGGCCCAGTGCATTCCCGAGCGACTGGGCGCGCGAAGCGGCATCACCGAACGGGAAGCCGCGGACCTGCGCGACGCCGTCCGCCGATTGACCGATGCGCTCACCGCATCGCAGTGATTTACCGACGCACCCGCGTCACTGAGCACCACTCACTCAAGGAGATCGACATGAAGACGCTCTACACCGCTGAAGCCCTGGCCACCGGCGAAGGTCGCGACGGCCACGGCCGCACCTCGGATGGCAAGCTCGACCTGGACCTGGCCATCCCGAAGGAGATGGGTGGCAGCGGCAACGGCACCAACCCCGAGCAACTGTTCGCCATCGGCTACGCCGCCTGCTACCACTCGGCGCTGCGCCTGGTCGCCCGCGAGGCCAAGGCGGACGTCACCGATTCGTCTGTGGGCGCGCGGGTTTCGCTCGGACAGCTCGACAACGGCGGATTCGGCCTGGCGGTCGAGCTGGAGATCACGCTGCCCAACCTGGATCACGACGCCGCCCAGGAGCTGGCCGACAAGGCCCACCAGGTGTGCCCCTACTCCAACGCCACCCGCGGCAACATCGACGTCAAGATCACCGTCACCGACGACTGATCCTCGCCCCGCCTGACTGGCCACTGACTCCCACGAAAAGACTCAAAACTGTTGTTTTCCGCGCGTATTCGACAGTTTTATGTCTTCTCGCTGGACATGTCAGTGGCCGGTCGGCGTCACAGCTTGGACGCGAAGGCCCCGACCCGCTCGATGAACCGGTCGAAGAACGCCACCGGGTCGACCTCGACGCCGATGTGCGCATTGGGATGGCGCCCCCAATGCCCGCGCCAGTCGGCGACCGTCATGCCGCGCGTCAGCGTGCCCAGCAGTTCCACGTCGACCGTCGCCCGCTGGTACCGGACGATGTCCGGATCCAGGGCGACCGCCGCCGCAAGCGGATCGTGCAGGTGCGCCAGATAGCCCTCGCCCTGGTCGAAATGGAACTCGAAGTAGAACCGCATGGCGTCTTCGAGCACCCGGATCAGGGCGTTGGACGACGTCGACCGCGTGCCGCGATGGTCCAGCACGCTCATCGGCGACGACGGGCCACCCGCTGCGATTGCCAGCCGGCTCAGCAGCGACGGCGTCATAGCGACGTTCTCGGTCAGGTTGAGCCCCAGCACGATTGGCAGATGCGTCGGGTCCTCCAGGCCCCACGCCGCGCCCCACACCGAGAACACCTCGGCCGCAGCCTCCGGGTCCACACTGATGTTCCACTCGGACACCGGCGTGGTGTTGCCCCGGTAGTCGAAGGCCCCGCCCATGATCACCAACCGGCGCAGCAGCCGGGGGAGTGACGGCTCCTGCCGCAGCGCCAGCGCGAAGTTGGTCAGCGGGCCCGTGACGAGACCGATCAACTCGCCTGGGTACTCGCGTGCGGCCTGAATCCAGGCCTCGGCGGCGTCGTACTCGGTGAGCACGCCGCCGGTCTCCGACTCGGCACTGGGCTCGGGCAGTTCCGCATAACCCAGCCCCTGCGGGCCATGGGTGTCCTCGGCGGTGCGCAACGGTGCGACCAGTGGCACGCTCGCGCCCCGCGACACGGGGATGGGGCCCACCTCGCACAGCTGCAGCAACCCCAGATTGTTGACGCACACCTGGTCGACCGGGACATTGCCCGCGGTGGACGCAATGCCGACCAGCTCGGCGTCGGCGCTGGCCAGCAGGTACGCCAGCGCCATCGCATCGTCCACGCCGGTGTCGACGTCAGCAAAAACCGGCTGCATCCTGGCCTGGCCGGCGGGAAGTAAGCCCCCTGTCATGTCGCCAACCCTAAAGGGCCGCGCGGGAACGGGCATTCCGATCGCCGGCTGCCGGCCTGTTATCTAGATCGCGCCGTCGGGGAATGCGATGACCGACACAAAGCGGATCGGTAGCCGGATCAGCCGGGTCGGCCCGTGGACGCCCTCGCCGTCGAACTGCAACGAGTCGCCGGGCTCGAGCCGATACTCGGAACGGCCGTGGCCGTAATCCATGACGCCGTCCAGCATGTAGATGAACTCGGTCCCGGGATGCTGGAACAGCGGGTAGACCTCACTGTCCTCGTTGAGCGTCACCATCAGACACTCCAGGCGTTTGTGCTCGCCGCGGAGCCCGCCCAGCAGTTCGTACTCGTGGCCGGCCTGCGAGCCGCTGCGGACAATCGGGGTGCCCTTGCCGGCTTTGACGAACGACGCCGGCCGTTCGGTGTCGGCGCCGCGGAACAGATACGTCACTGGTACGTCGAAACCTTTGGACAGCAGCGCGAGGGTGCTCAACGAGCAGGATGTCTGGGCGTTCTCAACCTTGGAGAGCATGGCCTTGGAGATGCCGATGCGGGCCGCCATCTCGCCGACGGACAGACCCGAATTCTGGCGCAGCTGACGAACATTGCGCGCGATGGCCACCTCGAGCTCGAGTTCTTCGACCTTGTCGTCGGGCCGTCGGTTACGGGTGGTGCCCGCATTGCGAAGTAGCGTTTCGTCGTTCTCCACCTGTCAACCGTAACGCATCAACGTCCACTGTCAGTAGACGACGCGCATTGGAATCCGCCCCCGCCGACTGGATCTCGACGAGGTGCTGCAGGCTGTCGGCCAGCGCGACCGAGCCGGCTTCGGCATCGGCGTCCTCGACCGCTTCGGAGGGCGCGTGGGAGACGCCGGTTGGGTTGCGCACGAACAACATTGCGGTGCTGACGTGGTCCTTCAACACGCCGGCGTCGTGGCCGGCGCCGGTTCCCAGGACCGGGGCGTCATCGAGTGCGGTGCTGAGGCGGTCCCGGAGTTGCGAATCGAAATCAACTGTGGCGCTGAATGATTCCTCTGTCATAGTGACACCGCAACCCTCGCCGGCGGCGACGGCGTTGGCCGCCTCCGCGATCTCGTGCACCAGGAACTTGGTCACCGCATCCTCGGGGTGGCGGACGTCGAGCCAGAGGTCGACGCGTGAGGCGATGACGTTCGTACCACCGGGCACCGGCACGATCCTGCCGACCGTGGCGCGCGCACCGCTGATGGCCCGCGCCTGTGTCTGGACAGCGGTGATCAGCTGGGCGGCGGCCACCATGGGGTCGGCCCGGTCTGTCATGAGCGTGGTTCCGGCGTGGTTGCCTTCGCCGGTGAAGGAGAGCCGCCAGCGGCCATGGCCGAGGATGGACGAGGCGACGGCCACCGGTCTGCCCAGATCGACCAGCCCGCGGCCCTGTTCGACGTGGAGTTCGACGAACGTGCCGATCCGTCCGAGCGTTTCGGGGTCGGGCCCGAGATGCGCGGGATCGATTCCCGCGCAACGACTTGCCTCGGCGAACGTGGTGCCGCTGCTGTCGCTGAGTGACCGGGCGCGGTCCGGGTCGATCGCTCCGGTCAGCAGCCGCGAGCCCAGGCACGCGACCCCGAACCGGGAGCCTTCCTCCTCGGGGAACACCGCGATGGCCCGGCGGCCACCGACGCCGCGGGCGGCCAACAGATCGAAGGCGACCAATGCCGACGCCACCCCGAGTGGCCCGTCGTAGGCGCCGCCTCCGGGGACCGAGTCCAGGTGGCTGCCGGTGACGACGGCGTCGTCGCCGACTCCGCCCGACCAGGCCCAGATGATGCCGTTGCGGTCGGTCTCGACGTCCAGTCCGCGCTTTGCCGCGTGTGCGACAAACCACGACCGCAGATCGAGCTCGGCAGTGGAATAGACGGGCCGGGTGTAGCCGCCGCGCTGGTTGTCTACGCCGGTGTCGGCGATCTCAGCAAGCAACGAGGTGACGGCGTCGGGCATGAAAGTTCCTTCAAACAAAGAGATTCGGGTAATGAGGTGGTCAGCGCATCTCGCCTGCACCGACGTACGGGTGCAGACTGTTCAGCGGCTTGCCTTCGGCGAACCGTTCCAACCGGAAGTCCGCGGCCGGGATGTCGGGGTCGGTGCTGTCACCCTCGAACACCAGGTCCGCGACCAACTCGCCGACCGCGGGGCTGATCTTGAATCCGTGGCCGGCGAAGCCGGCTGCCAGGATCAACCCGTCGACTCCGCCGATCGGCGCGATCACCGGATTCCAGTCCGGCGGAACGTCATACACGCCCGCGTAGGTGTGGGTCACCGCCGGCTCGGGGAAGCCGGGGAACCGGTGCATCACCTTCTCGCCGTAGGCCAGGACGGATGCCTCGGCCGCGACATTCGAGTAATTGTCCGGGTCGACGAACTTCTTCTGGAAGTCCGCGTGGTCGCTGTTGCCGACGAGAAACTGGCCGGCGCCTTCGACACGGCAGTACTGCAGGCTGATCAGGTCGGAGATCACCGGGAGGTCGGGTAGCGGCTCCCCGGCGTCCACGATCAGCAGTTCCGATCGATAGGCCTCGATAGGGAAGTCGATGCCCATGGCGGCCAACAACTTTGCCGACCACCAGCCGTTGGCCACGATCACCAGATCGGCGTCGATGAGGTCACCGTTCCCCAGCATGACACCGGTGACCTTGTCGCCTGCCGTCACGACGCGGGCGGCGGGCGTGTTCTGCCGGATCCGGGCGCCCGCGGCCCGGGCGGCCTGACCGAAGTGCAGGGCCAGTTGCGTCGCGTCGGCGAATCCGCCGCGTGGCTCGTACGAGGCCAGTGCCACATCGGAGGTCTCGAGCATCGGCCACAGCTTCTGCAAGGTATCGGTGTCGATCAGGTCGACTTCGACGCCGAGCGATTGGTGCATGGCCGTGTTCGCGCTCAGTGCGTCGACATTCTCGTCACCGACAAGCACGGTGTAGCCGACCTGCCGAAACCCGATGGCGTCGCCCAGCTTTTCGATCACCGGCAGGCTGCGCCATGCCATGGCGGCGATCGACGGCACGCCGTAATGGGCGCGGACGATGCCCGATGACTTGCCCGTACCGCCGCTGGCGAGCTGATGGCGTTCCAGCACAACGATATCCGAGAGTCCGCGCTGGGTCAGGGAGTGTGCGATGGACAGCCCGATCAGCCCCCCGCCGACGATCACCGCCTTCGACGCCATCAGAACCCACCTGCTGCGGACTGGCCCGGAATCCACGACGTACCGGCCAGCGGCACCCGCGCCATGGCGGCGGCTTCGATGGACACGGCCACCAGATCTTCGGGTTCCAGGTGCGTCACGTGCGCCTTGCCGCAGGCGCGGGCGATGGTCTGGGCCTCCATGGTCAGCACCCGCAGGTAGTTGGCGACCCGGCGGCCGCCGTCGACCGGGTCCAGCGCCTGCTGCAACGCCGGGTCCTGCGTGGTGATGCCGGCCGGGTCGCGGCCATCTTGGAAATCATCGAAAAATCCTGCCGCCGAGCCGAGTTGGGCGTATGCGGCCTCGTACTTGGGGTGGTTGTCGCCGAGCGCGATCAAGGCGGCGGTGCCGATGGCGACGGCGTCGGCGCCGAGTGCCAGCGCTTTCGCCACGTCGGCGCCGGTGCGGATACCGCCGGACACGATCAACTGCACGCCGTCGGGCTTGCGGTGTACGCCGAGTTCCTGCAACGCCTGCACGGCCTGCGGTACCGCGGCGAGGGTGGGGATGCCGACGTGTTCGATGAAGACCTCCTGGGTGGCTGCCGTGCCGCCCTGCATACCGTCGACCACCACGACGTCGGCGCCGGCGTGTACCGCGAGTTTGACGTCGTAGTACGTGCGCGATGCGCCGACCTTGACGTAGATCGGCTTCTCCCAGTCGGTGATCTCCCGGATCTCGTTGATCTTGATGGTCAGGTCATCGGGACCGGTCCAGTCGGGGTGCCGAGAGGCCGAACGCTGGTCGATACCCTGCGGCAGGTCGCGCATCCCGGCGACGCGTTCGGAAACCTTCTGTCCCAGCAGCATTCCGCCACCACCGGGCTTGGCGCCCTGGCCCAGTACCACTTCGATGGCATCGGCACGGCGTAGGTCGTCCGGATTCATCCCGTACCGGTTCGGCAGATATTGGTAGACAAGGTGTTTGGAGTGGCCGCGTTCCTCGGTCGTCATGCCGCCGTCGCCCGTGGTGGTGGAGGTGCCCACTTCCGAGGCGCCGCGCCCCAGTGCCTCCTTGGCCCGGCCGGACAATGCCCCGAAAGACATGCCGGCGATGGTGACCGGGATATTCAGGTGCAGTGGATATTTGGCATTCCGCGCGCCCAGCACCACATCGGTACCGCACTTTTCCCGATAGCCCTCAAGGGGGTAGCGCGACATCGAGGCGCCGAGGAAGAGGAGGTCGTCGAAATGGGGGAGCGCGCGCTTGGCGCCCCAGCCGCGGATGTCGTAGATGCCGGTTTCCGCGGCCCGGTGGATGGCGGCGATGGTCGTGCGGTCGAAGGTCGCGGACTCACGCAGGCCGCGGTTCGCGCGGTCGTCTGCCGAGAAGGTCATGAGTTGGCCTCAATCAGTAGGAGTTGTGGGCTTGGAAGTGGTAGAGGTTGCGCGCCGAGCCGTACCGCCGGTACGTGGCGGGGTCGTCGTCGTAGCCCGCGGCCTTGAGCAGGCCCGCGAGCTCCTCGAGGTGCTCGGCTTCCATCGGTTTCTCGATGCAGTCCGCCCCAAGGGATTTCACCTCTCCTCGGACGTACAGCCGGGCCTCGTAGATCGAGTCGCCGAGTGCGTCGCCGGCATCACCGCGGATCACGATGCGGCCCTTCTGCGCCATGAACGCGCTCATGTGGCCGACCGATCCGCCGACCACGATGTCCAGCCCTTTCAGCGAGATGCCGCACCGGGCGGCGGCGTTGCCGTCGATGACGAGCAGCCCGCCGCGCCCGGTGGCGCCCGCCGACTGCGATGCGTCGCCGGTGACGTGGACGACGCCGCTCATCATGTTCTCGGCCAGCCCCTGCCCGGCGTTGCCGTTGACAGTGATCTCGGCCTTCTGGTTCATGCCGGCGGCGTAGTACCCGACGTGGCCGTGAACGATGATCTCGACGGGTGAGTTGACCCCGACGGCGACGTTGTGCGCGCCCTGCGGATTGGTGATGACGAACTGGCCGTCGATGCCGTCGGCATGCAGCGCCCCGTTGACGTCACGCAAGCTCACGGTGGACAGGTCGAAAGTTGTTGGTGCGTCACTCATGCCGGAACCGCCTCTCGGCTCCACGCGTAGACCACTTCGGGCTCGGGCTCCCAGATGCGGGCGTCATCGATGCCGGGCAGGTGTGCCAGGGCGCGGAACTCCGATGCCATGGCAACCCAGTCCGCGGTCTCTGCGATCACCGCGGGCTTGCATGCGATGGCGTCGCGCACGACCGCGAAGCTGTCACTGTTGGATACCAGCAGCGTGTAGAAGCCGTCGAATGTTGTTGTCAGATCAGTCAGTGCCTGTTCGACGTCGGATCCCGCGGCCAGCTCGTGGGCCACGAAGCGGGCACCGACCTCGGTGTCGTTCTCGGAATCGAATTCGACGCCGGCGGCGCGCAGGTCGCGCCGGATGCCGGCATGGTTGGCGAACGAACCGTTGTGTACCAGGCACTGATCGGGGCCCACCGCATACGGATGTGCGCCGCTGGGGGTCACGGCCGACTCGGTGGCCATGCGGGTATGGCCGACGCCCTGCCAGCCACTCGCGCCGACCAGCCCCCAATTCTCTACCAGTGACGTGGGTGTGCCGACACCCTTGAGTACGGCGACGTCGGTACCGAATCCGCCAACGAGCGCGTCCGGGTACACCGCCTTGGCCGCCGCGAGCAGGGCTTCGGGTGTCGTGGGCGCCGACACCAGGTAGGTCACATCGCGTGCGATGACGGTGATCTCGGTGTCCAGGCGGGCGCCGAGTGCCTCGGTGACCTGTTCAGGGGACTCGCCGACGTCGATCAGCGAGATGGTGCTCTGCCCCGGCGGTGACCACTGGGGGTCGCCATACACGGCGATCCCGGCGGAGTCGGCGCCGCGCGCCTCCATGGCGGTCAGCATGCCGGCCAACAGTTCACCCAGCCTGGGATACAGCTCGGGGTTGCGCAGGTGCAACCCGACGATTCCGCACATGGTTGTACTGTTCCTTTCTCGTCGCGGCCCGATCTGGTTGGCCGACAGAGGTTTTTGTTGCAGTGCTCAGAAGGCGGTGAGGTAGCGCTCGTGCTCCCAGGCGCCGACCGCTGAATGCCAGTCCCAGAATTCGGTCTTCTTCAGGCGGGCGAAATAGGCGGCGACACTGGGGATATCGGTGTTGGGTCCGATGGCGGCGTCGAGTGCGCCGGTCATCACCTCGTCGGTCTCCAACCGTTCGATCGCGTGTAACAACGTGGCGGGGAGGCGTTCCTGTTTCGGTCCCGTGCCCACGGCGCCGGGGTCGGCGGCCCGTTTGACGCCGTCCAGTCCCGCGGCGAGGGCAACGGCCGCTGCCAAGTAGGGGTTGGCCGAGCCGTCGCCGCCGCGCAGCTCGATGCGACTGCTGTCCGGGACCCGCACGTAGTGGGTGCGGTCGTTGCCGCCATAGGTTGGAAAGCGCGGTGCCCAGGACGCACCCGATGCCGTCGAGATGGCGCCGGTTCGCTTGTAGGAGTTGACCGTTGGTGCGATCACGGCCTGCATGGCACAGGCGTGATCGAGGATGCCGGCGATGAACGAATACGCCGTCGCGGACATCGCGAGGCCGCGGTCGTCCTCGTGGGGTTCGGTGGGGAACACCGGGGCGCCGCCACTGGTGAGTGACATGTGCATGTGTAGGCCGGATCCGGTCTTGTCCGCGAACGGCTTCGGCATGAACGTGGCGATCATGCCCCGCTCGGCGGCCATCACGTTGAGCAGGTAGCGCAGCGTGATGACACGGTCGCAGGTGGTCAGCGCCTCGGCGTAGTTGAAGTTCTGTTCGAACTGGCCGGACCCGTCTTCGTGGTCATTGGCATAGTTGCCCCAGCCCAGACCGTTGATGGCAGTGCTGATCGACGAGAGGTGGTCGTACATCCGGGTGACACTGCGGGCGTCGTAACAGGGTTGGGCCGCGGTGTCCTGGTCGTCAGCGGGTACCAACGCGCCGTCGGCGTTCCGCTTGAGCAGGAAGTACTCGACCTCGGCACCGATCCAGGGTTCGAATCCGGCGTCGGCGGCCTGCTGGATCATGGCCTTGAGGATGTTGCGCGGGGCGAACGGCCACGGCGCGCCGTTGACATACGGATCGCAATGGACAAGGGCCAGACCCTCTTTGACGAAGGGGATGGGCGTGAACGACGTCGGGTCGGGCATTGCGACGAGATCGGGGTCTTTGGGCTCCTGGCCGATGGCGCCCACCGCGTAGCCGGCGAACCCAACTCCGTCGGCGGCGAGTTCGTCGACGGCTTGTACCGGTACCAGCTTGGCGCACGGCTTGCCGTTCAGATCGACGAAAAGCGCGAGGATGAACTTGGTTCCCGCCTGTGCGGCCAACTCCGCTAGTGCGTGGGTCATGCCAACTCCCGACTACTGATAGGAATCATTGTTTCTTAATAGTAGACCTGGCTGGCTGGGGGATTGCAACAGAAGCTGCGTAACTTCGGCGTTACGAGGTCGTTCACAAGCTTGTTACGCGCACCGTATCGTCTACGCAAAGAAAACGATGTCTACTGTCCAGAGACGGGCATGAGGTGTGCCCACGAATCTGTGAGGAGGCGAAATGGACACCGGAACAACAGCATTCATGCTCTGTTGCATCATTGGGCTCACCATCATGATCCCGGGACTGGCGCTGTTCTACGGCGGCATGGTCAGTGTGAAGAGCTCGACCAACATGATGATGATGACGTACGGGGCCGTGGCGGTCGTCGGAGTGCTGTGGGTGTTGTTCGGTTTCTCCATGACGTTCGGTACTTCCTACGGTGGATTCGTCGGGAGCTTCACCGAGTTCGCGGGGATGAAGAACCTGCTGGACCCGATGACCACCATCAACGGGCTGCCGGTCAGTTTGTTCGCGCTGTTTCAGGCGCTCTTCGCGGCGCTGACCGTGGCCATCGTCTCGGGTGCCGCAGCGGACCGGATGAAGTTCGCCGCCTGGATGACCTTCGCGACGGCGTGGGCGATCCTGGTCTATTTCCCCGTCGCCCATTGGGTTTTCGCCGTCGACGGGGTCGTCACGAGTGACGCCAAGGGCGGCTGGATCGCCAACAAGCTGCATGCCATCGACTTCGCCGGTGGCACGGCCGTCCACATCAACGCGGGCGCGGCTGCGCTCGCGGTCGCGCTGGTGCTCGGCAGGTCGGCGACGTGGTCGTCACGCAAGCCCCACAACGTGCCGCTCACCTTGCTCGGCGCCGGGCTGCTGTGGGCCGGCTGGTACGCGTTCAACGGTGGCTCGGCGCTGTCCGCCGGTAAGCCGGCTGCCATTGTCATGGTGACGTCGTTCGTCGCGACGTGCGCTGCGACGCTGGGCTGGCTGCTGGTGGAGAAGTTCAAGGACGGTCATGTGACCGGTATCGGCGCTGCTTCCGGCGCGATCACCGGTCTGGTCGCCATCACTCCTGCGTGTGGTGCGGTCACGCCTGTCGGCGCCATCTTCGTCGGCTTCATCCCGGCGGTGCTCTGCCCGTTCGCCATCGGGCTCAAGCACAAGTTCGGCTATGACGACTCGACCGACGTCGTGGGCGTTCACCTCGTGGGCGGCATCGTCGGAACCCTGCTGATCGGGTTCTTCGCCAGCTCGGGAATGCCCAACGGCGTCAACGGACTCCTGTACGGCGGCGGCGCAGACCTGCTGCTCAAGCAGGCCGTCGCCGCGGGGGCGGTCCTGGCCTACTCGTTCACGGTGGCCCTCGTGATCGCCCTCGTGATCAAGAAGATGATGGGGTTGCGTATCTCGGCGGAAGAGGAGGAAGAGGGCATCGACTCGACGCTCCACCGCGATCCGGCATACGAATTGATCTGACCCCGATACCGCGACACCTGGTCCGAGCCGCACGGCTGGGACCAGGTGTCGTCGTTTCTACCAAGGAACGGTGTCTACCAGTGCACACCGGGGATCAACCGCACCGCGCTCTTGACCGGCCGGGGCACCCGGACCTTGCTGACCGCGAGCGGCCGCTTGGGCCGGCGCGGCGTCCGTGGGCGATCAGGACGGTCGGGCGCCGGCGGTGTCTCGGCGACACCACGCGCCGCCGCTGAATCCGGGTAGCCCAGGTACAGCTGGTGCAGCACTCGGCGAGACAGCTTCGGCGTGAAGTAGTTTCCGAGATCGCCCAGCGTGCCCATCGGAGTGTCGATGCGGGCCGGCTTCTCGACCAGACCGCGCACCACCATCGCGGCGGCGTGCTCGGCGGTGATCGGCGGCATCGGGTTCAGCCGCTTCGACGGCGCGATCATCGGGGTCTCCACCAACGGCATGTGAATGTTGGTGAAGGTGATGTGGTCCGAAAGGGTCTCGGTGCCAACCACTTCCGAGAACGCGTCCAGCGCCGCCTTGCTCGGCAGATACGCGCTGTACTTCGGGCTGTTGGCCTGCACCCCGGCGCTGGAGACGTTGACCACGTGACCGAACCGGCGCTCGCGCCAGTGCGGCAGCAGCGCCAGCGTCATCCGGACCGCGCCGAAGTAGTTGACCGCCATCACGCGCTCGTAGTCGTGGAACCGGTCCGTCGAGTTGACCACCGAACGACGGATCGACCGGCCGGCATTGTTCACCAGATAATCGACGTGATCGAACTGGCCCAGGATGTCCTTGACGGTGTGTTCCACTGACGCGCCGTCGGCGACGTCGCACGTGAAAGCGTAGGCCTCGCCGCCGAATTGGCGGATCTCCGTCACCAGCTCGTCGAGTGCGTCAGCGCTGCGGGCCAGGGCGAATACCCGCCCGCCGCGCTCGGCGACGGCGATGGCCGACGCCCGGCCAATACCGCTGGAAGCGCCCGTGATGATCACGTTGCGGCCGACCAGCGGACCCCGCGGATCGTCCCGGCGGGCCCGGTCCGGGTCCAGGTGCTCGGCCCAGTACCGCCAGAGTTTCGGTGCGTACGAGGCGAATTCGGGCAGGACGATGCCAGTGCCCTGCAACGCCGCGACAGTGGTCTCCGAGGCGAACGACGGTGCCAGGTCGACGACGTCGAGCACCTCGCCGGGAATGCCCAACTGGGTGGCCGCCATGTTGCGCAGGACCCTGGCTCGGCCGGTGGCCTTGAGCACCGGAGCAGCGGTGGCTTTGGGGAGCGTGCCGCGCAGCGGTGGGAGCCCGGCTTCCCGCGCCACCCCGCGGTAGATGTCTTTGAGTCCAATGGGATTCGGTGACGTGAGGTGGAAGGTCTGGCCATCCCGCCCGTCGGCATGCATCAGCGCCACCAGGGCGTCGACCACATAGTCCACCGGCACGATGTTGGTGCGGCCGGTGTCGGGGACCATCATCGGTGTGAACTTCGGCAGTGCGGCGAGCCGGGCCAGCACACCGAAGAAGTAATACGGGCCGTCGACCTTGTCCATCTCGCCGGTGCGGGAGTCACCGACCACGACGGCGGGCCGATAGATCCGGTGCCGCAGGCCGGGGGTGGCGCGCACCAGTTGCTCGGCTTCGAACTTGGTCTGGTGGTAGGGCGTCGGCAGTTCCTGCGAGACGTCGAAGTCGTCCTCCGTGAAAATCCCGCGGTAATTGCCTGCCACCGCGATCGACGACACGTGGTGCAGCGTCGCACCGAGGCTGCGCGTCAACTCGATCACCGCGCGGGTGCCTTCGACGTTGGCGGCCTGCTGGGTGGCGGCGTCGACGGTCATGTCATAGATCGCGGCGCAGTGCACCACGTGATCGATCGGACCCAGCTCGCTCAGATCGGCCAGGCCCAGACCCGCGGAGGTGAGGTCGCCGACCAGGGGTTTCGCCTGGTCACCCCATTCCGCGGCCAGTTCTTCGAAGCGGGTCAGTGAGGCCCGGCGAACGAGAACGAACACTTCGGCTTCGTCGTGCAGAGCCAAAATCCGGCTGACGACGCGGCGGCCAATAAACCCGGTACCGCCGGTAACGACATATCGCATGCGAGTCATCGTGAACCTGTCGCGGCTCAAGGTCAATAGCGCGTAGGGTCCGATTTGTCACATCGACTTCTGAGGGAGAACCGCCGAATGCCGATCAACCCCAATGCCATCGGAGCCAAGACCGCACCGCAGCCCTTCGAGTGGACCGAACGCGACACTCTGCTCTACGCACTCGGAGTTGGTTGCGGCACCAAGGATTTGGCGTTCACCACGGAGAACAGCCATGGCATCGACCAGCAGGTACTGCCCACCTACGCGGTGATCTGCTGCCCGGCCTGGGGCGCTGTCGGGGAGGTCGGCAGCTTCAACTTCGGCAAGCTGCTGCACGGTAGTCAGCAAATTCGGCTGCACGCGCCACTGCCGCCGTCGGGCCGGTTCAACGTCAGCTCCGAGGTGGTCGACATCCAGGACAAGGGCGAGGGAAAGAACGCCATCCTGACGTTCAAGGGCACCGCGACCGATGACAGCGGCAACGTGATCGCCGAATCCTGGTCGACCGCGGTGATCCGCGGCGAGGGTGGATTCGGCGGGCAGCCAGGGGAGCGGGCGGCCGCGCCGGAGATCCCGGATCGTCCCGCCGACGCCGTCGTCGCGCTCCTCACCACCGAGGACCAGCCGCTGATCTACCGACTTTCCGGCGACCGCAATCCGCTGCACAGCGACCCGTGGTTCGCGCAGACCCTCGCCGGTTTCCCGAAGCCGATCCTGCACGGCCTGTGCACCTATGGCGTTGCCGGCCGCGTGCTGGTGGCCGAACTGGCGGGCGGTGACGCCGCCAAGATCAAGGCCGTCGGCGCGCGTTTCACGTCACCGGTGTTCCCCGGTGAGACGTTGACGACTTCGGTGTGGCGGACCGAGCCCGGGCACGCGGTGTTCCGCACGGAGGCTGCCGGGGCCGACGGCAGCAACGCCCGGCTGGTGCTCGAAGACGGAACCGCGGAGTACACCGACTGAGAACTCGACCGCCCGGCGACACGTCGATGGGCGGTGCAATCACCAACAGGGCGTAGCGTTAGTGGTGGCGTCGTGTGGATGCCGCTCGCCATTCTGGCGGACGGGCAGGTTGCGGCATCGGATTGAGGAATCTCCATGAGACGGCGCACCGGCATGCTTCCCCGTCCGGGGGTGACCTGATGGCGTATCCCGTGCCGCGGCGCAGTCCAGGCAGACCGGTGCGGCTTTGCGTGGCCTACGATCTCGGTCGTCGGATCGACGGCGCGTGGTGGCCGTACTCGTCGGCACTTGCCGATGAGCTGAGCAGCTTGGTCGCGGCGCTGGACGAGCAGTTGGGCAAGGTTGTCGAGGTCGGCCTCAATTGGTCACCACTCAACAATCCGCCGAGTCTCAACTGGCGGGACTGGCGCACCAAACCTCAACACATCATCACCGTCGGCGGTTGTGACGGCACTGCGAATCTGCTCATCGTGCCCAGTGCGACCAACGGTCCGCTGGCCGGCATGGTGCTGCGACGTGCGGCCGGTCTTCCGGTTGAGCCACGTCGCGGGGACGTCGCCATGTTGGAGACGGCGGAGGAGATTCTGACCGCCGCTCGACGGCAGAGAATGGGAAAACCCTTGGAGTGAAACGGCATAACGCCGCCCGCTCCAAGGGTTCCGTGATGTTTAAAGGACGCTGACGCCCACTGCTTGAGGGCCTTTGGCGCCCTGGGTGACGTCGAACTTCACCCGCTGGTTTTCTGCCAGCGAGCGGAAGCCGCCGGACTGGATTTCACTGTGGTGGACGAAAACGTCCGGCGCGCCGCCGTCCGGGGCAATGAAGCCAAAGCCCTTTTCGTCGTTGAACCACTTCACGGTTCCTTCGCTCATGCGATAACTACTTTCTTTCTTGATGGCTGCGATTTGCTGCAGCCAAATCCATTGGGGTACAGCCGAAAAAGTTGCGGGTGATCAGTCTGCGTGTTGGGCGGTGAGCAGGATGTTCACCGCTGTCGACCGGTCGTTGGGTTGCGCCGCATTCATGAGCGCGGAACGTGCTTCGGCCGGATATGTGGTGGCGGGTACCGCCAGCAGCACGATCCTGCCGCGGTCGAAGCCGATCACCTCGACAGTGTTGACCGGCTGGCGCCGGTATCCGTCGAGGTGGATCCGTCGCCCGCCGGTGGCGAGTTTGGACGGGGTGTGCGACCAGTCGTCGACGTTGTACAGCACGCGGTCGATGTGTCCGAGGCGGGCGGAAAGCACTGCCAATAGGTCGGGTAGTTCAGCGCTGAGGTTGCTGGTGTGTGGCCACCATGCCCCATCCACGAATCCGCTTTGGCGAGCCTCAGGCTTCAACCGTAAGCGGGGCGTTTGTTTGGGAGATGGGCGTTCTGTCGGGGTTGTGCAATGTACTTGCAGCGTCATTACGACGCTCCTGCCTTGACCGCGAATCGGTCAGAATCTTCTTCGAATCGGCGACGGCATGGCATCGATCAGCCATACGACGAAATACCGCCGATGGACCAAGCATACGCGGGATAGCTGCCGGTACAAATCGTGCGGGAATCGGCAGTATGGCTCGGAGGTGAATTCTCGCGCTAGTAGGGCTGAATCGATGGCTGCACCGGCGTCGATGCCGAAGGGCGCTTTCGCCAGAGCATGGCGACGCCGGCGATGACGACTGCGACGCCGGCGGTGTACAGAATGAACCCGAAGTTCAACGACACACTGACCAGACTGGACAAGTCCGTGCCGGAACCGCCGAGCTGATTACTGATCTCGGAGGCGCCACTGAAGTACCAGTAGATGCCCAGCAGGACGCCGAGGATGAGGGCACCGGCGCTTGCGGCGAGTCCGGTGAGCCGCCCAGCGGGTACCGCGGGGGCCGCCGAAAGCACCGCCCACGCCAGCCCCGCGGTGACGGCGATGACAGCCAGCAGGAAGATCATCACTGCCGGCTGCTGGGATGGGCTGACATTCACCGAGACCTGGATGATCACGTTGGCGCTCACTGTCACCCACGGCATGAAGACGCCGATGAAGGCGGCGAGGCAGCCGCCGTAGATCAGCCAACCCGGAACCGACAGGTTCGCGGCGAAGTTCCTACCTGGCGATGCCAATTGTGAACCGGCACTTGGCAACTGGCCCCCATAGCCCGCTTGCCCCGGTGGCTGGGGTGGTTGACCGTAGCCCGGCGGCACCGGTGGAGTCGGCGTCCCGTAGCCGGGCGGCGGGGGTGGCGGCGGAACGGCAGCCTTTCGTTGCTGCTGCGGTGTCCATTGCTGACCGTCCCAGTAACGCAGCGCGTTGCGGTCGTGCGGGTCGTCGTACCAACCGGGTGCCGTCACGTGGACCCCCTTCCCGGTGGTCACCACCGGCGAATGGTTACTCACGGTCGGTGAGCACCGGCACATTGTCCACCGCCACACTGCCGCCTGAGAGCGAATTGGCGCGGTTGGAAGGTGCTGGAGTGTCCGTCAGCCGGTAACTGCCCGGTCGAGGGCGGCCAACGACTCCTCGATGAAGCCGATGGGGAACGGTGGCATGCCGCCGATCTGGTCGCGGAAGGCCTGCGGTGTTCCGGCCCAGTCGTACGTGAGGGTGACATCGGTGCCCTCACCGTTCGGGGCCAGGTCGTAGCGCCACCACCAACCGCCTGGCGCGTGCTGTCCCGACTCGTCCAGACTGCCGGTGGACCAGGAGATGGTCTTGTCGGGCACAAACTCCGTGACCAGGTTGTGCGTGACGTAGTCCCCACCGGCCTGGTCCAGGTACATGTTCATGGCGAAAGCTTGGCCGGCACCGGTGATCGGCGCGGTGTCGATGGCGTCGCGGACCCAGTCGCCGGGCTCGGTGTCCTTGTGCCGGACCGGGTTGGCCAGCACGGCGAACACCGCTGCGGGCGGCGCGGCGATGGTGCGGGTCGCGACGAAGCGTTCCTGGGCTGTCGAGGTGCTGGTCATCGGTTCTGTCCGTTCTCTGCGTTCGATCCGTATGCGCGGGCAATGTCCTGGGAACTGGCCCATTTGGAGTACGTCGGCGACTGAGGCCAGCCTTCGGGCGAATCCTGCCACTGCTCCTGGCGGCCGTAGGGCAGAACGTCGATCAATGCGAAACTGTGGCCCAGCTGTTCGCAGCCGCGGCCATCGGTGTGCCAGGTTCGGTACACCGTATCGCCATGTCGCAGAAACACATTGACGGCGAAACCCGCGCCGGGTGGGGCGCCCATGTCCGATCCGAAGCTGCTCTCCGACGACGAGTACCAGTCCATCTTGTTACCTACTTTGGCCTTGTAGGCCAGGGCTTCCTCGATGGGCCCGTTGGTGACGATCACGAACCGGGCGTCGTAGTTCGCCAGGAAATCCAGGCGCGTGAACTGTGAGGTGAAACCGGTGCATCCCGAGCACTGCCACTCGGCTCCGTTATTCCACATGTGGTTGTAGACGATCAGCTGGGATTTTCCGTCGAAAATGTCGGCAAGGCGGATCGGACCGTCAGCCCCGACCAGCGTGTAGTCGGGCAGCTCGACCATCGGCAGCTTGCGCCGTTGCGCGGCGATGGCGTCGAGCTCGCGCGTCGCCGCTTTCTCGCGGCGGCGCAGGTCGTCGAGGGCGGCCCGCCAGGTGTCCTGGTCGACCACCGGCGGAAGGGCGGTCTGCTCGGTCATGTTGCCTCCTGAAGGTTGCGTTCACTGGGTAGACCGGTGCGGGCCCGAATACTCATCGCGGATCGCCGAACCAAAATGCGAGCGCCTCGCGCAGGCCCGCATCCGAGGCGCCGGCCCACGCGATGTGCGCGTCCGGGCGGATCAGCAGGGCCTCGGGTTGGTTGTTGACGATGACGTTGACGCGGTCTGCCCACGGCGCCGCGACATCGCGCAACTCGGCCGGCCCGACGAAGACGGGGCCCGCCGTGCGCAGCGCCGCCACGACGTCGTCGGACAGGTGCGTCGCGAACGTCCCGGCCAGTGCGTGCGGCTGTGCGCTTGGCATCGGGTACCGCACGTCGGATGCCGCGATCATCGCGCCGACGCGCGCAAGCGCAGGTCCATCAGAGACCAACTCGCTGAACACTTTCCGCAGCGCCTCGTCGGCCGGATCGTGGCCTCGCCGCAACGCCACCTGGGCCTGGGAATGCAGCAGCAGGCGCTCGCCGGCGAGGTGCCGTTCGGAGTGGTAGGTCTCCAGCAGCCCGGGCGGTGCCCAGCCCTGCAGCGTCGCGGCAAGTTTCCAGGCGAGGTTCACCCCGTCGAGCATCCCGGCCGACACCGCGACGCCGCCCGTCGGTATCTGGTGCGCCGTGTCACCGGCCAGCAGCACTCGCCCCGCCACGTAGCGCTCGGTGTGCCGGGCCGCATAGGTGAAGCGCGTCAACCGCTTTGGCTCGCCGAGCGGGAAATCCACGCCGAGTACGCGGCGGACGCTGGCGCCAAATTCATCGAGCGTCATGGGGTCGTCATCGTCGTAGTCGTGGTCTGGAGCCTCGCTGGTGTAGAGGCCCAGCCACCCGGGCTCGGACGACGCGATGGCGAAGATGCCGCCTTCAGTTTGGCTGTAGCCCCACGGCAGGCGGCCATAGCCCGGCACGTCGTAGTCGCCGTCGTCGCGGACGGTGATCTCGGCGGGCCGCGTCACCGTCGCCATCCGGTGGATCTCGGGATAGACGGTGCCGGGGAATCCGATGCCGGCCAGGTCACGCACGCGGCTGCGCACCCCGTCGCAACCCACGACATAGCGCGCGGTGATGCGGTATGGGCCATCCGGGCCCTGGACCTCGAGGTCGACGGCGTCGCCGTCCTGCTGCAGGCCGACGACCTCGTGGCCGCGCCGCACCTCTGCGCCGAGGTTTTGCGCGTAGTCCTGCAGGAGTGCTTCGAGCTGAGGCTGGGGGAGCCGCTGCACCTGCATCGGCGACTCGTCGAGTTGCGTCAAGTCGACGTGGATGCCGCCGAACGGCAGCTTGGCGGTGACGGGTTCGCAGGCCGCTTCGTTCAGGAGGTCGCCGAGTTCCCGGTAACGCAGCAGATTCAGGATCTGGCCGCCAATGCCGCCCGCTTTGGCGACCTCGCGGATGTCGGTGAGCCGTTCCAGGACAAGCGGTTTGACTCCGACCAGGCAGAGTTCGGTGGCGAGTGTCAGGCCCGTCGGTCCCGCGCCCACGATGATCACGTCGGTATCGGTCATGCGTCCCCCTCAAGACGATTCAGCTGCAGTTACGTTGCAGCCCAGCGATTCTGGACCATGAGGGGGGTCTTGCCACAAGCCCCGGGGTGCGCTATATGTTGAAAGTGGAGGAGGGGTGGGCGCATATCTCCGTGGCGAATTGCATTACGGAATGCCGAATGATGGCGAATTCGACATTTCGAAATGCAAAGGTCTGCTGAGCAACATCGACCGGGTGCGGAACCTCGGCACAACTAGTCAACGCCTCAGATTCGACGCCCGAACCGCCATCGATCAGTCTGGCAAATCGCTATTCGGTCGGCAGTAACAGCGAACCCGCGTCCGCCCGAAGAACACCGGCTATCGGCGAGGCCGTTCGAAAACTGTTAAGTAGTCCGATTTTTGAAGACGTTGCGCCAGTTTCATTGGGCTGGTCCCACTGCCGTTCTCGATCGCGGGATCTGCGTCGTGGTCGATGAGCAGCTCAACGAGTTGGACTGTGCCGTCTTTGCCGAAGACAGCGCGACTGAGCGGCGTGTTACCCCACTTGTCTTGCGGGTCGACATGGGCGCCGGCTTCGAGGAGTGCTTTTGCGGCGCCGTAGTTCTTGTTGATGCAGGCCATGTGCAGTGGGGTGAGGCCGTCGGCGTCGGGCTCGTTGATGTCGAAGCCCTTGTCGAGCATCTGTTGGATGCTGTCCGGGCCGCCCCGGACGGCCGCCTGATGCAGGGGGGTGCGAGCCATCACAACTCTCCTTGTCCATCTAGGTTTGTAGCACTCTGACACGTGGCTCCCGCTGCCACCACCCGGCACCGCCGCGTCCGGTTAGTGGTGCTGACTGCTTTTCTTCCTCTTGCGCTTGTTCTTGTTCTTACTGTTCGATTTCCTCTTGCCTGACTTGCCGTTTCCGGTTCCATCATGACCTTCCGATGAGGACTGCTTGCCGCTGCTTCGGGCGGCCTGATCGGCTGACTGTCGCGCGGCATCACGTTGCCCGTCGGTGCTCTGCCGGGCGCTCGCCTCTTGGGCCTGACGTTGCTCAGCCGCACCGGTCGGACGGGACTGGGCTTGAAGGTTCGCCAGGCGCCGCTGGGCGGTCGGGTCCTGAGCCAGGCGCGGATTGGTCTCCATGTTCTTTTGCAGCCAGTCCTTGTAGTCGTCCTCATACATGCTGGTGGCGCTGCGCGGGTTCTCGAACTGGTGAGATCGGTTCGGACCGCGCGCCTCGAGCTGGTAATGGCTCGGATCATTGGACCATTCGAGCTTCTCCCGACGCGACAGCCCGTACTGCGTGGCCATGTCGTTGGTGGTCTTCTCTTCAAAACCCGGCTTATGCCCGATATCCGGCGTGCCTTTGATGGGTTCGTACGTGTTCGGGTCCAGTGGAAGCCCGCTCTCGGGATCACGTTCGGCGGCGGCATGGATGTCTTGTTTGGTTCCCTGCCGTAGCGGCGCCCGGCTGGTGATGTTGGTAGTGAGCCGCTGATCAGCAGCAGAGGGCGGCAACGCATGACTGAGCTCCCCACCGGGAATCACATCCCCAGCCGGCGGCCCGTTCGGTGCCTTGGGGGTCTCAACGCCGGGCAGCGGCGGTCTCCCGGCGGTGCCGGCGGCGGCGATCTCCTCGCGTACCTGTGCTGGGTTGGGGACGGCCTTGGCGGCGTCAATGATCTCGTCGGTGTGCGTAACAACCTGTTTGGCGGCCAGTTCGGCGCCTTCTTCGGCGATCTTCTTGGCCGCCCCGGTGGGGGTGAACATGGTCGCCGCGTTGGCCACCGTCGACATCGTCCCGAGGGTTTGGTTGTCCGGCATGGCTTCTGAAGCGATCTGCAACCCGGCTGCGCCAACGTTGGCGACCGCCGCAGCGATCGCGGCGGCGCCGGCTGGCCCACCCACACCGGTCACTGCGACCGCGGCCCCGGCGACAATGACCGCTGTCTCCACCGGGTTGTTCTTCACGAACGTGAATACCGCTTTGCCGCCCGATGCCGTCGCCGAGGCCGCACTCGACACGGCGCTGCCGACCGCGTTCGCTGCGCTGGACACGGTGCTGGTGATCGAGTCGAACACCCCCGCCGGCAGCGTCCCGCTACCGGGGCCACCGACATGCAGCGGCGGATCCACGTACACCGGCCACACCGTGTCCGGGCGTGGGTCGATGACCTCAGAGAGCTGATACAAACCCGGACGCAGCTGACGCGCCACATACGATGACGGCACCAATTTACCTGCGGAATCGCGGGTTTCGGCCGGGGTGAACATGCCGACGGTTTCCGCGGTCGGTGTGGCGCGGTTGATGGTCAGAAATCCGTTGGTGTGGGCCAACATCACGGTGTCGACCGGAGTGCGCACAAAAGTAGTGACCATGCGTACGCCGGTCGCGCTGGCGATGCGGGCAACCGTACGGGTCCCGGTACTGGTGTTCTCAGCCAAGAAATCAAACCCTGCACCACGATCGGGATAGACGACGGATCCGCTGCTGGTGCGTTGGGCCGCACCGAGACCGTCGGGTAAGACCTGCTGCACCGGCCCGGCCGGTGTCATCGAAGTGAGTCCGGCGACCGGGGCGGTGGGTAGTCCCGCGGCCCGTTGGTCGGGTGTCGCCGCCGGATTGGGGATCGAGACGGTGGTCGATCCGCTGAACGCTGCCATCGCTGCATCGGCGAACTCCTGCGCAGTCGATCGAGCGGCCGCAGCTACAGCCCCCGACCGGTTCGAACTGGCAAACCAGTACTGCCCGCCCGCGGTGAGCGCGACGGTGAGCACCATCGCAACCAAAGCCGGCCACCAACGAGCGACACGCCACCATGGCCGGTCACCCGGCAAAAAGTCCCCCACGACGATTCCCCCTGAATACGTCAGTTCTGATGTCCGACAGCAATGTCGGACGCGTTATGCAGGGTGTAGTCGGCAGACCGGCGGCAAACCGAATGCGGCCCCGTCGGTGATCTACGACACAGCAAACAGTGACGAATATCGGGCCCGGTCTGGGCGGCCAACGCCAGGCCGACAGTCGCTTTTTTCTGTCGCCGCGGCGGCAGAAGCCGCGCTCGCTAATCGCGCGAGGTATTGGAGTCAGCGAAAGATCCTTGAAGGGGCAGCCCACTGAACGTCTCATGAATGCGCCAACTTGGTCGATCCTCCGAAGCGGCTACTCGATCCGGCATTTCTGGCCCGTGTCAGCGTCCACCACGCCGGCCAAGTAGCTAGCCCGCCGGTCCAGCTGGCACCAGCCCCTCGGTGACAAAGAAGAGGTGACATGACCCTTGTCGGTAACTCACTCAAGCAGAGAATGCCCATGGCGCGAGCAGCTGCAATTTGTACCCGGACTGTTGCCGGAGCTAGCGACGGCGGAAGGTCGGGCCTTCCTGTCGGTCGGGACCGCGCGAATCGCTGGCTTTGAGGACCAGTTCGACTGAGTCACATGACCCAGTACCGCTGTGGCGCTGGGTGTTTCGTGCACGACCGTACCGTTCTAGGATTCGCCATCCGGAATGCAGAAGCCCGGTCGCCAAACTTGTTGCAATCGACCCACATGCGCAGCTCCAGCCATTGGTTACACACGGGGAATGCAACCTACAGGAGGGCGCGGATACATCCTTATTACAGCGCCTGATTCGCCCGGGGTCCTGTCAGAGTCAATTCAGCGTCTCGAGCACCCGGAGTGCGTTGTTGATCCCGGCGTCGAGCACTTGAGCGGAGGCTTCGGGGTCGGCGATCGCTCGCGAGAGTTGTAGGGACGTCACCAGAATGCTGAACAGGCCCCACGCTGCCTGCGTTCGATCCGCCTCGGAGGCGACAACAGGCAGATGTGCAGCTATTTCGTGGACGATCGACTGTGCCCCAGTGGAATAGGCGTCTTTCACGACGTCGGCACAACGTCCGATCTCGCTCAGTAACGCCGCCGTCGGGCAGCCGTCGGGTTGGTTGTCTCGGTGCTCGGTGGACAGATAACCGCGGATATAGCCTTCTAGTGAATCTCGATCGGCCGGTAGGGCGCTGATCGCGGCACGCTGTTGCTCGAGTTGATCGGCGATGACGTTCGCGACCAGATCGTCCTTGGAGCCGAAGTGTGCGTAGAACGCACCGTTGGTGAGGCTGGCGTCTGACATCACCGCTGCTATCCCGGAGCCGTCGATACCGTCCTGCTTGAGTCGCCGGCTGGCTGCCGTGATGATGCGCCGCCGCGTCTCCATCTTGTGCTCCGCCCCATACCTGGCCATTGAACTCACCTCCGCGTGTGTCTCGAACCACTCTTGACGATGATAATACACTCATAATATTATGATCGTAATATCAAAGTACTGCGGCGAGAGGCCCTGATGAACGCCCTGCACGAACCACTTCAGTTGCCCAATGGCCTGGTGTTGCCCAACCGGATCATGAAAGCCGCGATGAGCGAGGCGCTGGCCGATGCGCACCACGCCCCCGATCAACGTTTGGTGCGGCTCTACGACCGCTGGAGTCGCGGAGGTTATGGGCTACTCATCACCGGCAACGTGATGGTCGACCGCACCCAATTGGGGGAGCCGGGGAACGTGGTGATCGAGGATGATCGTGATCTGGCGGCGCTGGCGCTGTGGGTGAAATCTACTCATGACGCGGGCGTGCCGATCTGGGCGCAGCTCAATCACCCTGGGCGGCAATCCAATCCGCTGGCGATCGGCCATACCCCAGTCGCGCCCAGCGCGGTGCCGCTGAGTCTGCCGGGCTCGCCCACGCCGCGCGCACTGACCGGGCCGCAGATCGAGGACATCGTGGAACGGTTCGTGACCGCAGCATCGGTGTGCGAAGCGGCGGGATTCGACGGCGTGCAGATCCACGCTGCGCACGGATATCTGGTCACCCAGTTCTTGTCACCACTGACCAATCTGCGTGATGACGCGTGGGGCGGCGACAGTGATCGCCGAATGCGTTTCCTGCTCGAAGTGATCCGCGGTATCCGAGCCCGCGTCTCACCCGCATTCGCAGTGAGTGTGAAGCTCAATTCAGCCGACTTCCAGCGGGGCGGATTCACCGAAGAAGACTCCCGTCAGGTGGTGAGCGCCCTCGCCGACGAAGCCGTCGATTTGATCGAAATCAGCGGCGGGAACTACGAATCGCCGGCCATGTCGGGATCGGCAGCAGCGAGCACACGAGCCCGCGAAGCCTACTTCCTGGAATATGCACGCACGGTCCGCGCAGCTGCCGGGCAGGTACCACTCGCCGTCACCGGCGGCTTCCGGTCGCGGGACGCCATGACAGCGGCAGTCGAATCGGGAGATTGCGACGTGGTCGGCCTGGCGCGTCCGACGGTGACCATGCCCGATGCCGCCGAAGCCATATTGGCCGGCCAGCTCGACGTCCTTCCGACACGCGAACTCAACTACGGAATGCGAAGTCTGATAGGCCGATTCGTCGACGTCAAAGCGCTCGACGGTGTACTCAACATCAGTTGGAGCACCGATCAGCTCCACCGGCTCGGAGCCGGGCTCGAGCCGGACCCGAACCGCGGTCGGCTCGCCACCACCCTCGCGATGCTCAAGCGCAACGGCACCGGGTCGCTTCGTCCCAAACGCGGCATCCGGTAACACCTCCGAACTCCAAACTCCCACCAACACAACGAGGTTTGACATGCTCGTCTGGAAAGACACACCGACCGAAACCATCGACGTCAACGGGGTGCCATTCGCATACCGGCAACTCGGCGTCGACTCCGACGTGCCCGTGGTGTTCCTGCACCATTTCACCGCTGTGCTCGACGACTGGGACCCGAGAGTCATCGACGGCATTGCGGCCCGTCATCGCGTCCTCGCCTTCGACAACCGGGGCGTTGGGGACACCGGCTCGAAGGTGCCGGACAACATCGATCAGATGGCCGAAGACGCGATCGCGTTCATCCGCGCGCTCGGATTGACGAAAGTTGATCTGATCGGTTTCTCCCTCGGCGGCGCCGTCGCCCAGCTGGTGGCGCTGAAGGCGCCCCACCTGGTGCGGCGAATGATCCTGGCGGGCACCGGACCTCGTGGCGGCGGCGGAATCGACGCGATGCGCAAGATCGTCGCCGCCGCCTATACCAAAGCCCTCCTGGCGCGCAAAGATCCCCGCGAATACCTGTTCTTTCCGCGCACCGAGGAAGGCAAACGCGCCGCCTCCGACTACTTCACCCGCTTGCAGGAGCGGACCTTCGATCGGGACAAGAAGATCTCGATGCAGGCGCGCCTGGCGCAGCTCAAAGCGATCGTCAATGGCGGCAAGGCCACACCCGACGACCTGTCGCGGATCGCGGTACCCGTCCTGGTCGCCAACGGCGATAACGACCTCATGGTGGCCAGCAGCCTGTCGGCGGATATGGCGCGCCGAATCCCCAACGCGGAGTTGAAGATCTATCCACGGTCGGGACACGGCGGCATCTTCCAGCATCACGCGACCTTCGTCCCTGACGCACTCGAATTCCTCGCTGACTGAGTGCTAGTCCAGCTCACGTCAATCTCCTACGCAGCAGCATTATTGAGAAACGAGTACCCCCATGAACAACATCAGTGAAGTCATCACCTCCTACGCCGAGGCGCCGTCGCGCACCGTGACCGCCGGCGGCACCACCTACGCCTACCGTGAACTCGGCCCCAAAGGCGGCGTCCCGGTGGTCTTTTTCGTGCACCTGGCCGCGACCTTGGACAACTGGGACCCACGCATCATCGACCCGATCGCCAAAACCCGCCACGTGATCGCCTTCGACAACAAGGGCGTCGGCGCATCCAGCGGCTCGGTTCCCGGCACCATCGAAGAGGCGGCCGACGATGCCTACACCTTCATCACTGCTTTGGGCTTCAACAAGATTGACGTTTTCTCGTTCTCGATGGGCGGCATGATCGCCCAGGACCTGGTACTCAAGCATCCCCAGCTGGTGCGCAGGCTGATCCTGACCGGGACTGGGCCGCGCGGCGGCAAGGACATTGACAAGGTCGCGGGGGTCACCTACTGGGACATGCTGCGGGCCACGCTTACCCGTTCCGACCCAAAGGAGTTCTTGTTCTTCAACCGTGACGCCGTGGGTAAGCGGGCCGGAAGAGATTTCGTCAACCGGCTCAAGGAGCGCACCACCGATCGCGACAAGGACATCAAAATCAGTGCGCTCCTGACCCAGCTCAAAGCGATCAAGGCCTACGGCCGGTCCAGGCCGTCGGATCTGTCAATGATCACGCAGCCGACGTTGATCGCCAACGGCGACCATGACCGCATGGTTCCAACGGTGCTATCTGAGGACCTGCATCGCCGCATCGCGGGATCGGAACTGATCATCTATCCCAACTCGGGGCACGGGGGCATCTTCCAGCACCACCAGCAGTTCGCCCCCGTGGCCACGGCGTTCCTCGCCGACGGCGAACACTAGCAAAGCCGTTACGGCAGAGAGAATTTCGCAATGGCTCATGCGCGTCAGCAGGCTTACTCATTGAACAGCAAGACCGTGTTCCTCACCGGCGCCGGCGGGGGACTGGGCGCAGCGACCGCCGCGGCACTGACCCGGCGCGGCGCACGGGTGGCCCTTGCCGATATCGACCTACGTGCCGCCGAACGAACCGCTCGAATGCTGCCACCGGGACAAGTCCTACCCGTCGACTGCGACGTCACGGCGATCGACTCGGTCCGTGCTGCGGTCCGCAAAGTCGAGGACCGGTTTGGGCTCGTCGATGTCGCCATCGCCAATGCAGGCCTGATGGGGCGTGGTGGAACATTCCGCGCACTGTCGACCGATGAGGTCGACCGCGTGCTGTCGGTCAATGTATCCGGCGTGCTCAACACGGTGTCGGCGACGATCGAGTCGGTCATCCACAATCGTGGCCAGATCGCCCTCGTCAGTTCGGTTTTCGCCTACCTCAATGGTGCTGGAGCAATGCCCTATGCGATGAGCAAAGCCGCGGTCGAGCAAGCCGGCCGCGCCCTCTCCGTCGAACTGGCCAACCACGGCGCAACGGCCATGACCGCATATTTCTCGCTCATCGAGACCGGCATGATCCAGCACGGCATCGACGAAGACCCACACGTACAGGCCCTGCTCTCGGCGATGCCGAAGTTCATTCTCAAGCGCATCCAGCCAACCACTGCTGCAGCAGTGGTTGTCAACGGTCTCGAGCAACGTCGACGGACCGTCTCTGCACCGGCGCGCTGGCGCCCGGTCGCGGCATTGCGCGGTGTCCTCGGTCCGGTGGTCGACGCGCGACTCGCGCGTGACACCGGTGTCCAACGCGCTCTGTCCGAGCTCGATGCACGGCATGGGGGATAACCCGGTGAATGGCTCGTTGTCGTCGAACGGTACTGAGTCGCAATCTATTCAGATCGACTCACCGCCCGAGGCGGTGTGGCAGCTGTTGACCACGATCGCCGGTATCGGCGACTGGTACGACAACTGGGACACCGCCGAACACGACGAGCCGGAGCAGCGATACCTCGGTCCGGGGGTCGGGTTCCGTCTCATCCGTGACCATGGCGGCCAGATCGAGACCGCTCGGTGCGTGGTCAGCGAGTTCGACCAGCCCCGCCGGCTCGGCTGGATCGAAGACGGGCCGCACGGGCGGCGGGTGGTCGTCGGCTTTCAGCTCGAAGTGGACGGGAACGGTGGCACCTCGCTGACGCTCAGCAAGAGCTACTGACGCAGAGTTACCGGAAGTCCAGCGACCCTTGCCCAGACTATAACTTCGTTATAGTCTGAATAGAACTTGGTTATGGACAGTTCGAGAGGACCACAATGACGCAGCAGGTACGAGGAGATCTGGTGATCGAGGATCGCGGGCCGGTGCTCGTTGCTCGAGTAGATGGTGGGCCGCACAGTTTGTTCGGCGTCCAGATCGCCAATCAGCTTGAGGCGTTGGTGGATCGGGCCGATCGCGACCCGGGTGTGCACGCGGTGGTGTTCACCGGCGCACGCCCCGGCCGGTTCGTCAGCCATGCCGACGTCCGCTGGCTGCAGGCGGAGGGCGCTGCTGTGCCTGAGATGGGCAGGCGCAGCGCGTCGGCGGCCTTGCGACTGGCCCGTGGCGTCGACCGCGCCCGGATCATGAACCCGGTGGTACAGAAGACCCCGCTGCGCGGCGTCGCACAGCTCGATCGACTGCACGCGACCTTCCTGAAGATGAACGCCAGCGGCGTCATCTTCGTGGCCGCCCTCAACGGATCGGCGCTCGGGCTCGGCGCGGAATTCGCGTGGGCGTGCGATCTGCGAATCATGGCCGACGGCGATTTCTTCATCGGCCAACCCGAGGTGCTGCTGGGCATCATGCCGGGCGGGGGCGGCAGCCAACGCCTGACCCGCCTCATCGGCACCCACAAGTCATTGGTAGCCATTTTGGAGGGCAAGCCGTTCACTCCCGCACAGGCGTTGGCCAACGGCGCAGTCGACGAGGTCGTGGCGGCCGAGGACGTCGTGACGCGGGCCATCGAAGTGGCTGAATACTTCGGCAGACGCACCAAAGGTTCGGTCGAGGCGATCAAACGATCGGTGTATTTCGGCGGGTCGACGTCGTTGCAGGAGGGCCTGCATATCGAGCGGACGGAGTTCCTGGGCACTGATCAATCTCCCGAAGGTCAGCAGCTCATGCTGCAGTACCTCTCGGACACCGACTCCGTGGGGGAGCTGCCCCTCTACTACGAGGACACCTTCGACCGGGCGTTGGAGACGGGAACGGTGCCGGCACTCGCCGATCTCGGCGCTGCGGCGGCGCGAAAATGAGTTCGACACAGGCGTTTACGCGCCAAGACATCTCGTTCGCCTCCGGCGAGGACACCTGCGCCGCATGGCTTTACCTGCCCACGGGTGCGGCCTCAGCGCCGGTGGTGATCCTGGGCCATGGCCTGGGTGCGACACGGGAGATGCGTCTGGACGCCTACGCGGAGCGTTTCGCGCAGGCCGGGATCGCCGCCTTGGCGTTCACCTACCGGCACTTCGGTGACAGTTCGGGTCAACCTCGACAGCTCCTGTCGATCAAGCGTCAACTCGCCGACTGGGATGCCGCGATCGCCTACGTGAAGGGACGGCGCGACGTCGACGGTACCCGGATCGCGGTGTGGGGTAGTTCGTTCGGCGGTGGCCATTCCATCACGGTTGCCTCGCGGCACCCCGAATTGAAAGCCGCTGTGGCGCAATGCCCGTTCACCGATGGACTGGCTTCCGCCCTGGCGCTGGGCCCGGCGGCCACGCTCAAGGTCCTGCCGGCGGTAGCCCGGGACTATGCCACGATCCTCAGCCGGCGTGAGCCGGCGATGATTCCGTTGGCCGGTGCCCCGGGGACGCTGGCATTGATGAACGCACCGGATGCACTGCCTGGCTACCAGGCGCTCCTGCCGGCGGATTCCGCATTCCGCAACGAGGTCGCCGCTCGCGTTGCCCCCACGATCATGGCCTACCGGCCGGGACGCGCTGCCAAGAACATTGCGTTTCCGATCCTGTTCTGCATCAGCGACACCGATACCGTCACCCCACCCGAGGAGACCGAACGCTATGCGCGGTCGGCTCCCCGCGGCGAGATAAAACATTACAGCGCCGGACATTTCGCGTTCTACCTCGGCGAACCGTTCGAGCAGTTGGTCACCGATCAGACCGAATTCCTGACCCGTCACCTGAAACCCGAACTAGCAGGACACCGATGAATCTATCCACACTGCCCGACCGCCGTGCTGAGCACGATCCGCACGCGCCGGCTGTCGCCGACGCCCGCCATACCCTGTCCAATACACAACTGCACGAACGGGTTCGGGCCGCCGCACAGCACCTGTGCGACTTCGGGATCGGCGTCGGTGACGTGGTGGCCGTTGCACTGCGCAACCGTGTTGAGTTCGTGGTTCTGTTGTTCGCGGCATGGCGGCTGGGCGCCGCGGTCACGCCGGTCAACCCCAGCCTCACTGACGACGAAGTCCGTCGCCAACTCGTCGACTCCGCGGCGCGGCTGCTGGTGATCGATGACGAAGGCACGCCCGCGGCCGGGGTGCCCACTCTGAGTGTCGCCCGGATGGCCTCCTCGCCCGTGGGGACAGATCACGTACCGCACGACGATCCCGCGGCGCTGGCGCTGCTGATCTACACCAGCGGCACTACCGGCACTCCCAAGGGTGTCATGCTCGACCACGCAAACCTCGACGCGATGGCCCAGATGGGACGTCAGGCGCTGCAGGTCGGGCCCGTCGACCGATGCCTGCTGATCCTGCCGTTGTTCCATGTCAACGGCATTGTCGTCAGCGTGATCACGCCGCTGCTGTCCGGGGCCAGCGTCGTCATCGCCGACCGTTTCACTCCCGACACGTTCTTCGAGGTCATCGCACGCGAGCGGCCCACCTTCTTCAGTGCGGTACCCACCATCTACACCATGCTCGCCGCCTTGCCCGACGACGTCACCGCAGACACATCGTCGCTGCGGTTCGCGATCTGCGGAGCGGCGCCGGCATCGGCGGAGTTGTTGAACCGCTTCGAAACGCGCTACGGGTTCCCTGTGATCGAGGGCTACGGCCTGTCGGAGGGGACGTGCGCCTCCACCATCAATCCGATCGACGGTTCCCGCCGCGTCGGCACAGTGGGCAAGCCCTTCCCGGGCCAACGGATTCGGATCGTTGACACCCACGGCCACGACGTTCCCACCGGGAACGATGGCGAGATCATCATTGCGGGACCCAACGTCATGCGCGGGTACTTGGGCCGCCCCGAAGCCACCGCACGCACGGTCGTCGATGGCTGGCTGCACACCGGCGATATCGGTCACCTCGACGCCGAGGGCTACCTGACTTTGGCCGGCCGATCCAAGGACATGATCATCCGGGGCGGTGAGAACATCTATCCGCGCGAGATCGAAGACATCTTGTCCAGCGACCCCGACGTGCTAGATGCAGCGGTCCTCGGGGCACCCGACGACAAATGGGGCGAAGTCGTGGTGGCGTACGTCGCACCGCGCCCAGGAACGACTATCGACATCAACGCCCTGCAGGCGCGGTGCGGACTCAACCTCGCCGGCTACAAGCGGCCAACCGAAATCCTGATCGTGGACGCCATCCCCAAAAACCCGGTCGGGAAAACCGACAAAGCCTCATTGCGCGCCGCCCACATTGCGGCCACCGAGAACACCGAAAAGGCAATGCCATGAAAGCTTTTGCACTCGCCCGCTATGGCAAGAAGAACAGTGTCGCCGTCGTCGAGCGTGCCGTGCCGGAGCTGCGCGACGACGACGTCCTGATCCAGATCCACGCGACGAGTGTCAATCCACTGGACCTCAAGATCCGTAACGGCGAACTCAAACCACTACTGCCGTACAAGCTTCCAATTGTCCTTGGCAATGACCTGGCCGGCATTGTCGTCAAGACCGGGCCAGGGGTGCGGCACTTCACTGTTGGCGATGCGGTGTACGCCAAACCAAACCAGGACCGCATCGGCACCTTCGCCGAATACCTTGCCGTCGACGAAAACGACGTCGCCCGGATACCTAAGACCGTCACCATGAACGAAGCGGCGGCGTTGCCGCTGGTCGGCCTGACCGCCTGGCAGGCACTGGTCGACAAGGCGCGGCTGCGGCCCGGACAGAAGGTACTCATCCACGCCGGCTCCGGCGGCCTGGGCACCATCGCCATCCAACTGGCCAAACACCTGGGGGCCACCGTGGCGACCACCACGAGCACCAAGAACGTCGAGTGGGTCAAGGCACTCGGCGCCGACATCGTGATCGACTACAAAACGCAGGATTTCGCCACCGAACTGAGCGACTACGACGTCGTCTTGGACACTCAGGGCGGTGAAACCCTGGAGAAGTCGCTCCGAGTCGTCAAACCCGGCGGCGCGGTCATCTCGGTTGCCGGCCCGCCCGACCCCGCCTTCGCACGGGAATTCGGTGCGAACTGGGTGCTGGTCCAAGCGATGCGCGCGCTGAGCTACTCTGCGCGACGCAAGGCCAAAAGACGCTCGGTGAACTACTCGTTCCTGTTCATGACCGCCAACGGTGACCAGCTCCGTGAGCTGGCCACCTTGGTCGACGGCGGTGCCATCCGTCCGGTCATCGATCGGGTGTTCCCGTTCGACGCCACGCTGGACGCGTTGGCATATGTCGAGAATGGCCGTGCGACAGGCAAAGTCGTCATCACGGTCACGGGTGATCGTGAACGGTCCTGACCGGAACTTCGATTACGACTGGCTGGTGATCGGGTCGGGCTTCGGCGGCAGTGTCGCGGCATTACGGCTGTCAGAGAAAGGGTTTCGTGTCGGCGTACTCGAACGCGGGCGTCGATACGCGCCACAGGATTTACCCACGTCGGCCTGGCAGTCAGGCAGATACCTCTGGGCGCCGCGACTGCGCAAGTTGGGCGTCATGCGAATGTCGATGTTTCGAGACATCTTCTTCCCCTCGCAGAGCGGCGTCGGCGGGGGTAGCCTGGTCTACGGCGGTGTGCTCTACCGCGCCAAGAACGAGTTCTTCAACGGCGCCCAGTGGCGCGACCTCGGCGACTGGGAGCAGCGCCTGCGGCCGCACTACGACACCGCTGAACGGATGCTCGGAGCGGCGCCGGTACCGTTCGATTCGGTTCACCAACAATGGATTCGGGAGATGGGCCGTCATTTCGGCACCGAAGACACCGTCAGACGTGCACCGACGGGAGTGTTCTTCGGCGAGCCGGGGATAACCGTGCCCGACCCCTACTTCGGTGGCGCGGGGCCCGACCGAACCGGCTGCACCCGCTGCGGCGCCTGCATGGTCGGCTGTCGCGTCGGGGCGGTGAATTCACTGACTCAGAACTACCTGTGGTTCGCCGAACGCAACGGCGTGCACATCCTGCCCGAGCACCAGGCGATCGACGTGGCTCCGGTTGGCGACCCCGACGGCCGCGACGGCTACTACGTCACCACGAGGCATCCCACCCGCCGGCGCGGCCAGACCTACACCACACGCGGCGTCGTGTTCGCCGGCGGGGCTCTGGGCACCAACGAACTGCTGGCCAACTGCAAGCACCGCGGCTCACTCCCGAACCTCAGTGACCGACTGGGCGAACTGGTGCGCACCAACAGTGAATCCGTGCTGACCGTGCTGCTACCCGAGGATCAGGGCAGCTGGCGCGATGTCACCGCGAGCAGCAGCGTGCACGTCGATGCGGACACCCACATCGAACTGCTCACCTACGGGTCCAACGCCGACGCGCTCGGCCTGCTCTACACCGTGCTGGTCGGTGACGGCACCCGGATCACCAGACCACTGAAGTGGATCGCGGCGATCGCGCGGCACCCAGGACGGTGGCTGGCGACGCTGTGGCCCGTCGGCTGGAGCCGGCGGATGGCGATGCTGCTGGTGATGCAATCGCGCGACAATGCGCTCTCGTTTCGGGCCCGAAAACGCCTATGGGGCAACAGCTATCGACTGTCCACTGTCCAGAGCACAGGCAACCCGGTCCCCACCTATATCGACAAAGGCAACCAGGCTGCGCGCTGGTTGGCTGAGCGCACCGGAGGCATCGCCCAAAGCAGCGTGCTGGAGGCGCTTGGCAACATCCCCTCCACCGCGCACCTGCTTGGTGGCGCCGTCATTGGCGCCAGCCGTGCAGAGGGAGTGATCGATGCGAACCTACGTGTCTTCGGGTATCGCAACATGCTCGTCTGCGACGGCTCGGCGATGCCAGCCAACCCCGGTGTGAATCCGGCCCTGACCATCACCGCGCTCGCCGAATACGCGATGGCACAGGTTCCGGCACACGCCGGGTCTGCCCCAGACGTCGACAACCAACTGCAAAATGATCAACGGCGAGGGCACACATGACGAATCTCTCGGGGCGGTCGCTTGTACCCTCAACTGGCGACTTCAACTGAACGGAGGTACAGGAGGGCCATGCCCCGACCTGCCAAGGCCAATACCGCACCTAAGACCGCAAAAGAGGCGGCGCCGAGGTTGGACCGCGTGCAGGCGGTCGCTCAGTTGGTCAGCGCCGCAACCGCACTGTTAGCCGAGCAAGGGCCCGCCGCGATCAAGGCACGCACCGTCGCTGACGCGGCGGGACTCTCGACGATAGCCGTGTACCACCACCTTGGTGGCGTACCGGAACTGATCCAGGCAGTGGTGGATCGAGGCTTCAAAGATCTCGGTGATGCTTTCCTGGACGCACCCGCCAACGATGACCCGGTCGCTTCATTGTTCGCGATGGCACTGGAAGCCCGCCGGTTCGCCCAAGCCAACCCACACCTCTACGACCTCATGTTCGGACTATCAGCCCGCGGCAGTTACCGGCCGGCACCGGCCACGGACCGCGGCCGCTCCGCCGGTTTCGAGGACGCGTACGCGCATTTGGTCGACGGCTGCCGCCGGTTGGTCGCGAGCGGCCGAGTTCGTCGGGATGAGGACCCCGAATTGATTGCGCCACAACTGTGGAGTGCCGTGCACGGCGTCATCACGCTTGAACTTGGCGGCCACCTCTCGCCATTCAAAGACCCTGTCCGTCAAATATTCTCGCCGATGATGGTCAACCTCGTGGTGGGCCTCGGTGACGATCCGAAGAAGGCCACCAAATCGCACCTTGCCGCTATCGAGGCATCGAGGCGGCCAGGTCTCGACGCATCCTGATCTGGTCGTGTCTCACATGCGCTGTGCTTGCCGGAAGACCCGTATGCGGCCTGTTGAACTGCAACGGGATTGGCGTTGGCGGTCGGGAAAGAACCCGATCGCCAACGACGGGTTTCGATCCTGCTACTGGCTCATCGCGGGCACGTACCAGCGGCAGGCAGGGTGCGGGGCACGGGGCCGGGACCGGCAGGACCCGGACGGCCGACATACGGTATTCCGCCTGTGACCACCTTATGGATTCGAGTCTTCTTCTAGGAAGCTCGTGACGATGGTGCTACGTTGCGCGTGTCTTCTCGACACCAGCGCGACTAGCTGTTCCTGCGGTGCGTCTGTCTCATCGCCACCGAAATGTATTCTGGTGCAATATGTTCCGGTGCGCACGACTGCGTCACCAGCCGATGTGACCTGTGCGGTATTGACTGTTATGACGGTGCTGAGTCGCTCACAGTAGGAGCAAAACCGCCGCACGACGCACGAACGGTGTCCGCCCTGGAATGGATGTCACGCATTTTGAGAGCTGACCACCGCCTGGCTGTCGGTGGAGAGGTTGGCAAGGCGTTCTGGCGCCAAGATATGCCGGAGCTGCTGTTCGCCGAGGTAGCCGCGCTCGAGGACGATGTCGGCGACGCTGCGGTGGCTGTCCAATGCTTCACGCGCTACGTCGGTGGTCTTGGCGTAGCCGAGGTAGGGGTTGAGCGCGGTCGCAAGACCGATCGAGTGGTGCACGTGTGCGGCCATCGTGGAGACGTTGGCGGTGATGCCCTGCACGCACCGGGTGGTCAGTGTCCGGCACGCTGAGGTGAGTTGGGCGATGCTGTCGAACAGCGATCGGGCGATGATCGGCTCGAACGCGTTGAGCTGCAGTTGGCCTGCCTCGGCGGCCATGGTGATCGTCAGGTCGTTGCCGATCACCGAATAGCACACCTGAGTGACGACCTCGGGGATTACGGGGTTGACCTTTCCTGGCATGATGCTCGAACCCGCCTGCACTGCAGGCAGATTGATCTCATGGAGGCCTGCGCGGGGGCCTGAGGACAGCAGGCGCAGATCGTTGCAGATTTTGGATAGCTTGACCGCGATGCGCCTGAGTATGCCCGACACGTGAACGAATGCGCCGGGGTCCTGTGTCGCCTCGATCAGATTCTCGGCGGTGACCAAAGGGCGTCCGGTCAGTGCGCGCAGGTGCGCACACACCGCATCGACGTAGCCTGGCGGTGCGTTGAGCCGGGTTCCGATGGCCGTGGCGCCCATATTGATTTCGTGCAGCAGCGCCGTCGACTCGGCCAGCCGCAGGCGGTCCTCACCGATGGTCACTGCATAGCCGCGCATCTCCTGACCCAGTGTCATCGGCACGGCGTCCTGCAGTTGTGTCCGCCCCATCTTTATGACCCGCTCGAACTCCGCGGCTTTGTCGTCAAATGCCGAAATCAATTGCGCCATTGCGGCATCCAGGTCGTCACATGAGGTGATGGTGGCGATGTTGAGCGCTGTCGGATAGACATCGTTGGTGGATTGGCTCATGTTCACATGGTCAGCGGGATGCAGGTACTGATACTGGCCGATATCGTGACCCATGATCTGCAGTGCACGGTTGCCGATCACCTCGTTGGCGTTCATGTTCGTCGACGTCCCGGCTCCGCCCTGGATGACGTCGACGATGAATTGGTCGGCCAACTGTCCGGCGCGGATCTCGTTGCAGGCCTGGTCGATCGCCGCGGCCTGTTCGGCGCTGAGCAGCCCGAGGTCGGCGTTGGTGCGCGCCGCAGCTTGTTTCACCACGGCAAGCGCGCGGATCAGGTGCTCGTACCGGCCGATGGTGGTACCGGTGATCGGGAAGTTGTCGACCGCGCGTGCGGTGTGTATACCCCAATAGGCATGGGACGGTATCTCTTTGGCGCCCAAGAGGTCATGTTCGATGCGGGTTTTCATTTCTCTCAATCCACCTGTGGGTTGGCGATGACGGGGAACTCTCCGGTGTAGCCGAGGCGATCTTGCGCGACGGCCAGCACGCGGCCCCGCACCAGATACCAGCCGCCGATCAGCATCGGGATGAGCACAACAAGTGTCCCGACCGTCCAGGTGCCCACCGGTGCGTCGCAGGCCATCAAGACCAGCACAGCGACGAGGAACGCCAGGGTGAGGTAGCCGCTGTAGGGGGTTAATGGCATCCGGAACTTTGGTCGTTTCATGACGCCCGCGTTGGCCATCTTGACCAGTCGCAGTTGGCACAACACGATCGTGCCCCACGAGGCGATGATGCCCAGCGCAGCCATATTGAGGACGATCTCGAAGGCTTGACCGGGGTTGAATGCGTTGAGCACCACGCCGAAAAGGCAGATCGCACAGGTCAACAGGATGCCGCCGTAGGGTACGCCCCGTTTGGACATGCGTGCGGTGAACTTCGGGGCGCTGCCGTTCATTGCCATGGACCGCAGGATGCGGCCGGTTGAGTAGAGGCCGGCGTTGAGGCTGGAGAACGCGGCGGTGAGCACGACGATGTTCATGATGTCGCCGGCGCCGCCGAAGCCGATCTTGGAGAAGAACGTCACGAAAGGGCTCTCGCCGGCCTTGTAGGCGGTGTATGGCAGCAGCAATGCCAGCAGCGACACCGATCCGACGTAGAAGAGCGCGATACGAGCGACGACCGAGTTGATGGCGCGCGGCATGATCTTCTCGGGCTCAGCTGTCTCGCCGGCGGCGGTGCCGACCAATTCGACTGCGGCATAGGCGAATACCACTCCCGAGGTGACGATGAGCAGCGGGAGCGCGCCGGTGGGAAACAGTCCGCCCTGATGTGTCCAGATGCTGAATCCGGTGCTCTGGCCGTCGATCTTGAAGCGTCCGGCCAGGAAGATGGTTCCTGCGACCAGGAACGCCATCAGCGCTACCACCTTGATCAGCGCCGCCCAGAATTCCATCTCGCCGAACCATTTGACCGAGATCATGTTGACCGACAGCACGATCACGAGCGCGATCAGCGCCACCGCCCATTGCGGCACGACGTCGAACGCCTTCCAGAAATGGAAATACGTGGCAATCGCGGTGGTGTCGACGATCGCGGTCATCGCCCAGTTGAGGAAGTACATCCAGCCGACGACGTAGGCGGCTTTCTCGCCGAAGAATTCACGCGCATAAGAGACGAACGAGCCCGACGACGGCCGATGCAACACCAGCTCGCCGAGGGCGCGCAGGATCAGAAACACAAAGATGCCGCACACCCCGTATGCCAGGAAGAGGCCCGGTCCTGCGGAGTGCAGCCGGCCACCCGCCCCGAGGAAGAGGCCGGTCCCGATGGCGCCGCCTATCGCGATCATTTGCAGCTGCCGCGGCTTGAGGCCCTTGTGATAGCCCTCGTCCTCGCGGGTCAGGTTGACAGCTCTTCGGCGCGCTGTCGGGTCGGAGGTGGTTGGCACCGTCGCCATCGGACTCCCATCACTATTTGGTCTAGCTGCCCGGCTGTCAGACAGCTTGTCAGGCGAGTGTGGCATGGGTCACTGTCCGCGTCAATAGGGAGGTCAGCGATCGGGGTCGCGACTTGGAAGACTCAGGCGGGCGTGTCCCCGGCGAGTTCGGTGACTGCTTGTTCGACCTTGTCGAGATGCCGGCGCATGCATTCGCTGGATTCGGCGTAATCGCCGGCGGCGATGGCCCGGAGGATCCTGTCGTGTTCGGCGTTGGATGCAGATCGGCGTTCAGCGAAGGCGGCGTTGAGGATGCGGGACTGCTGGCCGAGTGCATCGCGAATCGCCGCGACAACAGTGGTGAACACTTCGTTGCCCGAGGCCTGGGCGATGCCGAGGTGGAATTCGGTGTCGAGCTGGACCCATCTCGCCGCGTGGGTCTCGGCCTGCATGGCGTCGTTGATGCGGGTCAGATTCGTCAGCTGGGCGTCAGTGCGCCGACGCGCAGCCCAACCGGCGGCGGGCACTTCGATGTAGGGGCGCGCTTCGATGAGGTCTCGTGCCGAGAACTTGCCGTAGCGCGGTGAGGCCGCATGCGACGCTACGACCACGGTTCCCGAACCGGTCTTCGTCGAGGTCAAGCCCAGGGTTTGGCAGGAGCGCAACGCTTCGCGGATGACAGAGCGGCTGACCCCGTAGCGCTCGGCGAGCGCGGCTTCCGGTGGCAGCTTGGCTCCGACGGGCAGGTCGCCGGCTTCGATGGCGGTGCACAGATCCTCGAGTACTGCTTCGGTTGCGTTGCGCCGCACGATCGTCGCGGGCCGATCTGTCCAGCTATAAGGCAGATTCACGCCTCTCAGGGTGCGCGCGCCGATCGGACGCTGTCAACGCGGCGCGACAGGGGTGCGGGCTTCGGCGAAGGCATCGACCATCTGGTCTCGCTCGGCGCCGCAGGCCAGCAGCGCGGCCAGCAGGATGCGCGCCTGGGCGGCCCGCAGCCACGGCGAGGCGATTGCACCGGCGGCAATCAGGTCGTGACCGCCACCGCTGCCACCGTAGACGGGTTCGACGACACCATCGGGCACCCGGCTGGTGACCACGACGGCAACACCGCACAGGACATGTTCCTGTACGGCGCCAAGGATATTCGCGTTGGCATTGCCCGAACCCATCGCATCGAGGATGATCCCACGCGCGCCAGCCGACGCACTTGCGTCTATGTGCGTTCGGTCGGCGCCCGGATACAGCGCGACGATGTCGACGCGCTGCTGGCCGATTGTTGGGTGCCAAGGTAACGCCGCAGGACGCTCTTTGGCCGGTACGTACTGTCGATAGGCGTCGAGTCGGGTGGTGTGAGCCTTGCGCACGCCCCGGGCGGCCAGAACCTGGCCGCCGAACGCAATCAGCACTCCTCGCTCACGCGAGTCGGGGCTGCGCGCGGCCTGTATGGCAAACGAGATGTTGTGCGGCCCGTCGGGGTCGGGATGATCGGCGGGCCGCTGCGCGCCGGTCAGCACCACCGGACGGGGATCGTCGTGGAAGAGATCGAGGAACATTGCGGTCTCCTCGAGGGTGTCGGTGCCATGCAGGATCACCACCGCGGCGGTGTCCGGATCATCGAGCACCGCGGTAACTGCGTTCCGAAGTGCGGTCATCCGCTGTAACGACATCGTCGAGGAGTCGATCGCCATCACGTCATGCACCAGAACATCCGGACCGATGAGGTGGCTGATCGCGCCGTGTGCCAACGGAGAGATACGACCATCACAGCTGCGTCCGCTGGCGATAGTGCCACCAGTGGTCAGCACGACAACGGGCACCGCCGCCTCCTCCAGATTCAGCCGAAGCGCCATTTGTACCACGAGCATGCCAAATCTGTCAGACAGATTATTGTGGCGGCGCTGATTCTCTTCGGCTGGGGTGGCGGGTGGTCACCGGCGACGGCGTTCTGTACCGCGACGATGTCGGCCACGGAAGCCCGGCTTCACAGGTCCCGCCGGCGGCCAATGCGGTGCTGCGCAGTTGAAGCTGCCGGCAGCGGTGTCTGTTGGAACTGGGCCGAGTTCCGGTGTAGTCGATAGACTCCATTGCACGCGACTACCGCACGACTTCCATCCTTTCATCGGCAACGTCATGTCCGTGACGATCAGCACGCCGAGAGTGCGCCGGCGGATATGTCATAGTTGACGATTGACGCATTCAGCGACGCTCATATCGCAGGACGAGATGTTTGCGGGAACTGAGTTCGCCGGAGAGTCGGTGGTCACGATTGAGGGCGGTGTGCCGACGATCTTCACGGTGGCGCTGCCCGTCCATAGCTATGGGAATAAGGTCACGCAATCCCGTTGAGTCATTGTTGACTTCTTGAACTGCAACGAGATTGGCGTTGGCGGTCGGGAAAGTTCCCGACCGCCAACGACGGGGTTCGATCCTACTAACGGCTCACCGCGGGCACGGTACCAGCGGTAGGCAGGGCGCGGGTGCTGGGCCGGGTCCTCCAGGGCCAGGACCGACGGGACCCGGCCCGCCAGGGCCTCCAGGTCCGGGACCGGCGGGGCCCGGACCGCCAGGCCCTGGACCACCGACACACGGGGCGCCGGGCGCACATGGCGGAGGCGGGGCGGCGTTAGCGACACCTGCGCCGATCCCGATGGCGCTCAGGCCAAGACCAGCACACAAGACTGCGGTGCTGATCAGGCCACGTTGACGGACTTTGACATGCATCAATTTTCCCTCTCGACGAAATATGTTGTGCCACAACAAACATATTCAGGGCGCCTGTGCTGAGAGGGTCTTCCACCTGTGGCTACCTTATGGATTCGGGTCTTTTCTAGGAAGCTCGTGACGATAGTGCTACGTTGTGCGTGTCGTCTCGACACCAGCGCGACGAGCTGTTCCTGAAGTGCGTCTGTCTTGTCGCGCCGCCGACAATGTCTTTTGGTGCAACAGGTTCCGGATCGCACGACTGTATCACCAGGCGATGTGACCTGGGCGGTATTCACTGTTATGACATTGCTAAGTCACTCACGGTAGGCGCAAAACTGGCCCACGACCCATTTCTCGGGTCTGGCTTCGCTCTGCTCCATATCGAACCTGGGTAATCCGTATGAATACATTATTGCGAGGTTATGGATGTAGCGGATCGGGAACTCTACCGGCCGCGGTTGCCCAATCTCTTCCTGTCGAATGCGGTCAAAGTGCATAGCCCCTGTGGGCAGGTATTCATCTGCAGGACAATCAATTACGAGCATCGCTGATGTGGAGTCCGTCGTTGTTGACGTAAGCGCAATTGGCAGCGTGATGTCACTTAAGCGAAATTCACGGTTCCGGCGCGATTCGATAACGTCGGATAAGGTCAGCGACTGTGAGCCAGTTGCAGGGCGGGAGATATGAATATGATCAAGCAACACAGGACGCCTCGTCGGGCTGGAATGGCATTGTTGGTGGTCGCGCTGGTGAGTGCGGGTGCAGGCGTGGGCGCCACAGTTGCTCTCGTACTGATTCAGCGGGGTCCTGATGCAGCGGGGCACGGCCTGACCTAGTCAGCCACATGCCGGACGTTCGATGTTATTCGGTTGTCGGCTAATAATATTGGACAATTCCCGCCTATGCGGTGTTGCGCTGGGGTGCGGTGAGGTCGTAGTAGGTCGCGCCGTCGACGGTGGCGTCGGTGGCGTCGGTGAAGTTCTGCTTTACCCAGTCGGCAATCTTGGCCGCCTCGGTCTGCGATCCGCTCTGCCCACCGAGTCCGCCCGGCCTGGGGGAGAGGATGTAGTAGTGAATCCGGCCCTGGGCAACGTACTGCTGGAACTGCGTCAGGGTGGGCGACGGGTCGCCTCCCGAGAATCCGCCAATCGGCATCACCGCGTCGCCGGTCGCCAGCTGGTAAGTGGCGGCGTCATTGGACCCGGTGGTGGCTGCCACCCACGTGTAGTTGTCGGCGTTCGCTGTAAGCACCTGCTCCAGCTGTGCGCTTGGTGCTGTATCGCCATCAGCCGGCAAACCGGGGAAGTGCTGGTCACTGAGCTGGGGGCCGGCCGTCACAATGCCGCCGCTGTGCGGGGTGGCCACCGTCTGCACGCAGTAGGCCAGTGGGCCGGCCAGAGCTGCGGCGACAGCAAGGGGGGCCGCCCATGATCCAAAGCGGATGCCGCGCAGCACGTCGGCAGCGAGGAGCAGCGCCGCGGCGGCACCGATAGTCACCGCTACGCAACGTAGCCACGGCACGAAATCCGCTGTGCGGTAGAGCAATACCCAGGCCCAACCCGCGGTCAGTGTAATTGTCGCCGCAAGGGTAAGGCCGATCCAGGGGGTGGCCCGGCGTTGCCAAAGCTGGGTGGCTCCGATGCCGACCAGTGCGGCAATAGCGGGGGAGAGCGCCACGGTGTAGTAGTCGTGGTACAGGCCGGACATGAAGCTGAAGACCGCGCCGGTGCCGAGCAGCCAGCCGCCCCAGGCGAGGTAATGAGCGCGTCTTAGATCGGTTCTGGACGCCCTGCCGCACAGGATGATTCCCAGTACGAAAAAGACGAGCGCGGCCGGCAATAACCACGAGATCTGTGCGCCGGACTCGCCGGTGAACAACCGCAGCATGCCGGGATGGGAACCAAATGGGAAGCCGCTGTGCTCGCCGGTCGGGGGCAACTCCGCGCCAGCCGGAAGCTCCGGTAATCCGCCGTGGTTGCCACTGAGCCGGGATATCCCGTTATAGCCGAACGTCAGGTTCAGGAAGCTGTCATCGGTCGAACCACCGATGTAGGGGCGGTCGGCACTCGGGAGCAACTCCACCAGGGCCACCCACCATCCGCCCGCCGCGACCATCGACAGCAGCGCTGCGATCAGTTGCAGCAGCCGCGTACGCAGCCGGGGCGACCCCGCGACCAGGTAGGCCACCGCCAACGCAGGCACCACCAGCAGTACCTGCAATTGCTTTGTCAGAAAACCGAATCCGATCAATGCGCCGCAAACCACCAGCCATCGCGTGCGGCCGTCCTCGACGGCGCGCAGTATGGCGCCGACCGAGGCGACCATGAGCAACACCAGCAGAGCATCCGGGTTGTCGTAGCGGAACATCAGGGTGGCCACCGGTGTCAAGGCCAGTGCACCACCGGCGATCAGGCCCGCGGCTGCACCGAATTGCCGGCGCACGATCGCGTACAGCAGTGCAACCGAGGCGACGCCGATCAGCACTTGCGGTAGTAGGATCGACCAGGTGTTTACGCCGAAGATTCGGGCGCTGAGCTCCATCGGCCACAGCGATGCGGGCGGCTTGTCCACAGTGATGGAGTTGGCGGCGTCCGACGAGCCGAACAGGAAGGCCTTCCAGCTCTGGGTGCCCGCCTGCACGGCCGCGGCGTAAAAGGCGTTGGCCCAACCCATCCGGCCGAGAGTCACGGTCCACAAAGCGGCAGTCGCCGCCAACAGGCCGGCGAGCGCGGGGCGCGCCCACCGCGAGCCGGCCTGTGAACGCGCGGCCTGCGGCAGCCGTGCAGGATGCAAGGTCACGTTCTGCAACATGCTGTCATCGTCTGCGAGTCGGCTGGGAATTCTGTTGGTTGACTGTGGGGTGGAGCTATGACTGTGCGCCGCGCGCCGGCAGCGTCACCGTGAACGCAGACCCGTCCGGGCCGCTGTCGACCGCGATCGTGCCGCCGTGGGCATGCACTACGGCCTGAGCGATGGCCAATCCGAGTCCGGTGCTACCCGCGGCTCGCGATCGGGATTCGTCACCGCGGGCGAAGCGTTCGAAGATTTCCGGCAGTAGATCGGACGGAATTCCGGGGCCGCTGTCCGCCACTGTGAGTGTCGTTGATCCGTCGTTGCCCATGGCGAGTGTGGTGGTCACTGTGGTGCCGGCGGCGGTGTGGACGCGGGCGTTCGACAGCAAGTTGGCCAGTACCTGATGGAGGCGCTGGCGGTCACCGAGTACAACGACAGGCTGGTCTGGCAGGTTTAGGGCCCAGCGATGTTCGGGTCCGGCCATGTGGGCGTCACTCACGGCGTCGATCACCATTTGGGATAGGTCGACGTCGTTGTGCTCGAGTGGGCGGCCGGCATCCAGCCGAGCCAGCAGCAGCATGTCCTCGACCAATTGGCTCATGCGTCGGGACTCGGCGTGGACTCGGGTGAGCGCGTAGACCAGATCGTCGCCTTGCTCAGCTGAGCGGTGTGCAGGCGTCCCAGTTACCAGACGCCGTGCCACCTCGGTGTAGCCCTGGATGGAGGCCAGTGGCGTTCGTAACTCGTGGCTGGCGTCGGCGACGAACTGGCGTACGCGGGTCTCGCTTGCGTGGCGGGTGGCCAAGCCGTCGGCTACGCGGTCGACCATACGGTTGAGGGCGGTGCCAAGCCGGCCGACCTCCGTATGAACAGCGTCCGCGTCGACGGGCTCGATCTGGGACGGGAGTCGTACGTCGCCTTCGTGTAGCGGAAGTCCGGCAACGTGTTGTGCCGCTTCGGACATCCGTGACAGCGGGACGAGTTCGCGGCGAATCATTGCGCTCCCGACGGCGGTCGCCGCCGCCAGCGCCACCGCAGAAAACCCACCGATCATCCATGTAACGGACCCGAGTGTCTGTTGCACTCCCGATACTGGCAGGCCTGCCACTACAACTGCATCGTGGGACCGCTGCGCGGTGAGCCGGTAGCGGCCGAGGCCATCGAGGTCGACACTGACCTTGTGCCCCTGGGGAACTCGCTCGAGCTGCGTCAGAGCTGCAGGGCTGACAGAGCGCCGATCGCCGCTGGTCATGATCACTGCCCCCTGACTCTGCCCGGGCTGCGAAATGATTGCGCCCACGGTGCCCGCCGATTGGCCGGGCGCGTCGAGGAACATCGGCCCGGGACCGGAGAATCGCAGGAATGGCGGCGGCCCGAACTCGAAGAACGTTACGGACCGGGATTCGGCGTCGGAGATTTGAGTATCGAGTTGGCCAATGAGGAAGTGCCGTAACGCAATCAGCGTGGCGGCGCCGACAGCGGTGCACAGACCTGCGCCGAGTACCGACACCACGACGATCAGGCGGCTCCGCAACGTCCAGGTCCGTGGCGCGTACTTGCGGCAGCGTCGCGACGGCGGGGTCGGGTCTGCCACCACGACGTCACTGAGGCTTGAGGACATAGCCGATCCCCCGAACCGTATGAATCATGGGAGTGCGGTCGGCATCAATCTTCTTGCGGAGGTAGGAGATGTACAGCTCGACCACGTTGGAGCGGCCCTCGAAGTCCCAGTCCCATACTGCGCGCAAGATCTGCGCCTTGGTCAGTACCCGTCGAGGGTTGTTCATCATCAGCCGAAGAACTTCGAATTCGGTTGCAGTCAAAATGATGTCGGTACCCGCTCGCGTGACTTCGCGGCTATCTTCGTCAAGTACCAGATCTCCCACTACGAGTTGCGCACTATCGGTGGCGACCCCGACGCCGGCCCGGCGGATCAGTGCCCGCATCCGGAGGACCATTTCCTCGACGTTGAACGGCTTGGTGACGTAATCGTCTCCGCCCGCGGACAATCCAGCGATGCGATCTTCGATGGTGTCCTTGGCGGTGAGCAGCAGTACCGGTAGTTCGGGGCGGATGCGGTGCAGCTCGTGGAGCACGTCGAGCCCATTCATGTCAGGCAGCATGATGTCGAGTACCACGATGTCGGGTTTCTCATCGGCGGCCTTCTTGATGGCCGACGCACCGTCGCTCGCTGCCGTCACTCGCCAGCCCTCGTAACGCAGCACCATCGCGACCAGGTCGCCGAGTGCCGGTTCGTCGTCGACTACGAGAACCTCGATCGGGCTGCCGTCGTGGCGCGTCATCGGGGCCGGAGCCCCGGGACCGGTGGCCTGGGGGCGACGGGCTGTCTCGTGAACATCTGCCGGGTATCGCATCGCGACATTGTTGCCAACCGGATTAGCGGCGATCTGTGGCTGGACTATGGAGAACCTATGAGGTGCGGCATTTTGCAAGGTAGAGGCCACGTTTCTGGCGTAAATTCCTTCGGCCGGCGTTCCCGGCTGGATCCAACTCGTTTGGGGGATTCGCGCTGCGCCGTCCGCATCGTCGGCAATCTCTGGCCTGCCCCCACGGCACCGATCATGGCGGTGCCGTGGGCATCCCAGTTGAGGAATTGCGGTGCATCTGGCAGCGGATTCCGAATCCGCTGCCTGTACCCCTCGGCAGTTGCCGGTTCAGTTAGTTCATATTCCAGGGTTCGCCGTACGTGGTCACCGAGTCACCGGTCTTGGCGATCAGGCGAGCGAAGGGACGCAACAGCACGCCACCGGCCGCACCAGTCACAGTGCCGTGCGCGTTCGAGACGGCCACCGAGCCCGCCGGGCCCGACACGTCCACCGAGAACGTCGCGACTTCCTGGATACCCGGGCCGTTGCCCAGGTCCGCCGAGATCGACACACCCGGGAACAGGTTCGGCGTGATGATGCCGCCACCGCCGGTGCCGGCGAGCGTCGCCGGGTTGACGTCATCCAGC